>FWWL01003930.1_pt1 | contig 26045 bp, 25 predicted proteins | sample 2228331 | NCBI WGS metagenome assembly FWWL01 (sample SAMEA103939775, study PRJEB20133) | metagenome | reverse complement strand
GGCGGGGCGCTCCCCCGGCGCGCGCGAGTTGTGTCTGGTTGGGGCACGGCGGGGCGCTCCCCCGGCGCGCGAGTTGTGTCTGGTTGGGGCACGGCGCGCCGTGCCCCGGCGGAGTGCTCTGCTGGATCGCGCGCGGGCGCGCTGCCACTTGCCTGGGTGATGGTGCTCTGCGTCCGGCGATGCGTTATAATGGTCGAAGAAACTGTCCACCGTTCTTGCGCGACCGGGCTGGTATGAATGATGAGTCTGCCCTGATCGACGGGCTACGACAACGCGACTCGCAGGCGTTTGCAACATTCTTCGAAACCTATGCCGACCGGGTGTATCGTCTGGCGTACAGTATTACCGGCAATGAGGCGGACGCCGAAGAAGCGGTGCAGGCGACGTTCATCTCGGCGCTCGAAGCGATCGACCGCTTTCAACACCACGCGCGCCTTGGCACCTGGCTCTATCGCATTGCTTACAACCACGCACTCATGATCCTGCGCCGGCGACGACCTGAAGAGACCCTGCCCGATGGCGACGATGCGCTGCCTGTGCCATCAGCGCTGGCAGACTGGAGCACGCTGCCGGAGGATCGCCTGCTCAGCCGCGAGGCGCAGGAGATTCTGCAGCAAGCAATTGCATCATTGCCGGTCACGTTGCGCGCGGCGTTCGTCTGTCGCGACATCGAAGAGCTTTCGACCGCTGACTGCGCCCAGATCCTTGGCATCAGCGAAGGGGCGCTGAAGGTGCGCCTCCATCGTGCGCGCCTGACGCTGCGTGAGCGGGTAAGCGAGTACTTCGGCGAATGGGTGGCGTCATAAATGACCGACTGCTGGGGAGTACGACCATGACCTGTGAAGAACTGATTGCCCATCTGTCGAACTACATCGACCACGAGATGGATGCAGCTCTGATCGCCGAAGTGCAGGAACATATTGCGCACTGCCGCAATTGCCGCGTGGTGCTCGACACCACGCAACGCCTGATCGTGCTGGTCCACGACGAGGGGCGGCGCGTCATTCCCGCAAGCCAGCGCGACATCCTCTTCGAACGTCTGCATCAGGCGTTCGTCAGTCGACCGCAGGCGACCGAAGACACCGCCGTGTAACGCACAGCAAAATGTTCGCATCTGAACCATGAAAGCCGTGTCATGCCCGGACCGACCATCGACCTGACGATCTACGAGAATGAGGAGGCATTGCTTGCCGGCTTGCGTCGCCGTGATCCCGATGCGTGCGCGTGCCTGATCAAACGGTTTGCGCCGCTGGTCTATGCGCAGGCGATGCGGCTGCTCGGCGATACTGATGAAGCCGAAGGAGTCTTGCAACAAACCTTCATCAAAGCGTGCGATAAACTCGATACATATGAAGGGCGCGGCGGACTGGGAAGCTGGCTCTACCGCATTGCAACGAATGAAGCGCTCATGCACCTGCGCCAGCGCGCACCGCGCGTCGATCTCGACGATGTTGCCGAGACAATCCAGACGGACGAAATGCCGCAACGTCTGACGCCGTGGACGTTTGATCCGGCAACAGCGGCACTGAACAGCGAACTGCGCACCATGCTCGAACAGGCGCTGGCGGCGCTGCCAGAAACGCTGCGGGTTGTCTTCGTGCTGCGCGACATTCAGGGGTTGAGCACCGAAGAAACCGCGACTGTACTCGGTCTAGGCGAAAGCGCAGTCAAGGTGCGGCTGCACCGCGCGCGGTTGCGTCTGCGAGAGTTGCTTGCTGCATATATGCAGGAACACTGAGCGCCAGAGTCGCTGGCGCATGGAGGTCTGCCGTGGATGATCATCACCACAGGCATGATGATCCTGATCATTGTCGCGCCATCCTGGCGCAGCTGAACGACTACCTCGATGGCGAACTCGCCGAGTCGCTCTGTCGTGAACTGGAACAGCACCTTGCGGAATGCCCCGATTGTCGGACGGTGTATGATACGTTGAGTCGCACCATTCACGTCTATCGGGCGTTGCGCGACGCTCCAGCCGAATTGCCGCAGGAGGTCGAAGAACGCTTGATCCATCGCATCAAGGTTTCACTGAATGCGGGTTGACCCGCTCCACATGTCTGACAGCAAGGAGAACGATGTGATGATTCAGGATATCGAGGCATTTCGGGCGTCACTGACTGGCGATGCGCCGCCGCCTGGTCTCAGCCGCGCATTGCAGGCGCTGTGGTACGACGCCTGCGGCGACTGGCACGCCGCGCATCGCGCCGCGCAGGACGACGACAGCATCGACGGCGCCTGGGTGCATGCCTACCTGCACCGTAAAGAGGGCGATCTGGCAAATGCAGGGTACTGGTATCGTCAGGCGGGTCGACCGGTTGCTACCGGGTCGCTCGACGCCGAATGGGAGCAGATCACGCGGGTGTTGTTGCTTTCGGGGCAATAAAACGCCTGGATGTTCCAATGTCGGGGCAGGTCTCTGTCCCACCCCGACACGTTCAGAGTCAGAAATACCTGCTCAGGTTCTCGAAAATCTGACCAATATCGCCGGTGTCGCCCTGAACCAGAATGGTGCGCGAGAATGTGGCGATCTGTTGCAGGGCGTCGATATCGGCATCTGCGCCGTAAGCCACCGGAAAGATGCTGATGCCCGACTCCTCGAACACCAGGTGGACCTGTTCAAGGGTAGCCCGACTCGAATTGTCCAGTCCGTCTGACAGCAGTACAATTGCGCGAATGCGCTCATCATCGGTCGGAGGAAGACTATCGAGCGCCTCCTTTCCGTCGATCAGCGCATCGTAGAGTGCGGTTCTGCCCTGAGCGCGCATGGCGGTGATCGCATCGTCGAGCCTGATACGCACGTCCGACAGAGGCGCCGGCGGTACAACCAGGCGCGCTTCGGTTGAAAAGACAACCAGACCGACGCGATCCTCCGGCAGAATGCGGCTCAGGAAGGTTCCAAGCCCGGCTTTTGCCGCCTCCAGTTTTTCACCCTCCATCGAGCCGGAAACATCGACCACGATCAGAATGTCAGCCCGTTTGCGGTTGAGCGACCAGGCATTCTTGGCGGCAACGATCACCTCGGCTGGCGGCACCGGCAGGACACTCTGCACCCCCTGCGGTTGCACGCCGTATGCCGGGCTGATCGGATCTGCCAGAGGTACATTGACATTTGCCGGGCGGAAGCCATAACTCATCGCCAGACGCTGACTCTCGTCGGTCAGCAGAAAATCGTAGAACTGCTCGGCAGCGCGCCGCTCCTGGTCTGTGGCGCTCGACATAATGATGAACGGGTTGTCGTGCCAGAAGGTCCCTTCACGCGGGTAGATCGCCACCAGCGGCGTCGGTGGGTTTTTGTTCTTGTTGAAGTCGATCAGCGTGATCTCCTCCATCGGAAACGCCGAAATATACCCCATCCCGAACTTCCGCATGTTCTCGCTGAAGACGAGGGTGTTGTAGCCGTAATGCTTGATGCCCTGCCCCAGTTTGCGAATAAACTCCTGGCTCTCCGGTCTCTGAATGTCGGCGACGGTCAGGTCGCGCTGTTTGCCGGTAGCAGCATAGAACTCCGCCAGCAGCGTTGAAAGCGCGGTTGTACTGATCTCCGGGTCGGTATGCCCCCAGCTGAAGCGTCCCCACTCAGGATGCCCATAAGCGCCCCATCCCTGCGGGTTCTCGATCAGCGCCAGCATGTCCGCCCAGCCAATCGGTTTGTCGGGCCACCCCATCGCCTCTGCCATCGGACGCCACATCGAAATGACCACCGGCGTCAGCACCAGCGGCTGGTTCGATATTGCTATATTTGCATTACCGCTCTCGTATTTCAGCACCTCGAGCCAGGTTGATGCCGAGGGCGACCAGACGGTCGTCTTCAGTTGCCTATTGCGGATCTCAGTGCGCGCCGCGCCGCTCGACTTGTTGATCCCTTCGACGACGATTGGGCGTCCATCGACCTGTATGCGCGAACGGTTGAAGGCAGCGATGCGATCCTTCAGCCAGTCGTCCTTCTCAGGGCTGTAGGTCATGGTGATTGTGACGGCGCCGGCGGACGCACCGCCGCCATCGGTCAGGTCGCCGCACGCTGAGGCGATCAGCCCGATGATGATCAGGAGAAGAAGAGGTATGTTTCGCATCATGCTACATTGCTCCGCTGCGCGCCAGGGCAGTGTCGAGCACCGCCTGGAATGCGTCCATATCCGATTTGAGATCCGCCAGACGCCGCGCGACCTGACTGGTCGTGCTGTCGGCGCTGGCAGCATCGGCGGTGCGCAGGCGCACCGTCTCCGCCAGTACATTGTCGAGGCTGGCGCCAATATTCTGCAATTGCGCGCTAATACGCCCAATGTATGTATCCAGGTCGCGCACATTCTGAATCTTTTCCAGCCGCGCCCGGCGCGTCTCTTCCAGTTGCGACCGGGTGTATGGGTCTTGTGTGGCGTACATCTGCTTGTCGATGGCGGCAAGATCCTGCTCGAGTTTGCGACGATCGACAGATGCCAGGTAACGTTCGATAATCTGCCCTTTGTCTGCCAGAATATACGCCTCCTCGACCAGTTCGCGCCCCTGGTCGGCAATGGGCAGCAGGAGCCGCGCCAGCGGACCGCCGGACTGCGCGGCGCTGCGGGCAATCTCCTGCTGCGTGCGTTCGATCGACTCGATCTGTGCGCGGAATGTGTGGCTGGTGAGGCGTGGACGCGGCGGTGGCGGCGGACGATGCGCCGCTGCAGCCAGCACCGGATCGCGCATATCGATAAAGACCATCAGCACGTATGCCAGCAGCCCGAGCGGGAGTAACCAGAGTGCGATGCTCAGCCCGGCGACGACTGCGACAATCAGCACCGTGATTGCCAGTGGCCGGCGCGCTGCAAAGAGAAGCGTAGTCACATTCATACAGGCGCCCTCACACTAAAAGAACGTCGCAATATCCTGGTAGATACGCTCGATGCTGCCACGTTCGCCAGGCTTGCCGACGTAACTCTTCGCGCCGGTCGCACTGGCGATGTCCTTCAGCAAGTTTACATCAGCATCACCGCCGAACGCAACCGTGAATACCTTGATGCTGTACCCCTCCTGATCGCGTCTCAGCAGATCGAGCACGTCCTGGGACGAAGACTGACTTCTGGTGTCCAGCCCATCGGTCAGCACCACAACCGTACGAATGCGCTGCCCAGGGGGTATTGTGCTGAGTTCCCGATAAGCCTCGACAACCGTGTCGAGCAGGCGCGTTCCGCCGCGCGGCGTCAACCCGGCGATGCGGTTGAGCACCTCCGCGCGCTTGGGTCCAATTGGCGAGATCGGCGTCAGCACCGTCGCCTGATCGCTGAAGATCGTCAACCCGAAGCCATCGTCGTCCTGCAACTGATCGATGAAGATGCGCAGTGCCGTCTTTGCCTGCTCCAGCCGTCCTTCATCCGTCATGCTCCCGGATACGTCGAGTACTGCCATCACATCGACTCGCTTCTTGTTCTGAACCCAGACGCTGCGAATAGCATTCAGTACATCGGGACGCGGCACTTCGAGCAGCGTCTGCGGTTGCTGCGGATCGACGCCGTTCTCCGGTGTGATCGGTGCGCCGACTGCCACATCGGTGCTGCCCGGGCGAAAGCCGTAACGCAGCGCCCGTTCCTGCTGCGGACGGTCGAGCAGATAGCGCAGAAAGATTGTTGCCGCCTCGCGCTGTTCATCGCTCACCCATGGCGCATTCAGGATTGCATAGGGGTGATCGCTCCAGAACGTGCCTTCTTTCGGATAAATGGCGACAACCGGCATAGAAACGTTCGGATAGCGATCGCGGTTGTAGGACTCAATCACCAGATTCTCGTACAGGATAGCCGCTGAAAGGTACCCTGGTCCGCGGTTGAACATCTGATCGGCGAAGAAGCCGGTGCTTTCACCATAGTGGATGATGCCGCTCTGGAAGTTCCGCATAAACGCTACCGATTGAGCACTCTGTACATCGGCGGCAGTCAACCCGCGCGTCTTGCCGGCAGCTGCATAACTGAGCGCGATAATGGTTGTAATGCCGCTATTCGAGTAGTCGGGATGGGTGTGACCGAGCTGTACCGGACCCCACTCTGGTCTGCCGAAATCTGCCCATGTCTTCCCTTCCGCCGCCAGTTCAGCCATATCCGCCCAGCCGAGCGGTTTTCCGGGCCAGCCGAGAGCTTCCGCCATTGGCTTCCACATTGCGATAACGACCGGGCTGAGCACGAGGGGAGGTGCATTTTCATCGACCAGCGTTGCGCCGTTGTTTTGTTTGCTCCACTCGTCATTGGCCACCGGCAACAGAATCTTGCTTGCCGGACTCCAGACCGTGGGCTGGATGGCGCCGCTCAAAATCTGGTTCATCGAGTCGGTCGAACCCATTGGCGTCGCCACAACGCGAATGGTCGCGCCAGCGGCTGTTTTCTGACCGGCAGCGTTGAACTGCGCAACTGCGTCGTCCAGCCAGGCGCGTTTTTCGCTGCCGTAGACGATACTGACCTCGACGGTATTGGTATTGCCTCCGGGCAAACCGATGCCGCCATCACCGCACGCCACCAGCGCCGGCATCAGCAGAACCAGGATCAGGAGCCACCGGAATATTCCGCGCATACGCATTCTCCTCTCTTCCCTCAGCGGTTGATCTGACGTCGCCACAGGTCGAGCAGAGTCGTCACAACGTCGCCCGATGGGGTTTCGACCAGCGGCGGCGTATCGAACATGGCGCCATACACGCTGTATCTGTTGAACGGATTGGAAGGCTCACTCGTGCGGATAGAAACGTCGGGATTGGTGGGACGGAAGCCGTACTGATCGAGCGCGATTTGCTGGATTGGCTGCGAGAGCAGAAAATCGCGGAACTGTTCCGCCGCCCGACGTTGCTCTGGGGTTACCCAGGGGGTGTTCAGAATGGCGTAGGGATGGTCGCTAAACATCGTCGCTGGCGGGTAGTAGATGCGAATGTCGCCCCAGCGTCGCTGAGCGGCTTCAATATTCTCCAGCGCCAGGTTTTCGTAGACGAGCACCATGTCGTACTTGCTGGGACCGAACTGCACCATGCTGGTCATGAAGGTGCCGGTGCTGTCACCAAATTCAAGCACCGCCATCTCTATCTCGCGCAGCCATTGCTGGAAACCGGGATCGAGCGCATCGGCGTTTGTCAACCCTTTGACTTTGTTGTGGTAGCCATATGCCATCAGGATCAACGCCTGCGCGCCGCTGTTCGACGTGAGCGGCGACGTGTGCCCAAATTTCACAAACCCCCACAGTTTTGCTCGCTCATACTCTGGCGAACCGGGGGCGAAACCGTTCGCTCTGGCGACGCCGACCCATCCTTCGTCGTCGGCGAGCGCATCGTGGAGGTTCTGCCAGAAATTGACGGGACCTTCGGGCCAGAGCACTTCGGCGCGTTCTTTCCAGGCAACGACGACCAGCGGCGTCAATGCCAGCGGCGGCGCCTGCTCGACGATAAACGGCTGGCTGCCGGGGTTGAGCGCCGCCCAGTCGGTTTTTGCCACTTCGACCCAGATGCTGCTCGCCGGACTGATCACCGTTGGGGGACCGTCCGTGCCGAACTCCTGGCGTGCCGAGCGTAGCGCGATGTCGCGCGAGCCGATGCCGCGCAGGACGATCTGGACCGGGCGATTGCCGACGCGCGGATTGGTTGCCGCAAAACGCTGTGCGGCGTCTTCGAGCCAGAGTTTCTTCTCGGTGCCATACCAGATTGTGACAACGACCGGCTCCTGCGCCGGTCCGACGGGGAGCGGAAGAGGGGCGTAGCCGACAGGACCGATGAATGCGGTGGCAAGCAACGCCAGCAGGCATATCAGCAGATAGCCGAAGCCAATAGCGCGCGTGATTGGTTGCATAATCCACCCCTGCTGCTGTGCGATTCAATTCTGCTGCTCAGTCTACCCGATCCTTGTTAAGGACGGATTATCAACTCGTTGGCGATTTGGTTGCAGCACTGAATCTACGTAGCGAGAGGGTTTGGGTTGCGCGGGGGTGAAGGGCGGCGCCTGATGAGTCCTGTTCATCCATTTCCCTGGATTCAGATGTGCGACTCCCAATCTTGTTCCCGAATGCGCTGCACCAGGGTGACGAGCTCGCGTAACGAGGCGACCCGTTGCGGCGGTCTGCCATTGGTCAGCACCTGCCAGCAGAGCTGGCGCTCATCTCCCGTGAGGACAACCTGCAGCGCTGCCGGTTCGTTGCCACGGACGACCTGGCACCCTGCTCGCTCCAGTGCGCGGGTGGTCCATTCGCCGACCAATCCGTCCCCAATTAGCGCGACGCGATACTGTGCGGGTGGATGGATGCGAAAGTGTCCCTGCACCCGATCAAAGGTGATTCCATCGCTGGCAAACGTCGCCTCGAACGCTCCACCCAGCACCAGGTCTTCCGGTGCTCCCACATGCATTGTTCCACCCGGCGCCAGCAACCAGAGGGTGTCGGCGGTGCGCAGCGCCAGATCGAGGTCGTGGGTCGAGAGCAACAGCGCTCGATTGGTATCACGGGCAAGCCGCCGCAGCAGGCGCATCATCTCCACTCGCCGCGGCAGGTCAAGGAACGCCGTCGGCTCGTCGAGCACCATCACCGATGGTTCTTGAGCGAGCGCCCGCGCCACCATCACACGCTGGCGTTCGCCATCGCTCAGTTCGTGCACCAATCTTCCCGCCAGATCCATGGCATCGACTGCTTCAAGCGCCCAGCGCACCACTTCTTCGTCGCGCCGCGTCAGCCGACCTGTCCAGTCGGTATGCGGATGGCGCCCCAATGCCACAAGAGCATATGCGGTCAGCTGCCCCACATCGACCCGTTCGGTCAGCACGACGCTGAGACGCTTGGCGACCTCGCGCGGGTTGAGCGTGGAGAGATCGACGCCGTCGAGAAATACGCGCCCCCCCAGAGGCGGCTGCATCCCGACGAGGGTGCGCAGCAGGGTCGATTTGCCGGCGCCGTTTGGTCCCAGCAGACAGATCACTTCACCAGCGCAGAGCGTAAGGTTCAGATCAGCAGCAATGATCCGTCGTGGTCTGTGCCGGGGGGCATAGCCAATGCTCAGATGTTCAGTTGCCAGGACGGTTGCGCTCATACGCCAAAGGTTCCTCTGCCGACGCCACGCCGCAGAATGATCCAGACGACAACCGGTGCGCCGATGAGTGCTGTGATGGCATTCAACGGCAACACGACCCGCGTACCAGGCGCCTGAGCCGCGAGGTCTGCCAGGAGTGCAGCTGTGGCGCCGACCAGCACGCAGGCTGGAATGAGCATGCGATGGTCGGCGCTGCGCAGGAGCGCCCGGCAGAGATGCGGGATCGCGATGCTAAGGAAGGCGATTGGTCCGCAGAAAGCGGTGACTGTTCCGGCGAGCACGGCGCCGCTGGCGACGATACCGATCCGTGCCCGGCGAATGTCGAGTCCCATGCTGCGGGCGTATGCTTCACCCAGCAACAGCGCATTGAGCGATTTGGTGAGAATGAATGCGAGCAGCAATCCAACGCCAATCGCTGGCGCCAGCACCTGCATCTGCGTCCAGGTGACCCCGCCGAAACTGCCGAATGTCCATGCGACATACGCCTGGATCCGTTCGGCAATGCTGAAATAGAGCAACAGGCTGACGACTGCGCTGGTCAGGTAGCTGATCATCAGTCCGAGAATGAGGAGCGTGACACTGCTCTGCACCTGACGGGCGAGTGTCAGCACCAGCATGAGCACTGCGCCGGCGCCGACGCTGGCAGCTGCAGCCAGACTCAAGTTGCTCAGCAGTCCTGCAACAGCGAGCAGGGTGTTGTTAGCTGCGCCAACGCTCAGCACAACGAGCGCCACGCCCAGGCTGGCGCCTGAACTGACACCCAGCACAAAGGGGTCAGCCAGCGGGTTGCGGAAGAGGGTCTGCATCTGCAAGCCGCTGACCCCGAGCGCGGCACCGGCCAGCGCGGCGGTCAGCGCCTTGGGAAGGCGAAAATCGAGGACGATGGTCGTCCACGTGGCGCGTTCGGGCTGTTCGCCGAGCAGGATCAGTGCGACCTGTTCAAAGGGAATGCGAACCGAGCCAAAACTCAAACTGAGCAGGAAAGCAAACAGCGCAACCCCTGCCAGCGCCGCCAGCGCCAGCGGACGAAGTCCCAGGCGTGGCCAGAGTGAGTCATCCGCGGTTGTTTCAGCGCTTGTCTGGATGATAGTGTCCATTGATGCCTCTCTTAAGTGCCGGCAGCACTTGCTGTATCGCCGGCATAGTCGCAGGGTTGCGTGTGGCAACCGAGCCGGTGAAACATGTACTCTTCCACGGGACGATTGTGCTGGAGATGTTCGCACACAATGCGCTCCAGTACCGATTCGTCCACGTGGTGATACCAGACCCCGTCCGGGTAGACCACGACGATAGGTCCGCCGGAACAGACTCCCAGACAGGGGGTCGTGCCGCGTTTGACCCGCTGCGGGTTCTCATAGCGCCCCAGCGATCCGAGCAGGCGGGGCAGATGGGCGTAGAGGCGCGCAGCCAGCCCCTGGGGATCGCAGTATTTTCCGGTACACATCAAGATATGGCGCGTGTACGGATTCATGGCAGGTGGTGTTGACATAGATCGTTCCTGTTCGTTGCACACTCGAAGACAGCGCTCACTCCTGGTGACTGCAAGGCCCGCTCTTTGTGCACAGACATCCTCGACGTATGCCTCAATGCCTGCGCATTGTGCGCCCCCTGTGATGCACAGTATGACCAAAAACGCGGGCTTCTGGTCTGCGTGTGGGCGCGCTGCTCGCGCTCCCAGGAAGCGGGCGAGACGCCCGCGCTCCCAGGAAGCGGGCGAGACGCCTGCGCTCCCAGGAAGCGGGCGCGCTGCTCGCGCTCCCAGGAAGCGGGCGCGCTGCTCGCGCTCCCAGGAAGCGGGCGAGACGCCTGCGCTCCCAGGAAGCGGGCGAGACGCCTGCGCTCCCAGGAAGCGGGCGAGACGCCTGCGCTCCCAGGAAGCGGGCGAGACGCCCGCGCTCCCAGGAAGCGGGCGAGACGCCTGCGCTCCCAGGAAGCGGGCGAGACGCCTGCGCTCCCAGGCGTGACCGCGTTTCCGACAATGTGATATTCATCCTGCGAGCCGAGGGCTTATGGTTGTTCAGTACCCAATCCCCGCGAGCCCGAGCAGGCGGGCTTCGCCCTGCGAGCCGAGGGCTTCAGCCCGACGGCGTCCGGTGGGGCTTCGCCCGCCGTCAGAGCCGCGGAGCCGCGGAGCCGCGCGCTGATCAGAGCCACGACTATCGCCTGTCGGCTCTGCCAGCCGGCGGGCTTTGCCCGGTTGGGGCACGGCGCCGCCGTGCCCCGACGGAGTTCTCCCCCGGCGCGCAGGCGCATCAAGAACTGCGCAATGAACCGCGCTATATCGATAGTTCTCCCCCGGCGCGCAGGCGCGTCAGGGACGCGTTCCGATCTCCTTCACCAATCAGCAAGAACTGATGGGCGAGATTCTGATGTCGTCAGAGCCGCGCGCTGATCAGAGCCACGACTATCGCCTGTCGGCGCTGCCAGCCGGCGGGCTTTACCCGGTTGGGGCACGGCGCCGCCGTGCCCCGACGGAGTTCTCCCCCCTGCAGTAGCAGCATCTGCTACGTTCACTCCAGCCGCTGAAAGAAGTACAACTCGTGATCCGGCAGCAACTCAGGGTGAAAGATTTTGATCAGGTCTGCCAGGACGATGTCGGGATTGGTTGGACTGCTCTCGAAGTAGTCATTACCGCCGTTTTCGTTGACACGCTTGTTGTTATTGAAGACGTTTCCTTTCTGGTATGCCAGAAACCTGGTAAAGCGTTCGTCTTCCGCTTTTGCCTCGGTGAGACTCGTCCACATGCCGGGGTTGAGCCAGAAATCGGCGTCACGGGCGCGCTCGAAGACCTCCTCGAAACTCAGTGGCTGGCTGCCGGTCGAAGGATCGTCTGCCCAGAGGTATGTGGCGCCGGCATCAGCCAGAAGCCGGGCAATATAGCTCTTGCCGCCTGGCACAAACCATGTTCCCTGATATGGCGTGCCGGTAAAGACCGTCGGTTTGTTGATGACACTGCGTGCTTTTGCGGCCATATCTCTATAGCGGATTGCAATACTGTCGTAGACCTCGGTCGCTCTTGCTTCACGGTTGAAGAAGGCGGCAGTAAACTTGATCCACTCAGCGCGTCCGAGCGGCGAGGTTTCCATGTACTCGCTGTTCAACACCACCGTCAAACCGGCTTCCAGCAGTTTGGGATGCGCGTCGAATTCCGGGTTGCCAACCCCGTAGGTCATAATGAGGTCGGGTTGCAGATCGATTGCCTGCTCCACATTGACCTGCCCTCCCCCACCGATCTCGACCAGTTCGCCAGCCTCGATCTTCTGGCGCACCTCGGGGGTGTTGATGTACAGAAAACTATCAACGCCAATCAGTTTGTCGAGCAGCCCAAGTTCTTTGAGGTGCGGCAGGTGGGTGGTCGACATGGTCACAATGTTTTGCACCGGCGCCTCGATGACCAGCGCATCGCCGGTGTCGTCTGGCGGAGGGGTGCCGCACTGCACCAGAACGTAGCGGAACTGGACATCGGCGTCACGCCAGGGGTTGAGCACTGTAATGACCTTGTAGTTGTTGAAGTACTCGATCGTCCATCCGACCGAATCGATCAGGGTGACCTTTTCGGGGAAGTAGTCGATCGCCGGATCGTAGTCGGTAACGCATCCTTCGGTCAGATTGGCGGTCGGAACCTCGAGTGTCGCGACCGTGGGTGCGGGAGCTGGCGCGACCGTGGGCGCTGTGGCTGGTACGCCGGTTGGGGCATCTGCCTGTGTCGTTGGCGCATTTGTTGGTGATGGCGCTGTAGCCTGCTGACCACTGCACGCAACCAGTGCGATGACCATGAGCAGCAGGACGAGCCAGCGGAACCTGGGTTTCATAGACGTTCCTCCTGAATGCTGTCAAGACTGGACGAAAGAGTCTGTGTCCACTTTTTTCCCGATACGCGGCCCCTTACCCGCGCTTATTCGGGGCGATAGGACCGTATATGCAGGTTATCTGTCATCCGACGGGGCATCGGAAGCGCCTCGCCCGGACCCCGCCCTGTCTGAGCAGATCAACAGACGCCAGAGACTCTCAAGCCTGGCGTATTCGCGGCTCAACCGCTCTGCGAGACTCCAGCCATACAAGGTCGGCAGCCAGCTCAGCAGTTCGATCTCGTGCTCAATCTGCACGATGCGTTCCTGGCACAGGGTGAGTTCACGGTACAGGTCGTCTTCAGCGTCCACTGGCATGCGGGACCTCCACCCATCGACAGCTGGCGTCGCTGGCTGGTGTGCAGTCCGCACCACACCGTATACCAACCAAAAACCCCGGTCTCTTCCGAGAACCGGGGTCACATGACCTGTCCGCTATGCAGAACAAGGGGACGTTGGGCATGTTCTCCTCCCTGGCTCGAGAAGGGTCGAACACATTCAACATCGCGGCAGGCGTCCTGGCTTCCGGTACACATGACCGGTTACAGTTGCGGCACAGCGCTGGACTTGCACCAGCTTCCACCTTTATGCCCTGGCATCCGGGCCTGCGGGTCACCGCGATGGGTATTCATTTGTTGAGGTCCGTGAAAACTGCTGAGATGATAGCACACCTTCAGTGACAGTGCAAGCGTGTGCGTTTGGGTCAAAACAGGGTCAGCTGCTCACCCTCGTCAACAGCGCTCTCCCACGGCAGCGGCGGTACGCCGGGGGCGCCCACGAGGCGGTGTTGCAGGGCGCGGCACAACAACGGCGACTCACGTTCGACCGGGCAGTGCATGAAAAAGAAGACCGTGGTTCCTTCGGTCAACCACGTGCGTATGCGCGCTGCCCATTCGTCGAGCAGCGGATCATTTCGCGCAACGTCCGGGTGCCCGATGTACCGCACCAGCGCGAAGGATGCGCTGCGCAGCGGGTGAAGCGGCACATCGGGCTTGTTGTCGCGCGCCCGACGCAGATCTTCGTCGGCGCCAGGCAGCGGTCCCAGGTCGAGGGGACGTACATCCATCAGAACCCGTCCGGCGCCGTGGCGGTCCAGCAATGCCATCAACGCGGTTTCACCCGGAGGTTCATACCAGTCGGGATGGCGCACTTCGACTGCCAGATGGAATGCAGGGTTCCAGGCTGCCAGCCATGCGGCAAGATCGTCGATCTGATGGGGTGAATACCCTGGCGGCAATTGCAGAAAGAATGGACCAAGACGCTCACCGAGCGGCGCCAGACGCTGGAGGAATGCGTCGGTTTCGCGTACCCGCACTGCCAGCGGTCCCTGATGGCTGATGTCGCGTGGCAGTTTGAAGCAGAAACGAAACGAAGGGGGCGTTTCATCCGCCCACCGCTGAACTGTCTCAACCGATGGAACTGCATAGAAGGTGGTATTTCCTTCGACTGTCGTGAGGCGACGGCTGTAGAGACGCAAATACTCAATGCTACGACTGCCGCGCGGGAAAAGGATGCCAGACCACGAGGGATGCGCCCAGACGGCGCAGCCGAGGTAGAAACGCGGTTGATCGGCGACGGTCATGGCTTACCTTCCCGGCGGTGTCTGGCGGTGCCACGAAGTTGCACGCTCGAACGCCTTCCCGGCGCGCAGCACACGCGCTTCGCGCCATGGCGCCGCAACGATCTGCAGTCCAATCGGCAGACCCGCCGCGCTCATACCGCACGGCAACACCAGCGCCGGTACGCTGGCAAGGTTGAACGGCGCCGTGCAGCGGGTCAACTGCCGGGCTGCCTCGATCGCATCCAGCCCCTCGATATGTGGTGCTGTGATTGGCGTTGCCGGTGTCAGCAGCAGGTCGAACGTTTCGAAAAAGCGCTCCAGCTGGCGACGCCACTCACGCTGGACGCGCCGTGCCAGAATGTACTCGGTGGACGTGAACGCGGCGCCCCGTTCCATGCGCGCCCGCACGTCGGCGCCAAACTTCTCCGGGTTGTCGCGCAGCCGGTCGCGGTGGAACGCAGCAGCATCACTCGTCGTCATCAGAGCATTCATTTGTGCGGCTTCCTGCCCGCGACCGAGGTCGATGCGCTCGATGCGCGCACCCAGTTCCTCGAACACGGCCGCCGCCTGGTGTACAGCGGCAAGCACCTCAGCGTCACCCTGACCGAAATGGGAGTCGTCCGCCAGTGCGATTCGCCATCCTGCAACGCCCGCATCGATCGTCGCAAGGAGATCATCGACCGGTACATCGGCGCACGCCGGATCGTCCGGGTCGTACCCGGCAATCGCCTGCAACAGGATGGCGGCGTCGGTGACGGTGCGCGCCATCGGACCGGCGTGGTCGAGGTTCCAGCTCAGCGGAACAACACCCTGGAGACTGACCCGTCCATACGTTGGCTTGAGCCCGACAATACCACAGAGCGATGCTGGAATGCGAATACTTCCGCCGGTATCGCTTCCTAGCGCTCCCAGGCAGAGACCCGCCGCCAGCGCTGCCGCTGCGCCGCCGGAGGAGCCGCCGGTGATCCGTGCAGTATCCCAGGGGTTACGAGAGGGACCGTAGTGCGGGTTGATATTCGTGACACCCAGCGCCCATTCGTGCATGTTCAATTTGCCGAGCAGCACGGCGCCTGCCTGATAGAGCAGCGTCACTGCACGGGCATCGGTTGCCGGAACCCGGTCGGCGAAAAAGGTCGAACCGGCGGTTGTGCGAATGCCTGCCGTATCGTACAAATCTTTCAAGGCGACAGGAATGCCGTGGAGCGGACCGCGCCGCAGACCACGCGCCAGTTCATCGTCGGCGGCGCGCGCCTGCGCCAGTGCATGTTCCGGCGTGATGGTGATGAAACTGTTGAAGCGGTCATCGCTGGCAGCGATACGGTTCAGGTACGCCTCGGTCAGCTCGACTGACGAAATGGCGCGTCGCGCCAGCAGATCGGCAGCCTCAACAATGGTGAGCTGAAAGAGAAGGTCGGACATCATTGATCTCCCCGTTCAATGAGCAAAACGGCGCACCTTGTCAGCGCTGTCGGTCAGGAAGTTGTCTCTATCGTGGGACGAAAGCCAAGCAACCGCAGACCGTTCAAGGTGACGAGCAACGACGTTCCCATATCGGCGAATACTGCCATCCACATCGTACTCCAGCCTGCCGCGACAATCGCCAGAAACACTGCTTTGACGGCAATGCTGAAGGCGATATTGAACATAATCGTGCGCTGTGTGGCGCGCGCTATCTCGAACACGAACGGCAGGCGGCGCAGGTCGTTGCTCATCAGCGTTACATCGGCGGTTTCCATTGCCTGGTTCGTGCCGCCATGCGCTGCTCCGATAGCGATCCCGACCGTTGCCGATGCCAGGGCAGGCGTGTCGTTGATGCCATCGCCGACCATCGCCACCGCGCCATAGATCGTGCGAAGACTCTCGATCATCTGCGCCTTGTGTTCAGGAAGCACTTCGGCGCGCACATCGTCGATGCCGATGTCGGCGGCAATGGCGTGCGCCGCTTCGCGGCGATCACCGGTCAGCATAATGATATGCTCAATTCCCGCCCGACGGAGTTGCGCGACAGCCTCGCGGCTTTCTGGGCGCATTGTGTCGGCGACGCTCAGCATACCAGCGAAGACCCCATCGACACTGACCATCAGCGGCGTCCGACCAGCGCCTGCGTCCTGTGCTGCGCGATTGCAGAAGGCAGGAGGATGGGGTGATGTTTCATCGAAATAGCGGTGGCTGCCAATCACCACGGTGCGTCCCTCGACCTCTCCGACAATGCCATGCCCTGGCAGAGCAGTAACGGACGCTGCGGAAGGCGCACTCTGAATAAGACCCCGTGCGCGTGCCGCATCGACGACAGCGTGCGCCAGTGGGTGTTCGGAACGCCGTTCGACGGCGCAGACAAGTTCGAGCAACGTGTCACAGGCATCACAACGCGCCGGGACGTTGTGTTCAGGTTCGCGACAATGTACCGAACGCACCATCACCAGCGTTGGCGCGCCGGTTGTCAGTGTGCCGGTTTTATCGAATGCGACGGCGCGTACACTGCCGAGCGCCTCGAGCGCCGCGCCGCCTTTGATCAGCACTCCAGCGCGCGCGGCTGCACTCAACGCACTGACCACACTGACCGGCGTACTGATCACCAGTGCGCATGGACAGGCAACGATCAGGAGCGCCAGACTGCGGTAGAACCAGCCGGTTTCATCGGGCGCCGGGTTCCAGAACGGCTGTCCAAACAGGAGCGGTGGAATGACAGCCGTCAGCGCGGCGATGCCAACCACTACAGGAGTATACCAGCGCGCAAAGCGATCAATCATCCGTTGCACCGGCGCCCGACGATCCTGCGCTTCCTGAACCAGGCGGATCATGCGGTTGATCGTGTTCTCACTCGCCGGATGTGTGACAAGCACCTCGATTGCACCTTCGCCATTGATGCTTCCAGCATACACATCCATACCCGGCGTTTTGGCGACCGGCACACTTTCACCGGTAATCGGCGCCTGGTTGATGTGAGTGGCGCCGCTGCGCACAATGCCGTCCATGGGAATGCGCTCACCCGGGCGCACAACGATGACATCCCCGACGGTCAGGTCGGCAACCGGCACGCGCGTCTCATACCCGTCACGCAGGCGTAACGCCGTTTCGGGCGCAACAGTCATAAGCGAACGGATGGAATCCCGCGCGCGGGATGCAGTAAAACCTTCGATTGCCTCGCCAATTGCAAAGAGCACCATCACCAGCGCTGCCTCGACATATGCGCCGATGATGACGGCGCCAGCCGCAGCGATGGTCATCAGGGCGTTGATCGACATCGTTCGGCTGCCGGTGAGTGAACGCCAGGCGCTGCGCGCGATCGGCAGCCCGGCAGCAATCAGCGCAGCAAACGCCAGCGCATCGATCCAGAATGCGCGCCAGCCCAGGAGTTCATGGAACACGACGCCTGGAGCGATCAGGATCGCGCCGATCAATGCCAGGCGCGTATCGAAGCGTTGCCATAGGAATGCCACAAACGATGCCGGCGCCTCAGGTGTTGTCAGCACTGCGCTGGCGTCGTCGCACAGCATCGCCTCATACCCAAGCGAACGCACATACGCGATAATCGTCTCAGGTTCGACAGCGCCGTACACGCGGAGTCGCCCGGTCGCGGCGTTCAGTTCACATACTTCGACGCCATCGAGGCGCGCGACGCTTCTTTCGATCGTTTGCGCGCAATGAGCGCAGTCGATACCGTGGATTGTAAAGATGTGTTCGTGTATCTGCATCAGATCAGACTTCCGGTTCTCGCAACCTCCAGTCCTGCCAGCCCCCAGCCGACTCCCGCGGCAACCACAACCACCAGCCAGGGCGGCCATTTCCATACGGCGAGCAAACCGAAGCACCCCAGCGCCAGGGCGGCGTCGAGCGGCGTCATGATAGCACTGGTCATCACCGGCGTGTAGAAGGTGGACAGGAGGATGCCGACCACTGCGGCATTGACGCCGCGCAGCGCCGCCTGCGCCTCTTCTCTGGCGCGCAGCCAGTCCCAGAACGGAAGAGCGCCGATCACCAGCAGCCAGGCTGGCAGGAAAATCGCCAGCAGCGCCAGCGTTCCTCCCATCCATCCGTTGGGCGTCAACGTCTGCACAGCGCCCAGATATGCTGCAAACGTGAACAGCGGACCGGGCACAGCCTGCGCCATGCCGTAGCCGGCGATGAATTGTGCATCACTGACCCATCCAGGTGGCGTGACCTCAGCGTAGAGCAGCGGCAGAACAACGTGCCCGCCGCCAAAGACCAGCGCGCCGGCGCGGTAGAAACTGTCGAAGAGGTCGAGCGCGTGGAACGGGAACGCCGTGCGCGCCAGCGGCAGCGCAAAGAGCAGTCCGAAAAACGCAATCCAGCTCCCGACAGCCAGACGGCGATCGAACCACGCCAGTGGCGCTGCCGCTGCCGCTGGCGCGCCGCCGCCGCGCAACAACCGCCAGCCGATCATGCCTCCAGCAACAATGATGACGATCTGCGCCAGCGCATTGCTCCAGACCAGCAGCGCCACCGCCGCAAGAATCGCGATCGTCGCGCGTTCGCGGTCGGGGCAGAGCGCGCGCGCCATGCCCCACACCGCCTGCGCCACGACTGCCACAGCGACGACCTTCAGACCGTGCAGCGCCGCTGTGTCCGCACCGAGCGACGTCACACCGTATGCCGCTGCGATCATCAGCAGCGCCGATGGGAGGGTGAACCCGATCCATGCTGCCAGCCCCCCCGGCAGACCGGCGCGCATAATGCCAAGCGCGATGCCAGTCTGGCTGCTCGCCGGACCGGGGAGAAACTGGCAGAGCGCCACCAGATCGGCATACGTGCGATCATCGAGCCAGCGTCGCCGGGTGACGAACTCTTCGCGAAAGTATCCCAGGTGTGCTATCGGTCCGCCGAACGATGTCAATCCCAGGCGCGTGAACACAGCCAGGACTTCGATGATCGATCCCTGCGGCGCTGTGACTGGTTGTACCGTCTCTTTCACACGATGTCATTCAGGCGCAGTCACCAGTTCTTCGCCGGCCACCCATCCTTCACGACCATCGGCGGCGCGGATGCGCCACCAGTGATACCCGTCTGCGGCGACAGGTCCTTCGAGCAGGGTCAGTTGCGTGCCCGGCGCCAGACCATCGTGCACCTGCGAGTTGAGGCCAGGAGCGCTGCGGCGCCGCAGATTCTTGCCGCCCGCCTGCTGCACCCAGGCGGTCGCGCCAACAGCCAGGCCCGGCTTGCCGCCTGCCAGTTCTGCAATCGCCGCGCCCGCGCTCTTTGCCTGCTCTTCCATTGCCGCCTTTTCCTTCGCCAGTTGCCCGATCTGCGCTTCGAGTTCGCGCATGCGCGCATTCGCGTCGCGCAGCGCCTCCTGGGTGGCGGAAAGCGTCAGCTGTTCTGCGCTCGCAGCGCCTCTGGCGGCCTCCGCCTGCTTCTGAGCCTCTGCCAGCTGCATGGTCAACTGGTCGATTTCGGAGGTGCGCTGGTTGAGTTGCTTCTGAAGTTCATAGATGCGGTCACTGAGGTTCTTAATCGTCTCGCCGAGTTTCTGCTGCTCCGACTTCTCCTCGTCCTTCTTGTCCTTGCCGAAGAATTGACCGAGACCCATACGGACGCTCCTTTCGTTGATGCTGGCGCTGCTCAACGCCAGCGCTGTCGGTCACGAATGCGCCTGTGTTCCGCTCCTTGCCCCGTGGCAGGCGCGCCAGATCTTTTCAGGACGAAGCGGCATGTCGATGTGCCGAACACCAAGGTGCTTGAGCGCATCGACGACCGCATTGACGACTGCCGGAGTTGAACCAATCGTTGCCGCCTCGCCAATCCCCTTGGCGCCCAGTGGGTTGTGCGGTGTTGGCGTGACTGTTTGCTCGACGACAAATGAAGGCAGATCATCGGCGCGAGGAAGAGTATAGTCCATGAGTGACCCGCTGAGCAACTGTCCATTTTCGTCGTACACGACTTCTTCAAAAAGCGCCTGTGCGATGCCCTGCGCCAGACCGCCATGCACCTGACCGGTGACGATCAGCGGGCTGATGCGCGGACCGCAATCATCAACGCTGACATAATCGCGCACAGTCACGATCCCGGTGTCGGGATCGACTTCCACCACTGCCAGGTGTGCGCCGAAGGGGTAGATCAATGCCGGTGGTTTGAAGAAATCGGTCGACTCCAGTCCTGGATCGATATCATCGGGCAGATCGTCGGAATAGGCGCGTTCGGCGATCTGCACCAGTGTCAGACCGCTGTCGGGCGCGCCTTTCACGTGATAGCGTCCTTCATCGAACACCACATCATCGAGCGCAGCCTCGAGCATATGCGCTGCAATGCGGCGCGCTTTCTCGCGAACCTGGGCAATCGCGCGCACGAGCGCTCCGCCGCCGACCGCCAGACTGCGACTGCCCATGGTGCCGTTGCCCATCGGCGTCACCGCTGTATCGCCGCTCCGCACAACAACCTTCTCGAAATCGGCGCCAAGTTGATCGGCGACGATCTGAGCGAAGGTCGTTGCAGTCCCCTGGCCATGGGGCGAAATGCCGGTCATAACGGTGACCGTCCCGGAAGGTTCAACGCGCACATGAGCGCTTTCATATGGCCCAAAGCCGCACATTTCGACATAACAGGCGATGCCGATGCCGAGCAACGGCACGTGCTCACCGGCGGCACGCGCCGCAAGGCGCTGTTGCTGTTCAGCGCGCAGATCGGCGTAGCTTCCCGTCTCGATCGCCTTGCTCAACGCCTTATCGTAATCGCCGCTGTCATAAGTCGGACCGACCGGCGTCTTATAAGGGAACGCATCGGGCGGAATGAAATTGCGCCGGCGCACCTCAACCGGGTCGAGATCCAGCTCGAGCGCAATCGCGTCCATCAGGCGCTCGATATAGTAGGCGGCTTCCGGGCGACCTGCGCCACGGTAGGCGGCAACCGGCGTGGTGTTGGTATAGACGCAGGTTATTTCGTAATCAACGGCGGGAATGCGATACACCCCCACCGCCATCTGCCCCGTCAGATTAGGAATGCCTGCCGACACCGGATATGCGCCGAGGTCGGCAACGACACGAGCGCGCAGTGCCGTAATGACGCCATCGGCAGTCACCGCCGCCTCATAATCCGCAACCTGCGCGCGTCCGTGCGTCGTCGCCTGCATATGCTCCAGGCGCGTTTCGACCCAGCGCAGCGGCATCCCCAGGCGGCGCGTCAGCGCTGCCAGCGCCGCCTCCTCGGGGTAGACGCCGATCTTGACGCCGAATCCGCCGCCGACATCGGGCGCGATCACGCGGATCTGATTTTCCGCCATGCCCAGCATCTTTGCCAGATCACGCCGAATCCAGTGCGCCGCCTGTGTGCTCGTCCAGACCGTCAAACCATTGGTCATCGGATCGAGCGCCGTCAGGACGGCGCGTCCCTCCATCGGCACCCCCGACAGGCGCTGGCTGACCATGCGCAACTTCACGACCCGATGGGCGCTGGCGAACGCCCCTTCCACATCGCCGCGCTTGCGTCGCCATACATGGTCGATGTTGCTCTGAGCTTCTTCGAACAGGAGCGGCGCATCGGGGCGAAGCGCCTGTTCCATGCCGGCGACCGCCGGCAGCGGCTGCCAGTCGACCACGACCGCAGCCGCGCCGTCTTCTGCCGCCGCCGGACTGACAGCGATGACTGCTGCGACGATCTCGCCTACATGCCGCACCTTGCCGACCGAGATGGCATAGTGCGAGTATTTTGGCGGCGCTTCCCCTGCCACGTCGGAACCTTCTCCCCCCTCGAACAACATTGCAGTGTATGCGTCCCGCAGGTCGTCGCCGGTCACCACCGCCGTGACGCCTGGAAGCCGCAGCGCCGCCGACGGGTCGATGCCGCCAATCCGGGCGTGCGGGTATGGACTGCGGACAAACGCGACATGCTGCATGCCAGGCAGCGACATATCGCCGACGTACCGTCCCGCGCCGGAAATCAGGCGCGGATCCTCCCTGCGACGCACCTCTGCGCCGATCAGTGATGCGTAAGCCATAAAACCCTCTGTTCTGGAACTCGGAGAGCGGATCGTTCATATACAGTATAACAAAAGCAGGGTGTATGATACAATTGGAACAAAATGGTTCCAAAACTGTCTTGTCATCTGAACGTGGTTTTTGATGCTATGTCAACTCCAGATTTGTCCCAACTCACGCGCAGTGGTCTGGCGGAGCGGCTTGGCATTCAAATCGTAGAACTGACGCCCCAGCGAGTTATCGCCACCATGCCGGTGACGCCAGAGCATCATCAACCGCTCGGTTACCTCCATGGCGGTGCGTCGGTCGCGCTCGCCGAGACGGTCGCCAGCATTGGCGCATTCTTCAATTGCCCGCCGGGAAAGGCGGCGTTCGGACTGGAGATCAACGCCAATCATATTCGCCCGAAGCGCGACGGTGTGGTGACGGCGATAGGGACGCCGCTGCACGCTGGCAAATCGACGCAGGTGTGGGAAGTGCGCATCGTCGATGAGCAGGAGCGCCTGATCTGCATGTCGCGCTGCACGATTGCGGTCGTTGATCTGACCCAGACGATAGAACGGTGATCCAAAGGTATGCGAGCCGTTGTTCAACGTGTCAGTGAAGCCTCTGTTACGGTTGAAGGCCGGGTGGTCGGCGCAATCGGACGAGGGCTGCTTATCCTGCTCGGCGTCGGTATGGGCGATGGCGAGGCGGAAGCGAAACTGCTGGCGGAAAAGAGCGCCAATCTGCGGATTTTTGCGGATGAGGAAGGGCGTTTCAATCGCTCATTGCTCGATATTGGCGGTGAGGCGCTGGTCGTTTCGCAATTCACGCTCTATGCCGATACCCGGCGCGGACGCCGTCCCAGTTTTTCCGACGCTGCGCCGCCTGAGATCGCCGCGCCGCTCGTCGACATCTTTGTGCACGAACTCCGTCGCCTGGGAATTGCTGTCAGCACCGGAGAGTTCGGCGCGATGATGCAGGTCGCGCTGGTGAACGACGGTCCGGTGACGATTCTGCTCGACAGCGCCATTTTCCGTGAACCGCGCAACCGGCATGAACGATGAACCGCCCCCCACACGATGAATCGCTTGAGCGCCTTGCCGATGCCATTGTGCAGCGTGGACTGACGGCGCCGGCGCGTATGCTGCTCGACATTCTTGCACCGCTCGGATTCCTTGCCAGCCAGATGGCGCTCTTCGCCCGTCCATTTGTTCCAGGAGATCGATGGATGCGCTATGTTGATGCGCTGTCCGACGCACGCGCATGGGAGCAATTGCGTGATATCCTGAACCGTGACTGTTGACAAACGATTTGATTTGAATTACACTCGAAGCCAGCACAGCGTACGACTGTGTAAAGAATTGTGTGGAGGCAGTTCGTGGATCTCCCCCTTCAGACGCTGGCCCTGCTGCTCATCGTGTTCATTGTCATCATCCTGACCCTCCTCTATCACGCACGCGCGCTCGACCGGCGTCGCACATTCAGTCGGCGTCCGCTGCCTGCGTTCGAGGCGTTGCGGCGTGGGTTGGGGAGCGGCGCGGAGACCGGTCGCGCGCTTCATCTTTCGCCAGGCAGCGGAACAATCGGCGCGCGCGCGACAACGGCAGAAACGATCGCAGGGCTGCTTGCCGCCGAGCGCACCGCGACCGAGGCTGCACTCAACGGCATCCCGGTCGTTGCCAGTTCCGGCGATGCTGTGGCGCACCTCGCGCTGCGCGGCACGCTTCGCCAGGCGTATCAGCGCGCCGGGTTCGGGCAGGATTACAATGCTGGACATGTGCAGTTGCTGGCGCAGCAGGACCCGATGGCATATGCGTCGGGGGTTGTCACACTGTATGGGAGACAGCGCTTCGAAGCGAGCCAGTTGATTGGTAGTTTTGGGTACGAAGCATTGCTGGCGACGGAGGCCGGGGCGCAGGCCAGTATACCACAGGTCGCCGGCGCTCCGACGTCGACGGCGCTGCCACTCATCTATCTGACTGCTGATGGCACGCTGATCGGCGAGGAGATCTACGTTGCCGAAGCCTATCTCTCGCGCGCACCCGAAGCTCAGGGGCGTCTGCTCACCCATGATGCGCTGCGCACAGTCGCAATCGTTGCTATCATTGTACTGGCGCTCTGGCAGTCACTGATTGGTTTGTAACGCCGGAACGATCAATGACCTTTCTACGCGACCCAAAACGCCTGATCGCCACCATAATCGCCGGAGTAGCCGGATTACTGGTGTTGATTGACTTTGCCGGACCTGTGCCGGTTGTCAGTTCGCTCGCGCAGATCACGCTTGATTGGGCTGCGTTGATCGCTGCACTGGCGCTGGTGATCGGGTTGGTGAATGTGACCGGTAACCACATGGGGCGCGTGGTGCGGCGCAGCGCCGACTGGAAGTATAGTCTGGTGTTGCTCGCGGCGATGGTCATGGTCATTTTTGCGGGAACGCTCTTTCCGTTGCAGAACGCAGATGGCAGTCTGACTGTTCCGTCGAGTCTGATTGAGCAGCCGGTGCGGCTGGTGTTCAGTGCGGTCTACACGCCGCTCGCAAGTTCGCTGCTTGCGTTGCTGACATTCTTTAGCCTGAGCGCAGCATTGCGCGCCGTTCGCCGCCGCACAGCGGATGCACTGGTCATCGTTGTCGTGGCGCTGGTGGTGTTGGTCGCCGCTTCGTTGCCGCAATTGGAACGCGCGTCGATGGTTGCCGATGGGCTGCGCTGGTTTTCAGATTATGTTGTACTTGCCGGCGCGCGTGGCTTGCTGATCGGTGCAGCCATTGGCGCGCTGGTCGCAGGGGTGCGGGTGTTGCTTGGGTTCGACCAGCCGTACCTTGATCGCTAAATGAGGATAGACGCGCTATTCGGCGACGATCCGAAATCATTATGCCGCATCGTCGCATACCAACCTGGCATTCAGGGAGCAGGTGTTGAGTCGGTCAAACCGTAATCCACATTTACCGCCATGGCTCCAGGATGTGCCGCTGCCCCCGAATCCGCTGGCTCCGGAGCAGGGTGCAGGTGGCGCGCCGTTATTCTCCGGCTTGCCAGAGTGGTTGCAGGACGAAGACGGAACGGAACAGGTTTCCACGCCTTCCTGGTTGCGTCCGGCGCCGGATATGCCGGAAGGTGATGCTTCAATGCCCTCGTGGGCATCTATTTCCGATCAAACACCGATAGCGCCTTTCGATGTTCCTGCGCCGCCTGAGGAGTCGCCGCCCTCCTGGCTCCAGTCGCTGCGCGAATCAATTGTGACGCCTGACGCGCCCCAATCCGATGAGATGGCTTCGGGAGCGGCGCCACCGACCTCGACCGGGGTGTCTGATGCTGGACTCCGGTCTGGATTGTCTACCGGCAGCGGTGAGATAGATGTGCCTCCGTGGCTGGCAGACGAGCGTCTCGAGCAGCACCCTGACGAGTCGCCTGCCCATCCCACCGAAGCGTATACCAGCGGTGAGACTCCATCCTGGTCCGGTAACATCGCTGAAGAGTCGAGCGAAGCGGTTGATCTTCCAGCCTGGCTGCGTGAGTTGCCGGTGACTGATAGCACGCCGCATGCGCCGCCGCCGGCGGGCGACCTGCCGGACTGGTTGCGCGACGTTGCGGCGGCGGCGCCTGAGCCGCCTGCTGCGCCTGCGGTCGGAACGCCGCCGCCGGCGAGCGACCTGCCGGACTGGTTGCGTGACGTTGCGGCAGCGGCGCCTGAGCTGCCTGCTGCGCCTGCGG
>FWWL01003929.1_pt1 | contig 26047 bp, 28 predicted proteins | sample 2228331 | NCBI WGS metagenome assembly FWWL01 (sample SAMEA103939775, study PRJEB20133) | metagenome | reverse complement strand
GGGAGAGTGAATAGTGAATAGTGAATAGTGATATTTCGTTTAACTTTTAACTTTTAACTTTTAACTTTTCACTTTCCCTGTTCCCCGTTCCGATACTGTTCCCCGTTCCCTACCCAACAACCAACAACCAACAACAAACAACTTGCCAACCAACAACATTCCAACCAACCAACAACAAAAATTAAGCTATTTTTCCAAACGCACTACATACCATTGCAGAGTTTTTCCTGATGCGAGTTCCAACTCACAACCAGTCTTAAGTAAATATTTCGCTTGGTCATCAAGGGAGCTATATTTTCTGACATCTGGGGTTAATTCATCCGCCGGAATCTGGGATAAAATTTGTTTTAACTTAATCAAAAGTTCTTCCCCAGTCATAAATTCTTCTTCCAGCAGGTTCGGGTCTAGAACCACAAAAGTCTCTTCCGCTTCATACATAATTGGATTTGGCATCGTTTCCTCCGTTTTTTATTGGTATTTATTGGTATTTAGTGATTGATGACTGGTGATGAGGAATTTGGCTGAACGGCAAATCGCAAATCACCAATCACCAACAACGTTTATTTTGCTGCTTATTTTACTGCGATTTCATCCCCTAGGGATTGTTCAGGCCATAATGTCATCATCTCTTGACAAACTAAAAAATTGTAGCTATAGTGACAGTATAGGCAAAGCATATATATTCAAGGAGAATCACAAATGTCTCACCAAGCATACGAAGCATTTAATCGTCTAGCCCGCCGATTCCATGATGCAGTGGGGACTGAAGGCCCTGCTAAAGACAATGAAGCAGAAGAACTGGTGGCTGAATATATCAACGTGATGATAGAACATTTATCCGATGAAACTTTAAGCCAGGTTCTCGATGAATTTCGGGCGGAAAAAAAGCGGATCCAAAATACAGTTTACTCTGTGAAAACTTGGCTAGAAGAAGAAGCGGATGTTAAAAAACAAAGAGAATTTCAACACTTTATTAACGAACTGCATAGCAAAATCGCTTGTACAGTTTAGCCTCTAACTCATTTTTTGATTAATTAAGTCTTTTTTCCCCGATCGCTTGATTAACCCGCAAAAACCTGATTACAAATTGATTTATAGGATTTATCAGCTTTTGCCATAGCGAAATCCCCAAGACCCCGGTTTACTCAATAAACCGGGTTTTTTTGTCAGAGACTAGCGTTATATCGGGGCGCAAGCATTGCGCCCCCGAAGTATTGTGTCAATCACGATTTCAATAACTATAAAGCCAAATCTAATCACATATTGTTAATAATATGTTAATAACTTGTTACATTTCAGTCAAGAGCGGGACTATTTTGCTAAACTGACTAAGTAATTGACTAAAATTCAAACTATTCCCGGAAAAGCAGTCGTCGAAATTTATCGGCAAGGAGTCTATTTAATGTCTGAAAATCAGGAAAATAAACCTCCAGAAGCAACCAATCCAGAAAATACCAATCCAATCACTTTCTTATCGGCTAATCTGGTGGAAAGGTTAACAGCAATTCTGAAAAGTTGGCAGTTTAAAGTAGGCATTGTCCTTTCTGTATTGCTGGCAGGATTTTTCATCATCTTTTTTTGGCAGCATTTTGTGGCAGTTTGGGGGATGAAAAAGTGGTCAGCCCGTGCGGGTGCTCAACCGATTGAATGCATGATTAAAGATACCAATAACGATCAATATATAAGCTGTAGTGCCATGCTCAAAGACCAGGTGGTTCCCCTGGAGTGTGGTTCGAGTATTTTTAATATTGGTTGTCGAATTAATTATGGGGCGGCAGCATCCCCAAATATTCGACAAACTAAGTAAAAATAATGCTTAGGGTGCTTAGGGTAATTTGGCTTCCTGGAAGCCAAATTACCCTCCTAACCATTGCTGATTATTTATTGTTTTAGCCAAACAACCAAGCGACAATCAACTAAGAACAATCAACCCAGAATAATCAACTAACAACCAATAACTATTTCAGGATTAAATCCTTAAACTTTTCTGCTACATCAGGGTTATTGGTTCTAATGTAAGTTTGGTATTCACCTCCGTTTACCGCATCATAAATTATCAACATGGATGGGATATGTTTGGCTTTTTCTTGGTCAACAAGTTCTTGGTATTTTGCTTCTGATAAACCCCAGACTTTGCACTCGATACTGGCATTTAAGCGTTTGCCACTTTGGCGAATCATTGCCCATTGGCAATGTGGCAAAATTTGGCTAGTAAATTCTGCCGCTGGGGTGAGTGAGGCAAAGCCAAAATAGTTTACCCAGCGTTGGTTATCTGCCATGACCGATAAAAGCCGCTCGCTGACTTTGATAGTTTTCCAGTCAGAAGTTTGGGGGCATTTGGCTAACAGTTGCTCCCAAGCTTCTAGGATTTGACAAAGTTCTGACTTGTTTAATTGCTTCCAGGGTTTTTTCACCCCTAAGACTTTTTCTACCATGACAGAGGAAAACGCATCTCCTTGCTGTCTTTGATTGATTTTCGAAATTACTTGCTGTAATTCGACTTTGCTTAAAGTATGATGCAACATAATTTTTTACCTGGATGTTTAATTACTATTTTTGGGATATTTTTTAGGGAGAATACCTGATTTTCCGCTGTTCTTTGGAGGGGCTGGGAGGCGATCGCTGAATAATATCTTGCCAATTTTAATCTCAAGCTGTCCTGACCTCAAGCTCATGAAAAACAATGGAGAATTCTCAAAATTTTAGTTGGTCAAAATTTTAGTTGGTATTCTAGTTGGTCAGAACTTTGGGTTTTCTCGATTATTATAGCATACGGTTTAAAGCCTTGTCCAGTTATTTTCATAAATTTCCAAGATTTTCTTTGATTTTGGCTCCGAAAATAACCAAGAGAAACCGGATTTTTGTTAGCCAGCTTGACAGCCTAGAATTAATTAGGGTTTGGCTATCCTAAAAATAGGAAAAATTGCGGAACATTTGGCCAATATCGGCTAAATATTTCTGAGGCAGCGTGGCTAAATGCGTTGCGAGAATTAATTGACTCTTAACCGAAAGCAAATTTAGCCCAAAAATATGAATTAGCCGGTTTAAATTTAATCTCCGGACAAAAAGCCAAAACCGCCATTATGAAGCTATTTAGCCGTAGGGTTAAAATCACCTTGACCAACTCAGACCAACTCACTATGGTCTCACCTTAGTGCTGCATATCGAAACCTTACAAGCCGCTTATTTGAATATGGAATTTGGCCAAATCGAATCTTTTCAGAAACAGGCGATCGCCCCATCAAGGAAATTTTCCATAACCTCGAAGCCGCCTCAACAAATTTCCCCTAAGATGCCCCAACCGACTCGCGCCATTACTGGAGCAAAGTAACAAGGCTATATCCATGAAGCGGCGATCGCCAACCAAAGGGCAGGAGAATTCTATCAAGAACGGGGCAACCAGAAAATTGGCGAAATTTACCTGCGGGATGCTTATGATAGTTATCTAAACTGGGGGGGCGATCATGAGCGTTAAACAACTAGAAACCAAATATCCACAACTATTTTCCTCAGGAGGAAATCAAGCGATCAGGCAGGATCTGTCCAGGAAAATAGATCGGATCTCCCATCCCATCACCCCCACTACCCCCACTGAACCCCGTCCGTGGATTTCCAGACGGTGATCAAAGCCTTGCAAGCTCTAAGCAGTGAAATGATACTGGAAAATTTACTCGATCAAATAATGAAAATGCTGGTGGAAAATGCCGGGGCAACTACGGGCTGCCTGCTTTGGGAATTAGATGGCACCTGGGAGATCGCCACCAGGGCGGTCTTAAATGAAACCCAAACCATCATTAGCAAACCCTCCCCGGTAGAAACCTTTGAGCATATCCCCTTGTCGGTGATTAGTTATGTGGAGAAAACCGGCGAAGACTTGGTCTTAGATGATGCCACCTTGGACGAACGCTTTAGCCGTGACCCCTATATCCAGACCAAGCAACCAAAGTCAATAATTTGCACATCAATTCTGCACCAGAATAAACTAATGGGTTTGCTGTATTTGGAAAACCATCTCACCAGTTCCGCGTTTAGCGCCCAAAACCTGACCATTTTAAAACTTCTCTCTTCCCAAGCGGCGATTTGCTGGGAAAATGCCCAACTGCACAACAGTATCGCCCTCCGGGAAAAACGGCTGCGTTCTCAAAGCAGCACCTTACTGAAACTCTCACAGCGCAATCGGCAACAAAATTCTTTGGAGTTTAGAAAAGCTTATGCGCCAATCCAAGATATTTTTGCCTTAGTCAACCGCAATTGTCAGCAGAAGCTAACCAGTCTGTCCCAGGATTTCACCACCGGCAAAACTCATAGCAGCGATCGCTCCGACGATCTGCTGTTATCGGTCAAAGAAATCCTAGAAGCCAGTGCTAGAACCTTGGAAGTAGAACGAGTCAGCGTCTGGCTTTACAATGACCAACGCACTCACATAAAATGCTTCGACCTTTACGAACAGACCCCCAACCGTCATACCTGTGGCATGGATCTGTCAGTTTCCGACTATCCGACATATTTTCGGGTTTTATCTACGGAACGAATTATCGCCGCCTACGATGCTCGCACCGACATGAGAACGGCGGAATTTCGCGACCAATATTTAATTCCCCTCGGTATCACCTCCATGCTGGAAGCCCCGATTAGAGTAGGAGGGCAAATGGTGGGGGTTTTATGCCACGAACATATCGGTGCGCCCCGGCATTGGGCGATTGAAGAAGAAAACTTTGCCGCCTCATTAGCGGATTTATTGGCTTTGGCTATTGAACGGTTTTATCGGGCAAAAGCGGAACAAGAACGCGATCGCTTCTTTAGTCTCTCCCAAGACTTACTCTGCGTCATCAATTTCCAGGGACAATTTACCCAACTCAACCCCGCCTGGGAAAGAACTCTAGCCATTCCCACCGCACAAATGTTAGGCAAATCATTTCTGGAATTTGTCCATCCCGAAGACCGACCCAGCACCCAAGCAGCGACAGAAACACTGGTTTCTCAACAAGAAATCATTACCTTTGAAAATCGCTATCGCTGTGCCGACGGTTCTTATCGGTGGCTATTTTGGAACGCCACACCGGATCTGGAACGGGAATTAATTTATGCCGTAGTTCACGATATCACCTATCGCGTAGAAGCCGAAGCCGCCCTGAAGCAAGCCAATGAAGAATTGGAACTCCGGGTAGAAGCACGGACGGCGGAACTACAAGAGGCGATCGCCTCATTGCAAAAAACTAACAAGCAACTGCAAGATGAAATTATCTTTCGGAGAACCACCGAAGAAGCCCTACGCTATTCCCGATCTCGCTTAAAAGAGCAAACCCAAGAACTGCAAAACGCCTTGGATCAACTCCAACGCACCCAAATTCAACTGGTACAAAATGAAAAAATGGCCAGTCTGGGACAGCTTGTAGCCGGAATTGCCCATGAAATTAATAACCCCGTCAGTTTTATCTATAGCAATCTCGATCCCCTGACAAATTATATTAATGACTTACTACACTTATTAAATCTTTACCAACAAGAATATCCCGAAAGCAACCCAATTATTGAAGAAGGAATTGCCGCCGTTGAGTTAGATTTCTTAGTCGAAGATATCCCGAAACTTTTAGAGTCCATGAAAAGTGGCGCCGATCGCATCAGAAAAATCGTCCTATCTTTACGGAATTTTTCTCGTCTCGACGAAGCGGGCAAAAAACGGGTGGATATCCACGAAGGACTAGAAAGCACCTTATTAATCCTGCAAAACCAACTCAAAGATATTCAGGTAATTAAAAACTTTGGCGAATTACCTCTTGTTGAATGTTACTCAGCCCAAATCAATCAAGTCTTTATGAATATTCTCGCCAATGCAATTGATGCCCTGCAACAAAAATATCTTCAAGGCAAAGAAACACCACCGCAAAATCTTCCTCAGATTATCATCGAAACCGAACAGATCCATGAATCCGTCAGAATTACCATTGCGGATAATGGCTTAGGAATTCCCGAAAACATCCAAAACCGGATTTTCGATCCCTTTTTTACCACCAAACCTGTGGGCAGTGGCACCGGACTCGGACTATCGGTGAGTTATCAAATAGTGGTGGAAAAACATCAGGGAAACCTTTTCTGTCATTCTGAACCGGGCAGAGGAACGGAATTTGTAATTATTCTCCCCCTGCGTTTATCGGATTAATTGGATTAATTAATATATGGGATGGCTAATTGATAATTATTAGTTATCAACTAGCAATTATTAATTATCAATTACCGATAAGGCAACGGATCCAATAAGCCCAATTCAGCAAAAGCCGCTAACCGCAATTGGCATGCGTCGCAGACTCCACAGGCTTTTTCGCCTCCGGCATAACAAGACCAAGTATGTTCCCAGGGAACGCCCAGTTTGTTGCCTAATTGAATAATTTCGGTTTTGCGTAACTCCAGTAAGGGGCTGATAATTGCGATCGCCTGTCCTTCGCGACCTTGTTTTGTCCCTAGACGAAACACTTCCTGCATCGCTTGAATGTAATCTGGGCGACAATCGGGATATCCCGAATAGTCCAAAGCATTGACCCCAATATAGACTCGTTCGGCAGCGATCGCCTCCGCATAAGCCAAAGCAAAACTGAGAAATATCGTATTTCGGGCTGGGACATAAGTCACCGGAATTTGACTTGCCATTTCCGACAGCGATCGCCCTTGGGGTAAATCAATCCCATCATCGGTTAACGCTGACCCGCCCCACTGCCGCAAATCAAAGGTAATCACCTGATGGGCCACCACTCCGGCGGCCCTGGCGATCGCTGCTGCCGACTCCAACTCGCGGCGATGCCGTTGTTGGTAATCAAACGAAATCGCATAACATTCACAACCATCGGCCTTCGCTTGATACAACACCGTCGAGGAATCCAATCCTCCCGACAATAAAATAACTGCTTTCACGGATTTTCCTGTTAATACATGACAAATAGATCGGATCTCTGGGATATATTACCAATTACTGATTAATCACAACCACCTGATGCCTCGAGCGCTGCGGAAAAAATCAGCATAAATACTCATCAACCAGCCCATTAGTCCCTTTGCTTAATATTTATTCACAATAATAACCGTAAATACCCGCTAATTTGATGCAATTTGTATCTTTTTGCAAAATTACTTCATATCTTTTTTGGGAAAACTTCGCTATAGTAGAAACATAGACGAGAAATCTAAGAAATCAAAGAAATCAAAGGTAATTATTATGTCAACAATTCCTACATTTGAAAATAAACGACCCTTATGGCAAACCGTCGCCATCTTAACTTTAGGCTTTTGGCTCAGTGCTTTGCTCCTGTTGGATGCGGTAATTATGCCCAGTATGTATGCCTCCGGCATGATGATGCAATCGGATTTTGCCTCAGCGGGTTATACAATGTTTTCAGTTTTTAATCGGATTGAATTAGTTTGTGCCGCCCTAGTTTTAACTGGACTTCTCACCACTTTAGCATGGCAAAAAGAGGGAGAAAATAAAAATTTAATCGCCATTACTTGCTCCCTGATGCTCATGGCTGTTGCGTTATTTGATACCTATGGCTTAACTCCTCAAATGAGTGCTTTAGGAATGCAGCTTAATCTGTTTGACCCCGCCGCCGCAGCCCCAGTGGTAATGAATCAAATGCACATCAGTTATTGGGTGTTAGAAATGCTGAAATTAGCCGCTGGAACTATTCTCCTGGGCTGGTTTATCCACCACCATGAAAATTTGATTTCTGAATAGGTAAATGATTCAGAAAATCTGTGAAATATTAAACAATATTCAACAAAAACCCCGGCTTGATGAAAAGCCGGGGTTTTGATTTTAATTTTGATTTTGGTGTGGAAACTTAACTTTCTGATTCCTCTTTTTCCGGCCAGAGTAACTTGATAGCCATGATCGCAAAACCAATGGCAGCGATCGCCTTGACTACACGAGTTGGCAACAGCAAGGCGGTTCCTTCTCCGAGTAAAACACCGATTAAAGTCGCCAATACCAAAGCCCCAGCGGTGCCTAAAAACACCGCATTCGGATGTTTAGAACTGCCTCCGAGGGCGATCGCGGCTAATTGACTTTTGTCGCCTAACTCCGCCAAAAATACCGTAATAAAGCTTAGTCCCAAAAGTTGCCAATCCATAGTTTAGTTGTAATAATTAATGCAACACATCCCAAAGCAAGCTGGCGGAAATAAACAGCAACACCACTGCCGCCGAACGTTCTAACGTTTTTGGGGACACACGAGTGGAGAGCCACCTTCCTAGCATCACCCCTAACAAACTCGTCGCAATCAAGGCACAAGCTGCGCCGGCAAACACAACCCAAGGTTTTTCAGATTCAGCAGTCATTAACAAAACCGCCAGTTGAGTTTTATCCCCAACCTCGGCCAAAAATATCGTGATAAAGGTTGAACCTAAAACCGCCACCGCACCAGGGTCAATGGTTGGGGTAGAGGCTTCGCTGGGTTCCGGATCCGTTGGCGGTTCCGGTAGATTTGACTGGGCGATCGCGGCGGCAGAGCGATCGGACTCAATGACATCAATGGCATCAGCCGCTGTAGCATCAGTCACCGAAACACTAGAAAATTTAGGAGATGTACTCACGGGCATATTTAACGCTAGGAAATGGTCATCTTACTGCCTCCGATCTTCCCAGATTCTCACCGGAAATAGCAACCCAGAGAAAAAATAATCTTACGGATTCACCGAATACCGAATCAGACCGAATCCGGTTCTCATAGACTGACTACGATCATCACCTAAAACGCGCTCTGGATTCCCGCCCGAAGCGGTTCGAGACAGATGACTTTACCAAAGGGTTCTGACAACCGGATTTGGCATCAGACCGAATCCGCACCCCCGGCATCATCATGGATTTAAATGGATTAATTGGATTTGCCATCACTGCCCAAATCAGCAAAATTTCCCGAAATCCTTAATCATTTAAATCTAAGGAGTCGAGCAATCCGTCACAAGCATCCATTAATAAATCAATGACGTAATTAAATCCTTCGGGGCCACCATAGTAAGGATCCGGGACTTCTTTCACATTATGGTTACGGCAAAAATCACACATCATCTTGACTTTATCCCGATATCGACTATGGGGATCTAAAGATAAAATATCCCAATAATTATCGCGATCCATTGCCAAAATCAAGTCAAAATTTTCAAAATCTGATGCTTTAAATTGTCTGGCTTTACCAGTGAATTCTATCCCGCGTTTCTTGGCTGCTGATACCATTCTTTGGTCGGGAGGGGAACCAATATGATAACTGGAAGTACCGGCGGAATCACAGACAATGCGCTCGCCCAAATTTCTTTCTCGAATCTTATGATTCATAATATTTTCAGCCGCGGGCGAACGACAGATATTTCCCAGACAAACAAATAGTAACTTATAGGGCATAATTTATAGCAACAATTTACTAGATTTATTTGGCTGAATTTAGCAGAAATACCTTTGATTAAATCTACCCAAGTTTTTGGGAAAATTAATCATTTTTAATGATTTTTTGAACTGATGATTAGGCATAATACCTGAAGTAATCAAAAATGGTTCAACCGAGTGAGTTCGGTAAAAATAAATCAATAATAGGGAAAGTTTCAAACATCATCGACATCGACAATCAAAAGATCGAGCGAAATTTTTTGATTGTCGATGATTGCCCGCTTTCCCCAAAACCGTCTTACCCCGAACTCACTCCCATTGGAATTACAAGCCTGGTAGATTCAGACCACCTGTTAGTTCTTCCATTTTTTCACGCATGGTCGTCGTAGACTTGATATAAGCATCTTTCGCGGCTTGAGTCACCAGTTCTGAGACGACATCAGCACCTTCTCCCATCACATCTGGGGAGATTTCCACCCGGCGAGGTTCCTGGTTGCCACTGATGATGACTTTCACCAAACCACCGCCTGCTTCTCCGGTGACTTCTAGCTCATCTAAATCTTCCTGAAGTTTTTTTGCTCCTTCTTGTACCTGTTGGGCTTTTTTGAACGCTTCGGTCAGTTCTTTCATTTTCCCCAGACCGAAACCAAATCCTTGTCCTTGTCCTTTTGACATAATCAGTTATTCTCTTCGGAGTTTAAGGTTACATCCAGTCATTCTAACTTACTAAAGATCACAAGCTTCTTTTGGCAAGATCAAACCAGCGCTTACCCTTGTGTCTCGCTCGCGATCGCCTCTCAGAGCAGTGAGGGGAAAAACCCCTGTAAGTCTGAGAGATTGGCAGATGGTAGACGTAGCAACAGACTATCGCACACTGGAACACTACAGAGGACAAGCGCGAAAAATAGGGTGAGTAGTTGAACTACCCACCCTACTTATAGAGGCTGATGATGATCAAATTCTCAATGACCGCGACAAGCTGGAAAATCAATCGGCAAACTGACCCAAGATTTTGACTTCCGGTTCTAACTTTATAGACCAATGCTTTTCCACTTGTTCTTGGACGTAAAGAATCAACCGATAAATATCCATTGCCTTAGCGCCGCCACAGTTGAGAATAAAATTAGCATGACGCTCGGCAACCTGGGCACAACCAATTTGATAACCTTTCAAACCCATTTGCTCAATTAACCATCCAGCCCCGTATTCACCCTCTGGATTGCGAAACACACTGCCACAACTAGGCAAATGGTAAGGCTGAGTCAGCCGTCGTTGTTCCAACTGTTCTGCTGTAGTAGCGGTTACTTTCGCGGGATCGGCTCCAGGTTTGAGTTGAAAGGTCGCCTCTGTCACCAAGCGATCGCCTCCTTGCAACACCGAAGTCCGATAGCGATAACCCAAGTCCTTGAGTGACAACAATTCAACGGATCCGTCGGGGGATAGCACCTGAGCATCCACCAGAATATCCGCCGCACAGCTTCCATGAGCGCCAGCATTCATCACCACCGCACCGCCCACGGTGCCAGGAATTCCCACAGCCCACTCCAGACCTTCCCACCCCAACTCAGCCGCTTTCCAAGCTAGGCGGGCGATCGACTGACCTGCTGCCACTCGGACTTGACCTGTTTCTAGATCAAAATGAGTGTAACGCAGACCTTTGGTGCCAATCACCAAACCCGGTAAACCGCGATCGCTTACCAGTAAATTCGATCCAGCACCGAGCAAAGTAATCGGCAATTGTTGCTCTGTGGCCCAAGCGAAACTTTGTTTAAGTTCTTCGAGGTTTTTGGGAGAAACATACCATTGGGCAGGCCCACCTACTCGAAAGGAGGTTAAAGCGGCTAGTTTCACTTGCGATTTCAGGGGACATTTAGTTCCAGGTAAGTACATCGATTCTGGTTGTGTGTTGGTGGGAACACCGATCGTGGGATTTACCACCCGCCTCGTTTGATCAGAAACAGTCATAATATCCAAGTATTTCAATTAACAGCTGAAGTCACAGCTACTTTATTTTTAGTGGAGACACGAGCGATCGGATCTCTAACAGTCTGTTTTAGGCAGCTTTGGCGATCGGATTCAGGCGATGATTAGGAGCGAGAACCAGCAGGAGAACAAAGCTCCATTTCCTGATAATACGCCATCAACTCAGGAATAATCTGATTTAAATTGCCAGCACCCAGGAATAACGCTAAATCCCCGGGAACCAGTATTTTTTTGAGCAACTGAGACACCGACTGCAAAGAAGGCTGATAATGTACGTTGTGATGAACTCTTTTAATCATGTCAGCAACATTAGCACCGCTGATGTTGTGGACATTTTTTTCCCCGGCGGCATAAATATCGCTGACCACGACCACATCTGCGGCTTGCAAAGATGCAGCAAATTCCGGCAGAAATTTCTCAGTTCGGCTGTAGCGGTGGGGTTGAAATATCGCCACAACCCGCTTTTGCCGCGACGATGGACTGCTGACTTGCAATTGCGCTGCCTTGAGGGTGACGCGAATTTCACTGGGGTGGTGGGCGTAATCATCAACAAACAGAATATTGTTGTATTCACCGCGATGTTCAAAGCGACGTCGGGCACCCTGAAAAGAAGCGATCGCTTCTGAAATTACGGCAAAATCCAAACCTAGCTGACGACTGACCGCCACCACTGCCAGGGCATTACTCAAATTATGTTCCCCCAGCAAAGGCACAAACATTTCACCTAATATTTTACCGCGTTCCCAAACCTCTGCGGTAGTCCCATCGGCACCATAAACTACGGAAGATACGGTGTAGTCGGGGTTAAAATCAGGGTTCAGACCGTAAGAAATCTTGGGTTTAATTTGTTCTCGCACCGTGGCACAATCAATACAGCCCACCAAATCGGTGCAGCGATCGCGAAACACTTGAAAAATCTGGATCACTTCTTCAAGGCTGTGATAATGGTCGGGGTGATCCAGTTCAATATTGGTAATCACGCCAATTTTGGCCGCAAACTTGACCAAAGATCCATCAGACTCATCCGCTTCCGCGACTAAAAATCCTCCGGTTCCGGCATAGGCATTCCCGCCCCAAGTATTGACCTCCCCACCCACGACGATGGTGGGATCGAGACCTGCCTTAAACAGGACATGGCTGATAGCGCTACTGGTGGTTGTTTTCCCATGGGTTCCGGCTACAGCAATACTTTGAGATTCCTGAATCAGGGCAGCCAACAAATCCGAGCGGTGGAAAATCGGGCAGCCCAAATTTACCGCCGCTTGATACTCAGGATTATCTGAGGCGATCGCTGTGGAACAAATCACCTGGGGCAAGGCACTATTCGCCGGTTTCGCTTCCGGCCAGCGGGTCTGGGAATGTCCGTTTCTGCCGTCAGCATTTACCGTGACTAGAGATCCGTTGTTTTCTTGTCTCTCGGATCTGGAAACGAAAAACTCTAAATTACTGGCATCTTGACTCCAAAATATATGAGCACCAATTTTCTGGAGTCTTTCAGTAATATGGCTCGGACGAATATCCGAACCGTAAACGGGCAAATTCCGTTTGGCTAGAATATAAGCGAGGGCTGACATTCCAATTCCGCCGATACCGAGAAAATGAAAAGGTCTACCGTTTAAATCAATTGAGTTTGACATTTTAACTCCTTGCACACCACACCAATAACACGCGATATCATACCAATAATTGCTTTTCTCGCTTCAACTAAGTCATCACAGTCCAGTAATCACAGTAGGGAGTTGCAGCCTCCATCAGCTTGAGCAATATCTTAAGCGTTTATACGAAGACTGTGCTAACATTTCCTGAACATTTTTGAATTTCTGGTTATACAGTAACTTTAAATACTCCTTTGAGCCAAACCTGACCGGAATGGGAGTGTTTACGAGCGCAAATAGCGAAATTCTTGACGCAACTAGCTGCCTATTCTCATCCACTCCGATCGCTTGGCAACAAACCACTTTCCTTGGGGTCAAAGTCGGGGAATTTGTTGTGCAATGAGGCATGAAAACACCAGATAAATAGGGATTTGAGTCTATAAGATCCCCCTGGCCTCACCAATTCCCTGTCACCAGAGAACAGATCCGAGTACTCTTGCTTGACCTAACATATATACAAAACCTATAAATTTTAACTTTTTTCATTAGTTTCCCTACGGTTTGACGGCTCAATGTCCGATCGGCTATCTCCGACAGACTGCAACTGAGAGTGAATGTTTCTGAATTATGGCCGATCCAGATGGAAACATTCGGGCGATCCGCGATCGCCTGTGGTTCAATATCATCGCCCAAGGCGATCGCCCTAGTGCGGCAGTCTCCGAAGTAAAAACTGAAAAATAGTCAGTCAAAACGACCAAATGAATAAAAGGCGATCGACGGTGGGGTTTAGTTGGTCAGCCTTTGCGGTATGATCTGGGTCATCACTGAATCTTGACTTTTCTGGAATTATCCGAGGCTGATACTAAACCAGCTCACCCGACTGAGACGGGAGAATTGTGCATATAACTGCATATAACTATAACTATGGGAATTAACCCATTCAGGATAAAATCCTGAATCAGTTGCGGATTTAACTGTCTGATTATTTAATCTCTAGATTGTTTGAGGTGACTTGTGTGGAGCTCGTCAAAAGGACTCCCTACCGCCTGTTAAATTTCAGCCGGAAGTAGAGAAACGTGGCGCAAAACACAAAAGCGATCAGCAGAAGAAATCCCGGGATAGGGGACATCAGCCCTAAATTTCAGAAGCAAGCCAGATCATATCGCTCACAATTAATCAAACACAACAGTAGCTTCTGGCTAGTTGTGGATCGGGAAGGATAAAAATTTAGGAGGTATCTAGTGATTAGAGTCGCGATTAACGGTTTTGGACGGATTGGACGTAATTTTCTGCGCTGCTGGCTCACCCGCACTGACAGTCAAATCGAAGTGGTTGGCATCAATGACACTTCAGACCCAAAAACCAACTCCCATCTGCTCAAATATGACACCATGTTGGGTAAGTTGAAGGCTGATATCAGTGCGGATGAGAACTCCATTACGGTCAACGGCAAGACGATCAAATGCGTCTCCGATCGCAACCCCTTAAACTTACCCTGGAAAGACTGGGATATTGACTTAGTTATCGAATCTACCGGGGTATTTGTCAGCAAAGAGGGAGCCTCCAAGCATATTGAAGCGGGAGCCAAGAAAGTCCTGATTACTGCTCCTGGAAAAGGGAGTGGCATCGGCACTTATGTGATGGGGGTCAACCATCACGAATACACCCACGAAGAGTACACCGTTCTGAGCAACGCCAGTTGTACTACCAACTGCTTGGCGCCAATCGTCAAAGTGCTCCACGAGCATTTCGGCATCGTCAAAGGCACCATGACCACCACTCACAGCTATACCGGCGACCAGCGTCTCTTAGATGCCAGCCACCGGGATGTGCGTCGGGCGCGGGCTGCCGCAATGAACATTGTTCCCACCAGCACTGGGGCGGCTCAAGCCGTGGCTTTGGTGTATCCAGCAGTGGCCGGAAAACTCAATGGGATTGCCTTGCGGGTTCCTACTCCTAATGTGTCTGTGGTAGACTTCGTGGCTCAAGTTGAAAAGAAAACCTTTGTGGAAGAAGTCAATCAAGCCCTGCATGATGCCGCCCACGGTCCTTTAAAAGGAATTCTCGGCTATACCGATGAACCTTTAGTTTCCAGTGACTACAAAGGAACTGATGAGTCTTCTATCGTAGACTCCAGCCTCACTTTGGTCATGGGTGGAGATATGGTGAAAGTGGTCAGCTGGTACGACAACGAATGGGGTTATAGTCAGCGGGTGGTTGACCTGGCTGAACTGGTGGCCCAAAAGTGGGTTGCTTAAAAATTGCTGAAAAAAAGATTTGAGCTTTCTAGAGAATTGTTTACCAGTCACCTCTCTAGCATTGGAAATGCTCAAATCCTTTTTGGCCAGTTAAATATTCTATATGATTAATACCGGCGCTGTGGACTAAACAGACGCCGGTTTCTTTTGTGATGGTGCCGATAATGGCACTTTGATGGCCTAATTTTTCCACCAATGACCGAGCCGTGGCTGGGGGTAAACAGAGGACGAGTTCAAAGTCTTCCCCTCCGTATAATGCCCATTCCAGAGCTTTTGCCGGTGGCACCCAGTCTAATAAAGCCGGGAGTATTGGTATTTTGTCCGCCTCGATCCTAGCTCCCGTGCCACTGGTGGTGGCAATTTGGTAGACTGCATCCGCCAGACCATCGCTGCTGTCCATGCCACTGACGCGGATCGACGCTTGCTTGCTCTGAGTTAAGGATAACAAAATTGGCAAAATGTCCAATCTGGGGATGGGGCGCTGATGCGATCGCACCAAAATTTGATAGTTTTCCGGGGTGAGTTGACCTTTTAACTCTGGGTTGAGCAGCAATTCTAAACCAGCCCGCGACCCCCCATGCGGCCCTGTGACCACGATCGCATCTCCCGGTTGAGCCGTTGACCGCCGCATCACCTGTTTTGGATCCGCTTGACCCAACGCTGTAATCGAAATGGTAATCACCGCCGCTCGCACCACATCCCCACCCAGAATCGGCGTGTGATAACGATTCAGGCAACTGACCATTCCCTGATAAAGTTCTTCCACCCACCGGACAGGGGTTTGCCCTGGCAGTCCCAAGCCCACGGTAATGCCAATGGGTGCGGCGCCCATTGCTGCCAAATCCGATAAGTTCGCAGCAGCGGCTCGCCAACCGACATCTTGGGCCGACGTGGTGCGATCGCTAAAATGGACTCGATCCACTAATACATCGGTGGTCACGACCAGGTTGTCGCCGCGCTCGGATTTCCAGGCGATCGCCGCTGCATCATCCCCAATAATCTCTGGGGGACAAAACTGGTGTAGTCGTTGCAAAAGTCCCTGTTCGCCAATCTCGGCAACTTTCAGTGAATCTAAATTATTATTAACCATTAGCAACTCCGCTTAATTTATTTAATTAAAATTTTATGTTTTTCAGTGAATTAACATGAAAATATTAAAAATATTTAAGCAATGAAAAATTCCAAACCAAAATTAATCTTGAGCTTTAACAATTTGAGCTATTGTTTATTGAATTTCTTTGAAAAATTTTCAGATAATTTCCGTCAGCATTTACTGAGCCCCTGGCCAATTAAGCATTAAACGCTTTCATTGATGCGGTCGCGATTACCGCTGCGTCTTTTCTATGATTGGTGGCTAATTAATTAGCATAATTTTCCTAATTTTGTTGGGCTTGAATTGAAAAACATCTGCAATGAAATTATTTATTTATTTGACGATTTAACCAAATTAAATTACCAATATCCAAAGGCGAAAAGATTATAAAATTAGCCAAAATTTATCTCTGATGCCATTCAATTAAATTCAATTAAATTCAATTAAATTCAATTAAATCCTTGAAGCAATTGAATCAATTGAACCAATTAAACCAATTGAAACGAAAAGCATCATCTCAAGCGATCGCTCTTTCGCTCGCTCTTTTGGTAGCTGATCTCATCAGACTCCAGGATTTCCACAGAAAAACCCGTTTCTTTCACAAACGGGTTTCTCTGTGACTAAGTGCCGGGAATCTCCCTTGAGGGAAAATCAGAGCTTTTCCGGGGCGTAATCGTCAATGATATCTGAGGCAATGCCTGAGATAATCTCACAGATAATCTCTCACATATCCTGCTTAGATACTTTGAGGGAGCTGTAAATTTTCTGCCCCTTCAATGACTTTGGCCGAGAGAATTTTATCTCCCCGTTTCAGTTTTTCCAAAACCTCTTTACCTTCCGTGACAAAGCCAAAAACGCTATAGCGTCCATCGAGTAAATTCAAACCAGCGGGAGTTAATTCTGGTTCAAACAAGAAAAAGAAAAACTGTGAAGATCCACCATCGGGTTCTTCTTCCGGTCTAGCCATTGCTAACGCCCCATAAGCAGAGAAAGGAAGGATCGGCTTTTCCCGATATAGACCGGCATCTTCTAAGGTTATGCCATAGATCGGCTGATCGTAGCCTCGGAGTAAAATTTCCAAAGGAATATTGCGATATTTGCCAGTTTTGGGATCGATAAACCCATCCTCTTTTCCCGGTGGATCTCCGGTTTGCAGTACATAAGAATCCTCGGCACGGATAAATTCTAAACCGTCATAAAAACCCCGTTGCACCAGATCCACAAAATTACCAGCGGTGACTGGAGCACTGTAACCATCTACCACTATCTTTAGGGTGCCAAGCTCAGTTTCCATCTGCACCGTAGCACGACCTTTTAACTGGGGTAGATGACTATATTCAGCCGGCACTTCAAAGGGAAATCCTTTGACCATTAGTAATTCGATTTCGCCCACTAGGTCTAAAAGGTGATTTCGCACTTGCTGAGTGCTGGGTTTATCTTCGGCCACAACCGCTGTGCGTAACGAGGTCAAGTCCGTTTGCATTTGAGCAATCAGAGCCTGGGCTTCAGCTTGTTTGGCTTCGGGAATATCTCCGAGAATTTGATCTCTCTGAGTTTTCAGGATGACTTCTACCTTTGAGATATAGCCCTCGATGGGTTTCCAGCGTTTAGCCCGCAGTTCGTCGGAGATACTTTCCAACAAGCCTTGGATTTTGCGGATGGGTTGATTGTCAATTGGTAAAGCGTAGCGTAACAGAGCTTTGGGATCCGTGATGGCGTTTCCCGGTGGCAAACTGCTTTCACGCTTCTGAGGGGTTTGGCTGCTGCCAGAGTCCCACCAAGCTGCACTAAGACCGAGGGATAAATTGACCAGGAGCAGCATCAATAGGCTCGTTCTTAGCCAACTTTTTCGTAAATTTGTGATTTTTTTGCTCAAAAAAGCCATGGATTGGTTTCTCAAATCGACAAAAGCTTCTTTGATCTTCCCACAACGCGCCGGTCGATTCATGTAATTCGGTGGATTCTAGGGCAAAATCTTGGCGATCGCTCCCTAAAGTCACCATTATGGGGGATTTTTGGGAACTGAGTCATGCCCGTTTACTTTTTTTAAAATTTGCAATCAGTAATTTAATATCAACCCCAGTATCACCAAAAAACATTAAGTATTTTGAATGAGTAATCGTGTACGCTCGCGGTACAATAAAATGCCGATTGTTCTCCCCTAGAAAAATTGATGATTTCCAGTAACGACTTTCGACCAGGCGTCACGATTGAATTAGATGGGGCGGTTTGGCGGGTGGTAGAATTTCTCCACGTGAAGCCCGGTAAAGGTTCCGCCTTTGTGCGAACCAAGCTAAAAAACGTCCAGAGTGGGAGCGTTGTTGAGCGGACGTTCCGTGCGGGGGAAACTGTCCCTCAAGCCACCTTAGAAAAACGTACCATGCAGCATACCTATAAAGATGGCGAACAGTTCGTCTTTATGGACATGGAAACTTACGAAGAGGCTCGTTTGAATCGAGACCAGATTGGAGATCGCGTGAAGTATCTCGCAGAAAGTATGGAAGTGAATGTGGTTACCTGGAACGGCCAAGTCCTAGAAGTGGAACTACCCAACTCTGTAGTTCTAGAAGTGACCCAAACCGATCCAGGAGTCAAAGGTGACACCGCCACAGGTGGCACTAAGCCCGCGATTGTTTCCACAGGAGCTCAAGTCATGGTTCCTTTGTTTGTTTCTATTGGCGATCGGATCAAAATTGATACGCGCAATGATAGCTACTTGGGTCGTGAATAATTAGCCGCTTGGCTGGCGATTCAGTGCTTGTGATTCAGTAAATGTTCAGAGTAAGGTGATCGGCTGGCCTTGAGGCTGGCCATCGAAATCAGTTGAGTCTCAGGCATCGACGCTGATGTTTACTCATCAGGGCGAAAGCCACGAATTTTTTTGATTTCCGAAAGCCAGAACTTTTCCCGCTGGCCGATCGCTTATATGAGGGGGTCAACTCAACTGTGGAATTGGACTTAAACCAACTCCGAGAGCTACTCGCCGCTTTAGATCAAACTGATATTTCCGAGATGATCCTAAAAAGCGGCGATTTGGAACTCACGGTGCGTAAGGGGAAGGCCGATGGGGAAAGAGTCTTTCCCCCGGTGGCTCCCAAGTTACAAATTGCAGATAAAGTGATGGGTGCCGAAGAAGATACATCTTCTTTATCTGGGGCGACAGTTCCAGCAACACCTGTTTCTCGGATGCCTTCTTCGGCGGCTGGCGAACCGAGCCAGAAAACAGGTGCCTCATCTTCAGGCACCCCTGCTGCACCCCCATCCCAAAATAATAAGTGGGTAGTGGTGACTGCCCCGATGGTGGGTACTTTCTATCGCGCCCCAGGGCCAGACGAGCCTCCTTTTGTCAAGGTTGGCGATCGCGTCAGCGTTGGTCAAACGGTCTGCATTATTGAAGCGATGAAGCTGATGAATGAAATCGAGGCCGAAGTGTCTGGTCAAGTGATGGAAATTGTGGTTGATAATGCCCAGCCGGTGGAATATGGGCAAGTTTTAATGCGGATTCAACCGGACTAATCTCACTAATCTCAATTGACTGTGTGTGACATCACCTCGGTATTCGTTTCATCTGCCGGGGTGTATTTTTTATGGCTGAGAAAGTCCCAAAGTCCGAAAGTCTGAAGGTCATTTTTCAATGCTGTTGTTGGTCACTGTTGTTGGTCAGCCGTCAGCCCGTAGGCTCAAAAGCTGCACCAACCACCAACAAATACGAATCGGATATTAATTACTTGATTGTTATAAAAACGATCAATGCTATAATGCGCCAATGGGTACTTTGAGATCAATGTGCATGAAAGAAGCGCCCCCTGTTCCCCCAGAAGTGATTCAACATGTCGCTGAGTATTTCAGCATTTTGAGCGAGCCAATGCGTTTGAAGCTTTTAAATTTGCTGCGCGATGAGGAAAAATGCGTGCAAGATTTGGTGGCGGCCACTGACACCAGTCAAGCCAATGTGTCCAAGCATTTAAAGGTGATGCTACAAGCGGGAATTTTGACCCGCCGTAGCGAAGGAACTTCAGCTTATTATCGAGTCGAGGATCCCCTAATTTTTGAATTATGTAAGTTAGTCTGCGATCGCCTCGCGGTCAGAATTGAACAGCAGGCTCGCCATTTTCGCAAAATTAACCTCAATGACAAATAATTAGGGCGCTTGTGCTTCCAGCGCCCTTAATCCGCTCGCGATTTTCGCCTGTCTGCTGCCGACAATTGTTTACGGTTGAAACTCAGATTCAAATATCTGGCGAGTCAGCGGTTGAGGGACTTCCAATCCTTCACCCCCTAAAACGGTTAGGGGTTCACCGGCTACGGAAATCCACACGGAAGCATTCGGATCTAAACTGGTAGCGGTGTAAAGCACCTGCTGGAGTCTCCCAATCATGGAGTTACTGCCACCGCCAGATTTAAATTCTTGGGATAAATCAACATGAATCCCATCAGGTTTAACGGTCAGGCTACGCAGTCGAGTCCCTTGAGGAATACTGCTGAAGGCGTCAGACTGATTCTTCTGGTTGCTAAGTAACTGCTGAAATGCCTCAGTTAATATTTCTGCGGGTTCAGATTTCCCCTGCATCTTGATGGACACCGGCACCGGTTCAGATTTAAAACCGTTATCTTTCAATAGATAGATGTCCACCGATTTGCTCGTGGTGGGGGCGATCGCTTCTGGGGGTACCGTTTTCGCTGGATTGTTCGGTGTCACCGATGGTTGCGATGTTTCCACCGGGTTTGGCTTGGTCACGGGAGACTCGGATTTCTGAGAAATCCAGAGCCATCCAGCGGTGGCGCCACCAGCGATTAAGACGAGGGCAGAAATACCCGCAAGGAATTTTAAGTCGGCAGGTGTTTTATGAATTTTTTGTTGCTCTTCCATTTCTGGTTTTTTCTCCTTTGGGATGGCACAGAATCTTGGGTGGGAATTTAAATTAGTATTCAGTCAAAGCGGCTGGCATTCCCAGTATAAGTATCCCAGTATAAATATCAGTGAGAATTATGGCAGCGATCGCTAATGGCAAATTTCAAATTTCACGTTCCACGTTACATTATAGCAATATACTGAGATAACTGGTAAATAATACAAAGCCTTTCGCTCTGCATCCTGAAAATTTCATCGCTGATTCAGAGTCGCTGCTACTTTGGCATTATCGATCCGCAGAAAACTAACAATCTCTATTTGTTCGCCATTCATATTTAACTGGATCACTCGCGCTTGGAGTCCTTGGGAGTCAAAAGAGGCTAAGTCCAGCTTTTGATTCACGAATTTAGCGAACACTCGGCTTATATTAGCTGGGGCTTCCTCGTCATTTAACCACAGCTTCGGGTTCACCAAATTTATTTTAGATCCCTCGACAACCCTTACCTCTGATTCTAGCCTCACTTTTAAGCGATCGTTGTCTCTTTGATCTTGAATTTCTGCTTGCAAGCTTAAGCGATTTTCTCCTAAAAAATCAATCTCAGGATTCACCAGTTGATACCGTTGTAACAGTGATTTCGCCTCTGTGCCCTCGCTGAATTCCTGTTGACCCTGACGGAGTTGTTCTAATACCGCAGGCGATCGCAGAGCTTGATTTAAGTCTGCCTCCTTCAGTACCAACCGCACCGCCCCCTGTAAAGGTTGGCGCAGAAATTGGGGCGCTGACCCTTGATTTTCTGCCCGCAAACGTTCCAGATCCACGTCCAAGGGATCCGTTTCGAGTTCTATGGTGTCAATCCGCAAGTCTGGAGTTAGGTATAACCCACGACCGGCAAACCGCAGTCGGCCTATTTTGCCTTGAAGTAACTGGTAGCTGGGAGTATTATCTACTCGGACTTCTAATTTTTCCGCGGCGTAAATTTGCTCCAAAGCGGCTTTCTCCGCAACGCGATCAAAAATAGCCCCGACTGGGGAAATTAAGGTCAGCAAACCGGAAAGGATAATGGTGATAATTTGCATAAGTCTTCCGGCGTTTCTGCCAATGGAGTAGCATCCGCGCCTTTAATTTGGTAAACTTTAATTTACTAATTATTTTTTCACCCATAGTCTAACATGAAAAACCTTCTTTGTCAAGTTTATTTTGGCAAAAATTTATGAATTTTTTGCCAATAATTAAAAAAATCAGTGCCATGATTATTAGTGCTAGTCGCCGAACTGATATTCCTGCTTTCTACCATCGATGGTTTATGAATCGCATTCGGGCGGGCTACTGCCTCGTGCCTAGTCCCTTTAATCGCCAGCAAGTTTACCGGATTGATTTAAGTCCAGAAAATGTAGAAGTTATCGTTTTTTGGACGCGCAACCCGAAACCTTTGTTGTCATCGTTACCAGAGTTAGACGAACGGGGATATAAATATTATTTTCAGTTTACAATTATGAATAATCCCCGGTTTCTAGACCAGAATAACATTCCCTGGGAAAGGGCGATCGCTACATTTCACGAATTAGTTCAGGCGATCGGCTACCGCAAAGTTATTTGGCGCTACGATCCGATTGTTTTTAGTTCAGCAACCGATATCGAGTTCCATCTTCAGCAATTCGGCGACATTGCCGATAGATTATTCCCCGCCGCTACTCGGTGCGTTTTGAGTTTTATGGATCGGTACGCTAAAAATAATCCTCGTCTCAAAACAATTGAACGAGAACAAAATATTAAAATTATTAATTTTGCAGATATCCCGGAAGTCAAGGACAAGTTTTTGCCCGAAATATCAAAAATTGCCTATAAATATGGAATAAGGCTTTTTAGCTGTGCGGAATCTTGTGATTTATCCGCCTATGGCATTCAGCATGGTAAATGTATCGATGATGATTATATTAAGGAGGTGTTTGACATAGAAGTGAATCATCAAAAAGATCCCGGTCAACGAGAAGCTTGTGGTTGTGTCCAAAGCCGAGATATTGGTATGTATGATACTTGCTTATTTGGCTGTCAATATTGCTATGCAACCACCAGTTTCGCTCGCGCCCGCGAAAATCACCGCAAACACGATCCTAACTCACCTTGTTTAATTGAATAATATTGAATTATTTTAAATAATGCGATCGCAGAATATTCTACATATTTGCAATTATTTTAACTAATAAATTTAGATTAATTTTATACTCAAATAATTTTGTGTAAACTGATAAAAAGACACTGGATATCTTTACTCCGAGGGACTAACCTGCCTTTACTCGTCAAAAGATGTTTTTTAATAATTTGTGGCAGATTTGGGCAAGCTTTAATGTTAAAAGTATCAATGGGCGGGCAATATATTTCAAAATCAACTCTATTTCTTACTTGTTTTTCTAATTCATCAACGATTGTGACATTTTGACGGTAATTGTATAAGTCTATAATCACCATCGCCCCTCCCACAGGAATTTCATCTAACAAAAAATTCAAATTAAATTGAACTGTAGATACATTATAAATCTCATTTAGGCAATTTTGAAAAACAAATAACCGGCTTTTTTTAATGCTATGCTTAAATGATTGAAGCGAATTAAATTCACATAAATCTAGGTAATGACTATTTACTGTTAAATCTCCAGACCAGTATTCGGGTACAATAAATTTCTCGGTAATCTCTCTGCTTAAAGACCACTGAGCGCCAGCAGTATCATATACATTTACCACTAATTTTTTGATAAATTGATAATTTTCTGACAAAAGTTTACTTAACCCAACTATTTCTGGACAAGGACCAGCGCCAAACAAGCATACTTCTAGGGTTTCATCTGTGAAGCATTTAAATAGATTTTGACGATGAATCATTTCTAATATTTGGTAATTCATGTAAGCATAGTGGGGATAATAACGGATTAAATAAGCTGCTTGAATTGACGGATCACCATAATTGACCTGAACCTGATTGAATCTATAAGCAGACCACAATTCTTCTGCCGCTGGTTGGAGTGATTCTAAATAATTTTCAAATGTTTTGTGTTCTTTGGGGTCATAAAAAACTAGCGATTTCTCTAATCCCTCTAAAATGTAATTGTATAATCCGGTACTTTTAATTGGTTTATCTTTAGGTTTAACCAAACGTTTCGCCGGGATTTTTTTCTCTTTAGTTTCCAGATTTCGGATTACATCTTGCAGAGTGTCTCGCTGGAGTTTTAGAGAATTAATCTCTTCTTTTAGCTGGTCGATCTCTTTTAGTTTTGCGGTGTATTCTTGTTCAACTTTTGTTTTAGAACGAGTCTTATTATTAATGACTTTGACCAGGTTGGCCTTTTTCTCTGTCAGGCTTGATATTTGACTTTCCAGGCTTTTTACTTTTTCGGTCTGTCCCTGAAGCTTTTGACGTTCTTTTTCTGAGATTTTGCTTAAAACTAACCCACTACTCAGGGTGCTAATGGTGGCGATCGCACCGCTCGCCGCACTTTTAGTCACATTTTTCTCGACAACTAAGCCGCAGCTAAAAGCAATAGTAAAACTTAAGGTTCCCAGTAACAGTAAATTTTTCACAGCCGCATGATCGTTTAGTGGAATAAATCCTATCTTACCAGATAAAAGGCGATCGCCCATCTCAACTAAATTTTATAATCTGCGTATAACACTGGTAGGGTGCGTTAGACCCGCGACTATTTATGCTAAATAAATTTAACCTTGAATCGGGTCGTAACGCACCGATTAATCCTCGATAAAAATAGGCGATCGCCCCTACCTTTTCATAAACCTAGAAACCGGGTTTCTTTTCCACATATCAAAATTATCTGTGGGATGCTATCAGTATCAGGGCGAAGCATTCAGGTAATAAATGGTTGGTTTTGTCCTGTAGGGGCGAAGCATACTCTTCGAGAAGGCTTTCAGCCTACGGGCAGTTAATTCTCGCTTGTTACAATCAAGATAATTACCCGAATGCTTCGCCCTTACGCCCGAATGCTTCGCCCCTACAATCCGCTGCCAACCTAGAAACCGGGTTTCTGCTTAATAAGTCAAAATAAGATTAGACGAATCTGGATAAAGTAACATAACTTGTTCGGCAGTCAAAGAAACTAACGCATAAGTTTGACCATTCACATCGGAAAATTCCACTTCAAAAGCCGTGCCATTATTATATTCTTCCACAACTGTGCCCACTTGCCCTCTGGGTAAAATAATCTCTTCTGGACTCATAAACCGCTGGGTTTTAATATTTTCTGTAATTGCCACTAAATCATGTAATTTAATTGGATTCATTTTCAGCCCTCCAGGTGGGATTTAATCAATGACTTAATCAATGGGATAGACAGTGGTTAATCGAGGATAATTTTCGTCTAACCGAATCATCCAGGCACTTCTCACTTTTGACGTTCCTATATCTGTGACTAATTGAAAGTCGAGGACATATTTTTGCCCATATTGACTTGCTTGAGTAAAAGCGATCGGCTCATTTGCCGCCGCTGTTATGAGTGCATCCACTAAAATTTCTTTGGTTTCTAAACTTATACCTAATTTGGCTTGAAATAACCGCGCCTTATGCTGACCATCTTGATGCTCGATGTTTAAGGCATAGGTGATTAATTTCTCAATAATTTGCTGTCGATTAACCTGGTTTCCATTAGGTAATTTCATCGGATAAATTTATTATAATATTACTTTTATCAATTACTGCAATGTTTTGCTGACTGATATCGTTTAAAATCATGGCGGCCAAACGCAGGCGATCGCTCACTGATAGCGTCCCCACGATATTCTGGTAAATCTCTGTAATTTTTTTCTCTGTATTTAGCATATCTATTTCCTGCTCCGAATCATTTCCAGCCCAGAAACCTTCTCAGGGCAATCTTTCTATGAGGGCGAAGCATGAG
>FWWL01003926.1_pt1 | contig 26062 bp, 25 predicted proteins | sample 2228331 | NCBI WGS metagenome assembly FWWL01 (sample SAMEA103939775, study PRJEB20133) | metagenome | reverse complement strand
TGTCCCCCCGTCCGGCAGCGACAGCAGGGGTGTGACGCCTCTGCTGGCAGCCGGTTGCGGAGCGCGGGGTGGCCGCCAAAGCAGGATGCCCCAGGTCGAGGCTAGCCCGACGGGGCCAGCATCCTGCCTCTACCTCCTCCAGCTCCGGAGGGCTGGGCCAAGGTGCTGCGCGTCTGGGGGGACTGGCAGAACCACTCCCTGCGTCGCCACCAGCCCACGGCGCCCGCCACCAACGATCGCACGTAGCAGGCGACAGGCTGCCTCGCATCGGGGCCGCGGCCACGCGGGGGAGGGGAGAGCTGGACCGGCCTGGAGGTGGGTTTATTCACACCCCCCTGCGAATGGCCTGAGATGCCCACCCCACGCACGGGACCCGCAGGGCCGCCGTCCATTCCCTCGCCGATGCCGAACCGGATACACGACGGCCTGGGGTGCCCTACGCGGCTTTGGGGGCAGGAGGCCGACCCAAAATCCTCGGCGGCGCTCGCCTCGCGTATCGCGCCGGTGCCGACGGCCCCTATCGCTTTGGCGGCACCACCAGGACGGGCAGGTGGGAACGGCGGACGACGCCCTCGGTAATGCTGCCCAGCCAGCGGGCCAGGCCGGAGCGGCCATGGGTGGCCATGACGATGAGGGATGGCCCGTCTCTTCCCGCCCAGTCAATGATGGCGTTCACCACTGGCCCGCCCATCACGTCCCACTCCACCTGCAACCCCGCCTCCATGAGCCTCCTGCCGACGCTGGCGACGTAGCTGCTGGCCAGCACGTCCAGTTGCCGCTGGTAGCTGCTGGCAGCATCCCAGAGCATGCCCGTGGCCGAGCCCAGGGGCACCGTCACCGAAACGGGCAGCACCTGCAGCAGGCTCAGGGGCAGCTTCAGACGCGAGGCCACCTCCTGGGCGGGGCCGAGGGCCGTCTCGGCCAGGTCGGAGCCGTCCAGGGGCACCACCACCTTGGCCATGCGCGATGGTGCGCTCCAGAGCCGCTGCCTGCGCGCCGGCCGCACCGTCAGCACTGGCACCGGGCTCTCGGGCAGGACTCGCGCCACCGTGCTCCCCAGCACCGGGCCGGTGACCATGCCCCGACCGCGGGTGGCCATGGCCAGCAGCGAGTAGCCCCCTTCCCTGGCCCGGGACACGATGGTGTGGTGAGGGCGTCCGTAATCTACCTCGACGGTGACCCTGAGGCCTTCGCTCCGGAGGCCGGCTGCGACCTCCTCCAGATAATCGCGGGCCAGGCCGGCCACGTCCTCCATGTGACGGCGGGCGGCGGCCTTGACCTCCCCTTCTTCGGCGTGGACCACCTCCTCCACCACATGCAGCAGGGTGAGCGAGCTGCCGAAGGCCCTGGCGATGGGCAGGAGGGGCCTGAGGATAGCCTCGGAGCGGTGGGAGCCGTCCAGGGCCACCAGCACCTTTTCGAACATGACGCACCTCCTGAAGAGCTTTTCTCCATATTAGCGCCATTGGCGACGCCCATCACTCTCACGATGCCAGGTAGCGGCTTACTCCATCAGGGTCGAAAGTCATCGTCGGGCCGGGACTTCCGTCCTTCAGCCCGCGCCGATGGGCTCGTGCTATCATGGCGGCAGGGACGGTGCTGTTGGGGGCCGTGTGAGGGTGCTGGACAGAGACGTTCTCAAGACCCTGCGCTGGGTGGCGGTGGTGGCGCCGCTGGTTTTCCTGGCGGGGCTGGCGCTCTTGCTGGAGCTGGCCCTGCGACCGCGCCTGCCCGACGGGTGGGCCTTCGGCCTGGCCGGTGCCGTCGCCGCCCTCGGCGTGGCCGCCTTCTCCTGGGGCGTCTTCGCCCTGCTGGAGCGGTTCCAGGCCAGGCTGGAGCGGAGCGCCCGCGAATGGCGAGCCCTGTTCGAGCTGGGGCAGGAGGTGACGGCCGCCCCCGACATCGGCACGCTGCTGGAGTCGGTCACCGAGCGCGCCCAGCGTCTCACCGGGGCGGATGTGGCCGTCCTGTTCTTGCTGGAGCCCGATGGCGATACGCTGCAGCCGGCGGCGCACCGTGGCTGCCCGGACGGCGTCCTGGCCCCTGTCTCCCTGCGGGGCGACGGCCTGCAGTCGCTCGTCCTGGAAAGGAGCGGGCCGGCGGTGGTGGCCGACGTCCGCACCGACGGCCGCACGGCGGGACGCCCTCTGGCCGTCATAGAGGGCGTGGGCCTGACCTCGGCCCTGGTGGTGCCCTTCTCGGCCAAGGGGAAGCTCCTGGGCACGCTCATGGCGGGCCATCGGCAGCCCGGTCGCTTCGGGCCCCAGGAAGCGGAGCTGCTGCAGGCGCTGGCCGACTGGGCGGCGGTGGCCGTGGAGACCCACCGCCTCTACGAGGCCACCAAGAGTCTGGCGCTGCTGGAGGAGCGACAGCGCATCGCCCGTGACCTGCACGACGGCGTCATCCAGTCCCTCTATGCCACCGGCCTGGCCCTGGAGGCCCTCAGCGAGCGACTGGAGCAGGAAGAGCCGGAGCGGGTGCGCCCTCAACTGGAGTCGGCCATAGACGCCCTGGAGCGGGTGATGCAGGATATCCGCGACTACATCTACGGCCTGCGGCCGCGAGCGCTGCGGGGCGAGGACCTGGCCGAGGGCCTGCGGGAGCTGGCCCGTGGCGCCGGCGAAGTGGCCGGTCTGCAGACCCAGGTAGAGCTCGAGGAGCCCCCGCCCCGCCTGGACGGGGAGCGGGCCCTGGCGGTCTACCACGTGGCCCAGGAGGCCGTCAGCAACGTGGTGAGGCACGCCGGGGCGACCCGCCTGCGCCTGCGCCTGGCCCGCCGCGGCCAGGCGGCGGTGCTGGAAGTGGAGGACGACGGCGTGGGGTTCGACCCCGAGGCCGATCGCGACCACGGCGGCCAGGGGCTGCGCAACATGGCCGACCGCGCCCGCAGCGTCCAGGGCCAGCTGACGGTGGACAGCGCCCCCGGCCGCGGCACCCGCGTCTGTCTCGAGGTCCCCCTCGAGGAGGTGAAGCTATGAACGAGGAGGAGCCTATCCGCGTCCTGCTGGTGGACGACCACGAGGTGGTGCGCATGGGGCTGCGGGCCCTCCTGGAGCGCCGTCCCCACCTGCAGGTGGTGGGCGAGGCGGGGAGCGTGGCCGAGGCGGTGGAGCAGGCGGCCCGCACACGTCCCCACGTTGTGGTCATGGACGTGCGCCTGCCCGACGGCACCGGCATCGAGGCCTGCCGGGAGATCCGGCAGATGGACCCCAGCGTCAAGGTCATCATGCTCACCGCCTTCGCCGACGACGAGGCCATCGTCGGCGCCGTGATGGCCGGCGCCTCAGGCTATGTGCTGAAACAGACCCGGAGCCAGGGTCTCATCGAGGCCATCGAGCGGGCGGCCAGGGGCGAGTCGCTGCTGGACCCGGCCGTGGCGGGCAAGGTGCTGGAGCAACTGCGGAGGCTGGCCCGGGGCGAGCAGGACGAACTGGCCGCCCTCTCGGCCCAGGAGCGGCGCATCCTGGAGCTGGTGGCCGAGGGGAAGACGAACCGCGAGATCGCCCAGGAGCTGTTTCTTTCCGAGAAGACGGTCAAGAACTACGTGTCCAACATCCTGGCCAAGCTCAACCTGCACCGTCGCTCCCAGGCCGCCGCCTTCCTCGCCCGGCGCCGCCCCTTCGACCTCGGCCGCGAGTGAGGCCACAGCCTGCCCGGTAAGAGAAAGGGGGCCCGCCAGTCGGCGGACCCCCAAGTCTGGCCGGGGCCTCACGCCAGCCCAGCCCCCTCCTCCCGCCCGGCCAGGAGGTGTCCGGCCACGAACAGGGCGGTGACGATGGCCGCCCCCAGGATGGCCGGGGCCAGCTGCAGGCCGCCCACCTCGCCGCCCCAGCGGCTGAAGTCGCCGAACCACTCGCTCCAGGCGAAGGACCCCAGCAGGGCCGCCGCCACTGCCAGTGGAAGCTCGCTCGTGACCTCCCTGCGCAGGGCGCGCAGAACCGCCCCGCCCGCCAGGCCCACGCCGAAGCCGACCACCAGCCAGATAGCGATGCCGATGCCCTCCATCTCGACTCACCTCCTCAGGCTGCCCTCGGGCCGAGCCTCGGCCAGCGTCCGGCGCCGACCCGCTCCATGGCCTTTCGCGGCAGCGCACCCGGCTCCCAGGGGGTGCCCAGGGCCTTCAGCAGCAGCCGGTCCAGGCCCCAGTAGCCGGCGACGCGCCAGGCCAGGACGATCAGGATGCTCAGGGTGAACAGCACCGGGTTGGTGCTGGCGGTGCCGGCCAGCATGAAGTTCATGTTCATGAAGGCGCCCGTTCCGGCGGCGATGGCCGTGAAGGCGCCCAGGATGAGGGCCACGCCCACCAGGATCTCGCCCACCGTCACCAGCTTGGCGAACCAGGTGTACCACTCGCGCTCCAGCATGAACTGGAGGAAGTCGCGGTACCAGTCGTAGACAATGGGCGGTCTAGCCGGGGGCTGCGGCACCTGGATGGCCCGCTCCCAGAAGGACTTGAGGGCGGTGCCGTCGGTCATCCAGCGGGGGTCGTCCACCTTGTGCAGGCCCGCCTCCAGCCACTGGTAGCCCAGATACATGCGTGCCACCAGCCACAGCCAGGCGAAGGCGGGACTGGTGAAGACCCGCGCCACCCCCTCTGGCACCATGGCCTGGGCGGCTGTCCTCTTCTCGCCCATGGCTACCTGCCTCCTTTCCCTCTGGACTCCACCTTCAGCATGGGCTGCGCGGCTTCCGACCGTCCCCCGGCGAAGGTCACAGCCCGCCCCGTCTGGGGGCCACCAGTTGCATGCGACCTCTGTCACAAATCTGCCGAAGCCTGGGCATGCGGCACTGTCAGGCCGGAGCGACCGTGCTAACATGGTGGGGACAAGAGGGCCGGCCCGACGGCGGCCCGCACCGAGAGAAGGGGGAGGAGGAGCGGCGATGAAGGCAGTCAGGTATTACGGCCCCGGCGACAAGCGCGTAGAGGACGTCCCCGAACCGGCCATCCAGGAGCCCACCGATGCCATCGTCAGGGTGCGCACCGCCACCATCTGCGGCACCGACCTGCACATCCTCAAGGGGCACGTCCCCGAGGTGAAGCCGGGCACGGTCCTGGGCCACGAGGCTGTAGCCGTAGTGGAGGAGGTAGGGGCAGGGGTGCGGCGCTTCCGGCCGGGCAACCGGGTCATAGTGCCCGCCATCAGCGCCTGCGGCATCTGTTCCTACTGCCGCCGTCAGATGTACGGTCAGTGCGAGGACGGGGGCGGCTGGATATTCGGCCACCTGATAGACGGCCTCCATGCCGAGCGGGCCAGGGTGCCCTTCGCCGATACCAGCCTGTATCCGGTGCCTCCCGAGCTGGAGGACGAGGACGTCCTCTTCCTGACGGACATCCTCCCCACGGGCTACGAGTGCGGCATCGTCAGGGGCCGGGTGAAGCCCGGCGACGCCGTGGCCATCGTGGGGTCGGGCCCCATCGGCCTCTCCGCCCTGGTGACCAGTCGCCTCCACGGCCCGCGCATGGTCATCGTCATAGACCTGGACGACAACCGGCTGGAACTGGCCCGCCGCCTGGGGGCTGACCACTTGCTGAACCCGTCGCGCGAGGACGTGCGGCGGGAGGTCATGTCGCTGAGCGGCGGCGGGGTGGACGTGGCCATCGAGGCGGTGGGGGTGCCGGAAACCTTCGAGCTGTGCACGGAGCTGGTGCGCCCGGGCGGCAACATCGCCAACATCGGCGTCCACGGCAGCCCGGCCACCCTGCACCTGGAAAGGCTCTGGATCAGGGACGTCACCATCACCACCCAGTTGGTGGACGGTTACACCATCCCCCTGCTGCTGGACCTGATCCGGGCGCGCAGGCTCGACCCGCGCCCCCTGGCCACCCATACCTTCGAGTTCGACCGGGTGATGGAGGCCTACGACGTGTTCGCCAACGCTGCCGAGACGCGCGCCTGCAAGGTGGTGCTGAAGGTGGCATGACCGGCGACGTGCCCACCGGTGACTCACCCCCGCAGGAGTTGCTCCTGCCCGGGCAGGGGCCCATACGCCCTCAGGACACAGCCCCGGCCGCCGACACCGCGCCTCCCGTGGAGGCAGCGTCGGAACCGGGCCAGGTCCTCATGCGCGAGAGCGAGGTGGTGCTGCGGGACGGCACGGCCATTCGCCTGCGGCCCGTCCGCCCCGAGGACGAGGAGGCGTTGCTGCGGTTCTATCTGGGCCTTTCGCGGCAGTCGCTGTTCTTCCGCTTCTTCAGCTCGGTGAGGGAGGCCACCCTGGTGCGCTGGGTGCGGAAAGTGGCGCGTATGCCGGCGCACCTGGGCCTGGGGGTGTTAGCCAGCTTCGGCGACCCGCCGCGGGTCATCGGCCACGCCCTCTACCACCGCACCGACCACGACCGGGGGGCGGTGGCCTTCGCTGTGGCCGACGACTTCCAGGGCAGGGGGGTCGGCACCCTCATGCTGGGACTGCTGGCGGAAGCGGCGTCCAGGCAGGGCATCCGCCTGTTCGAGGCGACGGTGCTGCCCGAGAACCGCCGCATGCTGGAAGTGTTCCGCGAGGCCGGCTTCCCGGTGGAGGCCCACGCCGAGCCGGGACAGTTGCGGCTGACCTTCCCCACCGAGCTGACGGAGGAGGCCCTAGCACGCTTCGAGCGGCGGGAGCAGTTGGCCGCCCGGGCTGCCCTGCGACACTTCTTAGAGCCCCAGGCCGTCGCCGTCATCGGCGCCTCCAGGCAACGGGGCGACATCGGCGGCGAGCTATTTCACAACCTGCTCGACTACGGCTTCCGTGGGCCCGTCTATCCGGTGAACCCCGACGCCAGGGTAGTCCAGAGCGTGGTGGCCTACCCGTCAGTGGAGGAGGTGCCCGGGCCGGTGGACCTGGCCGTGGTGGTGACGCCGGCAGACCAGGTGGTGGAAGTGGCCCGCCAGTGCGCCAGGAAGGGCGTGCGGGCGCTGGTGGTCATCTCGGCCGGCTTCGCCGAGGCGGGCGAGGAAGGGCGCCGCCGCCAGGAGGAGCTGCTGCGGGTCTGCCGGGCATCGGGCATCCGCCTCATCGGCCCCAACTGCATGGGCATCGCCAACACCGACCCGGCGGTGCGACTGAACGCCACCTTCGCCCCCTCGCCGCCCCGACAGGGACGGGTGGGCTTCATGACCCAGAGCGGCGCCCTGGGCCTGGCCATCATTGAGCAGGCCAACCGCCTGGGCATCGGCCTCTCCAGCTTCGTCTCGGTGGGGAACAAGGCAGACATCTCCAGCAACGACCTGCTCAACTACTGGGAGGAGGACCCCAACACCGACGTCATCCTGCTCTATCTGGAGTCCTTCGGCAACCCGCGCAAGTTCTCGCGCATCGCTCGCCGGGTGGGGCGGCGCAAGCCCATCGTGGCCGTCAAGAGCGGCCGCACGCCGGCCGGCATGCGCGGGGCGTCCTCGCATACGGGGGCGATGCTGGCCGCCTCCGACGCCACGGTGGAGGCGCTCTTCCGCCAGACAGGGGTCATCCGCACCGACACGCTGGAGGAGATGTTCGACGTGGCGGCGTTGCTCGCGAGCCAGCCACCCCCCAAGGGGCCGAGAGTGGGAATCATCACCAACGGGGGAGGGCCGGGCGTCCTCTGCGCCGATGCCTGCGAGGCCGAGGGGCTGCAGGCGCCCCCGCTGGACGAGTCCACTCAGGCGAGGCTGCGCTCCTTCCTGCCGCCCGAGGCCTCGATCCATAACCCTGTGGACCTGACCGCTTCGGCCACGGCGGAGCAGTACCGGCAGGCCATCGAGACGGTGGCCGCCGACCCCAACGTTGACGCCCTGATCGTGATCTTCGTGCCGCCGCTGATGACCCAGGCCGCAGACGTGGCCCGCGAGGTGATGGCTGCCGTGCGCGCCCTGGGCGGGGCAAAGCCGGTGGCCAGCGTCTTCATGTCGGCCCGCGGGGTGCCCGAACTCCTCCGGGACGGCGACCTGCGGGTCCCGTCCTACGCCTTCCCGGAGTCGGCGGCGCGGGCCATGGCCCACGCCGCCCGTTATGGGCAGTGGCGCGCGCGTCCCCTGGACTACCCGCCCCGGCCCCCCGACATCTGCCGCGACGAGGCCCTGGCCCTGGTGGCAGCGGCGCTGGCGCGGGGCGGCGGGTGGCTCTCCCCCGCCGAGGTCGAAAAGCTGCTCGCGTGCTACGGTATACCGCTGGTGGCCCAGCGCATCGTGCCCGACCCTCATGCGGCCGGACAGGCAGCCGAGGAGCTGGGCGGGGCGGTGGCCCTCAAAGCCATCGCCCCGGGCGTGGTGCACAAGACCGAGGTCGGCGGCGTGGTCCTGGACCTGCGAGGACGGGAGGCCGTGACCGAAGAGGCGGTGCGGATGCGGGAGCGTCTGGAACGGGCCGGGTTCCGGGTGGAGGCATTCCTGGTTCAGGCCATGGCCCCGCCCGGCACCGAGATGCTGGTCGGGGCAGTGGAGGACCCGCAGTTCGGCCCCGTCGTCGTCTGTGGCGCCGGCGGCGTGCTGGCCGAGGCGCTGGCCGACATCGCCGTCCGCCTGGCCCCCCTGACGCTGTCGGATGCCCGCGAAATGGTCCGCGAGCTACGCACCTACCGGGTGCTCACCGCCCAGAGAGGAACACCGCCGGCCGACATCGCCGCCCTGGAGGAGCTGGTGCTGAGGGTGGGCGTCCTGGCCGACGACCTACCCCAGGTGGCGGAGATGGACCTCAACCCGGTGCGGGTTTACGAGCGGGGCCTCCTGGTGCTGGACGCCCGCGTGCGCGTGGCGCCAGTCCAGCCGCCCTCTCTCCTGGCCCGGCGATAGCCGCCTAACGCCCCCCGGCCAGCGCCACCGTCACCGTGAAGGCGGCATCCTCGATGGCCTCCAGGTCGTGGGCCACCCCGGGGCCGATGGCCGCCAGGTCGCCCGGGCCTTTAGCATGTCTGTCCTGCCATCGTCGGTGCCTGGCGGTGCGGCAGCCCCCGGCCGTCATCTTTGGGGTGGCGGACGCCGCAGCCATTTGTGCAGCTCCACGACAACGACGATGCTGGCGGCCACGGCGACCATCTTTGCCCATGTATCGGGCCCCAGCGGCGTCAGGCGCAGGACGAACTGCGTCGGCGGAAAATACATGGCCCCGATGTGCATGGCCAGGGCCAGCGCCACGGCGAACAGCAGGAAGCGGTTGGAGAAGGGACTCCTGCGGAACGCCGAGACACGCTCGGAGCGGGCGTTGCCCACGTGCAAATTGGAGAAGAGGGTCAGGGTGGTGAGGGCCACCGTCCGTGCCCTCTCCAGGGAGCCCGAGTCCTCCATCTCCCAGTGGAACATGAACAACGTCCCCGCCGCCATGACCACGGCCGACAGGGCCAGCCGTTCCCAGAGCAGGCGCGAAAGGATGCCCTCGTCGCGGCGGCGGGGCGGGCGCCTGAGCACGTCCTCCTCCCCCGGCTCGAAGGCCATGGCCACATCCTGGAACCCGTCCATCACCATGTTCAGCCACAGGATCTGGGCCGGCAGCAGCAAAGGGGGCCAGCGCAGCACCAGCGACGCCAGCAGCGCCAGCACGGCGGCCAGGCCCGCCGACAAAAGGTAGAAGGTCGCCTTGCGCAGGTTGTCGAAGGTGATGCGCCCCTCTTCCACGGCGGCGTAGATGCTCACGAAGTTGTCGTCGGCCAGGACGATGTCCGCCGCCTCCCGGGCCACGTCGGTGCCGCTCAAGCCCATGGCCACCCCCACGTCGGCCACCTTGAGAGCGGGGGCATCGTTCACCCCGTCGCCGGTGATGGCCACCACTTCGCCGTGGGACTGGAGGGCCCGCACGATGCGCAGCTTGTGCTGGGGCGAGACGCGGGCGAAGATGGACGTTCGCCGCACGGCCTCGCGCAGCTCGGCGTCGCTCATGGCGTCCAGGTCCACGCCGGTGAGCACCGGGCCGTCGTGTGCGGAGATGCCGAGGGCCTGCCCGATGGCGCGGGCGGTGCGGGCGTGGTCGCCCGTGACCATGACCACGCGGATGCCGGCCCGCTGGCAACCGGCGATAGCCTCCTTCACCCCCGGCCGGGGCGGGTCCAGCATCCCCTGCAGCCCCAGGAACACCAGCCCCTCCGGCTCGGGCAGGTGTTCGGGGTCGGGGGGCGGGCCCTCTAGGGGCCGATAGGCCATGGCCAGCACCCGCAGGCCCCGCGAGGCCATCTCGTCGGCGGCCCGCTGGACAGCGCGCGCGTCCAGGGCAGAGGGCCCGTCGCTGCCGAGCGCCCGGTCGCACATGGCCAGCACCCGTTCGGGAGCGCCCTTGACGTAGAGATGGCAGACGTCCCCTTTGCGGCGGACGCTGGCCGAATAGCGGCGCTCCGACTCGAAGGGCAGTTCGGCCAGGCTCACGTGCTCGCGGCGTTCCGCTTCCGGGTCCAGGCCGGCGCGCAGCGCTGAGACCAGCAGGGCGGCCTCGGTGGGATCGCCCTGGAATTCCAGACCGCCACCGGACACATACACGTGCGCTTCGTTGGCCAGGACACCGGCCAGCAGGGTCAGATACAGGGGGGAGCTCTCGGGCGCGGGGTCGGTGCCGTCGGCGGGCGGCGACCAGGTGCCCTCGAGCGTCCACACCTCCCGCACGGTCATGCGGTTCTCGGTGAGGGTGCCCGTCTTGTCGCTGCCGATGGTGCTGGTGCTCCCCAGCGTTTCCACCGCCGGCAGGTGCCGGACTATGGCCCTCTTGCGGGCCATGCGCCGCACCCCCAGGGCGAGGGTGACGGTGAAGACCACGGGTAAGCCTTCGGGGATGGCTGCCACGGCGATAGCCACCGCCAGCAGGAACATTTCGGTGACGCTCTCGCCCAGGGCGACGCCCAGAGCGAAGGTGACCAGGGCGAAGACGCCTACGATGATGCCCAGGGTGCGGGCCAGGGCACCCATCCGCCTTTGCAGGGGCGTCTCCGGCTGCACCTCGGCCCGCATCTGGGCGGCGATGGCCCCCAGCTCCGTGGCATAGCCGGTGGCCACCACGTAGCCTCGCCCCCTGCCAGTGGTCACTATCGTGCCAGCATAGACCATGTTCGCCCGTTCCATCACGGGCGTGGGCGCGGCAACCGGGGACGACCGCTTGGCTACAGGCAGCGACTCACCGGTGAGCAGCGACTCGTTCACCTCCAGGCCGTGGGTCTCCACCAGGCGGATGTCGGCCGGGACGCGGCTGCCCGACTCCAGCAGCACCAGGTCGCCGGGCACGACGGTCTCACTCTCCAGGTCCCACTCGCGGCCCTCGCGCACCACTCGCGCCCGTGGCGAGACGAGGCGCATCAGCGCCAGCACCGAACGCTCCGCCTGCCACTCCTGCACGAACCCTATGCTGGCGTTGACGGCCAGGGCGGCGGCGATGACGCCGGCGTCCACGTATTCCTGCAAGAAGACCGTGACCACCGTGGCCAGGAGCAGGATGTAGATGAGGGGGCTCTGGAACTGGTGCAGCAGCACCAGCAGCGGGTTGGTGGGGGGAGCCTGCTCGATGCGATTGGGACCGTAGGTGCGGAGGCGGCGGGCGGCCTCCTCCCGTGTCAGCCCCTCGGGCCCGGTGCGGAGGGCGCCCTCCAGCTCAGCCCTGTCCAGCGCGTGCCAGGGGCGCGCCTCCTGCCGGCGCTCCGCCGGGGTGGCGCCCTGCCGCCCCTTCCGCCATCGGGCCCGCACGATTACCCGATACTGCCGCCTTCGCCCGTGCTCATGCCCATGCTACCAGAGCGGGCGTCGGTGCCGGCAGCGGGCACCATCAGCACCGGCATGGGGCAGCGGCGCAGGACCTCCTCGGCGACGCCGCCCAGCCAGCGGGCGGGGCCTGACCTGCCCCTGCTGGTGATGACCACCAGACAGGGGCGGTCACGTTCGGCGAAGTGGAGCACGCCGCTCCCCGGAGGTCCCAGGGCGACCCGCCACTCGACCGGCAGCCCTTTGGCCTGCAACCTTCTGGCCTGGGCCTCCAGGTAGTCCGAGGCCAGCCTTTCCAGGCGTCGCTGGGCGGGGCTCTCCGTCTCCCACAGAACGATGGAATTCTCCCCCAGGGGCACCACGGCCGGCGCGGGCAGCAGGGTGACCAGGTTGATGGGAATCTCGAGGCGCCGGGCCAGCTCCTCGGCATGGACGAGGGCGGCCTCGGCCACGGACGAGCCGTCCAGCGGCACCAGCACGCTTCGGAAGCGGCGAGGGGCCGTCCACAGTCGGCCCTGGCGGTGCGCCTTCACCACCAGGACAGGGATGTGACTGGCCGTGGCCACCCGGGCGGCCACGCTCCCCAGCGACACCCCCGCAACCAGGCCCCTGCCGCGGCTGGTCAGGGCTATGAGGGACGCTGCCAGGCGCTGGGCGCTCTCCAGGATAGCCGGGGCCGCCCGACCGGCGAGGACATGCGTGGACACGGCCAACCCGCGGTGGCGCAGGGCCACTGCCAGACCTTCGAGGTATTCGCTCGCCAGCGCAAGCGCCGACTCTTCCCGTGACAGGGCCTCCGCCTGCACCTCCCCGTCATCGTGGTCCACGTATCGTTCGACCACGTGCAGCAGCATCACCGCCGACGAGAAAGCTTCGGCCAGGGTAGAGACCGGTCTCAGGACAGCCTCCGACCGGTGCGACCCGTCCACCGGCACCAGGATCCGCTCGAAAGGCATCTGTTACCTCCCCAACGAACCGACTGGGGTGAAGAAAGCCCTCACCGGCGCTGCGCCGAGGGCTGTTCCCTTCGCGAGGATATCATTTTCACCGGCTGCCCGTCCCTCCGCCGGTGTCAGCGAGGGCCAGGGGCCGGGCCGCCACCTCTTCCGCCGTCGCCTCCGTCAGCGAGGCGGCAGGCCCTCTCCAGGGCACGACGAGGCAGGGCACACGCGCTCTGAGGAACACGGCCGTGGCCACGGAGCCGGGCGCCCCGCCCGCCCGGGTGCCGCGGCCGCTGCTGCCCAGCACGATCATGCCGGCCCTCAGCAGCCGGGCTGCCCTGAGGAGGGACGAGACGGGGCTGCCCACCATCACGCCGGCGGCGACCTCGAGACCCGCCCCCGCTAACGCCTCGGCCTCGGCCTGCAGCGACCTGCGCACCGCCGCGCGCAGCCGTCTCAGCAGCGGGGGGATCTCGGGGTGCCGGGGCAGGCGCGCTGCCTCGAGCGGGATCACCTGAAGCAGCAGGATGCTCCATCCCAGCGCCCGCGCCACACCGGTGGCCAGCGGGAAGGCCGCCCGGGACTCGCTCGAGCCGTCGAAGGCGAGCAGCAGGCGATGGCCCGGCGACCGGCGCCACCCGGCGGGCAGCGCCAATGCCGGGACGCCGGCCTGGCAGGCAGCCTCGAGGGCGAGCATTCGCGACCGGCGACGGAGGTCCTCCCCCGCATCGGGGTCCAACGCTATCAGCAGGTCGGCCGTCGTCAGGGCCTGGTGGAGGGCGGCAGGCAACTCACCGTGAAGCACGCGGATGCTCACGTCCCTGCCAGTAGCGCGCACTTCCTGCCGTAACCACTCCAGGTGGGCGTAAGCAGCCGTGTCCTGCTGGGCCACGTCACGGTGGCCGCGGCTGCCGGCCGGACAGAGAGACTCGTCGGCGTGCTCGGTCATGACCAGCGTGGCCCCGAATCGCCGGGCCAGCTCCAGTGCGAACGACAGCGCCCCTTCCGGGGTGGTGCCGCGCTGGGCGAAGAGCAGGATACTTGCACCCATGGCACCGCCTCCTTCCCAGTCTCGATTGTCGGCCCACGGGAACCCGGCTGACAGTGACGAAGGTCACAGGAGCGTGCGTCCTTTCGCCCCCTCCGGTGGCCATGCGTGTGGGGCAGATTCGGACACGTTTGTCGGGCGGGCGATGATTCACGGCCGGCTCCGGCTCGTCCATGCTGGAAGCGAAGTGGGCAAGGGGTCGCAGCCTGCTCGCGCCCGCGACAGTGGCTCGCCCTCCACTGCGGCCCCTGCCCACTGTCCTCTTCTCAGGCGCCGCCTCAGGGCACGACGGAGGGGTGAGGTGCGGTGACTGCGCCCACCGTGCAGCGACGGGCGAGGAGCGAGCACCGCCACATCCGCGGCTCTCGCACCCTGGACAGGGGGCTGCTAGTCCTCGAATGGTTGGCTCAGGAGCCAGGAGGACTCACCGTCAGCGAGCTGGCCCGCCGCATAGGCACCCACCGCAGCAACCTCTACCGCCTGCTGCTGACACTGGCCCGGCACCGACTGGTGCGCCGCGACCGGGACAGGCGCTACGTCCTCGGGACGGGGCTCTTGGGCCTCGCGGGAGGGCTGGCCGGCGACCTGCGGTCGGTCGCTGCGCCGGTGCTGGCCGAACTGGCGGAGGCGACGGGAGCCACCGCCTTCCTGGCCATGCGCGATGGCGACGAGCTGGTGGTCATCGCCGTGGCAGAGCCGAAGAGCAGGCCGTGCTACATCGCCTACCGCGTCGGCTTCCGCCACCCCGTCGGTCGGCGCACAGAGGGCCTGGCTGCCCTCTCGCGGGGGCAGCCTGCGCTGGCGCGCTCAGGAGGGGCGGGCGACTCGCTCATGGTCTCGGAGCCCGAGAGCGGCGTTTTCGAGCTGACGGCCCCCATCGAGGCCGGCGACGGACCATCCGAAGCGAGCGTCGGGGTCGTGACCCTTCCCGGGGCCGACATCGTCGCCATCGCCTGCCGGGTGCTGGCGGCGGCCGAGGCCATCGCCCGCGCGCTGCCCTAGGCCCCCGGTGCTCCGTCTCCTTTCGCGACCGCCCGCCTGGGCGAGGGTCGGGTAAGGGGAAGCCCTACGTCGCGTGCGGCTTTGCCCGATAGATCGCTAGGCCGAACGCGCTCTAGGGTCGAAAGCGAGACAAGATTGTAACGAGGTTCACGAAGTGTCCGGCACCGGCACTGGGCGGGCCCGACTGCACCTCCTGGCTGTGGTGGCCCTCTGGCTGTTGCTGACCGCTGCCGGCGAATTCCTGGCGTTCGCTTTCCGTTTCCATCCCGAGCCGGGCAGCGACAAGGGCGAAGAGATCTATCAGGCGTTCCACATCTTGGTCTACCTGGCGGTGCCCGTCTTCGCCGGCGTTGTGGCCGCCATGGCCTACAGCGTTCTCTCTTTCCGTGGCCGCACCGGGGACGGCGTCCCCTTGCTGGGTAGAGGGGCAGTGCCGGCCGCCTGGCTGGCCGTCACGTCCGCCCTCGCCCTGACCGTCATGGTCTTTCCGGGGCTCGTCGGCACGGCCAGGGTCATGGGCGGTCGCCCCCAGGACGCGCTGGTAGTGGAGGTCGTGGGCATCCGCTGGACGTGGCTGGTCAACTACCCCGACCTGGGGCTGCGCGACCAGCGGGAACTGGTGCTGCCGGTGGACCGGGACGTGGAGATCAGGGTGACGGCCACCGACGTCGTCCATTCCTTCTGGGTGCCGCGGTTCATGCTCAAGATCGACGCCGTCCCGGGCACGGTCAACACTGTCTGGTTCCGGGCGACGGAGGAAGGCTCGTACCAGCAGGATCCGTTGCTGCGGCTCCAGTGCGCCGAGCTGTGCGGCACCGGACACGGGCGCATGGCCATCCCGGTGCGGGTGGTGTCCCCGGCCGAGTTCGAGTCCTGGGCCAGGGGGCAGGCCCGGCTGCCGACGCCGACCCCCACGCCCACCGCCCAGGCCGGCCAGGATGTCGGGCAGGCCCAGGCGCTGACTCTGGTGGCCCGTAACAACTCCTTCGACCGCAAGTCCCTCGCCGCCTCGCCCGGGCGCCCGGTAGCCATCGTCCTCGAGAACAGGGATGCGGGCATTCCCCATAACGTGTCGGTCTACCGCGACAAGAACTTCCGGCAGCCGCTGCACAGCGGGGAGCTGTTCAACGGGCCGGGCCGCAAGACCTACGAACTGGGGGTGCTGGAGCGCGGCACCTACTACTTCCGCTGCGACGTCCACCCCGACATGCGAGGCACCCTGACGGTCCGCTGAGGAGGCGATGGCGATGGCCGAAGCGGTGGCGACCGAGGCGAAGGCGGGGCTGTGGGAGGGCCTCTTCTACGTCCGCAGGGGGCTGCTGTGGGGCCTGGTCGGCTTCGGCATCGGCGCGGGGCTGGCGGCCCTCTTCCGCGTCGTCACCGGCTCGAGCGCCTGGTGGATCGAGCACAACGTCACGGTGGGCTACGTCTTCGGCCTGCTGGGCTGGCTGCTGGGCGTGGGCATGTGGGAGCGCTGGGCGCGGGAGTGGGTGGGGCTGCCCACCGCTCCAGACCCCGCCGGCTGGCGCCGCTACTTCGCCTTCACCACCGACCACAAGGTCATCGGCGTCCAGTATCTGGTCACGTTCGTGGCGGTCATGCTCATCGGCGGGCTGATGGCCATGCTGGTGCGCTACCACCTCACCAGCCCTCAGGGCGCCCTCATGAGCGATGGCGTCTACAACCAGGTGATGAGCCTGCACGGGATCCTGATGATCGCCGTGGCGGTGGCGGTGGTGCTGGGCGGGCTGGGCAACTACCTGGTGCCGCTCATGATCGGCGCCCGCGACATGGCCTTCCCCCGCCTGAACGCTCTCACCTACTGGCTGGTGCCGCCGGTGGCGGTGTTGCTGCTCACGGCCCAGGCGGTCGGCGGCTGGGACTCGGGCTGGACGGCCTACCCGCCCCTGTCGGTGGTGAACGCGCCCGGCCAGCTCCTGTTCGCCCTGGCCATCATCACCTTCGGGCTCTCGTCCATCCTGGGCGGGCTGAACTTTCTGGTGACCATCGCCTTCATGCGGGCGCCGGGCATGAGCTGGGGCAGGCTGCCCATCTTCGTCTGGTCGGTGTTCGCGGCGTCCATTCTGTCGCTGACCTTCACCCAGGCCTTCGCTGCCTCCCAGCTCATGGTGATGCTGGACCGCATCGTCGGCACCTCCTTCTTCCGGCCGGAAACGGGCGGCCACCCGCTCATGTACCAGCACGTGTTCTGGTTCTACTCCCACCCGGCGGTCTACATCTTCGTGCTGCCTGGCTTCGGGCTGCTCCTGGAGGTGCTGGCCCACTTCTCGCGCAAGCCCCTGTTCGCCTATCGCTGGGCGGTGGGCGGATTCCTGGGCATCGTCGCCCTCAGCGGCCTGGTGTGGGCGCACCACATGTTCGTGACCACCAGCGATGTGGCTTTCCTGGGGGCGTTTCTGGTCACCACCGAGGCCATCTCCATCCCCACCGGCCTGGTGTTCCTGTCGGCGCTGGGCACCGTCTGGATGGGCAGGCTGCGTCTGGAGACGCCCATGCTCTTCGCTCTGGGAGCGGTGTTCAACTTCCTCATCGGTGGGATCACGGGCATCTTTCTGGCCGACGTGCCCACGGACATCAACCTGTCGGACACCTACTTCGTGGTGGCCCACTTCCACTACACCATCATCGGCGGCGAGATCTTCGCTCTGCTGGCGGCGGTCTATTACTGGTTCCCCAAGATAGCGGGCCGCATGTTCCGGGAGTGGCTGGGGAAGGCCCACTTCTGGACGATGTTCGTCGGCTTCAACCTGACCTTCCTGCCCATGTTCTGGCTGGGCCTGCACGGAATGAACCGGAGGGTGGCCGTCTACAGCCCCGAATTGCAGGATGTGAACCTGTTCGTGAGCGCCGCCGGCTTCCTCACCGGCGCCAGCTTCCTGTTCTTCGTCGCGAACATGGCCTGGTCGCTGCTGCGGGGGCCGAGGGCAGCTGCCAACCCCTGGGGCGCCCGCACCCTGGAGTGGCAGGTGCCGTCGCCTCCGCCGGTCGAGAACTTCCCGGCCCCGCCCGTGGTGGTGGGCGGGCCCTATGACTATGGGATACCGGGCGCTCCGGCCCATGCCGTGCTGGGCGTGGCCGGGGCAGCGCCCGCGGAGGGCGAAGGATGAACGACGAGCGAGAGGCCGACCGCAGGCGCGCCCTGTTCCTGGGCCTGAGGACGCACCGGCAGGTAGCTGTCTTCATGGCCCTGTTCCTGCTGGCCCAGACCGTGCTGGAGTACGTAGTGGCGCAGGTCATGACGGCCAACGTGCCCGTGCTGCTGGCCATAAACCTGACCGAAGCGGCCGCCATCATGTATTACTTCCAGCACGTCTACCGCTTGTGGCGGGAGGACTGAGCCATGGAGACAGCACTGGCGGCGGAGATCCACGAGCTGGGCCCGGCCCTGAAGCTGCGGATACGGCAGTGGGGCCTGTGGCTCTTTTTCCTGTCCGAGGCCTTCCTGTTCGGGGCGGTTGCCTCCAGCCGTTTCTTCCTGGCCGGCCTGGAGCCGGGGCACGTTGACCAGGCCCTGGGGCTGGCCATCACCTCGGTGCTGCTGACCAGTTCGCTCACTGCCTATCTGGCCGAGGCCGCCGCCGAGGAGGGCGACCGAACGCGCCTGGTCCGCTACCTCGGCGCCACCATCGTCCTGGGGCTGCTGTTCATGGCCGGGGTGGGGCTGGAGTGGTCGCGGGCCCACTTCCGGCCGTCGGACCATTTCGGCACCGCCTTCTTCGCCATGACGGGCCTGCATTCTTCGCACGTGGCCTCGGGGATCCTGCTGCTGGCCATAGTCCTGGCCCATGCCAGGGCCGGCCGCTTTCTGCCGGAGGAATGCGCCTGCAAGCGGCTCTGGCCGTGGCGCTGGTGTCCTCACCCTGCACCGCGCCCGACGCGGGATGAGATCTGGCCGGTAGAGGCGACGGTCAAGTACTGGCACTTCGTGGACGTGGTCTGGGTCTTCTTCTATCCCATCCTCTACCTGATGAGCTGGCCCTCCTGAGGCGCTGACTTTCCCTCATCTGTGACCGAAGTCACTGCTCGCGCTCCAGGCTTCGGCCCAGAATGGGGGCAGGATGGGGGGCGACGACCGGTTCCGCATCGAGCGCCGCACGAGCGTGCGGGAAGTGCTGCGTCGCTACCCGACGGCGGCCCAGGTGTTCGAGCGGCACGGCATCATGGGCTGCGGCGGTCCCGACGGCCCCGAGGAGCCGCTGGTCTTCTTCGCCCTGGTGCACAAGGTAGACCCGGAGCGGCTCATCGCCGAGTTGCAGGAGCACATCGCTTCCGTGCGCGTAGCCGAGAGCAGGGCTCCGGTCGAGAGGCGCCTCCCCTTCGCAGTCCTGCCCATAGGGCTGGCGGTGGCGGCGGCGCTGGGCGGTATCCCCCTGGGGGCGGTCCTGGCGCTCATGGCCGCCGACGGGCGGCTGGACGCCCGCTGGACGGCCGCTGTCCAGGCCCACGGACAGGCCCAGCTCATGGGCTGGCTGGGGCTGTTCATCGTGGGCATGGCCCTGCATATCGTGCCCCGCTTCAAGGCCATCCCCCTCGCTCTGCAGGGGCTCCGCCTGCCGGCGGTGGCAACCTGGGCAGCGGCCGTCGCGCTGCGCGCTGGTGCCGTCGCGCTGCCACAGGCGTCGTCGGTGGCAGCGCTCCTCGTCGCTGCCTGTCTGCAAACGGTCGCGGCGCTCCTGTTCGTGGCCACGGTCTCCCTCACCCTCATGCGCGGCAGGCGGGAGGGCTACGACGGTTTCCTGCTGTCCGGCCTCGTGTGGCTGGCCGCGGGGACGGGGTTACAGTTGGCGGGGGCGGCGCGGGCCCGGACAGACGGCGTGCCCTACATTGCCGCCCACTGGGACGCGGCGGCGCTGGACGTGCTGACCTACGGCTTCGTCCTCATGTTCGCCCTGGGGGTCTCGCTGCGGGTGGCGCCGTTCTTCCTCTCGCTGCCGCCCACCCGCCAGCGGCCGCTGCCCTTCCTGCTGGGGGCGGCCGACCTGGGCCTCCTGCTGCTGACGACGGGCGGAGTGGCCCGCGCTCTGGAAGCGGCGGTGTGGGCGCCGCTGACGGCGGGGGGAGCGGCGACCCTCGCCATAGGAGCGGGCGGCACGGCCCTGGCCCTGAGGGTCTTCTCCCCTTCGCAGCCCTCCCACGTGGCCGACGAGCAAACGCTGCACCGGAAGTTCGTGCGGGGGGCCTACGGATGGCTATTGCTGGCGCTGGGCGTCCAGGCGTGGCTGTCGGTGCGGGCGGCCCTGGGGGAGGAGCCGGGCTGGCTGGAGGCGGGGGCCGCCCGCCACATGCTGCTCCTGGGGTTCGCCACTCAGATGGTCTTCGGCATCGCCTACCGCGCCCTGCCCGTCTTCCTGGGGGTGCGGCTGGCCAGTCCGCGCCTGGCCGAGGTCACCTTCGTACTGGTGAACGTGGCAGCCGTCACGCGGGCGATGCCGCCGCTGGTTTCGGCGGACGGGGGAGGGGGCATGTGGTCGCACGTGGCGGGCGCTGGCCTGCCGGCCACCGCCGCCGTGCTCCTGTTCGGCTACAACCTGCAGGCGATGGTCGTCGCCGCCTGGCGACGGCTGAGGAAGTGGGATGAGGGCTTGCCTCTACGGGAGGTGAGAGAAGTGAGCGAGCCCACGGCGGTCACGGCCGATATGACGGTGGCGCAGGTCATCGAACGGGTGCCCGGGGCGCTGGAGCTCCTCATCGAGCGGGGCTTCACGCCCCTGGCCGACCCCAACCTGCGGGCGGCCCTGGCCCCCACCATCACCCTGAAGGGGGCCTGCGAGCTGCGGGGGGTGGACCTGGACGCCCTGCTGCGCGACCTGAACGAGCTGGCCCGGCGGGGCCAGAGAGGGGAGATATAGTGAGCGAGGCCGAGCGTATCCTGGACGTCCGCAACGTCCATCCGCGGGGGAGGCATCCGCTCATCTTCCGCGAGCTGGACGCCCTGGCCGCGGGCCATGCCCTGGTGCTGGTGAACGACCACGACCCCCGGCCCCTTTATTACGAGCTGATGGCCGAGCGGCCGGGCCAGTTCGAGTGGACGCCCCTGGAGCAGGGGCCGGAGACTTGGTCGGTGCGCATACGGCGGCTCGGGGCGCCCGACGAGCCCCGCACCGTTGCCTGGCTGCGGGAAGAGCACCGCGCTTTGGCGCCCCGCATCGAGGAGCTGGCCGTTTTGGCCTCCCGCCTCTCGTCCGCAGCGTGGTCGAAGGAATCTCCGGCGGTGCGGCGGGCGCTGGACTTCCTCCGCTCCCACCTGCTGCCCCATGCGCACCTGGAGGAGGAGGTCATCTACCCGGCGGTGGAACGGGGGCTGGGAGCAGCAGGGGCAGCGGCCACCATGGTGCGGGACCACCGGGAGGTGGAGGCCCTCACGATGGCCCTGGCGGAGGCTGCAGCCAGGGCGGACGCGCAGGCTCAGGAGGGCACCGTGGAGGCGGCGAAGCGCCTGCTCTACTCGCTGCACGCGTTGCTCCGCGTTCACTTCGCCAAGGAGGAAGAGGTCTACCTGCCGGTCCTGCAGCGCAGTCTCACCCCCGAGGAGGACGAGCGGGCCATGGCCGTCCTGGCCGCCCACGAGGGCGAGGAGGCGTGAAGATATGTCGGCCGGGGGCCGTTTCCAGGGAGGGTGACGCGGGGCTTCGCTTCGGCCCTGGCCCGCGAGTGGGAGGTGGACGAAAATGATGTTGAGCCCCGAGCTCGTCAAAGAGCTGCTCAGGGACGTATACGACCCTGAGCTGCGTCTGAACGTGGTGGACCTGGGGCTGGTCTACGACATCGCCTGCACGCCGGCGGGCGAGGTGGAGGTGCTCATGACCCTCACCTCGCCCGGCTGCCCGGTGGGCGACGAGATCGCCCGGCAGGTCTACGAGGCCCTCTCGGCCTTTCCGGGCGTCAGGAGGGTGGGCGTCCGCTTCACCTTCGACCCTCCCTGGACGCCGGAGCGGATGAGCGAAGAGCTGCGGGCCGAGCTGGGGCTCGAGTGACCTACCCGGAGGTGAGGCATGGTCGCTAGCCCTCGCAGGTGGGCCGCCGGCGTAGCGGCCCTCGCCCTGGCACTGGTCGCGCTCGCCCTGGCCGGCTGCGGCCAAGAGGCGCCGGCCACTCCCACCCCCTCGGGGCAGGCCGCGCCGGGCGTCGTGACCGACTTCCTCGGCCGGCGGGTGCAGGTGCCGCCATCGCCATCGCGGGTGGCGGCGGTCAGCCCCACCACCGTCGAACTGCTCTACTACATCGGCGGCGTGTCGGTGGTCAGGACGGACGGCGCCAGCTACCCGCCGCAGGTGGCCGACCTGCCCAGCGTGGGGCCGTCGTATTCGCCCAGCCTGGAGAGGCTCGCCTCCTACAGTCCCGACCTGGTGCTGGCCGACAGCGTGCTCCAGCGGGGGCTCGTGCAGCGGCTGGAGTCGCTGGGGGTGCCGGTGGTGATGGTGGGCATCGAGCGCGTCGAAGACGTGCCGCGGGCGCTGCGGCTGGTGGGGCAGGCCATCGGCCGCCCGGACGCCGGGGAGGAGGCCGCGGCCAGGCTGGAGCGGGAGCTGGAGCCCCTGCGCGGCAGCGTCGCCGGACGGAGGCTGCGGGCCATGGCGCTGATCGCCGACGCCCAGGGGAACGTCTATGCCGCCCGCAACGACGCTTACGTCGGCTCCATTCTCCAGTTCCTGGGCGCGCAGAACGTGGCGGCCGACCTGCCCCAGACGGGGCCCTTCCCCGGCTTCTCTCAGGTCAGCGCCGAGGCGGCCAGCGGCCTCGATCCGGACGTGGTGCTGGCCATCAGCCCGGCGCCGCCGCCAGCGCCGCGGCTCTCCCAACTGCTGCCCCGCATGCCCGGCTTCGGCGGCCTGCGCGCCGTGCGCGAGGGGCGGGTGGTGGAGCTCGACCCAGCGTTGTTCCTGCAGGCGCCGGGGCCGCGGGTGGTCGAGGCCGCCAGGCAACTGAAGCAGGCGCTGGAAGGGACGCGCTGACGGTGAGCACGACGAGCGCGCTGCGGGCCGCGAGGGGCACCTGGCCCTATGCGGCGCTGGCGGCCCTTTTCGCCGTCGCCTTCCTCCTGGAGCTCTGCCTGGGCGCCGTGTCCCTTTCGCCAGCGCGGGTCTGGGCAGGCATCACGGGCGAGGACGCCCTGGCCCGGCAACTCGTCCTGGACCTGCGGCTGCCCAGGGCGGTCCTGGCCGTGCTCACGGGCGCGTCGCTGGCAGCAGCGGCAGCGGCGCTGCAGGGGGCGACCGGCAACCCCCTGGCCGACCCCCACCTGATGGGGGTGTCGGGGGGCGCGCTGATGGTCGGGGCGGTGATGGCGGTGGCGGGGCTCGATCCGCCTGTCCTGGCAGCCATGCCGCTCGCGGGCGTGGGCGCCCTGGCGGGGGCGGCGGTGCCGGCGGTGCTGGCAGGGGCAGGGACGGTGTCCGGGGCAGGGGTGGCCCTCATCGGCGTGGGCCTCAGCTACCTGTGGTCGGTGCTCGTGCTGGCGCTCCTGACCTCGGCAGGCTTCCTGGCCGCCCCCTCCCTCGCCTTCCTGGGCGGCAGCCTGGCTGGCCGCGGCTGGTCGGACGCCTGGGCGCTCGCGGTCTATCTGGGCCTGGCCGCGATCGCGCTGGCGCTGCTGGTCAGGCCGCTGGACGCTCTCGCCCTCGGCGACGAGGTGGCCCGCTCCCTGGGATTCTCGCCCGCCCTGGCCAGGGCAGCGGCGGTGGCAGCGGCGGCGTTGCTAGTGGGGCCCTCCACCTGGGCGGTAGGGACTGTGCCGCTCCTGGGCCTGGCCTCCGCCCAGGCGGCCCGGCGCCTGTGGGGGCACGGCCACGCTGCCCTGACGCCCGGGGCAGCGGCCCTTGGTGCTATCCTGATGCTGGCGGCCGATGCGGTGGCCCGCTCCCTGCTGCCGGGGACGGAGTTGCCGTTGGGCACTGTTACTGCCCTGGTCGGCCTGCCGGTGCTGGTGTCAGTGGCATGGGGAGCGGCCTGGCGCAGAGCATACTGAGCGTCCGCGACCTGGAGGTGGCCTGGGGCGGTCGCCAGGCCCTGTCGGTGGACGGGCTGGAGCTGGGGGCGGGCGAGCTGCTGGGCGTCATCGGGCCCAACGGCGCTGGGAAGACCACCCTGCTGCGGGCCCTGGCTGGCCTGATACGTCCGCAACGGGGCCAAATCACCCTCGACGGAGCGGACCTGCGACGGCTCGGCCCGCGGCAGGTGGCCCGCCTCGTCGGCTACCTGCCCCAGGTGCGCTCCCTTCACGGAGACCTCACCGTCGCCGAACTGGTGGCGAGAGGCCTCCTTCCCCTGGGGGCGATGTCCGCCGCCCAAAGCTTTGGGGCCGTGCAGGAGGCGCTGGAGCTCTGTGGCATCGCCGGGCTGCGGGACAGGCGCCTCTCGCAGGTATCGGGTGGCGAGGAACAGAAGGCCTGGATCGCCTTCGTCATCGTCCGGCGTCCGAAGGTGTTGCTGCTGGACGAGCCCACCTCCCACCTGGACTACCGGCACCAGATGGAGGTCCTGGAGCTGGTCCGCCGGCTCTGTTCGGAAGGCGTAGCGGCGGTCGTGGCCATGCACGACCTGTGGCTGGCGACACGTTACTGCCACCGCCTGCTGGTGCTCGACCGCGGCCGTCCGGTGGCCCTGGGGCCGGCGGAGAGTGTGCTGGACACGGAGCTGTTGCGCGGCGTGTTCGGGGTCGAGGCGGTGGCGGCCTCGCTACCGGCCGGGGGCAGGGCCTGGCTGCCGGCAGCGCCTTCGCCTTCACCCTCCGGGCAGAGAAGCGATGGTCGGGAACGGATGGGGGAAAGGGGTGCGAGGACATGACCGGCTTCGACGCGGAGCTGGAGGGAGCCCTGGCCGACCTGGCCGCCCGGCGCCTGACGGCCTACCGAGCGGGCGACGCCACCGGCATCCTCATGGCCGACCACGACTGGCTACGACCGGCCCTGGCCGAGCTGCGGAGCCGTGCCAGGGGCGGCGCCGACGCCTCCGCCTTGCAGAGGCTGGTCGGCGCCATCTGGGAAGTGGTGGACGGCCATTCGCGGGTCGAAGAGGAGGTCTACTTCCCGGCCGTGGGCCGTCTCCTCGCCGAGGCGGGCCGCCCCAACCCCATGGTGATGGCGATGGCCGCCGAGCACGACGCCCTGCCCGACCGCCACCGCCAGCCCATGGAGGCCCTGGCAGCGGGCCGGGACCCTCTGCCGGCCATAGACGCCTTCAGCCGGGCGCTCCTGGTGCACTTCGAGAACGAGGAGGACCTGGTCTTCGAGGACGCCCGCGAGGCCCTCCAGGGCGACGAGGGCCGGCGGCTGGCCCGGGCGATGGCTGCGTTCCTGGGAATGGACGAACCGCTGTGAGGGGTGAGGACATGCCGGACCGGGAAGAGGTCCGCGGCCTGCTGGAGGCCGTGGTGCTGGTGGTGCCCTGCAACGTCTGCGGCCAGGAGCTGGAGGTGACCCTGGGCCAGGTGGCCGGCTCCCACGACGCCCTCTGCGCCGGCTGTCTGGCCCGGGGCGAGAGCGAGTGCCCGGCCATGGCCTACGCCCGGCTCCTGGACCGGGAGACCATCGAGGGGCTGGCCGCGGCGTGGGCGCAGCTGCAGGAGCATGCCCGCCGCGCTGGCGGGCGCGTGCTCATCAGGCCGCTGCCGGAGGGGACATGAGCGCCCGGGCCCCCTCCCCGACGGCGGACGAGGCCGTCCTGAGGCGGGTCATCTACCTGCGCGACCTGCCCCAGCACGTGCTGGCGGCCGTCGCCGCCGCCGCTGTGCCTCGCTCCTACCCGGCCAGGCGGTTGCTGTTCGTCGAGGGCGGCCCCTGCGACGGGGCCTGGGTCCTGGCACAGGGGCGGGTGAAGCTCTTCAAGGTCTCGCCCGAGGGACGGGAGCAGGTGATCCTCATCGCCACCAGCGGCGACTCCTTCAACGAGGTGCCCGTGTTCGACGACGGCCCCAATCCGGTCAGCGCCCAGACCCTGACGCCCTCCGTCCTCTACCTCCTGCCCAAGGCGGAGCTGCGGCGCCTGGTGCGCTCCTATCCCGAGCTGGCCGCCGCGCTGCTGGCCTACCTTTCGGTGCGGCTGCGGCACCTGGTGGGGCTGGTGGAGGACCTGGCCTTCCGCCAGGCCCGCCAGCGAGTGGCCAAGGCCCTGCTGCTGTGGGACATGGAGCACGGGCAGGCGGAGCCCCTGTCGCAGCGGGAGGTGGCCGCCCTGGCCGGAACGGTGCGAGAGGTGGTCAACCGCGTCCTGCACCAGTTGGAGGAGCAGGGGGCGCTGCGCACCGAGCGCGGCCGGGTGGTCTGGGTGGATCGCCGTCGCCTGCTGGAGTTCGCCTGAGCCCAGGACATCCGTAAGCCCCGCGAGAAAGATGACCTTCGGTCCTCGGTTGCTGTGACACCCATAACATCTCGCGACCTCCCGGTGCCGCTGCAATGGGAGCAGAAGGGCAGCAGCCCGGGAGGTAAGAG
>FWWL01001787.1_pt1 | contig 26079 bp, 27 predicted proteins | sample 2228331 | NCBI WGS metagenome assembly FWWL01 (sample SAMEA103939775, study PRJEB20133) | metagenome | reverse complement strand
TAGAGTATGAACCTAACAAATATACAATAACTGATAAAGGAAGGATATTCTTATCATTGCTATTAGGAAAGGAAGAGGTACTACTCAAGCGTTGATCTATTTTTATACCATTCAGCAAATGCCTTTAGTGCTAAACTTCTATGCGATACTCTATCCTTCTCATATTTTAATTCTGCATAGGTAAGATTGTATCCTTTTGGTATAAAGATTGGATCGTAGCCCCAAGAATCACCTTGCTTAGAATATGCAATGATACCTTCTACAACTCCCTTGAATATCCTAGGAGAGCCATCATGATATACTATAACTGATACAAATCTCGCATTCCTCTGCTCTAAACCTTCCATGAGTTTGAGTATCCCATCATTGCCTAGAGTCTTATAAACATATGAAGAATAGATGCCAGGGAATCCATTTAATGAGTCTATGAATATGCCATCATCTTCTACTATAACCTCATCCTTAATCATCCCATATGCCTGCTCTGCTTTGTACTTTGCAATACTTTCTAGATCGCTTTGTATCTCTAACAATTCTACCTCTTTAAAGATTATTGCTATTGAATAACTGCCTAATATCCTTGCTATCTCTTTAAACTTGTCCCTATTGCTTGAAGCAAGATATAGCATATAGTAATGATAACAGATAGATAATTTAAACTACTCTAGCATATCTACCCCTCTTCTCTATCTCCCTTACATTCTTCAATATGTCATCTATATCCTTAAGAATACCTTTATAGCCTTCTAGGAATAATCTAAATGCATCATCAAATATATCTGCGTGCGCACTGCTAAGAACCTCTTTTATAAGCCTTATATCTACTGCTTTATCTTCTATCCTCTTGGATTTGAATGATAAACCAAAGTCTATAAGCACCAATCTATCTCTATAAAGCAAAAAGTTTGATGTTGTAAGATCTCCATGTATTATATCATTCATATGCAATCTTGCTACCACTTCCCCAATATATCTGCTCAACTCAACATTCTTTGTTATGATATCCTTTACTACTCTACCATCTATATACTCCATTACTATCTCAGCATTCCTTGGATCTACAAAGTATATGCTAGGTGTGCTTACAGATGCCTTCTTTGCCTCATGGAGCATATATGCCTCATGTAACGTCCTCTGCTTCCTTATAGCATTATCTAGTATAGGATTTCTGTACTGCTTAGTTATCCTTAGTTTGCTAATGGCCTTCTTGCCATACCATTCTATTAATCTGATCTCTGCTTCTGCACCGCGCTTGATGAGCACATAAGGATTATAATAATCTCAAATTAATATCTAAGTATGAGTGAGGAAGAGATAATAAGGGATGAGGATTGTAATGAGGATAAGATAGGTCATGGCTTCTTAATCTTGACCAATAAGCGTCTAATATTTAGAAAAGAGAGGGCTAGGGTTGCTACCCTAACTAAAGAGAGTGGAGAGATAGTCATAGATGTAACTCTAGATAAGATTAAGAGTGTTAGAACTGAAGGATTGATAGCAAAGAAGTGTGTGATAGAGATAGACAAGGTTTACAAGTTTAGTGTGTTGAATCCAAAGGGATGGTTGAAGGATATCAATGAAGCAATAAGTTCCTATTCCAAGTGATATCAACTGTATCTATCCTCCATGATTGTCTAACTGTAGCATCCTCTGGTCTTACTGATATACCAGCGTTATACTCTAGCAATCCAGTCCATGCTATCTGTGCACCACAATCACCAGCAAATCTAATTGGAGTTACAAATAACCTTGCATTATGCAATCTACAAACCTCATCAAGCATACTTGCTAGCCTCTTATTAGCAGCAACTCCTCCAACTACAAGTAACTCATCCTTCTCTGTAAATGCAAGTGCCCTCTCTACAGTCTCTACAAGCATTGCAAAGGCTGTCTCTTGTAAAGAGTAGCATACATCTTCAAGTCTATGCTTCTTCAATGCACGCTTTGCTGCTGTTAGTAAGCCAGAGTAAGATACATCATTACCTTTTACACTATAAGGCAACTTTAAATAATTACTAGAGTGCTCTGCTAATTGCTCTATCACTGCTCCACAAGGAGATGCAAATCCTGCTTCCCTACCAAACTGGTCTAATAACTGGCCTATAGTTATATCCAAAGTCTCTCCAAATACTCTATATCTATCATCCAATAGTAAGATCATACAATGGCCTCCAGAGATGAGCAAAGTCAATGGATTTGTAGCCTTGGTTAGCATAATGCCCAACTCTACATGTGCTACAGCATGATTTACTGGCACTAAGGGTTTCTTATAGTAAGCAGATAAAGCCCTAGCAACTACAGCACCTACTCTCAAACATGGTCCTAGTCCAGGTCCTTTAGAGTATGCTATTATATCTATATCCTTAATACTAACCCTTGCTTCACTCAATGCTTTGCTCAATACATCCCTGCTATTCTCTGCATGATGCTTTGCTGCTTCCCGAGGATGAATGCCCCTCCCTTTTTGAGCCTTGTATATGCTCCTAACATCTGAGAGTATACCTTCCTCATTAACTACTGAGCAAGAGAATGTGTGTGCAGTACTCTCTATACCTAAGCATAGCATGCTATCACCTAGCAGCTACTATCTGTAATACATCGTTATTCTTTAATCTATACTCTGCTCCTAACCTTTGCTTACTCCTAACATCTATAGCATGGATGAAGTTATCACCGAGATCTGTATGTATGGTATATGCTAGATCTCTAGCAGTAGAGCCTTCTTGCATTAGATAAGCATCTGGCAAGACATTCCCCTTCTTATCGCTTAACCTTTCAGGATCTTCAACTGGATATACTACAATCATCTTTAATACCTTTAGAGATATGGTATTTATAACTTCTTGGATGCCAGTTGAACCCCATTTATCCATAAAGGCTTTAACTCTATCTAACGCAGTCTTCTGCTCGCTAGTTATGTTAGTATCCTTAATTATGAATGATGAATCCCCTGGTATGTATTCAATTATGCCCTTCTTTGCTGCTAATCTTAATAAGAGTTCTGCTTCTGCTGAGCATGGTATGGCTATGCCAATATCCTTAAGTCTTTGAATATTTGCCTCTGCTTGCTTTATATCTGCTTTATTTGCTGCTATTATTATTGGCTTTGCAACCCTTCTCAACTCTCTAGTAAATGCTAATATATCCTCATCCAACCATTCAGATGGTCTCTTACCCTTGAACTTGTTTAATGCAATTGCTATATCCTTCTCTCTTATGGATAAACCACTCAACTTTGCTGCTAGTAATTCTTCCAATCTCTTAGATCTATGCTCTGCTTCCCTTGCTATCTTACTCCAATCCTTGCTTATTATAGAATTTAGCCATAGATCAAATTCTTCTTCAACAAATCTAACATCATCCAATGGATCATTAGTACCAGCAGCACACTTCCTCCCCTCGCTATCAGTAGCCCCAGCAGCATCAACTACATGTATCAAGGCATCTGCTTGTCTAGCATCATCTAGGAATTTATTGCCTAAACCCCTTCCTTGATGTGCTCCAGGTACTAGCCCAGCAACATCGATCAATTTTATAGGGATGAATCTATTACCATTTATGCATATGGAATGTACTGGATTATCCTTTACATTAAACTCTCTGCATACACAATTGACTCTAACATATGCTATACCAACATTTGGATTTATTGTAGTAAATGGATGGTTTGCTATCTGGACTATTAATTCAGTAGCAGCACTAAAGAAGGTTGACTTTCCTACATTTGTCTTTCCTATCAAGCCTATCTGCATAGAATAAGTCTATTATATATGCTTGATATATATCATTGCTTATGATAGCTAAGAATATACATTAGAATAACAGATTTATATCATGAGATTAGTAGTAACTGGGACTCCTGGAGTTGGAAAGCATACAATAGCAAAGGTACTAGCAGATAGACTTGATGCTAAATTGATAGATGTAAATGAGGTAGCATTCAAGTATAATGCTATAATTGGTAGAGACTATGCATATATTATAGATATAGAGAAGGCTAAGGCAATAATTAAGGAGCAGTTGAGTGATAGATGCATAATAGTAGGGCATCTTGCACAAGATGTTGTAGATGAGATAGATTATGCTATAGTGCTAAGAAGGTCTCCTTATGAACTAGAGCAAGTCTATATCAAGAGAGGTTATGATGTTAAGAAGATGAAGGATAACCTAGCAAGCGAGATTCTAGGTGTGATAATCTATGATTGTATGAGCAAGTTTAGTAAAGATAGGATAATAGAGATAGATTGTACAAGTAAAGGAGTAGAGGATATAGTTAGAGAGATAATAATGTGTATTAGCAATAATAAGGGCATGATAGGCGTAGATTGGCTAGCAATGGTTGCTGCTAGAGATGAGATGAGCAGATTCTTTGATTTATAAATCGGATAGAGAGAGCAAAGGTATGCAAGATGTATTAGAGGTTAAGCATACAGATCTAGCTGCAAGACTAGGCACGCTATATACTAAACATGGTAAGGTTGAGGTTCCAGCGTTTATCCCAGTCATACATCCAGTAAGGCAAGAGATACCTATAGATATAATCAAGCATATGGGTTTTGATCTAGTCATAACAAATGCGTATATAACTATGAAGAATTATGGCAAAGAGGTTAATAAGAGCATTCATGAGATAATAAATTTTGACAAGGCTGTAATGACAGATTCTGGAGGTTATCAAGTATTGGAGTATGGAGATCTAGATGTAGATCATGAAGAGGTTGCTAGATTTGAAGAGATGATGAAGAGTGATATAGCAGTGCCTTTGGATAAACCTACGGGCTTTGCCATAGATAGAGAAAAGGCTGTAGATCATGTCAAGAAGACTCTAGATGCTGCTGAAGCAACTATTAAGATGGTGAGCAATGATGATATTATATGGGTAGGACCTATACAAGGAGGTAGGTATCTAGATCTAGTGAGATACTCTGCTAAACGATTGGATGAACTAGGATATCAGATGTTTGCTCTAGGTAGCCCTACTGAGATCATGGAGTCTTATGAGTTTAAAACATTAGCAGAGATGATAATTGCTGCAAAGAGTGCCATACCAATAAACAAACCTTTACATCTCTTTGGAGCAGGCAATCCATTAACCATACCATTAGCAGTAGCCTTGGGCTGTGATACATTTGACTCTGCATCATACATCTTGTATGCAAAGGATGATAGATACATGCTACCAAATGGTACTATCAACATTAGAGAGTTAGCATATCTACCATGCAACTGCTTGGTATGCTCCAAGTATAAAGCATCAGAACTCATCTCTTTAGAGAGGAGAGATAGGATTGTAGAGATAGCAAAGCATAATCTCTATATCATAAAGAGGGAAGTAGATGCTGTCAAGCAAGCAATAATAGATGGAAGGCTCTGGGAGTATGTTATACAAAAGTCGCTTTCACATCCAAAGCTCATGAAGGCTAATGAGGTATTGATAGAGAATAGGGAGTACTTAGAAGAAGGGACTCCACTGTATAAGGATAAGGCTATATATCTAATGAGTAGCATAGACCAATTTAGACCAGAGGTATCTAGATTTAGAAGGGTTGTTCTATCAATGAGTAGTAGATCTGATATACTACTACTCATACCTGAGCCTGATGATCATCCTTTGTATAGCAATGAGAGATACAATAGAATAAGAAGCATGCTAAATCATGATGTTAAAATAGCATACTACTCTCCTTTTCTAGGAATAGTCCCAGAAGAGTTATCAGATCTATACCCAGCAGCACACCATCTAACTAGTAGTATTAGATTTAAACCAGATGACTTTCCTACATTTAAAGATACATTCTTTGAATATACAAAGAGATTTAAGAAGGTTATAGTAGTGGCGGATGAGTTCATGAAGAATTTTATCAAGAGCAATGCTCTAGACTCTTTGATAGTGCTCAATGATTATGATGAGATAACACTTTGTCTTTAAATAGAAAGTAAGGCTATAGGATGGTATGGAGCAGATAACATATGAGGAGTTTAGCAAGTTAGATATGAGAGTAGCAAGGATAATCCATGCTGAGAGGATTGCTGGATATAAGAAGATATTAAGAGTTAAGGTAGATCTAGGGAGTGAAGAGCGAGATCTAGTAGTTGGAGGAGCAGAGTATTACAAGCCTGAAGATCTTATAAATAAGATAGTAATAGTAGTAGCAAATCTAAAGCCTAGGAAGATTGCAAATATTGAATCGAGGGGTATGATCTTGGCAGCAGATGTTGATGGGAGGCCAGTATGGCTAAGCGTTGATGGTAGCGTTCCTTTAGGTAGTAAAGTTAGATGACTTTATATTTATATCATTATTTATCATTCTTGTCAATGTCTTAATGATATTTTTAGCAGTATTAACCTGATCTATATGAGGATTGTCTATGTCACCAAATAAACCTATAGCATCTATGCCATGCTCAGCAGATATACCAAGGATCAATCCATTGAACCATGTTATAGTGCTTATCTCTCCTCCAAGCGTTAGTATACCAAACTCATCAAGTAACTTTAGCAATCTAGGATTGTTTACTGCACCATATACCTTAGGCTCTCCAATGACCCTCTCTCTGAGATAACCTCCACAGGTGTATACCCTCTTTATCCTTCCAAACCCTTTGACTAGATCTAGCAACATACTACATAGATTGATAACCTCAAACCCTTCTTGTGGTTGTGTATTGCCAGTAAAGACTACTATAGAGTTCTTATCATCTGCATAGATATTATAGATATCCCTCTCTAACCTAACCAGTCCATCCTTATAGATGACCCATGGCTTATAGTTAGCCTCGATGCTTGCTACCAATCTAGCATTCAACTCTCTTGCTAGATAAGATGATACTAATCCCCCTACCCTACCCATATCTGGGAGCGATGCTATGAGTATTATATCATCCATCTCTACTTTGCTATGTATTATGCTTCTCATCTCTATATATTAGGGCGAGATCAGATTTCAACCTTGCTATTAGCATTGATCTTATCTAGAAATGCTAGTATGCCTGTATAATCTAGATTACCATATCCTAGATTATTTGCAGCTCTATAGATCTCCTCTGCCATGCTGCTCATCATCAATACCATATTAGACTCTTTAGCAGTAAAGTTTATCTCCTGAAGATCCTTTAGCATCATGCTCAATGCAAAGGTCTTCTCAAAATCATGCTTGATCATCTTAGGCCCTTTTCTCTCACTCATTCCAGTCTTGAAGTAGGTTGAGTTTAATATCTCTAAGAATATTGCAGGCTCTATAGAATTTTTAACTAATGTTATACCCTCCGCTAATGCCAATGCTATCATTGCTATCTGTAGATTTAATGCTAGTTTCATTAGAGAGGCAGAACCATTCTTGCCTAGATAAAATATCTTCTTGCTAATTGAAGCAAAGATATCTCTATATCTATCAAATGCTGGTTTATGACCAGAAGCCATGAGTATAAGTTCACCATTCTCTGCTAATTGTGGACCTCCCATAACTGGTGTATCGAGCATTGTTATGCTATACTCAGCAAGTCTTGATGCAAGATTCTTAGAATGTATTGGACTTATTGTACTAACATCTGCTAATGTTAGTTCTCTTCCAGCATGAACTATGCCATCATCTTTAAAGCATACATCGTTCAATGCTTTGATATCCTTCAATACTGTAATGATGAACTCACACTCTTCAGCAACATTCTTGGGAGTATCTGCTACTCTAGCATTGAAAACCCTCAAGGCCTCTGCCTTCTCTCTGCTTCTATTGTAAACAATTAACTCATAGCCTTTTGTTAGCAATCTCTTTGCTATAGCACTACCCATTATTCCAGTGCCTATCAATCCTATCTTCATAAGCAAATGTAGATTCTTATTCATTTATAAATGGTAGCAATTAAAAAATTATAATATTAATAGCATTATGGATACAGCAGATAAGAGCACAAGTTCAGTTATTATGAACCATCTTATAAAACTCTTCTTCTCCTGCCATCTACATCTATGGGCTTTATCCATCCATTGCTTATCCAACAATACTCCACATCTACATCTATATGGCTTATACATAACAATGATAAGAAGGTAGTTCTATAAATCATGCTGTATGTAACATCCTTTATACTACTTTTATCATTAATATGCTCAAATAGAATGTTATGATATACTTAAGCATTACACTTTAAGTAACGATTCTGCAATGAGATCTATTGTAAGATAAATCCTCCTTTGTGAACCTTCTTCCATCTGTAATCTACACGATTCACCAGTTGTATACACTTTATTCTCTTTTCTAACAGCATCAAATAATGCTCTGCCTATGCTCATGGAGAGATCATAATTATCTTTGATGAAGGAGTATGAGCCTCCAGTGCCACAACAGCCTCTCTCTAATACATGATAATCTAAGCAAGGGATCTTGCTAAGAATACTTGTAACATACTTATCTATGCCTAGAACTAGAGTATGACAATGGAAGTGTACTGCTATATCATCATCTATAGGAGCAAATTCAAGGCTATGATCTTTATCAAGCATGTATAGAAACTCGTGGATATCGAATGTATTCTCTGCAACCAGTCTGCTTTTATGATTATCTATCACATTAAGATACTCCATCTTTAATGCCAATCCAGCACTTGGGGAGAATGTTATTATTGGCATACCCTTCTTGGCATATTCATATAGATGCTCTATGTTAAACTCTGCTATCTTCTTACCCTTATCTGGAGCGCCCTCAAGCAATGCTGGTAAGCCAGATGATAATTGGTTAGGAAGGATCAATCCATAACCATACCTTTCCAGTATCCTTGCTATCTTCAAGCCTAGATGGGGCTCATTATAATTTATATATGTATCATAGAAGAATGCCACATATCTATCATAACTCTTGCCATTTGCATACTCTTGATACAATTGCTTGAATTGCTTTCTATGAAATTTTGGAAACCTCTTCCTAGCATCTATGTTGGTATACTTTTCCATCAATATCCTAAACATTCTATTATTTAGTAATAGATTGGATAATGGTGCTAATCTAGAGCATAACTCAGCATATCTATCTATATCTATGAAATACTCATAGCCTTTTGGTAAACCTTTAACCTTTGCATATCTTGCTCTAGCCTCAGCCATGATCTTGCCAACGTTTACATTTGAAGGACATTCATACAAGCATGTCTTGCATTGTATACAGTACTTGTATATGAGATTCTTATAATTATCATCGTAATACTCCTTCTCTACTTCATCACTCAACCTTAATAACCATCTAAGTATATTATTCCTACCTCTACAGCTTGCCTCTTCTAAATTCAATCCTTTATAGACTGGACACATCCTAGTACTATAGTTAAGTTCTCTACAGCCTCCGCAACCATGGCATAACCCAACCTCTCTAGCGTAATCCAATTCTCTAGCATATCCTGTTATCCCTTCACATATGCTACTCTGCTTGATTGACCAATTCAATATACTGCTCTTATCTTTTGGCATGTATCTAAGGTTATTAGTGAATTCACTAGAACTAACCTTCTTCCCAGGGTTCATTATGTTACTTGGATCTAGAAACCTCTTTACCTTTACAAACAAGGAGTATATATCATCTCCATAAATATCTCTTATAAATTCAGATCTAGCAAGTCCATCTCCATGCTCAGCAGATATGCTACCATTAGCATCGATTATATAACCTAACATAGTTTTAGCAATCTTCTTCATAATCTCAAGATCCGATGCTTTGCTGAGATCAATTAATGGTCTTATATGTAGATTACCATCACCAGCATGCCCATACACTATATAATTTAATGAGTGCTCATCAAATACATAACTTATACTTTTGAATAGGCTTGCTAATTTGTTAACCTCAACTACTGGATCTTCCATGAATGCTACAGGCTTCTTATCATCTGCTCTAATCTTCATAGAGTATGCTAGAGCATTCTTCCTTATAGCCCAGATCTTATCTATCTCTTCTCTATCGCTAGAGTAAACTATACAGTTATTATACATCTTCTCAAGCAAGAGATCCATCTTTTCTTCAATATCATCATCAAACTCTACAAATAATAATGCGTTTATATCATCTGAGATGATCTTTAAGAATCTATTATTTGCAGATCTAGCAAGATCGATTATGCTCTTATCTATCAATTCCAATGCAGATGGCTTTAGTTCTATTATGCTCTTAATAACATCCAATGCAGAAGATGTGTCTTTAAAGCCTAACAAGAAGAGAACCTTTTTGCTAGGTATGTTGATCATCCTTAACCTTGCTCTAGTGATTATACCTAACGTACCTTCAGAACCAACAAATAGTTTTGGAATATCGATCGTGTCATCAACTATAACTCGATCTAGCCTATAACCACAAGAATTCTTACTAACTTTTGGGAACTTTCTCTCTATAAGTTTTAGGTTTGGACTCAGCAGATCAAGGATATACTTTGCAATCTTTCCTTCTCTACTATCATCAATTGCATCTATCTTTAAAGGCTTTAGAGATAATAGTGTGCCATCTGATAACACTACATCTAGTTCAAGCACATAATCTATCATGCTACCGTACTTTACTGTATGAGAGCCAGATGCATTTGTAGCAATCATCCCTCCAACACTACAAAAGTTTGAGCTCGAAGGATCGGGGGGTATGAACTTACCATACTGCTTAAGTATGTTATCTAGCATGCCCTTATATATACCAGGTTGTACATCAACATAATTCTCTTCTAGATTTATTGATAATATTTTATTCATGTATCTAGTAAAATCTAATATTAATCCATCACCTATTGCTTGTCCAGCTAGCCCGCTCCCTCCTCCTCTCGCTATTATTGGTATACCATTACTATTAGCAAACTTTACTGTATTAATTACATCATCAACATCCTTTGGTAATACAACACATCTAGGGATTATCTCATATGCACTAGCATCACTAGCATATGCCATCCTTGTTAGCGAATCATATAATACATCACCTTTTATAGCATCCTTTAGTCTATCAAACATACCATAACAATACATTTATTAGATATAAAACTTAGACCCTTTTACGCTTCAGGATTGTTAGTATGATCCCTACTGCTGCTGGTATTATAAGTAAGTATTTTATATCTATTGGAAGGCTTGAATTGCTAAATATAGAGCTTACATCTTGCTCTTTATCATTCAAAACATTCTCTGATAATGATGTATGATTATTAGCCGTATTAATAGGAATTGTATGATTTTTTATCTCGATGGAGAGTCTAGTGCTCTTCTCTATATCATTGTACCTTATAGTTGCTTTAAATAGATGCTCCCCCTCTTCACTAATTAAATACTTGGCCTTTGCAATACCATTATTAGTATATGGATCATACTCTACTAGCAAACCTTTTGTATGCTCCCACTCTACACCAGTTCTATTTAATGGATACCCATTGTAAGATGCATTAAGAGTTATAGTAAGATGCTCGTTTAACTTTGCTTCACCATCTAGGGTTAAGACCAATCTTAAATTATCGTCTATGACCTCTATGCTCTTACTCAATGGTTCAAACCCATCTGCAAAGATAGTTATAAATACATTACCAGTCTCATTATATGCTTCTAGAGGCAAGAGAGTATAATGTTTACCTTCTGCTATGAATACCTCTCTTGGTATATTTATGAGTCTATTAGATGTATAGATATAGATTGTTATATCATTCTCTGCTAGAATTGGATAGCCATTACTATCTAATAATTCAATACTTGCTAGATCCTTTGTATTCTTTAACACTTTATCTGCTAGATGTAATTCTAATATATCATCAACCTCTCCCATTATATCTAGTAGTGAAGTTGCTATCATATCATTCTTAGAAGAGATCGCTCTAAATTCTAGATTTACTTCTCCCTTATCTAATGCTAGAGAATTAAGTAATATACTTGCATTGCCTTTCTTTAATGGTTTAGATTCAACGGAGATTATATCTTTATCAGATGATACTAATATGCTTAGATCATCTAATGCATATGCTGCATTACCTTTACTATCCTTGAAGTATATTACATATGGAAAGTTCATACCCTTTGCTACCTTATCTATCAATGGTTCTGCTACCATCTCTAGATTCTCATGCCCATACAATATTAGATTGCTAGTATAACTATCTACATGCTCACCAAATAATTCAATCTCTGCCTTACCAGCAAGATAACCAGTCTTTGCTTTTACTAAAGCAGTAGAATAAGGCTTATCTATAGTAATGCTTCTAATATCGATCAAACCTTTACTGTTGATATTGATGTTTATGCTATGCATAGGTATGACTGGCTTAATAGATGTGTCACTATCTTTTGCCATCAATTGTAATACCCCAACTACCTTCTCTCTACCATCTGCTATGATCTTCATATCAGAAGGGAAGAACATAGGCACTATGCTAAGTTTTGGATCATTACTATGTATATAATCATAACTAACAGCCTCTCTAAGTTCTAGGAATGCTGACTTTGACTTCATACTATCTGCTACAGCATAGAGTTCTATGCACGGTTTAGCATCCTTACATGCTATATCAGTATTTATTATCAATTTTGCATAACCCATATTCTCGCCTCTTCTAATTATTGCTGGGAATGTTATGATATCATCAACATTGCTCTTTATATCGACTTGTATATCATCCCTAGCATAAATAGGATTGCCATTACCATCTTGGAGTTGTACAAAGGCATAAACTATCTGACCTTTAACTGCAGGAACAATGTTTGGTGCTATGTAAAGCATGAGGTTTGTAGTAGGCTTCTCTATACTCACCTTTGTCTCTGCTAAGAGATCGTTATATCTAGCCTGTAAAGTTGCCTCGCCATAATCATTAATGGTAAATTTCTTAAAAGCAAAGTATTCTCCCTTCTTTATTACTAGATCATCAAGAGATATTATATTAGGATTTGATGAGGATAGTCTTATTATATAATCATCCTCTGCTTTAACTGGCATATCTTTAGCATTAACCAATTGTACTGATATATAACCTTCATAAGGTCCTAGATTAGAGAATGAAGATGGTATGACTTTCATGAGTAACTTTGAGGGTTCATCTATACTCTCATATACTTGGAATGTCTTAGATATAGGTTTGCTAGACTTTGGTATAACTGTTATAACTGCATTTCCACTATTCAGAATGGTAAGATCAACAACTATGTTATTACCAATCCTTCTAATCGTTTCTTTATCTATCCTTATAATAGTAGTATCAGAAGATAATATATCATCTATCTCAGGAGTAAATGGAGGTTTATAGCCCTCCTCTCTATAGTGTATGACAAGGATAGCATTACTATTACTAACTAACTTATCTGGGATGGTATACATATCTAAACTCAATCCTTCTTCTCCATTAACCTGTTGTATAAGCAAGAGGAAGATCATGATATATGCATATGCTCTCATAAGATAAGTTCCCTATAGATTGTTAAATGGTAAAGTTTGTAATGCACATTACAAACTAATGCATTAATCCTTAGCCTCCAATCTAATATTGACGCAGATATGCAGAAGAATAGGATTAATAGCAAGAGAGGTATTCTAGGTATAGAATCAGCAATTGTAATGATAGCATTCGTAGTAGTAGCAGCAGCTCTAGCATTTGTAGTATTGAATGCTGGTTTTGGAACTACACAGCAAGCAAAGACTACGATCTCAGCTGGCTTAGAAGAAGCAAGTAGTGCATTAGAGATTGCTGGTAAAGTGATAGGAAATGCAACTACTGGAAATAATGCCAAATTAACATCGATAACCATACCAATTAAGGTATCAGGAGGAGCTGGATCAGTAAATGTTGAGAAAGCATTGACTGCTGTAAGATACATAAGTACTGGAAGCACAAATGTAAGCTATGATAATATATACAATGGAACTATTAGTTCACAACCATATTCTAACTTTACTCAAGCAGTAGCTAAAGCAAGGGAGAATGGAGGTGTATGTGAAGATACTGATAAGACTTGTGCATTTATCTGGTGGTCAAGTCAGAGGAATACTAATGATATAATAGATCCAGGAGAGACAGCAGCATTAACTATACTCTTCAAGTCAGCGGATAGATCACCAGCATTAGATGAGATAAAGGTAGAGGTTGTAGTAGCAAAGGGTGCTGTACTAACAGTAGAGAGGCAAGTGCCAACTCTAACTACATCGATAGTAGATATGGAGTAAGATACTATGAGCAACACACCATTTTTTTCTACATTTTTAAGCAAAGCATCAATCATTGGGATATCATGTTCAGGCTATCTATATTCAATATATACATTATTGCCTGAGCATTTCTACGATCCATTAATAACTGTATTTATTCCAATTATAGGAGTTATCTCATCTTCGCTCTTTCCTAAGATGTTAAGAGATTTCAAACGATCTAGCAGCAAAGGATCTAGTGTTATTACAGTTAATAATGAGCAGAATGATAATCAAATGGAGGAAGTCTCTCAACAGCAGAGTATGGATGAGTCTCTCATACAAGAGATGATTGAGCAGAAGATATCAAATATAGCAAAAGAGTTTAGTAGTGCAAAGCAGCAACTCGATGATTCAATAAGTACTATTAATAATGTAAAAGGCGAGATAGATGAGTTGAAAAAGACTGTAAATGAATTAAAGACTGCTTTCGAAACTACGCTGGTCGATCTTAAAGCATTTCAATCTGAGATAACAAATCCATTAAACTTCATGCGTAAATATGTTGAATCTCTAGATATAAAGAGCCTCTCAGATCCTTTACTCCCATTACAGTCTGAGAATATAAAGAAGAGCGAGCAAGATAATGATTCTCAAGATAAAGTAGATGGTAAGCATGTAGAGCATAAAGAGGTTTTGTTTGTAAATAATGATAAGATAGATGATGATCTCAAAAGATCTGTTAATGAACTTGTTAGCATAAATCTGAATCATAAAATATCTTTAGCAAATATGATGGAATTAATAGCAAGTATAGGCGAGTCTATTAAGATATTCGGCACGCATTATCATAATGTATTAAGTACACAGTGTAAGATATTAGGGCTTGATAAAGAAAGGGAAGAGATACTGTATAGAATAGCTGATGCATTAAATAATACAAAGGCTCCGGTAGATGCTTACATAGACTCACTCTATAGATTAGCAACTATATTAGGCATTAAAGATGCTAGAGTAGATGCAATATATCTCAAATTAAAGCGTAAGAGGGATGGTAAGAATAAGCATAGAGGTTGATGAGTTTGGTCTCTAATATATTTACAGAGAGTATAATACTTGTCTCATCCATAATACTAGCAACTACATTTACCGGTATAATCATATCTAAAGCTGGGACTTTAGAGGCTATATTTACTTCAACAACGGCATCAAAAAGATCTACAATGCTTACAGATATAAAGATAATATATGCAACAAACACAACATCATCAACCATAGTAGTATGGGTTAAGAATATAGGAAAACAGCCTATAGTTGAGATAGAATCTGTAGATGTATACTTTGGGGCTATCAACTCAGTTAATAGAATACCATATAGTGCCTCTTCTACCCCCAGCTGGGCCTATGAAGATGATAGCATATGGGATATCATGGAGACAAAGAAGATAATCATCAACTATGGCACTCGATTAAGCCAAACAACCTATCTCATTAAAGTAACTACTCCAAATGGAGTAAGCAATGAGTATATATTTTCTCCAATGATGTGAGATGGGATTTAGTGTAGTTATCGCTGGTTCAATTATAGTAATTGCATTATTAGCATCATCATTTACAATAATCAATTCTATAAATAATATATTAAATGTAAGCGAGGCATTTAAAGATAGTGTGATATTATATGATGATATTATCAATACTAAAATATGGATATCATCTATACAAGCAAGTAGTAATGGTGATCTAGTTGTTATAACCCTTGTTAATAATGGCACAACTAAATTATGGAATTTTAACGACTTTGATCTAATAATAACATACGATGCCAACATAACAAATAGTAAAGTGAGAGTGGTTGAGCATCTATCATACTCAACATATTTGAGTAATGGAAGATGGATCATAGATTCTATTACAAATGATGTTCTAGATCCAAACATAATAAATAGTAATGAGGAAGGCATAATACATGCCAAATTATCTAATAGAATATACCCTGCAGCAAAATTAATAGTATCAGTATCAACTGATAATGGTGTAACTTATACACGTGTAGAGGTGTTATGATGATTAGAATAATCTCAACTAGTAATGAAGAGGTTGATAGACAATTGGGAGGAGGTCTACCAATCCCTTCATTAGTATTGATAGAAGGTGATCATGGATCTGGAAAGAGCGTTGTAGTAGCACAATTCATGCAAGGTTTGTTGGATGCTTCTATGAAGATATTACTAATTAGTGAGAATAATGTAAGAGAATATATAAGTAAGATGGGAACAATCCAGTATAATTTTGCAATACCTTTCCTTTCTAATAAGCTATCTATAGTACCATTGCATGTTTATGGAGTCAAATGGTCAAAGAGACAGTCTAGATTATTACTGCCAGTAATTAGTAGATATATAAGCGTAAATAATGATAGATTTGATGTAATAGCAATTGACTCTTTATCATTATTAACAATGTATGCAAATGATGAGAACATCCTAGATTTTATAACCAGATGTAAGCATATGGTATCGAATGGTAAGACCATAATAATAACCATCCATTCAAGAACATTGCTAGATGATGTAGCAGCAAGGGTTAGATCTGCATCTGACTGCTACATACGCTTAAAATCTGTAAGTATTGCTGGTAGGGATGTAAAATCTATGGAGATAATCAAATTAATTGGTGCACAAGCAAGGGTAACTTCGCAATTTGCATTTGAGATAGACCCATCATTTGGGATAAAGATAGTACCAATAGCTGCAGCAAATGCATAGGGTGATTAGATGCGCATAACAGATAAGAGATTGCTAGATCTAGTTAAACAATTGCCATATCTCAAAGATTACCTAGATAAGATTGTTAATGAAGGATATGAGATACCAACATTCTATGATAAGTTAGATCCTAACTTGAGATTTGTAAAGATACCTAATGTATTGTATAAGATTGGAGAGCATACTCTAATACATGTAAATGGTTTTGAGACTAGCAATGATGGATACATGGCATATAACATAATCGAACCCCCAATGCCAGATTCTAGACTCATGGAGGCTATAGATAACATATTTGCTATACATGCTGGTTCTATTAAACCTCCAAAGGAGTATCAAGAACATTTCTTACTAGTTGATGAATTTCTAACAAAGACATGCATAAAGAGTGATAGACCAGTAGATTATAGCAAGGCTTCATTAAAGGATAAGGTGCTTGTCTATGCACAAGAATATGATTATTTGAAGTATCACTTCATACGTAAAAGGGTAGGATTAGGCATATTGGAGCCCTTCTTGACTGATCCATATCTAGAGGATATATCCATAGTTGGTACAGGGAATGTATTCGTAGTCCATAAGATATTTGGCCCTTTGAAATCATCCGTATGGCTAACAAATGATGAGATAGAAGAGTTGGTAATTAGCATGTCAGAGCAGTTTGGCAAGACTGTATCACATGCAAGGCCTATCATAGATGCTACATTACCAGAAGGCTCAAGGATAAATATTGTATTTGGCAGAGATGTAAGTAGAAAGGGTACTAATGCTACGATAAGAAGGTTTGCTAGTGTACCATTATCTATTACTCAGATAGTTGCATCTAATACACTAGATGCTAGAGAAGCAGCGTATATGTGGATGATGATAAACGAGGGTATGAGTATATTCATCTGTGGAGAGACAGCATCTGGTAAGACTACAACTATGATGGGATTGAGTGCTTTTATACCATCAACATGGAAGATTGTAACTATAGAAGATACTCCAGAGATAACCTTGCCTCAGCCTAACTGGGTTAGCGAGGTTACAAGGAATACTGGTAGTGCTGAGTCTAGCGTTACCATGTTTGATCTATTAAAGGCAGCATTAAGGCAGAGACCAAACTATATAATAGTAGGAGAGATAAGAGGTGCAGAAGGTAACATAGCATTTCAAGCTATGCAGACTGGGCATCCAGTAATAAGTACATTTCATGCAGCATCTGTATCAAGTCTATTACAGAGATTAACATCAGAACCAATTAATGTGCCTAAGACACATGCTGAGAACCTTAACATAGCCTTATTCCAAGGTGCTGTACAAGGTAAGCAAGGCAAGATAGTTAGGAGGGTATTATCGATCAATGAGATCATAGGATATGATCCAGCATCAGATAGCGTTATGTTCATCCCTGTCTTTAACTGGGATCCTGGGGATGATAGAGCATTGTATAGAGGAAAAGGTAGTAGTGCACTCTTTGCTACCAAATTATTAACCAAACGAGGATTGTCTAGAAATGATGAAGTGTTATTATATGAAGAGTTGGAGTTAAGAGCAAGTATAATAAAGCATTGGATAAGCAATAAGATATTCAATTATTATGATGTCTATGCACAGATAACCAAGGTTAGTGAGATAGGTTTAGAGGCGTATGTAGAGAGGTTAGGTATTAGAGTATGAGATTATTACTAAATCTGAGTGTCAAGGAGAAGGTTAGTAAGAAGATAAGCAAATCATTATTATACTTCATAGCATTCATGTATGCAGTATCTACTGGAGAGGTAGCACCGATAGACCTCTTTAATACAGTAAGGGATCCTACTTATGGATACTATGCAAGGCTTATGAATGAAGCATATACTCTTGGGATAAATTGGAAGTATGGTATGGCAAATGCTTGTGAGATTATATCTAAGAAGATAAAGAAGCGAGATATTCTAGGTAGCCAACTAATGATGAAGCTTGCCCAGGTATTAAGACTTGGTGAGAGCTTATCGCTCTTCTTAAAGCATGAGTTTGCAGTGACATTAAAGTTATACTCAGCAGAGTATGGGAAAGAGTTAGAGTCTATAAAGATGTTATTAAGCATATTCTCTGCCATCTCATCTACTGGGGTATTCATGATCTCTTCATCAATTCTCATGGCTATGCTCTCTGGAGGAGATGCTAGCATGGTTCTAATCCTAGTATCATCAACAATACTAATGGGATTAGGAGTATTTGTATACTTGCTATATACAATATTTCCTAGAGATGAACTCCTTAATGAGGAAGGAGGCATTACAAAGAGATACAATAAACTATTTTATCTATGCATAATTACAAGTGCTTTGCTAGGTATAATGCTATATATGAGCAATATACTAGAGCCATTGCTAGCAGTAGCAGCATCTTCCCCTCCGTTGATATTTCTAGGATTCTATGCAAGGAAGATTGAGAGTAGAGTCTTATCTATGAATAATTGGTATCCAATATTCATAAGACAGTTTGGAGAGATATATGCTACAATAGGTTCAATTGGTGCTACCCTAAGATCTGTATTGAAGAACGATTTTGGACCATTGAGCAGATATTTACATTCCATGCTTAATAGGATTGAGAATAGGGTTGATGTTACTACTGCATTCAAATTATTCTCAATGGAGAGTGGGAATGCTATAATAACTAATTGTAATGCAATAGTATCTGCTTCCATAATCAAAGGTGCTAACATGAATATAGTTGGTAATATGATATCTGAGATCACTCTTACATTTAATGAATTATATAGTAAGAGGGTTCAGATAGCAAAGGTCTTCGAGTCTACATTGCTTATCATGCATATACTATCATTAGCAGTATTAAGTTTCATGAGTACTCTAGCAATACTATTCTCGAATATGTTAAGTAATAATATCTCAAATGTTATAGAATTTGGTAAGATAGATCCAAATACTATAGATATGATACTCCCATTCATAGTAATCTGTGCATCCATAATAAATGGATTTGCTATCAAGGTAGCAAATGGTGGTTTATATAAGACTGTATGGTTTAACATAGGCTTGTTTATGCTTGTAGGCTCACTTGCTGTATATGCAGCAGATCTATTTATGAATACACTATTAAAGAGTATGATCGAACTAGATCTTGGTTTATAACCTTTTATAAAACCTAGCTTGTGGATTTATGCATCTGAATAATTTTAATGACTCTCCTAGCAATGCCTCTGATTTGCCTATGACTAGATATCCGCCATCTTCCAATTTTTCATGAAATCTCTTTAGAAGCAAACCCTTCTTATCGCTAGAGAAGTATATCATAGTATTCCTACAGAATATGAAATCGAACCTTTCTTTATGAGTTATTCTAAATATATCTCCTACTTCAAACCTTACTCTCTTCTTAACCTCTTCCTTTATAGCATATGAATGATCATCATATTTAGTAAAATACTTGAGCATGTAAGGGGGTATCTTTCTAAGTGATGAATTTGGATATATGCCCTTTATTGCATATTCAATGGAATATCTATTTATATCTGTAGCAATTATCTTACAATCCTTATTTGCATCAGTAGCAATCATAGAGATTGTATAAGGCTCTTCACCTGTAGCACATGCAGCACTCCATATGTTAACAGAAGCCTTCTTTATAGATCTGAGTATCTCTCCAAAGTATGAGAATACATCAATATCCCTAAAGAATTCGGTAACATTTATACTTAGACTCTTTAACAACTCATCTATCTCCTTACTATCATTCTCTAATGATGATAGATAATCTTTAAGAGATAACCTTTTAGCATTTAATCTATACTCTAGCCTACGTTTGATGAAATTGATATTATATGCATGAAGATCAATACCAGTATGCTCAAGAAGTATATCTCTTAATTGGGATAATTCGTTCATAAATATAGCTCACCCATCTTGCTTTTGATCCTCATCTTGAATGTTCTTGTATCAAATAAGATATGCCTACTAGATGTGCCTCCAAGATCTTCGCCCTCTATCTTTATTCCATTAGCACTAAGTATCTCTTTAACTGCCTCGCCATTCCTATAACCAATATTAAAGAAATCTTTGCTAGATTCATGAACAAATATCCTTGCACCTCCTGCTATCTTGGCTTTTAGATTTGTACTATTAAAATGATCTAAGATGGTAGATATGGCTATATCTGCATACTTTCCTTTCCTCTCATCATGACTATCATGTATATCATGATGGTATGGTAACATTATATGTGCCATTGCTGCTTTAGTTTTATCGTATATACAGCAACATATACATGAACCTACCATGGTTGCAAGTATTGCTCCATTGCTTGCTATCTTTATCTCTCCAATTGATACATCTATGATCATAGCATCTAGCAAAGGATCTTCTTAGCATTCTCTGGATCAAGCAAGAGAGTTATCCTTAATCTTTTATTGCTTTCCTTGCATAATAGCATGATATTTGCTATGATCGTGGCATTATAATTTTCTAGTATGGCATATTGGAGTATAGATCTATAATGCTCCATTGCAAACCCTGGAACGCTACAATCTATCTTAAAGCCAGTTATATTAGCAAGTGCGTTTATGAATGAGCCTACTAGTAACATATTGCCCAATTCAGATATGGCAGAGATAGATAAATAGTCAATCACTTCAACGTTCTCGCCTATCATTCTGCTTGCTATCCACTTTGCATCCTCGATGCTTAATAACATTAATAATGATAATGTTAGATCTCCATTTCCCTTTATATAAACGCTAATAAATTCATCAAAATTATTATCGTTGTCTAAGGCAGTATTTAATACTTGGATATATTCGCATTCTATAGGTTCGCTAAGGATAAACTCTAAGGACGTTAAAGCACGATTAACAACTGCTACTCTAAGGATGTATGCTATCTTACTGAGTTGCTCAGTATTTAATTCTGACATATGCTTAATATTTAAGTATGATGTTATAATCTCTAGTTTGTCATCAATATTACATACTATTAATATGCTGTATTATGATGGAATGCCATCCACTAGCATAGGTCTCATAGCCAGGAGATGATGCATGTGCTATGTATGATTCTTTGCCATTAAATCTTTCTATTATAAAGCCCTTCTCCATCCTAAGTAGTTTATCCATGTTGTTAAATTCTAATTTACCAAATATGTTATTGGCAGAGTCTGCTAGGATATTACCTTCATCATCTATGATACATCCCCTAGTAAACTTCTTCTCCTTCTCTGGTATACGTAGATTGCCTATTATCTTATTTACAAACTCCTCCCATCTGAATATAGTTGCAAAGACTCCTATTATCTCACCTTCCTCAGATCTTACTGGTGAGGAATATATCAATGCAATGGCATCTACCAATCTACTATAATGTACGCTTTGAAATCCAAATTCTTTGCCATTTACTGCTTCTCTAAACCAATCTGTATCATCACACTTTATGTTCTTAACATTATATAGATCTGGTCTGCCATTAGCTATTATCTTTCCATCTAGATCACATACTATTAGATCAAAATATACAGTGTATGCATCTAATATTATACTTAATCTCTCACTACATTTGTCTATATTTGCTTTATCCTTTAGAGCGTTAATTACACTAAGATCTTTAGCCCACCAGCGTACATCACAGGAGCGCTCATAGAGGCTTCTATCTATTATATCTATATTTGTTAATGCAAGATCTGCTAATCTCATACCTCTTATAGTAGTTGCTTGAGTCATGATTATATTGCCAAGCCTATCCATATCTCTCTTCTCTTCCTTCTTCATCTTCTCAACTATTATAGTTATACTCTTATTCAATTCACTCATCTGTCGAGCTACTACAGCAAATGTCCTTCCTGCCTCTCCAGCCTTATTTGCTTCAATCAATGCGTTTATTGATAGCATATGAATGGATTCGTTTATATTCACTATCTTCTCTATTGCATCTTGAGTCTTCTTAGTAAGTTCCCTTGCTATATTTATTACATCTTCTAGAGTGTATTCCTCATCCATGTTTTGCAAGACTATAAAGATGTATATTAAATGATGTAAGTAACAAATCTATAATTTCAGATCAGATGTGTTATCTCTGCATGATACATACAACATATTATTACTAAGTATCATCAAAATAATGATAATGGTTAAGGATATCAAGACTACGTTGAGATGGAGCATTGGAAAGAGATTGATAATTGCTTTATTACTAGGATCAATAATACCATTAATTACTATATCATATATAACTATACATGAAACAGAAGTTATAGTAAAAGAGAGAGTAAGTGATCAATTTAATAACGAAGCTATAAATCGTGGTATCATTATAAAGAATGTAATAGAACAGAGTAGAGAACAAGTAGATATCCTTACAGTACTTCTAAATACAAATAATGATATCGAGGCAAAGAAGAGTATCATAAATAGCTTTCTAAATAGATATCATAACAAAGTTGCAAGTATGATGGTTACTGATGCTAATGGTAAGGTAATAATAAGTAGTGATAAAAGTCTTGAAGGCGATGATCTATCTAGATATGAACCATTTATACAAAGCAAAGTTGATCAATATGTAGGATTTGAGAACCATGATGGGAGAGCATTACTAACAATAGCCAGTCCATTAGGCGCTGATAGATTTGATGGCTCTCTAATAATAAGATTCATGCCAGATCTAATAGAGAGTGTATTATTAAATAGGGAAGGATTAGGAGAGACTGGAGAGACATATTTAGTAAATAAGGATAGAGTTATGATAACAGAATCCAGATTTATAGATGATGCTGCATTTAATCAGAGGGTAGATACTCTACCAGTCAAGGAATGTTTCGTTAATGGTATATCAATAGCGAGCCAAATCTATCCAGATTATAGAAACGTTCCTATCTTTGGCACATCATATTGCATTAAGGAGTATGGCATTGTATTACTTGCTGAGATAGATGTAGAGGAGATTAATGGAAGTATCAAAAGATTAGAAGAAGATGTTTTGTATAGTATAATAGCAGTCTCTATAGCAGTAGCAGGATTTGCTTACTATATTGGCAAGAGAATATCAAGACCTATAACCAAAATTGCTGAGATAACATCTAGAGTAGGCAAGGGAGATCTAACTGTGGAAGTAAAGCAAGTAAATGGTAGAGACGAGGTATCAATGCTCGCAATTAATACTAACAATACCATTCGTAATCTAAGATCATTACTTATTAAGATTAGAGATACAGTAGATACTTTATCAAAGAATATACAACGAATCTCTATATCATCTAATCAAGTAAATAGTGCAAGTCAACAATTAGCCAATACAGCTCAACAGATATCAAAGGGTTCACAAGAGCAAGCGGAGAAGATAAACAATGTAAATCGATTACTTAATACTCTTACAGATAATATGAAGAAGAGTAATGAGAATATGCTCAAGGCTGCAACCATAACTAATGAGATGGCAAATATATCAAAGAGTGGGAGTAAGGTAGCAAGCTCTGCTATTGAGAGTATGCAATTGATGATAGATGCATCAAATAGATCAGTAGAAAAGATGCGCTCTTTAGTAGAAAAGACATCAAAGATAACATCTGTGCTCGATGTAATTCAAAAGATAGCAGAGCAGACAAATATGTTAGCATTGAATGCTGCAATAGAAGCAGCAAGGGCTGGAGAGGCTGGAAGAGGTTTTGCTGTGGTCTCAGAAGAGGTAAGGAACTTGGCTAGAGGTTCATCAAAGGCATCAGAAGAGATAGCAAAGTTAATTAATGAGATACAGAGTGATGCCGTTGCAACTGCACAATCTATCGAGTCCAACTCAAATGAGATAATGCAAGGCAAACAATCTGTTGATAATGCATTAAGAATATTGAGTGATATAGTAAAGAGAACTGAAGAGATAGAAAGAATTGTTAAAGAGGTCTCTAATATAGTTATATCACAACTAAAGCATGTAGAGGAGATTAATGATAATGTATCTAAGATAGCTTCTGTAGCCCAAGAGAATGCAGCTGCTACTGAAGAGGCAGCAGCCTCACTTGAAGAGCAGAGTGCTTCCATAGAAGAGTTAACCATCATGGCAAACAATATTGCAAAGATAAGTCAAGAGTTAGATAGCATGATCAAGATGTTCAAGATAGAAGGGAGTAGCATTATAAGAGAAGCATCTAAAATTGATAATAGCATAGATAGTATAAATGGTGAGGCTATTGAGCAAGAGGTGAAGTAAATGAGTGCTATAGAAGAAAGTGTAACCTCATACTTTGTAATCTTTAATCTAAAGATTGAAGATAGAGTAGAGAGCTATGCAATTGAGATAGATAAAGTTAGAGAGATAAGATCTGTAGAGAGTATAACAAAGGTTCCAAACACTGATCATATATTAGGTATAATAAATCTAAGAGGTAAAATAATATCCATAGTAGATATGAAATATATATTAGGATTTGGGCATACTGATAGAAATCTTATGCAAAAGATCCTTATAGTGGAGATTAAAAATAATATACTAGGATTATTAGTTGATGATGTAGAGCAAGTAGCAAAGATGAATTTAAAAGAAGTAGAATACAATACCAGTATGTTAGATGTAGATTATATTAAAGGTATAATAAAGATGCAAGATAAGTTAGTCTTGATCATAGATCTAGAGAAATTGTTTGGAGATGGTGTAGGTTGAGTTTTGCTAGATCTAATATGAAGATATTGATAGTGGATGATGCATTCTTCATAAGGAAGGTACTTAGGGATATACTAAATGAACTTGGTTATAACAATATAATAGAGGCTGCTGATGGTTTAACAGCAATAGAGATGTATAAAAGAGCAAAACCAGATTTAGTTACGCTGGATATAAACATGCCAAAGATGGATGGAGTACAAGTGCTGAAAGAGTTAAGATCTCTAGATCCAAGAGTGACTGTGATAATGATAACTTCAGTAGAGCAAAAACATATAGTTCATGAGGCTTTAAAGTTTGGTGCTAAAGATTATATCGTAAAGCCTTTCGATAGAACTATGGTAGGTGCTATAATTGATAAAGTTGTTAGATATAAGACTACTTAATCTCATCATCTTTAGCCTCTACAATCCTACTAGATGCTTAGCATCATGCATATATTATATAAAGAGTGCTTGGACTGTAAATAGAGTTGAGAATTATGGATATGAGTAAGTATAGAGATATGTTTGTACAAGAAGCATTAGAGCATATAAACAATCTAAACAATACACTTCTAGAATTTGAGAA
>FWWL01003920.1_pt1 | contig 26102 bp, 23 predicted proteins | sample 2228331 | NCBI WGS metagenome assembly FWWL01 (sample SAMEA103939775, study PRJEB20133) | metagenome | reverse complement strand
AGCTCCTCCCTCCGGACTTCGTCTACGAGGAGATCCGGGCGGTGGCCGAGGACCTCCCCGTCCACGCCCTGAAGACGGGGGCCTTAGGGAGCGCCCCCATCGTGGAGGCGGTGGCAAAGGCGGTGCGGGACTTCCGCCTGGGACCCTTGGTGGTGGACCCGGTGATGGTGGCCAAAAGCGGGGACCCCCTCCTGGGGGAGGAGGCGGTGGCCGCCCTGAAGGAGGCTCTCCTTCCCCTGGCCTTCCTCGTGACCCCGAACCGGATGGAGGCGGAAAGGCTTTTGGGAAGCCCCATCCGCGGCCTAGGGGATGCGGAGGAGGCGGCCATGGCCCTCCTCGCCTTAGGGCCCAAGGCTGTGCTCCTTAAGGGGGGCCACCTCCCGGGGGTGGAGAGCGTGGACCTTCTCGCCACGGGGGAGGGCCTGAGGCGGTTCTCCGCCCCCCGGGTGGAGACCCGGAACACCCACGGCACGGGGTGCACCCTTTCTGCGGCCATCGCCGCCCACCTGGCCCTGGGGCGCCCCCTCGAGGCGGCGGTCCTCGAGGCCAAGGCCTACCTCACCCGGGCCCTGGAGAGCGCCCCGTCCCTGGGGCACGGCCATGGGCCCCTGAACCACTTCGCCTAGGTGGGGTAACAGAGGCGATCCAACCCTCCTTTACTTAGGGTACGGGGATCTTCTGAATAGCGGTTAGGCGGGGGTAAGCTGCAAAGGTTGGTCCCGATCCAACCCATTGGATCCCACTGGGGAGAACCCCCTTCATGGGGCCCGGAAGGCCCGCGCGGCCTCGTCCCACAGGAAAAGGTCGGCGAAGCGCCCCCACTCCCGCATCACCCCCAGGACCTGCCGCGCCTCCTGGGGTGGGAGGTGCCTTTGCAACTCCTTTAAGACCTCCTCTTCGGGCACCCGGCCCCGCTCCAGAAGGGCCTGGTGGAGTCGGGCCAGGAGGGGGACATAGCGCAGGAGGTGCTCCGCGAAGATTACTTTCTGCTCCCTCAGGCTCCCCTTGGCCAAGGCCAGGCCGACAGGGGTGAGCTCCACATCCCCCCCGGCCACGCGGGCAAAGCCCAGGAGCTCTAGGGCCTCCAGGAGGGGAAAGAGGTCGTCCACCTCCAGGCTCTCCTCCTCGGCCAGGAGGGGTAGATCAGCCCGGCCCCCGAGCCGGGCAATGGCCTCTGCCAGGCCGATGAGGCTGGCCACCGAGGCCTGGGGCAATCGGACCAGCTCTTCCTCCAACCGGCGCTCGATCTCTTCCCGTTCCGTAAGGGCTTCGTAGATGGCCTCCACCTGGGCCCGGAAACGGGGGTCTGCGGGGTCACGAGGGTGGGGCAGGGGGATAGGCAGCTCCCATCCGATGCGGGCGGGGCTGCCCCGGAGGATCAGGGCCCGGTCGGCCAGGGCCACCGCCTCCTCGATGTTGTGGGTGACCATCAGGACCCCTCGGGTGGAGAACTGCCTCCCCTGCCATAGATCCAAAAAGTCCCCCCGGAGTCCTTCCGCGGTGAGGGGGTCCAGGGCAGAAAAGGGCTCGTCCATGAAGAGGACCTCGGGTTCCACCGCCAGGGCCCGGGCAAGGCCCACCCGTTGCCGCATCCCCCCCGAAAGCTCCTTGGGCAGGGCCTCCTCAAAGCCCTTAAGCCCGATAAGCGCGATGGTCTGCCGGGCCCGCCCTTCCCTTTCCCCTTTGGGCACCCCCCTGGCCTCCAGGCCCAGGGCCACGTTTTCCAGCACCGTGAGCCATGGGAAGAGAGCGAAACTCTGAAAGACCATGGCCACCCCCTCCGCCGGGCCCTCCACCCTCCGCCCCCGGAGGTACACCTCCCCCCCATCCGCGGGGATGAGGCCGGCCAGGATGCGAAGGAGAGTGCTCTTCCCCCCGCCCGAACGGCCCAGAAGGGCCACGATCTCCCCTTCCCGGAGGACCAGGTCCACCCCCTCGAGGATGGCCCGCTCCTCTGCCCCCACCCGGTAGACCTTGCGGATGCCCTTTGCTTCCAGGAGCGCCATGCCGACCCAGCCTCCTTGCCCTAGAGGCGGAAGCGTTCTTCCGCGAGCTGGTAGAGCCGCCGCCAAAGAAGGCGATTCAGGCTCACCACAAAGAGGCCCATGACCAGGATGCCCAGAAAGAGTCTGCCCTCGTCCCCAGCGGCGGTGGCCTTGGCAATGTAGCTCCCTAGGCCCTTGGCCTCCAGGGTATGGGAGCCCCAATGGACCACCTCGGCCACCACGGAAGCGTTCCACGTGCCCCCACTGGCGGTGATGAGCCCGGTGACCAGGAAGGGAAAGACCCCGGGCAGGAGCAGCCTGCGCCACAGGGCTAGGCCCCTTAGGCCGTAGAGCCGGGCGGCCTCCTTCAGATCCTCGGGCAGGGCCGAAGCGCCCGCAATGACGTTAAAGAGGATGTACCACTGGGTGCCGAGGGCCATGAGGAAGGCGGAGAAAACCTCCAAGGAGAGATGGTGGCGCAGGAGGAGATAGGCCGCGAGGGGATAAAGGAGGTTGGCGGGAAAGGCGGCAAGGAACTGCAAGAGGGCCTGGACCCGCACGGCCAAGGCGGGCCGTAGGCCCAGAAAAACCCCCACGGGGACCCAAAGGAGGCTGACCAGAAAAAGGATGCCCAACACCCGGAGGAGGGTGAGGAATCCCAAGAAAAAGGCCAGGGCCCACTCCCCGGGGCCTAGGGGCAGAAGGAGCCGGGATAGCGCCATAAGGCCGAGTCCACCCCCTAGGCCCAGGAGGGCGTAGGGGAACCAGGGGATAGGGGGAAGGCCCCGGCCCTCGAGGCCCCCCCACCTGAGGGCGCGCTCCAGGAGGGCCTCCCCCCAGGCCCGGGCAAGGCCCTGGGTCACCCGGGTCCGCCGGAGGAGGTCCAGGACCCAGCTCCGGGCCGGGTAGGAGCCAGGCTCCTCCTCGTATTTAAAGCGCTGGCTCCAGACCACCAGGGGGCGGAAAAGGAGCTGATCGTAGAGGAGGATGGTGAGGAACATGGCCAGGACCGCCCAGGCCATGGCCCGTCCGTCCTCCTGGGCGAGGGCCCGGGCCAGGTAGGAACCAATCCCCGGGAGGTCCACCTCCGTCCGGCCCACGCTGATGGCTTCCGAAGCCACCACGAAGAACCAGCCCCCCGACATGGACACCATGGCGTTCCAGACCAGTCCGGGAAGGGCGTAGGGCAGCTCGAGGCGAAGGAAGCGGTGCAGGGGCCCTAGGCGGTAGAGCCTCGCGGCCTCGTCCAGCTCCCGGGGGATGGTCTTGAGGGACTGGTAAAAGCTGAAGGTCATGTTCCAGGCCTGGGAGGTGAAGACAGCGAAGATGGCGGCCAGCTCGTACCCCAGAGCCTTGCTGGGAAAGAGGGCGGAGAAGGCCCCTACGCTGGCGGCCAGGAACCCCAGGATGGGCACGGACTGGAGGATGTCTAGAAGGGCTACCAAAAAAGGCTCCCATCGGGTTTTGGCGGCCAGGGGAGCGTAGACCAGGGTGAAAAGAAAGGAGAGAACTAGGGCCAGCCCCATGCGGAACCCTGTTCTTAGGGCGTACCCGGGGAGGCGCTGGGGGTCCAGGTCAATGGGTACGGCCTGGTAGGGCCCCACCGCTTCCTTAGAGGCCAAGAAGAAGCCCCCTAGAAGGGCCACCACCCCTAAGGCGGCCAGAAGGTCGTAGGGGTTGGGTTGGGGCAGGCCGCTGCGCGGATTCATGGAAAATCCCCAGCTACCGGCTACCTGGGGGTGGATCGGCTAGCCCGGTCTTCCCTTTCACCCCGCCTTCACTCTAGGGGGTTTGAAAAAGGGGGTCAACTTAGGGGGATCGGGGGCGAGGACAGTCGCGCCCCGCATGAAGGAAAAGCCCTAGGCCTCCTTGGCCTTCCGCCTGGCCGGGAAGAGGCGGGAGGAGGGGCCTTGCCCCCCCTCCCGCCTACACCCCTACCGGTTCGTCCCCCCGCTCTTGGCGCCCGAGCCCATGCTACGGCTCGCGGCCCCGGAGGCCGCCTCGAGCTCGCCCCTAGGCCCCAGGGTCAGGTGGCGGTTTTTGAGGAGGGTGGCGAGGGCGTAGACCCGCTTCCCCACCCGGACCTCCGTGGAGGGCAGGTCCTTCCCCCTTTGGGCGATGGGGTAGGCGTAGACCTTGCCGCTGGGAAGCTTGAACTCCAAGGCCACCGCTTGGGTGAGGGCCTTACCCCAGCCCTCCTGGCCGCTCATCCAGAGGGCCTTCCCCTTGGCGTCCAAGAGGGCGAGGCCCGTCCCCTGGGGCAGGCTCATGGGGGGGAAGACGAGGCTGTAGCGCACGCCCGCCGCCAGGGCCAGGGAAGCCGCCGCCAGGGCCAACAGAAAGAGCCTTTTCATCCCGATCACCTCCCGGAGCCTTCCGGCTCCGGCTTCAGTAGAGGCCCTCGGGCTGAAGGGAAGGTGAAGCGGACCCGGAGGCCGGGGGCATTCTCCAGGGTGAGCCCTGCCCCCAGGGCCTCGGCCACCGCCCGCACCACCCGGAGTCCCAGCCCCTCCCGGGCCTGAAGTCCAAGGCCCTCCCCCTCGTCGGCCACCTCCAAGGCCGCCCCTTTCTCCCCAGGGAAAGCCCGCAGGAAAACCCGCCCCTTGCCGTGGATGAGAGCGTTGTAGACCAGATTGTTCAGCGCCTGCTCCAGGAGGCGCGGGTCCGCCTCCACCTCCAGGGGCTCGGCCTCCAGAAAAAGCTCCCGCCCAAAGCGCAGGGCAAGGGGCTGGAAGCGGTCGAAGACGCTTCCCAAAAGCTCCGCCAAGTTCACCCAGGCCCGGGTTACCTCCCGTGCCTGGGCCCGGGAGAGGGCAAGAAGGTTCTCCGCAAGCTCTTCCACCCGCAGGGCCTGGTCGCGGAGGCGGGCGAGGTCCCTTGGGCCCGCCCCACCCCGGGCGAGGAGGCCTTCCAGGGCGGCCCTTAGGGCGGCGATGGGGGTCCTGAGCTCGTGGCTCGCCAGGGCCAAGAAGGCGAGTTCTCGAGCCCGTTCCGCCCGCAAGCGGGCCAGGAGGTCGGCGAAGGCCCGGGCCAGGGTGCCCACCTCGTCCCGGCCAGGAGAGAAGGGGGCCTCCTCAAACCGCCCCGCGGCTTGGGCTAGCAGGTGGAGAGGTTTCAGGATCCGCCCCGTGAAGAGGTAGGCCCCTAGAAAGGCGAGAAGCCCCAAGCCCAGGGTCACCGGTAGGCCCAGGCGGAGGAACCCACCGAGGAGGTCGCGGTAGGCCGTGAGGGGCTGGGCCACGGCCACCTCCCAGGGGCCTTTCTCCAGGTTATAGACCCGCCAGCCCTGGACGGTGCGGAACCCCGGATGGAGGGGGAGGAAGGGCCAGGGGGCGCCGGAAAGCCCCCCCTGGAAGACCAGCCGCCCCTCGCGGTAGACCGCGGCCGCGGCGGGGTAGCGCTCGCTCAGGATGTCCTCCGCGAGTTCCAAAGGCAGGGCCCCTTCCCGGTTCAGGAGGTCCAGAAGGGCCTCGGCTTGGAGGCGGAGGGTGCTGTCCACCTCCAGGAGGCCAAAGCGGAGGAGGAGAGCGTGGGAGAGGAAGAGTCCAAGGAAAAGACCCCCCAGGGTAAAGGCCCCCACGGCCAGGGCCAGCCGCGCTCTAAGGCTCATCGGGCACCCGGTAGCCGAGGCCCCGGACGGTCTCGATGAGGTCCTCACCCAGCTTGCGGCGGAGGTTTTTCACGTAGACCTCCACCAGGTTGCTCTCCGCCTCGTACCCGAGACCCCAGATCCGCTCCAGAATCTCCTCCTTGCTGAAGATCCGCCCCCGGTTGAGGAAGAGGAGCTCCAAGACCGCGTACTCCTTGGCGGTGAGGGGGACCGACCGCCCTTCTCTGGTCACCCGCCGGGCCTCCACCTCCAGCGTCACGCCCCGCCGCTCCACCCTTTGGGGTTGGACCTCCCCTCGCCTCAGGAGGGCCCGCAGGCGGGCCACGAGTTCGGGGAGGGCGAAGGGCTTGGCCAGGTAGTCCTCCCCCACCTCCAGGCCCCGGAGGCGGTCTTCGAGGGCATCCTTGGCGGTGAGGAAAAGGATGGGCTGTAGGAAATCCGCCTCCCTTACGGCCCGGGCGAAGGCGAAGCCCGCTTCCTCCCCTTCCCTAAGCCGCACGTCCAGGACCAAAGCCTGGGGGGCCTGGGCGAAGAGGAGGTTCCAGGCCTCCTCTACCCCCTGGGCCCAGAGGACCCGGAAGCCAAACCCCGGGAGGGCCTCCACCAGGGAGCGGCCCAAAGCGGGGTCGTCCTCCAGAAGAAGGACCGTGCGCACAGGGTTTCAAAGGCCGAGCTGCTTCCTTAAAGCGTAGACCTGCTGGCCGGTGAGGGTCTTAGCCCGGGCGGCCTTGACCTCCGCGGGGGTGTAGGGCTTGAAGCCCTGGGGGGTCTTGTTGCCCCAGGCGGTGGCGATGTAGTTGAGGACGGCGGCGATCTCCTCGTCCTTGAGCTGGGCCCAGCTGGGCATGGCCCCGTTGTACTTTGCCCCCTTGACCTGGATTGCCCCCTGGAGGCCGTAGAGGACGACCCGGATCAGGTAGTCGCGCCCGTCCTTCTTGGCCAGGATCTCCGGAACATGGCCCGCAAGGGGGGGAAAGGCGCCCGGCATCCCCTGCCCTTTGGCCTGGTGGCAGGTGGCGCAGTACTGGCCGTAGACCTTCGCCCCATCCGCCTGGGCCAAGGCCAACCCCAACGCCAGGAAACCCGTCAAAAGCAGCCCCGCTTTTTTCATAGCCTTAGAATACTCCCCTCAAACCTGAAGGGAGGATGAAATCCCCGGGGTGTGGCGAGGAAACGTCCTCCTAGGGGTGGGTAGGGAGGGGCAAAGGGGAGAAGAGCTCGCTCCGCCGTACAAAGGCTAGGAGAAAACGCCCGAGGATTTCCATCTGGCTTTGGTAGGCGAGAAGAGCGGCCTGCTTTACGGTTTCGTCGGAGGGGTCTAGATCCAACCTTTGCCAGGGGAGGCCGCGGCCCCGGGGCGGGGGCTCGAGGGGCAGTCCGGGGTGGAACCCTTTGGGCAAGGGCCATTCCAGGCCTCCGTGGACGACCCAGAAAAGGCCAGGGAGGCCAGGCCGGAGGAGGCGCAGGGCTAAGTAGGCCGTGGCCCGGTGGTCGGCGTGGGCATCCAGGGGGAAGGGGGCGAGGAGGAGGGTGGGGCGCACCTGGGCCACCACCCGTTGCAGGTCGGCCTCTAGGGCCTGGCCGGTGTAGGGGGCGCCCGGGGTAAGGCAGCCCGGGTAGCTTACCTGGGCCAGATGGGTGTAGGGGGAGGTATAGGGGGTTCGGTAGTGCTCTAGAAAAAGGTGGAGGAGCCCGCGGTCGGGGTAGCAGAGGAAAAAAAGGTGTTTTGGGTCTAAACCCAGGGTAGAGGCCGCCCGTCTGGCCTCGGCCATGCGCCTGAGAGCCAGGTCCTGGAGGTCCAGGGCCGAAGGGTGCGGTGTCCGATCCAGGAGGGCCGCATCCCACTCAAACCCATCCCCACTTGTAAGCCAGACCACATAAACTCCACTTCCCTGCGCGAGCGCTTTGTGGATGAACCCTCCGCAACAAAGGCTTTCATCGTCGGGGTGTGGGGAGAGGATGAGGATCCGCTCCCCAGGTCCCGGCAGGGCAAGGGTGGGGAGCCGCCCCACGGACCTCTCGTAGTAAAGGCTGTAGAGGCGTTGGGTAATCCAGGGGGCGTTGACAATGAGGGCGGCGAGGAGAAAGAAGACGAAGAGGGCTAAGCGCAGGCGGGGCATCGCCTCCTCATCCTAGACCTTTGAGGAGGAGCCCTCCCAGTCCCTTTGGGGGGTTCGGCGTGGGCTCCTTTTTAGGTATGCCTAAAATAAGGGGGTGAGGTCTCGCAAGCCCCTCCTCCACTACCTGGGCCCGGCCTTCCTGGTCTCCGTGGGCTACATGGACCCCGGGAACTGGGCCACCAGCCTCGAGGCCGGCAGCCGTTTCGGCTTCTCCCTCCTCTTCGTGGTTACCCTCTCCAGCATCCTGGCCATGTTCCTCCAGGCCCTGGCGGCCAAGCTGGGGGTGGCCACGGGACAGGACCTGGCGGAGCACATGCGGGCCCGCTACCGGGCCTGGCCCCTCCTCTTTGCGGTGGCCCTGGTGGCCATGGTGGCCACGGACCTGGCGGAGTTCATGGGGGTGGCCGTGGCCTTAAACCTCCTCCTCGGCCTGCCCCTGGTCCTCGCCGCCTGGCTCACGGCGCTGGACGTCCTCCTCATCCTCTACCTGGAACGGTTTGGGTTCAGGGCCCTGGAGCTCGTCGTCCTGGGCTTCGTGGCCCTCGTGGCCGGGGCCTACGTCCTCGAGGTGGCCCTGGCCCGGCCCGAGCCCCTGGCCCTCCTCCGCCACGCCTTCCTGCCGGACCCCACCCTGGCCCACCCCGGGGCCCTCTACCTGGCCCTAGGGATCCTCGGGGCCACGGTCATGCCCCACAACTTCTTCCTCCACTCCGCCCAGGTCAAGACCCGGCTGGGCTTGGCCCCCAGGGAGACGGTCTACCGCTACGCCCTCCTGGACACGATTCTTGGCCTCGGGGGGGCTTGGCTTGTCAACGGGGCCATCCTGGTGGTGGCCGCCGCCGTCTTCCACGCCGAGGGCCTGGTCATCGCCGACCTGGCCGAGGCCTACCGCACCCTCACCCCCCTTCTCGGACCCCTGGCCGCCTTGGCCTTCGCCCTAGCCCTCCTGGCCAGCGGCCTCGCGAGCTCCACCACAGGGACCCTGGCCGCCCAGCGGGTGGTGGAGGGCTTCCTCGGAGGGCGGGCCCAGGGAGCCAGAATCCGGCTCCTGGTCCGCCTTGCCGCCATGCTCCCCGCCAGCCTGGCCCTTACCCTGGGCCTGCCCGCCATGGGGCTCATCGTCCTCTCCCAGGTGGTCCTCTCCTTCGCCCTGCCCTTCGTCCTCCTCCCCTTGGCCCACCTCACAGGGCGGAGGGACCTCATGGGGGGCTTCGCCAACCGCCCCCTCGTGGCCCTCCTGGCCTGGGGGAGTGCCGGTGGGGTGGTCCTCCTTAACCTCTGGCTCCTGGCGCGGACTTAGCCCGTATGGCCGCCGGGGTGCGGTCGGGGTAGGGGCCCCCCTTTAAAGACTTGCAAAACTTAAAAAGCGCTTTCAACCCTGCTCTTCCCCTGGCCCTGGCCTGCTCTTCCCCTGGCCCTGGCCGCCTTGGCCCAGCGGCCCACCCTGGAGGCTTCATGCCCAACACCCCCAACGCCGCCGAGGACTTCAAGGCCTTGGTGGCCCCCTTTGAGCGGGACAAGGGGGTGGAGGTCAAGTCACCGCCCTGGACTGGGGCGTGGCCTGGACCTGGATCACCGCCGCGGCCACCAGCGGGGTGGGGCCGGACCTCACCTAGCTCGGCACCACCTGGGTGGGGGCGGTGAACGCCATGAGGGCCCTGGTTCCCTGGCCCCTCTACGTGAAGGAAAACGGGGCGGCCTACGAGGAGGTATGGCAGGGGGAGGAGGTTTTGGAGGGTCGGGCTTTGCTACATGGACTACCCCGCCCAAAGGCGCATCCCCAAGCGGAGCGCCCTTTGGTACCGGGCTTTCCTCTCCTCTTAAGCCGCTATCCTGCCACGGGGTTGTTCCTACCTCCCGAACGCCCTTTTCAGCGATTTCTGGGTGTGCCGGCTTAAGCTGGGGTGGAGCCGCCCTTATTCCAGGGAGCCAGCCTCTTTTCGGTTCCCTCTCCACCTTGAACGCCTCCACTTCCTCAAGCCGGGGTTACCCTGAACGGGAGTAGTGGGCAAAAAGTAACCCTAAACCCTTTTGGGATGGACAACCGGTGGCAGGTTGAGGATTGGGAAGCCATGAAAGCTAAAGCGAAGCTATCCCTGGCCCTAGCCCTCTTCCTTGGGAGCCTGGTTCTTATGCAGGAGGTCCAGGTGGGGGTGCAGACCTCGGAGCACCCTACCTTGGGGGCTTATCTGACCGATGGTCAGGGGCGGAGTTTGTATCTGTACACCCGAGATAGCAAGAACACCCCTACCTGCTACGACCAGTGCGCCCAGACTTGGCCACCCCTTTTGGTTAAGGAAAAAGCGGTGGCCGGCAAGGGGGTGGCCCCTAACCTGCTGGGCGTTGCCAAGCGCCGGGATGGAAGCCTTCAGGTGACCTATAACGGCTGGCCGCTTTACTACTTCGTCCGCGACCAGAAGCCGGGGGACGTCTTGGGCCAGGGGGTGGGCGGGGTCTGGTTCTTGGTTTCCCCGAAAGGTGAAGCCCTAAAGCCTTCGACAGACCAGCAACCTGCTGGAGCTCAGACGGATGCCCTCTTAGCCCAGCTTCTCAACGAGGGGCAGGCCGTATACAGCCGGATCTGCGTAGCCTGCCATGGTCCCGAAGGCCAAGGGGGGACCGGGGTGCGGCTGGCGGGTAACACCAACCTGCGCAACGCCCGGTACGTTGCAGGTGTGATCGTGGGCGGCGGCCAGATCATGCCCTCTTTTGGTAGCACCCTCTCTGACCGGGAGATCGCAGCAGTGGCTACCTACGTCCGCAACAGTTTTGGAAATCAGTTCGGCGTCGTTACGGAGGAGGATGTGAAGGCGGTCCGCTGATCAAAGGGGGGTGGGAGCGGGAGCCAGAAAGTAGAAAGTCTAACCGAAAGTTCTTAAGGGCCAGGATCTCTCCGAAGGGGGAGGAAAGGGTAAGATTCTAAGGAGATTTGGAAAAAAGAGATAGACTAAAAAGGAGGCCAGATGTTACAAGTCCGGCATTGGAGTAGGGTCGTATTGGCAACAACGGCAGCTCTAGCCTTAGCTGGTGGTGCCCTGGCTAACCCGGAGCTTCTCTTCCTCCAGCAAGACCCTGCTCAGTGGGCTTTCACCAGCCGTACCTATAACGGCTGGCGTTACAGCCCTCTCAACCAGATCCATACGGGTAATGTCCGCAACCTCCGGGTGGCTTGGACTTTTGCTCTGGGCATCCAGGAAGACGGCGTCGAAGGCGAACCCCTGGTCGTGGGCAACCTCATGTTTGTCGTCGCCCCCTGGCCCCACCAGGTCTACGCCTTGGACCTGAGGGATGGCTCCATCCGCTGGATATACGAGCCCAAGCTCAACGACGCCGCTAAGGCGGTAACCTGCTGCGGCCTGATGCAGCGCGGCTGGGCCTACGCCGACGGCAAGCTGATCTTCAACACCGTGGATGGCCAGACCATTGCCCTGGACGCCCAGACCGGCAAGGAGGTCTGGAAGACCCAGGTGGGCGATATCGGCAAGCAGGAGGTCATGACCGCACCCCCCCTGGTGGCCGGCAACAACGTGATCGTGGGCATGGCCGGGGGCGAGTTCGGAAACCGCGGCTGGGTCACTGCCTTGGACCTCAAGACCGGGCAGATCCGCTGGCGGGCCTACAGCACTGGCCCCAACGAGGAGATGCTTATCGGCCCGCGCTTCAAACCCTTCTACGACCAGGATAAGGTGCCTAACCCCGGCGTCTCCACCTGGTTCGGCGACTCCTGGCAGCGTGGTACCGGCACTACTTGGGGCTACATGACCTACGACCCTGAACTCAACCTCTTCTACTACGGCACCAGCAACGGCGGTCCCTGGAACCCCAAGTACCGGGTGGACCCGAGCGACCCTGACCCCACCAAGTGGACTAACAAGTACGTGGCCTCGGTCCTGGCCCGCGACGCCACCACCGGCGAGCTGATCTGGGCCTACCAGTTCACCCCCCAGGAGCAGTGGGACTACGACGAGGTCGGCCCCTTCTTGCTCGTCGATCTGCGCATCGGCGGCCAGGTGCGCAAGGCCCTGCTTTACGCAGCCCGCAACGGCTTCTTCTTCGTGCTGGACCGGACCACTGGCGAGGTGCTCTCGGCCACGCCCTACACCCTGGTCAACTGGGCCTCGGGCTACGATCTGAGGACCGGTTTCCCCATCTTCGATCGCGCCAAGATGCACATCTACACCCGGGGCCTCATCCAGGGTATCTGCCCAGCCTGGATCGGGGGCAAGAATTACGAACCCCCTGCTTACTCGCCGCGGACCGGCTTGGTCTACTTCACCACTGCTAACTTGTGCATGGATCAGGAAGCCTTGGATGTGGAGTACAAGCCCGGGGAGCGTTACGTGGGCATGCGCCAAGTCGCTAAGTTGAGCCCTACTGGTAATCACCGGGCCGAGTTCGTTGCCTGGGATCCTGTCAACCAGCGTCGCATCTTCACCATTAAGGAACCTTCCTTCGTTCGCTCCGGTGTCTTGGCTACCGCTGGCGACCTGGTCTTCTACCACACTCTGGACGGGTGGTTCAAGGCAGTCCACGCCCGCACCGGCGAAGTCCTCTGGCAGTTTAGGACTGGGAGCGGATCTTACGCTAACCCCATAACCTATCTCGGTCCTGACGGTAAGCAATACATGGCTGTCCTAGTGGGCTCCAAGGCCGCTGTTGCCAACGTGCCTATAGACCAGGAGGACGTACGCTATGGCTTCGTTGGCAAGTACCAGCGGCGGGGCAACTACCTCTTCGTCTTCAGCCTGCCCTAAGGCGCTAGGGAGCAGGGGTGGGGGGGAGCCCCACCCCTGCTTCTTGAAGGACTTCATGAGCACACGAGGAAAACCCCTGCTGGTCCTAGCCTGGTTCCTGCTGGCTAACCTTTCCTTGGCCCTGGCCCAGGGCTGGGAACTTCGGGTGTGCGCGGATCCTAAAAACCTCCCCTACTCCAACCAGGCCCAGCAGGGCTTCGACAACCGCATCGCCGAGCTGTTGGCCCAGGCCTTAGGGGCCCGGCTCACCTACGACTGGGGAACCCAGGGGCCCAGCATGGTGGATACCCAGCTCCGGGAGGGCCGGTGCGACCTGATGATGAGCGTGGGCGAGGGCTACCGGGGCCTGCTCTCCAGCGTTCCCTATTACCAAAGTAGCTTCGCGTTCGTATACCGAGAGGATAGCCCCTATGAGATCACCTCCTTGGACGACGAAGTGCTGCACCACTTGCGGATCGCCATCGAAACCGCGGGCGTACCCCCTTTCGAGTCCCTGGCCAACCGGGGCCTCTCGGCCCGGGCGGTCATCTTGGAGGCTGTGGACCCCAATGACCGCACCCGTTCCCCCATCGTTGAAGCGGTGGCCAAGGGTGAGGTGGACGTGGCTATCCTCTGGGGACCGGTAGCCGGGTACTTTGCTAAGCAGCAACCGGTGAAGCTCAAGGTGGTGCCCATATCCCCGGAGTTCGAACCCCCAGCGCTTTCCATGGTCTACCCCCTCACCCTAGGGGTACGGCCCGGGGATGAGGTCCTCCGGGACCAGCTCAACATGGCGATCGCCCAGGAATGGGAGCGAATCCAGGCGATTTTGGAAGACTACGGGGTCCCTTTGGTACCCTTACCCCGCCCGGTAGTTGGGGAGGTGAGTGGACCCTCCAGGAGGGTGCGCCTCGGCCTGGTGGTCCCTACCCGTACCGGGGCTTCGTGGGTCCTCTCCTCGGTCTATGAGGATGCCGGCGAGGCCGCCCGCCGAGGGGCCATCCTGGCGGGGGACGAGCTGGCCCCGCAGGCGGAGGCCCAGGATATCTGGCTCGAGGTCCTGCCCGCCAGCGCCCCTAATCCCGAAGCCGCCTTGCGCGCGGCCGAACGCCTAGCGGCCCAGGGTGCGGTGGCTTTGATCGGCGGGCTTGGAGGCCAGGCAGAGGTTTTGGCGAGGGTGGCGGAGGCGCGCAAGCTGCTCTTCTTCAATATTGGCGACTCCAGCGACCGGCTCCGAAACGAGACCTGCCGCCACTACACCTTCCACCTCGAAGCCAGCGCCGCCATGTACCTCGACGCCCTCGTAGCCTGGTTCACCCGGAAGGGCCTGCATCGATGGTTTTTGATCTACGCGGACTCCCCCCAGGGCCAAGCCCTTTACCAAAGGGCCAGGGAGGCCCTTCTGGAGAGGGGTGCGAGTGAGGTGGGCTGGGCGGTGTCGTCCCCTGGGCAGCCGGACTATACCCCATTGCTCCGGGCTATCGAGGAAGCCCGCCCTGAAGCCGTACTTCTCCTCTTAGAGGCCCAGGACCAGCTGGCTTTTCTGGGTCAGTACGAGCTTATGGGATTAGAGATCCCCCTGGTGAGCTTCCCTGACCCTGTGGTCCAGACCCGCAACTACCTGCTGGTCCTACGGCAGGTAGCCCCGAAGGCGGGCGCTGGCGAGCGGATAGCCCTTTGGGAGGCCAGCCTGAACTTGGATGAGGCTCGCAGGCTCAACGAGCGCTTCAGCTCGCGCTGGGGTGAGCCCACGGACCCCTCGGCCTGGGCAGCCTACGCAGCGGTCAAGATCGTCCTGGAGAGCGTCCTGGCCACGGGAAGCCTCGAGCCTGCGCGGCTTGTGGCCTACCTGGAGGACCCCAGGACCCGCTTCGATCTCCACAAGGGAACCCCCCTCTCCTTCCGCCCCTGGGACCACCAGCTTAGACAGCCGCTCTACCTCGTAAGGCTTAATCCCGAAGCCGAAATCGGCATCCGGCTATCGCAGCAGCTCGCTCTGGCCCAACTTGTGGCCCAGGTCCCCGAGATCCCCTCAGGGGCCGATCCCTTGCCCATCCTCGACCAACTGGGGGACTCGGCTCAAAGGCCCTCTTGCCGCTAAGGAGGTGCGATGCCGAAAAGCGTTTCCCTGACCCGCCGCCAGGTCCTGGCTCTAGGCGGCAGCGCCTTATTCCTGAGGACCCTAGAGGCTTGGGCCCAGGGGGAGGCCTTGCGTATCGGGGCCGTCCTGCTTTCCAGGCCCGGTTCCGAATGGGAGGCGAGGGCGGTAGAGGCCCTGCGGATGGGCCTCGAGATGGCCCGGGACGAGTACGGGGAGAACGCCGCTCTCTTGGGCCAGCGCCTCGATGTCGTTTTGCGCGAAGCCCGGGATAGGGAGGTCGCATCCCAAGAGGCGGAGCGCCTTATCCGGCAGGAAGAGGTCTACGCCCTGGTCGGAGGCCTAGGGGGTCAAGCCGAGGCCCTCATGGGGGTGGCGGAGCGGCTACGGGTGCCCTTCCTCAACGTGGGCGACCCCTCGGACCGCCTGCGCAACGAGGGGTGCCGCCGCTACGCCTTCCACCTGGAGGCCAGCGCGGCCATGTACCTCGATGCCCTTGCGGCCTGGTTCGTTCAGGCGGGGTTTAGGAGCTGGTTTTTGGTCTACCCAGAGGGCCGGGAAGGGCAGGCCTTGTACCAACGGGCCAGGAAGTCCCTCCTGGAAAGGCACTTTGGCGCCCGGGAGGTCGGGCGGGCTGTGGTGGCCCCGGCCCGGCCCGACTTCCGCCCGGTCCTCGAGGCCCTCCGCCGCACCCGCCCCCAGGCGGTCCTCCTCCTCCTCGGCGCCGAGGCCCAGCTTAGCTTCCTAGCCCAGTACGAGCCCTTGGGGCTTCCCGCCCAGGTCACCGGCTTCCCCTACCCCGAGACCCAGACCCGGGCCTTCTTCGCCGCCTCCAGGGCCCGGGCCAGGCGGGCCGGGGCAGGGTACCGGGCGGTGCTCTGGGAGGCCAAGCTCGACGCCTACGGGGCCCGGGAACTCAACGCCCGCTTTCTGGAACGCTACCGGCGCCCCATGGACCCCTCGGCCTGGGCCGGGTACCAGTCTGTGAAGATCCTTTACGAGGCTGCGGCCTTCGGTGGGGGGCCGGAGCCCGCGAGGGTCCGGGCTTATCTGGAGAATCCCCAGACGGTCTTCGACGTGCACAAGGGGATCGGGGTTTCCTTCCGCCCCTGGGACCACCAGCTCAGGCAGAGCCTCTACCTCGTAAAGGTCAGCCCCGAGGCCCAGGGGGCCTGGGACCTCGCCACCTTGGTGGGCGAGCTGCCCGCCATCTACCGGCCCGGCACCGACCCGGTAGAACGGCTGGACCAGATCGGCGACCTGCGGCGCGAAAGCCGCTGTCGGTTTGGAGGAGGAGGATGGGGCGCTACCGCTGGCTGACCCTTATCGGCCTTATCGGCTTCGTGGCCCTGCTGCCCACCTCTTTGGTCCAACCGGCGGTCCGCTACCGGGCCTACGTTTCCAATGAGTACGGGGCCAGCATCACCGTGCTTGACGTGGCCACCGATGCGGTGATCGGCACCATCCCCATCTCGGGCCGGCCTGGGGAGGTGCGCCCCAGGGGCATGGCGGTGAGCCCGGACGGGAGGATCATCTACGTGGCGTTAAGTGACTTCCAGCCCATCCTGGAGGTCCCTGAGGACAAGATCGTGGCCATCGAGGTGGCCACCAACAAGGTCGTCGCTGAGTACCGGGTGGGCTCTAACCCGGAGCGGGTGGCCCTGAACCCCGAGGGCACCCAGCTCTGGGCGGCCAACGAGAACGCCGCCCGAGCCACCGGCTTCGACCTGGAGACCGGGAGGACCCTGGGGGAGTTCCAGACCGGGGTGGAGCCCGAAGGGGTGGCGGTGAGCCCGGACGGGCGCTTCGTCTACGTCACCGGCGAGACCAGCCACACGGTTACGGTCATCGACGCCAAGGAGCTCAGGCTGGTCAAGCACTTCCTGGTGGGCCACCGTCCTCGCTTCGTGGTCTTCTCGCAGGACGGCTCCAAAGCCTACGTCTCCGCGGAGATCGGTGGCACGGTCTCGGTGGTGGACGCCAAGGCCCACCGGGTTGTTGAAACCATCTCCTTAGGGCTCGATTCCCGGCCGGTGGAGATGGCCCTCTCCCCAGACGGTAAAAGGCTTTACGTGGCCGGTGGGGGCACCAGCGCGGTCTACGTGATCGACACCGCCACCAACCGGGTGCTGCGCACCATCCGGGAGCGCATGGGCCGCCGTCCCTGGGGGATCACCATCACCCTGGACGGGAGGAAAATCTACACCGCAAACGGCCTCTCGGACAGCGTTTCCATCATTGATCCCGAAAGCCTCAGCGTGGTGAGAAGCGTGAGCGTGGGGCGTGGGCCTCACTCGGTGGTCATCGGGGTGGTGCGATGAGGAAGGCTTGGCTTTTTTTCCTGGGGCTCGCCTCGGTTTCAGGCTACACCCTCCCTCTCTTTCTGGAGCAGGAGGAGCCCCTGCGCTTCCTGCGGGCCACGGAGCTCCTCTCCATCCGCCTGGAGGCCTTGGCGTTAGACCCCAGCGAGGAGCAGGCCGAAAAGATCTTAGGCGACCTGGCCCTCTTCGCCGGGAGCCTCGAGGTCCAAGACCCCGACCTCCTTGCGGCGCTGGAAGGGGCCCTGGAGGGGCTGGAGGAGGCGACTAAGGCTAAAGACGCCGCCAGGCTCGCGGCCCTCTCCCGCCAAACCCAGGGGTTGCTAGAGCGGGTCCGCGCGCGCCTGGTCCCCCAGATGGGCCCCGCCCTCGAGGCCGCCTTGATGGCCCAGCTCCTCCTCCTAGACGACGGGGTGGCCGAAAGCTACGAGGACGCCGCGGGAGGGGAGGAGGGGGCCTATGGGGTAGGCCGGGTGGCCCTGGAACGGGTGAGGGCCCGTTGGCAGAGCCTGAAGCTCACGCTCGCCGGGCAGGCCGAGGGGGTCGCCAGGGTAGAGGAAGGCCTGAGGGTTTTGGAGCGCCTCTTTTCTTCTCCTACCGCCCCGGCCCGCTTCCAGGACCCGGAGGATGCGGAGCAGGCCGCCCTCGACATCGTCTTCGCCCTGGCGGCGGCCAGTGGGGCCGACCTTCTGCCGAGGGACCTAGGGGAGGTGCTGGCCAAGGTGGAAGGTCTGGTGGCCCAGGCCTGCGGGGAGGGCTCCCGGCGGCTGGCCTTGGAGCGGCTCCTATCGGCCCACCTTCTCTACCGGGCCTACCTTGAAGACCCCTTGAAGACCCTGGCCCCCGGGCTGGGGGAGGAGTTGGACGGCCTCTTGGCAGGGCTTGCCCGTAAGCTCCGGGGTCCGGCCGGGGCGGGGACCGCTTCGGATTGTGAGGCCGTAAGGAACGCCCTGGTCCAGGCCGGGCATACGCTGAGGTAACCATGGTGGCCATCGAGTGCCGGGCGCTGGAACGCCGCTTTGGTCCGGTGACGGCGGTGGAAGGGCTGAGCTTTGCCGTGGCCTCGGGGGAGCTCTTTGCCCTTCTGGGCCCCAACGGCGCCGGCAAGACCACCACCCTGCACATGCTCATCACCCTCCTGGAACCCACTTCCGGCGAGGCTCGGGTCCTGGGGTTTGACGTGGTGCGGGAGGCCGCGGAGGTGCGCGCGCGCATCGGGGTGGTCTTCCAGGAGCCGGCGTTGGACGAGCGCCTCACCGCCTGGGAAAACCTCGAGATCCACGCGTACCTCTACGGCCTGCCCCGGCGGGAGATCCCTTCCCGGGTGGAGGAGGCCCTTCGGTGGGCCTCGTTGGAAGGAGCCGCCAGCCGACCGGTGCGCACCTTTTCCGGGGGGATGAAGCGGCGGCTAGAGCTGGCCCGGGCCCTCATGCACGGGCCCCAGGTCCTTTTCCTGGACGAGCCCACCCTGGGCCTGGACCCCCAGGGGAGGCGCCACCTCTGGGAGAGCATCGCCGCCCTCAGGGGCCGGGGGCTTACCGTTTTCCTGACCACCCATTACCTGGTGGAGGCCGAGGCCTGCGACCGGGTGGGGATCATCGATCAGGGCCGCTTGGTCGCCCTGGGCAGCCCGGCCGAGCTCAAGCGCCAGGTCCTGGGTACCCCGGAAGGCAGCCTCGAGGAGGTCTTTATTGCCCTGACCGGGCGGGCCCTGCGCGACGGGGAGGCCACGCCCAAGGACCGCTTCCTGGGCTTCCGCCGGAGAGGAGGGGAGCATACTCGATGAGCGCTGGGTTGGCAAAGCGGCCCCGGGCCTTTGACCCCTGGGTGGTCCTGGCGCTGTGGCGGCGGGAGATGCTGCGCTACCTGCGCGACCGTTCCCAGCCCTTTGGGGGGCTTTCGCGGACGGTCCTTTGGCTCCTCATCCTAGGCTTCGGCCTGGGGGCCTCCTTTCGGGACATCGAGGGCTACACCTACGCCCAGTACATCTTCCCCGGGGTGGTTACCCTCAACATCCTTTTCGCTTCCTTGCAGTCGGCCATCACCCTGGTCTGGGACCGGGAGGTGGGGCTTTTGCGGGAGGTTTTGGTCTCGCCAGCCCCCATGCTCTCTGTAGCCCTGGGCAAGCTCCTGGGCGGGGCTACCGTGGCGGTGATCCAGGGCCTGATCCCCTTCCTCTTTGCCCCCTTGATCGGCGTCAGCCTTACGCTTTTCCAGTTGCTTCTGGCCCTTGGGGTCATGTTCTCCATGGGGGTGCTGATGAGCGCGCTCGGGGTGGTGATCGCTTCCCGCCTTAGCACCTTCGAGGGCTTTGGCAGCATCTCCAACGGGGTCATCCAGCCCCTCTACTTCCTCTCCGGCTCCATCTTTCCCCTGAAGGGCATCATCGGCGGTGTGGGGTTTCTGGACCTGCCGGAGAACCTGCGGGCTGAGCTGGAGAGGCTTGGGATCCACACCATCGGCGGCGGCTGGGTGGTGCAGCTGCCGGCCTGGCTCCAGGTGCTGGTCTACCTTAACCCCGTGAGCTACCAGCTGGACCTTCTGCGCTACGTGACCCTTGGCTACCAGCAGCTCCCCTTGGTGGCCGACCTGTTGGTGGTTTCGGTGCTCCCACTTTTGGCGGCGGTCTTCGCCGCTTTAGCGATTGCGAGGATGCGAAGGAGGTGAGGCGATGCGGCAAAGTGTATGGTGGATTGCGCTCCTAGGCCTGGTGGGGCTTGGGCTGGCCCAGGGGACCAAGAGCATCCGGGCCGGGCTCCAGGCGGGGGGGACCTTTGCCTGGGTGGTCTACGCCATGGAGCGCTACGGGATCGCCAAGGAGCTGGGCCTGGAGGTTAAGGCCACCACCTATGCCACCAAGCAGGCCACCGAGATTGCCCTCCGCGCCGGCGAAGCCCAGGTGGTGGTGGACGACTTCGTGGGGGTGGTCCTCGCCCGCCAGGGGGGAATCCCGGTGCAGGCTGTCTACCCCTTTAGCCTCCTCACGGGGGGCGTGGTGGTGCGGGCGGATAGCCCTATCAGGGGCGTGGCCGATCTGAAGGGCAAGGTCATCGGGGCGGCTAGCCTGGACGACAAGAGCCTCCTCCTCTTACGGGCTTTGGCCGTGGCCCGCTATGGCTTCGATCCCCAGAAGGAGGCCAAGGTTCTGGCCGTCGCTCCCCCCCTCATGGCCGAACTCCTCCGCCGGGGAGAGTTGGAGGCCGCCCTTCCTTACTGGCACTTCATCGCCCGGATGGTGGCTACGGGGGAGTACCGGGAGCTGATCTCCAACGCGGAGATGCTCCGGGAGCTCGGCCTGCCCACGGATCTCCCCCTGCTTCTCGTGGTGGCCCGGGAGGACACGGACCCCGAGGCCCTGCGGCTCTTCCTCAGGGGCCTTAACCTGGCGCAGGAGCGGATGCGCCGGGATGAAGCCTTCTGGAACGAGCTTCTGGACCGCGGCCTCTACGCCCTCCCTGACCGGAGCCTTCTTCCTGCGGTGCGCAAGCGCTGGGAGGGCGGCCTGGCCACGCGGTGGGACGCCGGGGTCATCGTGGGGCTCACCAACCTGGTCCAGCGGCTGGTCCAGGTAGCGGGGTCTGAGGTGATGGGGATCCGGCGGCTTGATCCCCGGGCCTTCGCGCTTTCCGTGGGGCCCTGATGGCGGTTCTGCCCAAGGCTAGAGGCGGGAAACCCTTGGGGGGTGGGGCCCGGGCCTTCTCCCTGATCTCCTTGGTTAGTGTCCTGGCCGCCTGGCTCCTCCTCACCTGGGCCCTGGGCCCCCAGGTCTTCCCGGGCCCGGGGGAGACCCTGGCCTTCCTCTCCCAGGAGGCCCGGGGGCCCCTCTGGTACCACCTGGGGATGACCCTCCTCCGGGTGGGCCTGGCCTTCGCCTTGGCCCTGGCCCTGGGGGCGGGGGTGGGGATCCTGGTGGGGCTCTACCGTGCGGCGGAGCGCCTCCTCGAGGCCTGGGTGGCTCTGGGGCTCAACCTTCCCCGGATCCTGCCCCTGGTCATGGCCTACCTCCTCCTGGGCCTTAACGAGCAGGCCGCGGTCCTCGCCCTGGTGATCATCCTGGCCCCCCAGGTGGTGGTCCAGGTGCGGGAAGGGGTGCGCGCCCTGGACACCAAGCTCTTGGAGATGGCCCGCGCCTTCCGGCGTCCCCGTACCCTGGTCCTACGGCGGGTGGTTCTGCCGCAGCTCCTCCCCTATTTCGTCGGGGCCGCCCGGAGCACCCTTGCCCTGGCCTGGAAGATGGTGGTTCTGGCCGAACTCCTGGGGCGGACGAGCGGGGTGGGGTACCAGATCAACTTCTACTTCCAGATGTTCGAGATGCGGGGGATCCTGGCCTACGGCCTCGCCATGACCTTGGTTCTTGCCCTCGTGGACAAGGCCTTCGTGCTTCTAGGGGAGCGGCTCGCCCGCTGGCGCCGCCCGGTGGAGGGCCTATGACCGTGGCCCGCTGCCGGGGCCTGCGAAAGGTCTACTACCCCGTGGGCGGGGGAGAGGTCCTGGCCCTGGAGGGGGTGGACCTGGAGGTGGGGGCGGGGGAGTTTTGGGCCCTGTTGGGCCCCTCGGGGTGCGGGAAAACCACCCTCCTCCACATCCTGGCGGGGCTGGACCGGGCCTACGAGGGGGAGGTTGAGGTCCGGGGGCGGGTGGGGCTGGTCTTCCAGGAGCCCCGCCTTCTTCCTTGGCTCACGGTGGAGGAGAACCTCCGTTTCGTCTTGGACCGGCCTGGGCCCGAGATGGGGGCCCGCATCCGCGCCTGGCTGGCCCGGCTGGGCCTCGAGGGCCAGGCCAACCGCTACCCCGGGGAACTCTCCTTGGGGATGCAGCAGCGGGTAGCCGTGATCCGGGCCTTTCTGCTGGAGCCCGACCTCCTCCTCATGGACGAGCCCTTCTCCGCTCTGGACGAGCTCACCGCCCAGCGCCTGCGGGAGGAGCTCTTGGAGCTCTGGGCCGGGCAAGGGGCCGCCGTGGTTTTCGTCACCCACAACCCCCTGGAGGCCGCTTACCTGGCCGACCGCGTGGCCCTCATGACCTCTAGGCCCGGCCACATCGCGGAGGTGGTGGACCTCCGCCCCCTCCTCCCCCGGCCGCGCAATCCCGACGATCGCCGGCTTTGGGAGATCTCCCGCGAGCTTGTTCGCCGCCTCTGGCAAAGGGCTAAGGTCCGGGGAATGTGACCCGCCTTCTGGAAGTAACCCGAGAACTGGCCATCCCAAGTCCAACTGGACCTATCTGGACAGGGCAGGGGTATCCCTCCCGAAACTCCAAGGCCAGCTTCCTGGCCGGAGCCGGGCGGATACGGGCCCTGGCCCGGGACTCCCCGGTGCTTAGCGCCAGAGGGCCCGGGAAATCCCCCGGGCCCTCTGGCTTGCAAATGCCCTTTAGTGGGGCTACTTCCCCTCGGTCTGCCCCCCTGGGGTTGCGCAAACCACCAGCGGGTTCCAGTTGGCGAAAAGCCCCTTGGGGTTGTGCTGCCAGACCCAGACGTGCAGCGCATAGAAGGGCTGAGGCAACAGGCTGGTGTTGGCGATAAACTCCTGGCCTAGCAGAGCAGGTGCAGCCTTGTTCCCCGCATCGTGCCAGGCTTTTTGGAAGACCAAATACTCCACCCCGATGAGCCGCAGGGAGCCATCGGCCCGCGGTTCGTATATCAGCACTTCCGGACGCATCGGGTCTAGCCTGGGATCATCGATCAGGGCCTGGTTGGTAAAGTGGATGCCCTGAGCCCCCTGGCTGTTGCTCATGCAGTTACCAAACTGCGCGTAACCGGCGGCTTTGGCGGCCTCCACGTTCTCGAAGCGGGACATCATCTGGCGAAGCTCAAAGAGTTGAGCCTGAGTGGGTTCCGGGTTGTACTGGGCCAATGTCCAAACCGCTATCCCCACAGCAATCAAAATCCCACCTGCGAATACTTTCCTCATGGTCTCCTCCTAGCGGTAGAAGGCGGTTAAGCCAAGGTCAGTGTACCTGCCCGGGATCCAAGGGCACATCGGAGAAATCCCCTATTTTGGCGCTCAGGATTCCCCATTTTGCAGCAGACCCAGCTGGGAAGCCTTCCTTACAGCATCCAGGCGGCTTTTCGCGCCCAGCTTGGAGAGCACCGAGGAAATGTGATGATCCACGGTTTTCTCTGATAGAAACAGCTTTTCAGCGATCTCCAAGTTGCGCAAGCCCAGGGCTAGGAGGTGGAGGATCTCGATCTCCCGCCGGGTTAGCCCGGCAGGATTGGCCCTGGTGGAAGGACGCGGTCCCCTGGGAATGCCTTTGACGCCCAGCTCGCGCAGGCGGCGGCTGAGCGCCTGCGCCATTGGGGTGGCTCCTAGGCGCTCGAACTCGAGCAAGGCCACCTTGAGTGCGGCGGGTTCATCCCCTTCAGAGAGGGCTCGAGCCGCCTCGTAAGGGCAATTAAGCGCCTTCCACTCGGCGGCAGCCTCAGCCCAGCAACCCTCGAGCTGTAAGCGAAAAGGTCGAGCGATCCAGCCGGGAACATCCCGAAGCGCGCCCGCTTTCCACTGCCAGTACGCCAGTTCGCCAGCGAACCACGGATGCCGGTGCTGCAAGGCCGAGTCGTAGGCGGCCTGCGCTTCCCGGGCGGTGCGTTCACGGTCCCCGGCCAGCCACGCGGCTTCGGCGCGGGCGGATCGTGCAGGGGCGATTCGCTGCAGGGTTGCGGTTCGGTCGGCCAGATCGAGAGCCTCATCCAACACCGTCCAGACCTCGGGGTCTCCCCGGCGGGCGCGCAAGCGCCCAAGGGCCACCAGCGCCATGATCCGGCTGATGGCTGCGGCGCTGGGACGTTGGAGGACGGCAACAGCCGCCTCGGCTGCCTCGTTCCAGCGCCCGAGATACAGGTGGGTGAGCGCCTGCCAGGCCACCATGTAACCGCGGGATACATCGAGGTCGTGCTCGGTCGCGTAAGCGATCCCCTCGGCCAGGAAGCGCTCGGCCAGCGCGAACTGGTAAACCTCCCCTGACCCCGAGCCGAGGTTGGCGTAGGCCCGCGCCGCGTCGGCGTCCAAGCCCGCCTCGAGCGCCAAGCGGAGGCTGGTCTGGAGGGCTTCGCACCCCTCGAGCACCTCGCCCGCCACCAGCCGGGCCGATCCGAGCGCGTTGTACGCACCGCAGAGCGTGGGGATGTCCTGGAAGTGCTCGGCCAGCGCGATGGCCTTCCGGCCCCAGGCCAGGGCCTCGTCACGGTCTCGGTCGAGCATGCGCAGATAGGCCTGGGTGCCATAGGCCCGCGCCAGTTGGACGCAAGGCGGTAGGGTTTCCAGCCGTTCGATCGCGGCCCGGCTGGCGGCCTCGGCCTCGGCATTGCGCCCGGCCCGCACCAGCGGCCCAGCCAGGGCATCGAGCAACTTCCCCTCCATGAGGAGGTCGCGCTCCCCCCGCCAGATCTCCAGTGCGGCTTGGTACGTGCCGATGGCCTCGGCGAGCTGATCGGTCAGACTGCACTCCGAGGCGTAGGCCTCGAGTAGAGCGGCCCGCTCCTGGGGCAGCAAGAGCCCGGCAGCACGAAGAGCGCGGGCGTACTGGGCGACAGCCTCGCGGTGGGCCCCGAGCCCCGACGCCCGTCGGGCCGCCCTGGGGGCATACTCCAGCACGGCTTCCCGGTCTCCAGCGGCCTCGGCATGGTAGGCCAGCCGAGCCAGTTCCTCGCTGCGCCGGGCTCTTAGCGCGTCCAACACTAGGCGGTGCAGCACCTGCTTGCGCCCCGGAGGGATGGCCTCGAGGATGGCTTGCCGAGCCAGCTCGTGCCGGAAGGCTAGGGCTGCTCCCTGGGCATCGTCGTGATCGCGTAAAATACCCATCGCCACGCAGTCGTCCACGGCTTGCGCCTCAGCCCCTACCACCTCGGCCAGCAACCACGGCTCGATTCGCGGGCCGATCACCGCTGCGGCCTCGAGCACCCCCTGTCCGGAGGGCGAGAGGCGGGCCGCCCTGGCCAGCACCGCATCCCGCACGGTGGGAGGAATTCCTTGGATGCCGCTGCTCAGGATCTCGGTGACGAAAAAGGGGTTGCCCCCGGTCTGCCGGTAGAGCGCTCCTGTGTCCAGGGCGCTGTCCTTGGCGAGCTGGACCACTGCTGCTTCGCTGAGCGGCGGCAGCTCCATGCGCCGAACCGCAGGGGAAGTGGACAGGTCGCCCAGCACGATCCGCAAAGGGTGCTTGGAGCCGATCTCGTCGTTGCGGTAGCTGGCGATCATCAGGGCACGGGTCTGGGCGATTCGCCGCCCCAGGAAACGCAGCAGGTCCAGCGTGGCCACATCGGCCCAGTGTGCATCCTCGAAGACCAGCAAGGTGGGCTTCGGCCCTATGCCCAGTACCGCCAGCACCGCCTGGAAGACCCTAAGGCGGGGGATTTCGCCCTGAAAGGCCCCTTCGAGCCCCAGCGCCGACGCCGCATCGAGCAAAGGGCCCAAAGGCCGGGGAGTGGAGAGCGGATCACAGGCTCCGAAGGCGACCCGCGCGTTTTTGCGCACGCGCTGAGCTAGGTATTGGACCAGCGTGGTCTTGCCCACCCCAGCTTCGCCGCCCAGGAACACCAGGCAGCCCGCCCCCCCAGCGGCCTGCCCCAGCCACTGCTCAAGCGCCAGCAGGTGGGGCTCGCGCTCGAGGATCTCCACTATCTAATTGTAGAGTGTGACCGTACCGACCCAACAGGGGCAGAACACCATGCTCGAAGCGATTCGGGTCCAGAAGACCCTTGCCGAGTTGTGGGCGCGTAAGCATGGCCAGGGTGAGCTGGCCACCCAGGAGTCTGGACGGGTGGACCGGTTTTGGGAGGCGGACGGTTCGGGTTAGGATGGTCACGCGGGGCGGGAGGGCAATGACGGTGGAGGCAAAAGGTGTGGCATCGGAAGATGGCTTTCCGGTAAGCCTTGACCAAGGGGGTAAACTATGAGCCTCCTTTGGGATAACCTGCCCTTGCGGAGAGGGCGCTAAGGGAGGCTCGCCGAGCTTTAACGTGTCCTAAGGACCCTAGGTTGCCCCCTTTCTTTGGGGTCTGTACATCCGGACGTATTCGGATCCTTCCCGAAGTTCTGGGTCAGATTCCTTCGTGTGCTACCTGAGGTCTACCCCTCCACCCCCGCCATCCTGAGCAGGAGACGGCTCCGGATGAGGTTCACCCGCGCTAAGTGCCAACCCCTTATCATGTCAACATGGCAGCCCCTCTTCAGATCCAGCTGACCCCTGAGGAGGACCGGCTCCTGCTGGAACTCTCCCTGGACCCGAAGACCCACAA
>FWWL01003916.1_pt1 | contig 26116 bp, 19 predicted proteins | sample 2228331 | NCBI WGS metagenome assembly FWWL01 (sample SAMEA103939775, study PRJEB20133) | metagenome | reverse complement strand
CAGGCGGCGGAGGCGCCGGAGCGGGCGCCGGGATGTCGGCGGCCCAGTCGATGAAGCCGTCATGCACGGGGCGGTGGCGGCTCGGCGGCAGCAGGTCGCGGCGCGGGATCGGCGGCGCCGCCTCGACCGTTTCGGACCAGAGCGAGGCCGCGTCGGGCGCCGCGTCGACCCGCGGCAGCGAGGGCTCGGCCTGGACGGGCTCATCGATCGCGACCGCGATGACGTAGTGGCCGATTTCCAGCCGGTCGCCATGCTGCAGGCGGTAGGGCGACTGGACGCGCTGGCTGCCGCCGTTGACATAGGTGCCGTTGGTCGAGATGTCGCGCAGCCAATAGGCGCCGTCGCGGAAGCGGACCTCGCAATGGCGGCCGGAGATCGCCCGTGTCGGGTCCGGCAGGCACCAGTCGAGATGCTGGTCGCGGCCGATGTCGAGGCCCCGTCCGCCGCTCAGGGAGACGGTCAGGGGCCCGCCATCGGGCAGGGCGGTCTCGTTCTCGATCGTCAGCGTCAGAGGCATGGCGGGGAATCCGGGCGCGGCCAGCACTCAGGCAGGTCTCTGGCCGTCAAGAGGTTTTGCCGTCGTCATCGGCCAATCGAATGCATGCTTCGACGCAATTGCGCAATGCGGTCTGGTGCTCGCGCCCGGTCAGCCGGCCAAGCGCGGTCAGAACGGCGATGCGGGCCATCTTGGCGGTGAGATCGGGCGGGCAGGGCACGGCATGGCCCTCGACCATGCTGCCGCCCGAATAGCCGGCGGCGAAGGCGGCCCAGGTGCCGGGGCGGGCGGGATCGCCGGCATCGGCGACGGCGAGCGCGGCTCGCCGGATCTCGTCGCGCGGATCACGGACCCAGGATTCGGCGGCGACGAGGCCCTGATCGGCTCCAGCCGCGCCCGGCTGCATCGCACGCAGCGTCTGCGCCGCCCACCAGACCGCCTCGCGGCGCGGCAAAAGATAAGCGGCGAAGCCGATCGCCTCGGCCGGGGCGGGACCCTGTGCCAGCCGCCGCAGGAAGGCGAGCGGGTGCTCGACCGCCGGCTTGGTCGCGATGACCTTGCCGGCGGAGGGGAAGGTGTCGAAGACCTCCCGGGCGGTGCTGAAACGCAGGCGCGTCATCGGCCCTCAATTGATCTTCACGAGGGCGCCGTTGACGACGACCATGGCGTCGCTCAGCACCTCGGTCTTGGCGACGCTCTTGATCGTGATCGTGGGCGAGGAGATCTCGATGCTCGTTGGCAGCATCTTGATCGTGCTCTGGCCGACTTTGAGGTTGATCTCGGTCATCGCCTCCACATCGAGCTTCCCCTTCTCGACATGGAGCTTGTCGTCGCCGTTCTTTATGGTGGTCTCGCGCGCATAGCCGCCCTCGCGGTAGTCGGGCGCGATCTCGCGGGTCTCGGTGTTCTTGATCAGGGCCTTGAAGTCTTTCTCCGCCTGGATGCTGAAGACCTCCTGGCCCTTGCGGTCCTCGAACTTGATCTCGTTGTAGCAGTCGGAGAAGCCGGCCCCGTCAGTCGATTCCGATTTGAGGCCGGACTGCGTCTTGTTGTCGGGCAGGCCGTAGGGCGGCTTGTGCTGGTCATTGACGACGGTGCCGGTGACGAGCGGCAGGTCGGGATTGCCTTCCAGAAATTCGACGACGACCTCCTGGCCAATGCGGGGGATGACCTGCCCGCCCCAGCTCTTGCCCGACCACATCTGCGCGACACGCGTCCGGCAGGAGGTGGAGCCGTCCTCGCGGTCCCAATGGAAGCGCAGCAGGATGCGGCCGAGTTCGTCCACATCGATGTCGCCCTCCTCGCCGCGATTGCGTTCGCCCACGACCTTGGCGGTGTGCGGCCCGTGAACGGTCGGCCGCGGCGTGACCAGGGGGGCCCGGAAGCGCCGATCGCTCTTCTGGAGTTCGTAGGTTCCGCTATAGGGCGCATCGCTCGCCGGACCCGAACGATAGGATTGCCCGATGAAGCTGTGGCGGCAGCGGATGACGAGATATTCGATGTTCTCCGAAGCCGTCTCATGGGCCGCCAGCGTCATCAGCGCACCGGGATGCAGGCTCGGCGCGTCGCCGGCGGCGTGGCGCCGGTCGTCCTGCGCCTGCTCGGCCTGGGCCCGGACGCGGGCGAAGTGCTCTCCCTCGTCGCGCTTGATGTAGCTGCGCGGGTAGTCATAGGCCTCGTAGGCCTTCGCCTTGTCGAAGCCGGCCTCGGCCTGGGCCGTCAGGTCGGAGCCGGATTGCTGGAAATCGTAATCCCTCAGCACGACCTTGCCCGTGCGCAGCCGCCGCATCGTCGACCAGTGCGACAGGTTCTCGATGTGGCGCGGCATCCGGCTCGACGGCGGCATCAGCGGATAGGCGGTGCCGGCTCCGGCGAAGGTCGGCTCGGCCGCAGCCTGGACCGGATCGTGCGAGGAGCGGGAATCGGACAGCACCAGCTTGTGGTCGCCGTCGCTGTGCTTGAAATAGTAATAGATGCCGTACTGCTCCATCAGCCGCAGCACGAAGTCGAGATCGCTCTCGCGATACTGCACGCAATAGGGAATGGGCTCGAGCCGGTCGCTGGTGCGGTCCTCGAAGCTCGCGCTCTCCTCCTTGGCGAAGATCGCCTTGATGATGTCGATCGCGGTCTGCTCCTTGAAGATGCGGCAGTCCGAGCGCTGCGAGAGCAGCCAGAGCCAGGGCCGCAGCGTGAAGCGGTAATGGTGCAGGTCCTCGTCCTTGCCGGTCCATTGGGCGTCGACCAGCGTGCCGTTGAAGACCCGCGGGCTGCCGTTCTTGAGCGTCATCGTGACGGAGCACTTTTGGCTCATGATGCTCTGCAGGTCGGCATTTTCAGTCGTGCTGCTGGCGTCGATCTGAAAAGTAAAGATTTCGCTCAAGCCTTCCGAGGCTTCGAACTGCGTCAAGGCGAAAACGTCTTGACCCAAAGGTGTCGTGAACGAAGCAGTTCTTTGCAGCTGTCGCAGATCGGCGGTCATCAACGAAACCTCGCGGTTCTAGATGCTATTTTGTTATTGACGTAGCGGACGGCGCGAGTCATGGTGTGCGCCTTCAATCCTTTACCGCCCGCGCGAAGCTAAACGGGAGGGGGACCATGCGCAAGCAACCCGCGATTACAGCCATCGCCGTCCTTTCCGCCGGTCTTTACGTGGCGCAGATGTCTGTCGCGCAGGCGCAGACCTACAAGGCGGACGACATCGTCAAGCATTTCAGCCCGGCGACGCCGCCGGCTTTCGGGGCCACGCGCGGGCTGTGCATCGGCACGGAAGCGGACTGCAGCAAGGCCGGGCATGCGGTGAAGACCGCGGCGGTCGCGGCCTTCGACCTGGTGGTGCGCTTCAAGTACAATTCGGACGTGCTGGAGCCCGATGCGCGGGCCAATCTGGACGAGTTCGCCAAGGCCCTGAAGACGCCGCAGCTCGGCACCAGCCGCTTCGTCGTCGAGGGACACACCGATGCGGTGGGATCGCCCTCCTACAATCTCGATCTCTCCGCCCGGCGGGCCCAGGCGGTGGTGCGCTATCTGCAGGAGCGCGGCGTCGACACCGCCAAGCTCGAGGCCCGCGGCTATGGCGAGACCAAACCGGTGGTGGCCGACCGTTTCGCCGGCGAGAACCGCCGGGTCGAGACGCGCCTGAAGACCGACTGACGGGGCCGATTTCGACGAGGTCGGCCGGCCGTCTCCGCGGAGACCGCCGTCGGCCATGCCTGTGCATGGATGACCGGTGAGGGCGATGGCGTCTTTGAATTTTGCCGCATATGCGAGCCCGGTCTCCGACGCCGATCCCTGTGGGCCCGATCTCGAGGACGATCCGGACTTCATGAACGTCACGGCGCGGCTCGAGGTCGCGCTGCCGGCGCAGTACTTCAGGCGCGACGACGAGGGCCGGCAGGTCGCGTTCGACCGTAGCGGGATCGAGTTTCCGGCCGCCTTCTCCGATCTCGGCAAGCTGCTCGAGCGCTCGCGCGACCTCAGGGTGCTGGTGCTGGCCGGCAAGCTCGCCATCCTCAACCGGGACGTGCCGGGTTTTTCCGCCTGCCTAACGACCATCGCCACCCTCCTCGCGGAACAGTGGGAGGCGGTGCATCCGCGGGCGCAGGATGGCGACCAGATCATGCGCGAGGTGGCGCTGCAGAGCCTGGACGAGCTGCCGACCGTCGTGCTGCCGCTGCAGCATGCGCCACTGTTCGTGAGCCGGCGCATCGGTCCCTTCGCCTTTCGCAGCCAGCTCGTCGCGACGGGCGAGACGAAGCTCGTCGAGGGGGAGCAGCATCCCGATGCCGGGACCATCCAGGCGGCGCTGGCGGATATCGACATCGACGAGCTGTCCGCGAGCCTCGCCCGCATCCGCGCGATCGCGGAGGCGCTCGCCGGCATCCGCGCGATCTGGCTGGAGAAGGTGGGGGCCGATCATTCGCTCAGCTTTCCGCGCCTCTCGGCGCTCGTCGATCAGATCGTCGCCTTTCTCGACGCGGCGCTGGCGCGGCGCGTGCCCGGCCACCAGGCGATGCCAGGGCCTCAGGCCGCGCCGGGCGAGGGCGCTCCGGCAGGCGGTTCCACTGTCGCGCCCGGCAGTTGCGACAACATCCTTCAAGTGAAGGATACGCTGGCGGCCTGCCTCGGTTACTTTCGCCGCATGGAGCCTTCCAGCCCGGCGGTCCTGCTGATCGGGCAGGCTCAGCAGCTGATCGGCAAGTCGTTGGTCGAGGTCATCCAGATCATGTTCCCCGAGCATTTCGGCCAGGCGGTTCTGGAGATCGGCGACCGGCCGCGCTTCCGCCTGCCGCTGGAGCGACTGACCGCGCCGGAGGAACAGGAGCCGGAGGATGGCTACGACGACAGCGGCTACGCGTCATCCGAGGACGAGACCAGCGACGAGGCGGCTGAGGAGGCTGGCGAGCCGCAGGCGGAGAGCGAGTTCGGCGGGTCCAACGGCGACGCGCCCGAGGGAGACAAGGCGGCGCGGCCCGCGCTGCAAGTCGCGACGCGGGCCGAGGCGGTGGCGGGGATGAGGGCTGTCGCCGCCTTCTACCGCCGGGTCGAGCCTTCGCATCCGACGCCGCTGCTGATGGACAAGGCCTGCGCGCTGGCGCAGCGGGATTTCATGGCGCTGCTGGGCGACATCCTGCCCGACGTCGCCCTGATGCCGGAGGCCGAGAGCTAGGCGATTTTCCGGTATTCGGCTTGAACCGACTTCGGGTCCGGCGCGACTATATCGGTAGAAGGCAAGAACGGTTACGGTGTCACGTTACGTCGGCGTGACGCATTCGCAGAGGGGCTGCTACCATGGCCGGAGATTCAGGTCAGAAGTTCATTCGCCGCAACAGGCCGCCGCGGGTCCACATCACCTATGAGGATCCCTACAACGCCGAGCAGAAGATCGAGCTTCCCTTCGTGATGGGGGTGATGGCCGATCTTTCGGGCAACACCCCCGGCGTCGAGAAGGCCGAGATCTCGCAGCGCAAGTTCCTCGACTTCGACATGGACAATTTCGACCAGCGCATGGGGGCGATCCAGCCCGGCGTGTCCTTCGCGGTTCCCAACAAGCTGGGCGACGGCGGAGACAAGCTCTCGGTTTCGCTGAAGTTCGCGAAGTTCGACGATTTCAACCCGGCCGCCATCGCCCGCCAGATTCCGGCGATGGCCAAGCTGCTCGAGGCGCGTGAGCAGCTCGCCAATCTGGTGCGCTTCATGGACGGCAAGATGGCCGCCAGCGACCAGATCAAGGCGCTGCTGGCCGATCCCCAGCTGATGGCGGCGCTGAAGGACAGGCTCGGCGACAAGCCCGCCGAAGCCGTCCCGGCCGAAGAGACGAAGTGAGCGAGGCGGCAATGGCAGCGGAAGCACAATCCCAGCAGCCCGGCGCGGTCACCGAGACCCGCGACGTCGACGAATTCGCCTCGGTCCTGAAGCAGAGCTTCAAACCCAAGACCGAGCGCGCCGCGACCGAGGTCGAGGCCGGCATCGCCACCCTGGTCAACCAGGCGCTGGCCGACTCGACGCTGATCAAGAACGACGTGCTCGACACGATCGAGGAGATGATCGCGCGGCTCGACGCCAAGCTGACCGAGCAGATGAACGAGGTGCTGCACGCGCCGGAGTTCCAGAAGATCGAGAGCGCGTGGCGCGGGCTGAACTACCTGGTCTTCAACTCGGAGACTGACGCGCAGCTCAAGATCAAGGTGATGAACGTCTCGAAGAACGAGCTGTATCGGAACCTGAAGACCTATCCCGGCGCGCGCTGGGACCAGAGCCCGCTATTCAAGCAGGTCTATGAGCAGGAGTTCGGCCAGCTCGGCGGCCAGCCCTTCGGTTGCCTGATCGGCGACTATCACTTCAGCCATGTCCCGACGGATGTGCAGCTCCTGCGCGATCTCTCGAAGGTGGCGGCGGCGGCCCATGCGCCCTTCTTCGCCGGCGCGGATCCGACCCTGATGGGGATGGACTCCTGGACCGAGCTGTCGAACCCGCGCGATCTCGGCAAGGTCTTCGACACGCCGGACTATGCGGCCTGGAAGGGCCTGCGCGACGCGGCCGACTCCCGCTATGTCGGCCTGTGCCTGCCGCGGGTGCTGTCGCGGGTTCCCTACGGCGCCAAGTCGGAGCCGGTCGAGGAGTTCGCCTTCGAGGAGGACACCGACGGTCACAAGGGCGAGAAATACGCCTGGATGAACGCGGCCTACGCGATGGCCGTGAACATCAACCGCGCCTACAAGGAATATGGCTGGTGCACGCGCATCCGCGGGGTGCAGTCGGGCGGCGAAGTGCTGAACCTGCCGACCCACACCTTCCCGACCGATGATGGCGGCGTCGACCTGAAATGCCCGACCGAGATCGCGATCAGCGACCGGCGCGAGGCGGAGCTGGCCAAGTCCGGCCTAATCCCGCTGATCCACCGGAAGAACACCGACAAGGCGGCCTTCATCGGTGCGCAGTCGCTGTACAAGCCCAAGAGCTTCTCGGGGCCGGACGGGGTTGCGGCGACGGCATCCGACAACCTGTCGGCGCGGTTGCCCTACATGTTCGCTGTGTCGCGCTTCGCGCACTACCTGAAGTGCATGGTTCGCGACAAGGTCGGTTCCTACAAGGAAAAGGAACCACTGCGGCGCTGGCTGCAGGAGTGGATCACCGACTATGTCGACGGCGATCCGACCAATTCCAGCGAAGAGACGAAGGCGCGGCGCCCGCTCTCCGATGCGCGCATCGACGTCTTCGAGGACGAGGAGAACCCCGGCTACTACTCGGCCAAGTTCTATCTCCGGCCGCATTTCCAGCTCGAGGGCATGGATATCGGCCTGAGCCTGGTCTCACGACTGCCAGCTCCCAAGACGTGACAACCCAGACGTGACCGTCGCCTGATCAGCAGGCGACACCCGTTCCGAAGCTTCCAGGCGCCCGTGTCCTCCGTGACCGGGCGCACAGGAGAACTGCGTCCAGTATCCGGGTTCCGACCGAACTTCTTTCACTCACACAGAGGAGATCACCACCATGGCTAGCGACTTCCTTCTCGAGATCGACGGCATCAAGGGCGAAAGCCAGGATTCCAAGCACAAGGACACGATCGAGGTCGATTCCTTCTCCTGGGGCGTCACCAATGCCGGTACCCATGCGAGCGGCCAGGGCGGCGGCGCCGGCAAGGCCAATTTTCAGGACATCCACTTCACCGCATCGGTCGGCAAGGCCTCGGCCAATCTCGCCATGGCCTGCGCCTCGGGCAAGCACATCACCAAGGCGGTGCTCTATGTCCGCAAGCAGGGCGAGAACCAGCAGGACTACTACGTCCTGACCCTCGAGGATCTGCTGGTCTCGAGCTACCAATCCGGCGACGCCGCCGGCGGCACCACGATCCCGACCGACCAGTTCTCGCTAAACTTCGCCAAGATCAAGTACGAGTACAAGCCGCAGAAGAAGGATGGCACGCTCGACGCCCCGGTCACCATGACCTGGGACCTGAAGCAGAACAAGAAGTAAGTCGTCGCCGGCGCCGCACTCGCGGCGCCGGCTTCGGGCCCGATGATGGCCGTTGCGGGGGAGCGCCGCGACGGCCATCGTGCTTGCCGGGCCGATCGGATTGGGGAAGCGGGAGCGACGACGCGTGCGAGGTCCGGCGAACGGCACATTGACGAAGAAGCGGCTGCGCCCGCCGCTGATGTTCGCCTTTCGCGAGGCGCATCAGGAGAAGGACGCGAAGGTGGCGCTCGATCTGCGCGACGCCGGCGGCGAACGCGTCATCGCCAACCGGCGCGCGGCCCCGCGCGCGGCGATCACGGAGCCGAAGCTGCGGCGCGAGATCGCGATCGATCTCGACGCGCTGGTCAATACCGTCAATCTCGCCTCGTCGGTCGACCTGACGCAGCACGAGCATGTCAGGCGCTCGATCCTCAATCACGGCTTTCCCGACCTCACCAGCCGCTCGATCGACGAACACCGCGTCGACCTCATCGCCAAGGACATGATGGCGGCGCTGGTCGGCTACGAGCCCCGGCTGATCCGCAATTCGATCCAGGTCGAGCGTGACCACTCGCTCGACCGGGTCGAGCTCAAGGTCCGGTTCCTGGTGCGCGCGGATCTCAACTGCGAGCCGCTCAACGTGCCGGTCGAGTTCGTCGCCGATCTCGAGCTCGACACCGGCAAGATGGCGATCAGGAGCCGCTAGGCGATGCATCAGGAGTTCCTCGACGCTTATAATCAAGAGCTCCGCCTCTTCATGGAGCACACGAAGGAATTCGCCGAAGAGTATCCGGGGATTGCCGAAAGACTGGGCGGGCTCGTCGGCGACCGGATGGACCCGATGGTGGCGGGGCTGCTCGAGGGGGCGGCTTTCCTGGCGGCGCGGGTGCAGCTCAAGCTCAAGCACGAGTTTCCCGAGTTCACCACCAATCTGCTCGAGCAGCTGGTGCCGAACTATCTGGCGCCGACGCCCTCGGCGCTGCTCGCCGGCATCCGGCCCCCGTTCTCCGATCCCGGCCTGCGCGAGGGCCTGACCATCCCGCGTGGCTCCTATATCGACGCGACCTATCTCGAGCGCGAGCGGCGCGTCGCCTGCCGCTACCGTCTGGGGACGGAAGTGACGCTCTGGCCCTTCGATGTCGCGGCTGCCGAATACATCCCCGCGCCCGGCCCGCTGCAGGCGCTCGGCCTGTCCACCGACCATCGGGTCCTCTCGGGGCTGCGGCTGACGCTGACGCACCGAACGAGCGCCGATCCCGAGCAGGAGCCCACGGCGGCGCAGGCGCTCAAGACGCCGACGAGCTGGTTTGCCGGCTGCCGCTGCAAGGAGCTGAGCGTCCATCTGCTCGGGGCGGAGGCCGATGCGGTCGCGCTCTACGAGCAGCTCTTCGGCGACTGCGTCGGCATCTATTTCCGCCATCTCGACGAGTTCGGCGATCCCGTCATCACCCCGGCCGATGGCGTCACGCTGGAGCAGATCGGCTTCGGCGAGGAGGAGGCGCTGCTGCCGGCCGACACCCGTGTCTTCCGCGGTTTCGATCTGCTGCGCGAGCTGTTCTGGTTCCCGCGCAAATTCCTCGGCTTCCGTCTCTCCGGGCTGGCGCGGATCATGCCGAAGCTGACGGCGAAGACGGTCGACGTGATCTTCGTCTTCGACGAGGTCAATGCGCGGCTGTCCGCGGCCGTGCAAAAGAGCATGTTCGCGCTCTATGCCGCTCCCGCCATCAACCTCTTCGAGAAGACGCTGGACCGCGTGCCGGTGCGGACCAACCAGCACGAATTCCATGTCGTGCCCGACCGCAGCCGCCCGCTCGACTACGAGCCGCACAGCCTGCTGTCGGTCCACGCCCATTATGCCGGCGGGCGCGAGAAGCAGCCCGTCCACCCGCTCTATTCCTCGCCGGAAGGGGCCTCCCCGACGCATGGACTGCTCTATACGCAGCGCCGTCTGCCGCGCCGCCGCTCGGTCGCCGAGCGCCGGCTCGGCCGGGCCTCGGACTATACCGGCACGGACATGTTCATCTCGCTGGTCGAGCCCGCGGGCGTCGCAGACAGTGTCTCGGTGGCGGAGCTGAGCCTGCGCGCGCTCTGCTCGAACCGGCACCTGCCGGAGCATCTGCCGACCGGCGAGGGCGGCGCCGATTTCCGGCTGATCGACAATGTCGCGCTCGACGTCGCCTGCCTGTCGGGGCCGACGCCGCCGCGTGAGCCGGTCGTCTCGCAATTGCGACTGCGCTCGGAGACGGCCAGCACCGGCGTCGTCACCTGGCGACTGATCAACCTGCTCAGCCTGAACCATCTCGGCCTTGTCCAGCGCGGCGCCGGTCAGAATGGCGAGGCGCTGCGGGAACTGCTCTCGCTCTTCGCCGACCTCGCCGACAGCGCCACCGAGCGGCGCATCCGCGGCATCAAGAGCGTCGACAGCCGCCCCGTCGTGCGCCGCTTTCCGCAGCGCGCGGGAACGGGGGCGGCGAGGGGGCTCGAGATCACTGTCGTGCTCGACGAGAAGGCCTTCGAGGGCTCCGGCGTCTTCCTGCTCGGTGCCGTGCTCGACCGCTTCTTCGCGGAGTACGCCGCGATGAACCATTTCACCCAGACGGTGATCCGCACCGTTGAGCGCGGCGAGGTGATGCGCTGGCCGCCGCGCGCCGGATCGAGGCGGATCCTGTGAGCGAGGACCTCCCCCTTCAGCGCGAGCCGAGCTATGCGGAGCGCCTCCAGGAGGAGCCCTGGCGCTTCGACTTCTTTGCCGTGCTGCGCCGGCTGGAACGCAGCTTCCCGGAGCGGCCGCGCATCGGCGACGTGCCGGCGCGGCGGGACGAATATGTCGCGCTGGGCGAGCAGGCCTTTCTCGATTTCGCGGCCTCGACCCTTGCGGAAGCCGATCGCGACGGACAGGGGCGCCTGCGCCTCTTCGTCAAGTTCCTCGGCCTGCTCGGGCCCCAGGGCGCGCTGCCGCTGGCTACGACGGAGGAGAGCTATCACTGGCAGCTCGCGCGCGACGACGCCTTTCCGCGCTTCCTCGACATCTTCAACCACCGCTTCCTGCAGCTGTTCTTTCGGGCCTGGGCGGATTCGCGCCCCATCGCGCAGCACGACCGGCCGGAGCGGGACCGTTTCGCGGCCTATATCGGCAGCCAGATCGGGCTGGGTTCGGCGCCCTATCTCAGGCGCGACAGCGTGCCCGATGCGGAGAAACTCGCCCATGCCGGGCTGATCGGCGCGCAGGCCAAATCGGCCTCGCGGCTGCGCGGGCTCTTGGCCGGGCTATTCAAGGCCGAGGTCGAGATCGAGCAGTTCGTCGGAATGCGCCTGGTCTTCGACCCGGCCGACCGCACCCGGCTCGGCAGCCGGCACTGCACGCTGGGCGGCGACGCGCTGCTCGGCGCCAGCGTCTACAGTGTCGAGGACAAGTTCCGCATCTGCATCGTCGCACGCAGCCTCGACGAGTTCGCGCGCTTCCTGCCGAGCGGAGACCGCTGCGAGAAGCTGGCGGATGCGGTCTTCTTCCATCTCGGCGAGGGGCTGGAATGGGATGTCGAACTCGCCCTGCCGGTCGGCGAGGTCAAGCCCGCCCGGCTCGGCCAGTTCGGCCAGCTCGGCTGGACGAGCTGGATGGCGCCCAACTGGGATGCCCCGCCCGGCACGCTGCGCCGCGACGCTCGTTTCCATCCGGCCGAGCGCCTGCGCGAGCAACGCAGCCGGGCGCGTTCGACCCCCGCCACCCGATCATCCTGACGCCCGAGGAGACCATCATGGCCGACATCAGTCTCGAAGCCGTCACAGGCAAGCTCAACCGGGTCGGCTACGAGGCCTTCATCCAGGCGCTGCGGCAGGCCAAGGGCGCCGGCAACCGCAATGTCGAGCTGGCGCACTGGCTGGCGCAGATCCTGCTGCGGCCGGCCACCGATCTCGGCCTCACGGCGCAGCATTTCGGGCTGGACATGGGCAGGCTCGCTGCCGACATCGGCGGGGTCATCGAGGGCTTCCGCAAGAACGAGACGGAGATGCCCGGCGTCGCCAACAGCATCGTCGACGGGCTCGATCGCGGCTGGCATTACGCGACGCTGTTCTTCGGCGAGACGCAGATCCGCACCGGCCATGTGCTCGTCGCCATCCTCAAGTCGAACGACCTTCGCCGCGTCCTGACGGGCATATCCAAGGAGTTCGGCAAGATCCCGGTTGACGAACTCGCCGCCGGCCACGCCAAGATCTGGGAGGCCTCGGAGGAGGAGAACCTGCGGCCGATGGACGGCTCGGGCTTGCGCGCGGCCGGGACTCCCGGCGCCGAACAGGCTGAGGGCGCGAAGGGGACGACGGCGCTCGACCGGTTCTCGCAGGACCTCACGGCCAAGGCCCGCACGGGGACGATGGACCCGATCCTCGGCCGCGACGACGAGATCCGCCAGGTCATCGACGTGCTGATGCGCAGGCGCCAGAACAATCCGATCCTCACCGGCGAGGCCGGCGTCGGCAAGACCGCGATCGCCGAGGGCTTCGCCCAGCGCGTGGCATCCGGCGACGTGCCGCCGCCGCTCAAGGGCGTGCGCGTCTGCGCGCTCGATATCGGCCTAATGCAGGCCGGCGCCTCGATGAAGGGCGAGTTCGAGCAGCGGCTGCGCTCGGTGATCGACGAGGTGCAGTCCTCGCCGACGCCGGTGATCCTGTTCATCGACGAGGCGCATACGCTGATCGGCGCCGGCGGGGCGGCCGGCACGGGCGACGCCGCCAATCTGCTCAAGCCCGCTTTGGCGCGCGGCACGTTGCGGACGATCGCGGCGACGACCTGGTCGGAATACCGGCAGTATTTCGAGAAGGACCCGGCGCTGACCCGGCGCTTCCAGCCGGTCAATGTCGACGAGCCGGACGTGGCGCGCTGCTGCACCATGCTGCGCGGGCTGATCGGCCCGATGGAAAAGCACCACAAGGTGCGCATCTCCGATGCCGCGATCGTCGCGGCAGTGACGCTGTCGCACCGCTACATCCCGGCCCGCCAGCTGCCCGACAAGGCGGTCAGCCTGCTCGACACGGCCTGCGCCCGCGTCGCGATCAGCCAGAGTGCGACCCCGGCCGCGATCGAGGATGCCCGCGTCGCGCTCGCCGCGCTGGCGCAGGAGAAGGCGGCGCTGACGGCCGACCAGGATCTCGGCGGCGACACCGCCAAGCGCCTGGCCGAGATCGAGACCGAGAGCGCCGAAGGGCAGGAGAAGCTCGCCGCGCTGGAGGCCGCCTGGGCGAGCGAACTCGCCATCGTCGAGGAGATCAAGGCGCTGCGGGCGAAGCTCGCAGAGCCGCCGGCCTCGGCCGCCGATCCGAAGGCGGAGGTCGCCCAGCAGGTCGCGGCCGAGCAAGCCGGTGCCGAGGCACCGCCCGCCGCCGAACCGGCTCCGGATGGCGCAGCCGACCCGGCCGCGGCGCGCGAGGCGCTGGCGGCAAAATTCGCCGCGCTCTCCGAAATCGATCCGGCACAGCGCATGATCTACGCCCATGTCGACGAACAGTCGGTCGCCTCGGTCGTCTCCGACTGGACCGGGATTCCCGTCGGCCGCATGGTCGCCGACGAGATCGAGACGGTGCTGAAGCTGGCGGACACGCTGAACAAGCGTGTTGTCGGCCAGGATCACGGGCTGGCGATGATCGCCCGGCGCATCGAGACCAACCGCGCCAAGCTCGACAACCCCAACAAGCCGATCGGCGTCTTCATGCTCTGCGGCCCCTCGGGCGTCGGCAAGACCGAGACGGCGCTGGCGCTGGCCGAGCAGCTCTATGGCGGCGAGCAGAACGTCATCACCATCAACATGTCCGAGTTCCAGGAGGCGCACACCGTCTCGACGCTGAAGGGCGCGCCTCCCGGTTATGTCGGCTATGGCGAGGGCGGACGCCTGACCGAGGCGGTGCGGCGCAAGCCCTATTCGGTCGTCCTGCTCGACGAGATCGAGAAGGCGCATCCGGATGTCCACGAGCTGTTCTTCCAGGTCTTCGACAAGGGCGTGATGGAGGACGGCACCGGCCGGCGCATCGACTTCAAGAACACGCTGATCATCCTGACCTCGAATGTCGGCACCGACGAGATCATGCGGATGGCCTCCGACCCGGCGCAGCGCGCCGATCCCGAGGCGATGGCGGTGGCGCTGCGGCCGGCGCTGCTGCGCGTCTTCCCGCCGGCGCTGATCGGGCGTCTGGTGACGATACCCTACTACCCGCTCTCGCCGGACATGCTGGGCGGGATCGTGCGGCTGCAACTCGGCCGCATCGGCAAGCGCATCGCCGAGAACCACGGTGCCGCCTTCGTCTATGACGATGCGGTCGTCGCCCACATCGTCGCGCAGTGCAACGATCCCGATTCCGGCGGCCGCATGATCGACAACATCGTCACCAACTCGATGCTGCCGGCGCTCTCGCGCGCGATCCTGGGCCTGCAGCTGGAGAAGAATCCGCTGACGGAGGCGAAGGTCTCGGTCGAGAAAGGTGCGTTCGTCTACGCCGTGTCGTGAACCGAACAGCGATCCGCACCGACCAAGGGCGGTGCGGCAACCGCGAGAGACGCAGCGAATGGCCTTTTCGGATTACGCCGACTGGTGGGACAAGCAGAAGCTGCAGACCGAGAAGATCCTCGGCGAATGGGTCGAGGACAATCCCCAGTGGTGGGCGGTGACGATCGCCACCGGCGTGCAGACCTCGATGGATCTGGGCGCCGGCTTCGTCGATGTGCTGCGTTTCGGCGAGGGCATCGCCGAGGGCGGTCTGGCCGGGGTGGGCAAGGATGCGCTGCGTCTGCTCGCCATCCTCGGTCCTCTCGGCAAGGCCGGCGGGGTGCTGTCGCGGCTCATCCATCTGCAGCGGATCAGACTGGCCGTGCAGGTCAAGGGCGTCAGCGGCCCCTGCACCTTCCAGGCGATCAACAACGCCATGTCGATCGCGCGCGGTCGCAACTATTTCATCACCGTCAAGGACATGGCGGCGGCGGTCGGCAAGCCGCTGAGTTCCCTGTCCACCAATGCGGCCGGGCGCACGCAACTCGGCGCGCATGTCCAGCAGGCGCTGGATTTCCTGGTGTCGCAGGGTGTCAAGGTCACGCGGCTGAACCAGGCAAGGACGGTCAAGGATATCGTGCAACTCGCGCGGAGCGAGGATGGCGTCATCGTCTTCGCCATCCGCTGTGTGGTGAGGACGCCGGCGGGGGCGCTGAGGGAAATCAACCACAGTGTCATCGCCGTGCGCGACGCCATGGGAGCGGTCCGCTTTGCCGATTACGGCGGAAAGTACTTTCCGTCGCTCGAGCAGTTGGTCTCGCGCTGGGGCATGCTCGAGAAAAGCGGTATCGGCCTGATGCCCAACCAGGCGGTCGGGGCGGTCAACACCATGGCCTTCACCAGCCTGATGGAGGAGAGCATCGTCCTGCTTCAGGGTGCGAGCATGCTGATCTCCGGGCTGACCGCGATCGAGACGGCGGAGGGTGTGGATTTCGCCGCGCCGGTTGTGGTCGCCGCCACATCCGTCCCGACCAAGGCCGACCCGGCCCCACCCGAGGTGGTGAAGGGCAGTTTCGATGCCTTCAAGCAGCGCAAGCAGGGCAAGACCGTCATCCGCCTGCCCGAGACGGTGATCACGGCCGGTAAAGGGACTGCGCCCCCGTCCGCCTGGCTGACCGGCGTGCAGTACAGGCTCAATGCGCTGGGCTTCGGGGCCGGGCCGGTCGACGGGATCAAGGGCCCCAAGACGACGAAGGCGATCAGGCTGTTCCAGACGAGCTATCCGCCGCTCAAGGTCGACGGCATTCCCGGCCCGCGGACGCAGGAGCGCCTCGTCGAGATCTGCGGCTTCTGATGGCGATGACCGAGCGCGGCGCAGCGTCAGAGCGACGGAGCCGCCCGGTCGGCGAAAATGCGCTATCGTCCTCTCCGACGGGGTAGCGACAGCACGAGGGCAGCGGATGTTGCAACCAGCGCGGCTGAAGAGCCGGTCGGGCGCGGAGAGCGGCGGTGGGCGGCCGGTCGAGCCGCCGCGCCCGGGCCTTCGGCGGCGGCCCACGCGCGTCGGACGCTTCGGCCGCATCATGGTGCTGTTGGTCGCGCTTGCCGGCACCGCCTGGTCGGGCGTCGCGACCTGGCTGCTCTATCGCGAGAAGGCGGTGGTGGCCGCGCTGCAGCAGGAGCAGCAGGTGCTGCAGGCCAGCTATGACGAGCGCATGCGGGTCCTGACCCGTCGCCTCGTCAGTTCGATCGCGACGCAGCGCGCGCCCGGTGCTGCGCCACGCGAGGGTAGCGGCGACGATCAACTCGCCGATCTGATCGCGCGGCAGATCGAGCTCGAGGCGCGACAGAACCTACTGGGCACGCTGACGGGCCAGGCGGTCGCGCCCGTTCTGCCCAACAGCGGCGCGCAGGCGCCGGGCGGGGCCGGGGGGCTTGCGGCGGTCGATCCGTTCCAGGGCAACATCCTGGAGCATATCAACCCGGCCGTCGTCGCCCCGCAGAAGCGCCTGGCGGCCGTCGCTCTGCGGGCCGAGGAGGCGATGCCTCTCTCCGAGCGGGTGACGCTGCTGCAGCAATCGCTCGACCGCATCGACCAGGCGCAGGGGCAGCAGTTGTCGGCGCTGGGCCTGCGCCTCGCCGGGCGGGTGCAGGAGGTGAGGGCGGCGCTGGCTGATCTCGGGCTCGATGTGGGCAAGGTCCGGCTGCCCCCGGCCCGGCAGGCGATGGGCGGGCCGCTGATCCCGCTCTCGGTGACGGTGCGCCCGGGCAGCTTCGAGCATCGCGTGCTGCAGCTCGGCGAGGCGCAGGCGAATTTCGGGCGCTGGCGCGAGCTGGCGCAGATCGTGCCGTTGCGCCGTCCGCTGGACGGCGACGACAGCACGACGAGCAATTTCGGCATGCGCACCGATCCCTTCACCGGCGCGGCGGCGATGCATGCCGGCATGGACTTCCGCGGCGAGACCGGCACGCCGATCCGCGCCACCGGCGCCGGCAAGGTGCTGCGGGCCGAGGTCGCGGGCGGCTATGGCAACCTGGTCGAACTCGACCATGGCAATGGGCTCACGACGCGCTACGCGCATCTGAGCGCCTTCGACGTGAAGCCGGACCAGATCGTTCCGCCCGGTGCGATCATTGGCCGGCTGGGCTCGACCGGCCGCTCGACCGGCCCGCATCTGCATTACGAGACGCGGTTGGCCGGCGAGGCGACGAACCCGCTGAAGTTCATCGAAGTGGGCACGCGCCTGTCGCAGCCCTCGCTGCCGCCGGGGGTGCGGTGAGTGCTGCCAAGCCTGACGTTGACCCTCTGCCGTCATCCTGGGCGACCGAAGGTCGACCGGGATCCATCATCGGGCAGGACGTTGCCCCATGATGGATCCCGGCCTGCGCGGCTTCGCCGCTTGTCCAGGATGACGGGTTGGTTTGCCGTGCAACGGCTCAGGTGGCCGCCGCCTCCGCCATGAAGGCCTCCAGCGCCTCCTGCTCGGCCGTCGAGAGGCGCAGGCCCAGCTTGCTGCGGCGCCAGAGCACGTCGGCAGCCTGTTTCGCCCATTCCGCGCGCATGAGGTAGCGGACCTCGCGCTCGTACAGATCGGCGCCGAAATGGCGGCCGAGATCGGCCTCCTGGCCAGCGCCCTGCAGGATCTCCCGCGCCCTGGTGCCATAGGCCCGCACCAGCCGCGCCAGCGTCGCGCGGGCGAGCCAGGGATGGGCGGCGGCGAGCGCGTCGACCTGCGCCTCAAAGCCCTCGACCGGGAAATCGCCGCCCGGCAGCGTGCCGGTGACGGTCCAGGTCGGGCGCGCCGCCCAGGCGGCGTGGGGACCGAGCTTCTCCAGCGCGGATTCGGCGAGGCGGCGATAGGTCGTGATCTTGCCGCCGAAGACGGACAGCAAGGGCGCCTGGCCCTGCGGCGCGTCGAGCGTCAGGACATAGTCGCGCGTCGCCTCCTGGGCCTTGCTGGCGCCGTCGTCATAGAGCGGGCGGACGCCGGAATAGGTCCAGACGACGGAGGCCGGCGTCACCGGCTCGCGGAAATACTCGCTCGCGGCGGCGCAGAGATAGTCGATCTCCTCGGGCGTCGCCTTCGCATCGGCGGGATTGCCGCGATAGTCGCGATCGGTCGTGCCGAGCAGGGTGAAGTCGCGCTCATAGGGGATGGCGAAGATGATGCGCCCGTCGGCGTTCTGGAAGATGTAGCAACGGTCGTGATCGTAGAGCCGGGGCACGACGATATGGCTGCCCTGGACCATGCGGACGGCGGCCTTGGTATTGGAGCGGACGACGCCGCCGAGCACGTCGCCGACCCAGGGGCCGGCCGCATTGACCAGCGCCTTCGCCAGCACGCTGTGGCGGGTGCCGTTCGTCTCCGCGGTGATGCGCCACAAGCCGCCCTCGCGATCGGCCGAGACGACGCGGGCGCGGGTGTGGATCGTGGCGCCCTTCGCGGCGGCGTCCATGGCGTTGAGCACGACGAGGCGCGAATCCTCGACCCAGCAATCGGAATACTCGAAGGCGGTGGCGCCGTTGTCCTTGAGCGGCCGGCCGGTAGCATCCTGCGAAAGGTCTAGCGTGCGCGTCGCCGGCAGTTTCTTGCGGCCGCCGATATGGTCGTAGAGGAACAGGCCGAGCCGCAGCAGCCAAGCCGGGCGCAGGCCCCTGTGATGCGGCAGCACGAAGCGCAGCGGCCAGATGATGTGCGGGGCGATCGCCCAGAGCCGCTCGCGCTCCATCAGCGCCTCGCGCACGAGCCGGAACTCGTAATGCTCGAGATAGCGCAGACCGCCGTGGATCAGCTTGGTCGAGGCCGAGGAGGTCGCGCTGGCGAGGTCGTCCTTCTCGAAGAGGACGACGGAGGCGCCGCGTCCCGCCGCGTCGCGGGCGATGCCGCAGCCATTGATGCCGCCGCCGATGACGGCGAGGTCGTAGGTGGTTTCGCTCTCGGTCATTCCGGTCTCAGGCCTTGAAGATGGTCTCACCCGTCAACCCGTGGCGGGCGCAGGCGTTGCGCGTGTCGACGACAAGCTTGGCATGGGCCACGAGCAGCGCGTAGTCGACGTCGTCATGGTCGGTGGCGATCAGTACCGCGTCGAAGCCGGCGATCGCGTCTGCCGTCAGCGGCGTGCTCGGACGGGCGGCCAGCGCGCCGTGCTTGCGGCTCTTGCGGATCGCCGGGATATGGGGGTCGTGATAGGCGGCCTCTGCGCCCCGGGCCTCGATCAGCTCGATCAGCTTGAGGGCCGGGCTCTCGCGCATGTCCTCGACGTTCTTCTTGTAGGCGAGGCCGAGAACGAGGATGCGCGCGCCGCTGAAGCTGCGGCCGAGCTGGCGGTCGACGAGTTCGGCCAGCCGATCGACGACGCGATAGGGCATCTCGGTGTTGATCTGCCCGGCGAGTTCGATGAAGCGGGTGGCGATGTCGAATTCGCGCGCCTTCCAGGTCAGATAGAAGGGATCGATCGGGATGCAGTGCCCGCCGAGGCCCGGGCCCGGATAGAACGGCATGAAGCCGAAGGGCTTGGTCTTGGCGGCGTCGATCACCTCCCAGATGTCGATGCCCATGGCCGCATAGACCTGCTTGAGCTCGTTCACGAGGGCGATGTTGACGGCGCGGAAGATGTTCTCGGTCAGCTTCACCGCCTCGGCCGTGGCGGTCGAGGAGACCGGCACGGTCCTGACGACGAGGGCGCCATAGAGCGCGTTCGCCATGGCGAGCGCCGCAGGGCCGTCGCCGCCGACGACCTTGGGAATGTCGGAGGTGCCGAACTGGGCGTTGCCGGGGTCCTCCCGCTCGGGCGAATAGGCGAGGAAGACATCCGTGCCGCTGCTCAGGCCCGAGGCCTCCTCCAGGATCGGCCGCATCAGCTCGTCGGTCGTGCCCGGATAGGTCGTCGATTCCAGCACGATGAGCTGGCCGCGCCGTAGGCGCCGGCCGATCGCCCGCGTGGTCTGCTCGACGAAAGAGAGATCGGGCTCGCGCTGGCGCGAGAGCGGGGTCGGAACGCAGATCAGCAGGGCGTCGGGCTCGGAGAGCCGGTCGAAATCGGTCGTCGCCTCGAAGCGGCCTTCGGCGAGGCCGGCGACGATCAGATCCATCGGGATGTGCTTGATCGTCTCGCGGCCGGCATTGATCTGGTCGACGCGGGCCTGGTCGATGTCGAAGCCGATGACGCGGATGCCCTGGCGGAGCGCGGCCAGCGCCAGCGGGATGCCGACATAGCCGAGCCCGATGACGCCGATCACCACCGAGCGGTCACGGACCTTCCCGACGAAATCCTGCGCGACATCAGCCAAATCCTGCACTCTCGCCTCCGGTTCGCGCAAAGCCGGCGCCCGTTGGAAACGGCGGGCCGGCCAGCCCGCGGTCCTTGCCGAGATCACCCGCTCTGTCAACGCGACCGGAGCGCCCGGCTTGCGCCGCAGCCGCCGTGGCAGTCAGATGCGCGCGAAGCGCCCGAGGCCCGCAAGCCGTCGCGGCGAACCACCGGATCCCGAACCGCCATGACCGTCACCGATATCGCGACGCGGACCTACAATCATGGCTGGCGGCTCGATCCGATCATCCGCAGCCTGCTCGACACCGATTTCTACAAGCTGCTGATGCTGCAGATGATCCGCGCCTTCCATCCGGAGGTGCAGGTCACCTTCTCGCTGATCAACCGCTCGAAGCAGATCCGCCTGGCGGACATCGTCGACGAGGCGGAGCTGCGCGCGCAGCTCGACCATGCCCGCTCGGTGCGCTTCACCAAGAAGGAGCTGATCTGGCTCGCCGGCAACTCGTTCTACGGCAAGCGCCAGATGTTCTCGCCGGAGTTCCTGGCCTGGCTCGCCGATTTCCAGCTGCCTGATTACGAGCTGCGCCGGGTCGAGGGGCAATACGAGCTGCATTTCGAGGGGCCCTGGACCCATACGACGATGTGGGAGGTGCCGGCGCTGGCGATCATCAACGAGCTGCGGGCCCGGCGCGTCATGGTCGGGCAAAAGCGGTTCGCGCTCGATGTGCTCTATGCCCGCGCCAAGGCGAAGATGTGGGACAAGGTCGAGCGGCTGCAGAGGCTGCCGAACCTCAAACTCTCCGATTTCGGCACGCGCCGGCGCCATGGCCATCTCTGGCAGCGCTGGTGCGTCGAGGCGCTGAAGGAGGGGCTGGGGCCGAAATTCAGCGGCACCTCGAACGTGCTTCTGGCGATGGACGCCGATCTCGAGGCGATCGGCACCAACGCCCATGAGCTGCCGATGGTGCTGGCGGCGCTGGCCGACAGCGACGCCGAGCTGCTGCGCGCGCCTTATCGCGTGCTCGACGAGTGGCGCCAGGTCTATGGCGGCAATCTGCTGATCGCCCTGCCGGACGCTTTCGGAACGAGCGGCTTCTTGCGTCATGCGCCGGACTGGGTGGCGGACTGGACGGGTTTTCGGCCCGATTCCGCGCCGCCGATCGAGGCGGGCGAGGCGATCATGGCTTGGTGGCGCGAGCGCGGGCGCGATCCCAAGGAGAAGCTGCTGGTCTTCTCGGACGGGCTCGATGTCGATGCGATCGAGCGGGTCTACCGGCATTTCGACGGCAAGGTCCGCATGGCCTTCGGCTGGGGCACCGACCTCACCAACGATCTCGTCGGCTGCCTGCCCGACGGCTCGCGCGCGCTCGACCCGATGTCGCTGGTCTGCAAGGTCACCAAGGCGAACGGGCGCCCTGCGGTGAAGCTCTCCGACAATCCCGAGAAGGTCTCGGGCGAGGCGGAAGCCGTCGCGCGCTACCGGCGCGTGTTCGGGGGCGGCTGACGACGCGCCAGACCTGTCCGGCCGGCTCCGGTATGGCCCAAGAACAGTTCGCTCGCGAAAGCGTTATAGTTCGTTCGTCTGATGACTAGCGCAAGAGGCTTCGCGGCCCTTGCGTCATACAAGTCTTCCTGCTCTGCTGCGGTCAAGACGCCTCAAGCAATAAGCGGCGCTTCAACAGGGGAGTGAGACATGACGTCTGCAAAGGCCAAGGGAGAATCGCGTCGAAAATTCCTGAAGACCTCGCTGGTTGCCACGGCCGCGACGGTCGCTGCGCCCGCGATCGCGCAGCAGGCCGGGCCGATCGCCATGCGCTGGCAGAGCACATGGCCGTCGAAGGACATCTTCCACGAATACGCGCTCGACTTCGCCAAGAAGGTCAACGACATGACCGGCGGCGATCTGAAGATCGAGGTGCTGCCGGCCGGCGCGGTGGTGCCGGCCTTCGGGTTGCTGGAGGCGGTGTCCAAGGGCACGCTCGATGGCGGCCATGGCGTGCTCGTCTATCATTACGGCAAGCAGACGGCGCTCGCGCTGTGGGGCTCGGGCCCGGCCTATGCCATGGACGCCAACATGCTGCTCGCTTGGCACAAATACGGTGGCGGCAAAGAACTGCTGGCCAAGCTCTACGCCTCGATCGGCGCCAATGTGCAGTCCTTCCCCTATGGCCCGATGCCGACGCAACCGCTCGGCTGGTTCAAGAAGCCGGTGACGAAGCTCGAGGATCTGAAGGGGCTGAAATACCGCACCGTCGGCATCTCGATCGACATCTTCACGGCGATGGGGCTCGCGGTGAACGCGCTGCCGGGCGGCGAGATCGTCTCGGCCATGGATCGCGGCCTGCTCGACGCGGCCGAGTTCAACAATGCCAGCTCCGACCGCGTGCTCGGATTCCCCGACGTTTCGAAGGTCTGCATGCTGCAGAGCTACCACCAGAACGCCGAGCAATTCGAAATCATGTTCAACAAGACGAAGTTCGACGCCCTGCCGGACAAGATGAAGGCGATCATCACCAACGCCGTCGAGGCCGGCTCGGCGGAGATGTCCTGGAAGGCGATCGACCGCTACTCGCAGGACTATGTCGAGCTCCAGACTAAGGACAAGGTGCGGTTCTACAAGACGCCGGATGCGATCCTGAAGCGCCAGCTCGAGCTCTATGACGAGGTGGCCAAGAAGAAGGCGGCCGAGAACCCGCTCTTCGCCGAGATCCTGCAGTCGCAGCTCGCCTTCGCCAAGCGCGCGACGCGCTGGGAGCAGGACACGGTGGTCAGCCGCAGGATGGCCTTCGACCATTACTGGGGCCCCAACGGCGTCGCCGCCAAGCTCTGAGCCTCTTGTCACGATAACGGCCATGGCCCGCACCTCCTCGTGCCGGCCATGGCGTGCGCCTGCGAGGCCTGAATGAGCGTCGAGAAAGTCCTTCTGGCCTGCGACCGCGTCAGCACCTTCTTCGGCAAGTTGGCGGCCTGGCTGATCATCGGCCTGATGCTGTTGGTCTGCGCCGAGGTGTTCAAGCGCTACATCCTGAACGCGCCGACCGCCTGGATCTTCGACGCGAGCAATATGCTCTATGGCTCGCTGTTCATGCTCTGCGGCGCCTATACTCTGGCCCAGAACGGCCATGTCCGGGGCGATTTCCTGTACAGCTCGATGAAGCCGCGCACCCAGGCGGGGCTCGATCTGGCGCTCTACTTCCTGTTCTTCCTGCCCGGCATCTGCGCGCTGGTCTATGCGGGCTACGACTATGCCGCCGATTCCTGGCGCATCGGCGAGCATTCCAACGTCACGGCCGACGGACCGCCGGTCTATCACTTCAAGACGGTGATCCCGGTCGCGGGCGCGCTCGTGCTGCTGCAGGGCGTGGCGGAGATCGCGCGCTGCGTCGTCTGCCTCAAGACCGGCGCCTGGCCGGCGCGGCTCAAGGATGTCGCCGAGATCGACGTCGTCGAGGAGCAGCTCGCGGCGAGCGAGCATCTCGACGAGGCGACGCGGAAGGCCGCGATCGAACGCACGCACAGCATCGACGAGACGGCCCGGCAGCGCGGGCTGGGCGGAGACCGGCATCCATGAGCGACCCCGCCCTCGGCCTGAGCATGCTCGGGCTCATCGTCGTCGTCATCATCCTCGGCTTTCCCACCGCCTTCACGCTGATGGGGCTGGGGATGATCTTCGGCTATGTCGCCTTCTACGATCCGACCCAGGCCTGGTATGCGAACCGCATCTTCGATCTGATGGTCCAGCGCACCTATGGCGCCATGACCAACGACGTCCTGATCTCGATCCCGCTCTTCGTGCTGATGGGCTACGTGATGGAGCGGGGCGCGCTGGTCGACAAGATGTTCTACGCCGTGCAGCTCGCCTTCCGGAACGTGCCGGCGGCGCTGGCGGTGGCGACGCTGCTGGTCTGCACCTTCTGGGGCATCGCCAGCGGGCTGGTCGGCGCGGTCGTGGTGCTGATGGGCGTCATCGCCCTCAACCCGATGCTGAAGGCGGGCTACGATGTCCGGCTGTCGTCGGGCGTGATAACGGCCGGCGGCACGCTCGGCATCCTGATCCCGCCCTCGGTGATGATCATCGTCTATGCCGCGGTGGCCGGACAATCGGTGGTGAAGCTCTACGCCGCCGCGATGTTCCCCGGCTTCTTCCTCGCCTTTCTCTATCTCGTCTACATCGTCGGCTGGGCGCTGCTGAACCCGCGCGTGGCGCCGGCGCTGCCGCCGGAGCAGAGGCAGGTTCCCGTTCCGGACTGGACGAGGACGCTCGCCGAGCCGCATCGCGGCCGGGTGTTTCCGGCGCTGAGCCTGGCGCTGCTCTCGCCGGGGCGTGCGCGCGGGATCCAGCGCGACGGACAGCCCGTGACCTGGGGCGCCTTGTTGCAGGCCTGGAGCTATGCGCTGGTCCCGGTCACGCTCGTCGCGGGGACGCTCGCGCTGATCTGGTGGTATGTCGTCATCCACCAGCAGGCCGGCGCGGCCGAGGCGCTGCCGGCGATCGAGCAACTCGGCACACCGGACCTCGTTCCGGAGGAGACGGGCGAGGGCAAGGGGCCGCCGACTGCCTTCTATCTCTGGTTCGGCGCCATCGCGCTCGGCTGCGCGGCGCTGATGCTGCGCTATTACGTGCGCATGACCGCGGAGCGGCTCGAGGTCATCCGCATGCTGACCGACGCGGTGCTGCCGCTCGGCCTGCTGACGGTGATCGTGCTGGCGGTGATCCTGTTCGGGATCACGACGGCGACCGAATCCGCCGCCGTCGGTGCAGCGGGTGCCTTCCTGCTCGCCTTCCAGGCCCGGACGCTGAACTGGAAGAAGATCAAGGAGGCGGTGTTCCTGACCGCCAAGACCACATCGATGGTCTGCTGGCTCTTCGTCGGATCGGCGATCTTTTCGGCCGTGTTCGCGCTGCTCGGCGGGCAGGCCCTGCTCGAGCGCTGGGTGCTGTCGCTGGACCTGTCGCCGCTGCAGTTCATGATCCTGTCGCAGGCGATCATCTTCGTGCTCGGCTGGCCGCTGGAATGGACCGAGATCATCGTGATCTTCGTGCCGATCTTCCTGCCGATGCTGAAGCATTTCGGCATCGACCCGATCCTCTGGGGGGTGCTGGTCTTCGTGAACCTGCAGGCGGCGTTCCTGTCGCCGCCGGTCGCGATGTCGGCCTTCTACCTCAAGGGCGTCGCTCCGCCGCATGTGACGATCAACCAGATCTTCGCGGGGATGATGCCCTATATGCTGATCGTGATCCTGTGCATGGTGCTGATGTATCTCTGGCCGGGGCTGACGCTGTGGCTGCCCGAGTATCTCTATGGCGGCTGAGCCGTCGGGCCGCTCCGAGGGGGCGGGCAGGGGTGTCGGCGCCTTGCAATCGCGGCCAAAACCCCCTAATGCGACCGCGCTTTCGGAAGGCCTCGCAGGGCCGGTGTCAGGAAACAGGGTGTCATGGCCAAAGAGAAATTCGCTCGCACGAAGCCGCACTGCAACATTGGAACGATTGGTCACGTCGACCATGGCAAGACGTCTCTGACGGCTGCGATCACGAAGGTGCTTGCGGAGTCGGGCGGTGCGTCGTTCACGGCCTATGACCAGATCGACAAGGCTCCGGAGGAGAAGGCTCGCGGCATCACGATCTCGACGGCTCACGTCGAGTACGAGACGCCGAACCGTCACTACGCTCACGTCGACTGCCCCGGCCACGCCGACTATGTGAAGAACATGATCACGGGCGCGGCGCAGATGGACGGCGCGATCCTGGTGGTGTCGGCGGCGGACGGCCCGATGCCGCAGACGCGCGAGCACATCCTGCTGGCGCGCCAGGTCGGCGTTCCGGCGCTGGTCGTGTTCATGAACAAGGTCGATCTCGTCGACGACGCCGAGCTGCTCGAGCTGGTCGAGATGGAGATCCGCGAGCTTCTGTCGAAGTACGATT
>FWWL01003913.1_pt1 | contig 26139 bp, 26 predicted proteins | sample 2228331 | NCBI WGS metagenome assembly FWWL01 (sample SAMEA103939775, study PRJEB20133) | metagenome | reverse complement strand
GCCTCGAATCTTAACTGACTCAGGCCCCGCCTCCCTTCTGGGCTAACTTAAAGTATAGGCTTTAGGAAGGGAGCGAGTCAAGAGCAGTGGGGCCTGTCTCTCAAATCCCTCCCCTCGATGGGGGAGGGTTAAGGGTGGGGAGTGAATTCTTCCCCTTCCACCAACTCCCTTCCACCAGAAGAGAAGAGCGGCTTTCTATCGCATCGGGAACGAAGATTACAAGATCAGCCCAGAGTAGTGACTCATGCCTAATTAAAGCTTAGAAGAGGAGATTGGAACTAGGCACTTACCAGGGCCCCTGCGATCCTCACGGCCGTCCCGGGGAAATCGGCTTCGCGGTAGGCTCTGCGCTGGCCGAGCCGGGGGCCGTCATTCTCGTATCTCGGGATGAGATGGAGGTAGAAGTGGAAGACCACCTGCCCGGCCTGAGGGCCGTTCGATTGCAGGAGATTAGGGCTTTCTCGATCGCCCGCGCGACCTGTGGGCTGTGCTTGCCACGGCCTTCAGCTCCTCCAGCGGGAGTCCGAAGAGGTCGCGATAGTGGCCCTTCGGGATTACTAGAGTATGACCCCGGCTTAGAGGGTTGATATCGAGGAAGGCCATGACTTGTGCGTCCTCGTAGACGAGGTAAGCGGGGCCTCGTAGCGGGCGATTCGGCAGAAGATGCAGCTCATCGTTCGCTAGCTAGCTGGTCTAGGTGAGGAGCTTTTCCAGGCCCTGGGGGCGCCGCTCTAGGCCGATGGACGTGAGCGAGAGCGGCCTGGAGAAGAGCCCTTCCGCGACCCCTTGGACCTCAGCGGCGGTCACGGCCTCGATCTTCGTGATCACCTCTTCAATCGGCATGTGGAGGTCGTAGAGCTCGCCCAGGCCGAGCCGGACCATCCGCGCCTGGCTGCTCTCCAGCCCGAGGAGGAGGTTCCCCTTCAGCTTCCCCTTGGCTAGCCGAACCGAATAGGGTTAGGGGAGCACGGACTAGAGGTCTGTTCGGAACAAGGGATCCTGATCAGGGTAGATGTTGTTGACCTGCAGCCAATTAAAACGCTTCTCTCCCTCCGCTTTGGACCATGGTCGGGTTAGCCCCAAGCTGATGATGACCTCACCACTTTGCTTGAGTAGTTCCTGAAGCCGGTTGAAATGTACTAGATCCACTTCCCAGCAAGTGCCCTTGCATTTGTAAAGACGCAAGTCATTCACTGCAATACTCTCATTCTCCCCAATGCCTAGTGAGGCCCGGATGTCATCATACTCCTGTTCCAATGAGAGGCGCAGATCTCGGCTCTTGAGCTTGATCTCCCCCAGGGAGGCCTTGCCCTTACCTTCCGGGACTATCCAAGTCCGCCCGTGCCGCCGCAGCTCAACGCCAAAAATGGATTGTAAAGTGGATTCAATGGATCCCATGTCGGGGGCACAGTGCTCTTTTAAAAGCTGCCAGAAATCTTCTGAGTTAAGTTGGCTAAGATAGCAGTATCCTGCGAAAACCCTGTCCTCTACATGCGGAGGGCTGGGGAGAGATTCCTTGGAGGCTAGCGATAGCTCAACCTCTGCGCCCAAAGCGAAAGCGCCACCCTGACTACGGAGGTTCTCAAGCGACAGACGACGGCTCATTGGCATCGGCCGGATCCTTTGTCCACTAGATTTGTCTAAGCCAGCAGCGCAGATATAAGGATAATCCATGCGTGTGAGATGCGTAACCACTATCCTAACACAGCTCATAAATGATGCACCTCCCCTTGGCTCCAGGTCTCCACTAGATACTCCGCTACCAGACGGCGGTGACAGTGGTCTGGTTTCGGTTCACTGCACAGAAGCACGGTAGGAGTGGAAAAGAAATCCGGTTTATAGTTATCTTGTGGCCGCCTTTGGTCAAGAAGTTGCCTGAAGTGTTTAGCATAATCTTCCCAAGCGATCTTCCCTTTTTCATAGTCCTGAAGGAGGTTGTTGGTCGGTGCGAGCATTGGATCGTGGATGTACTCCGCGTTAAGTATCTGGCGCAGAAAATAAGCAAGGTCTTTTCTTTTGGTGAAACCCGCGAGCTGTGACGTATTTTTGAGGCGCACATCGATCAGCCTTTGTATACCATATCGCCTCAAGAGCTCGAAGAACGTCTCGGCATCTTTCCCGCTGGAACCGATCGTATAGATTTTGGGGATATCCAAGGTCGGATCACCTCCCCTTCAAAAAGGGGAATGTCTGTCTCCTCTTTTTTCCGCAATTCTGCCTCGCTTTCTAGTTTTCCGTCCTTACGAATATGGAAGATCCTTTCAGCCAGTTCTGGTTGTTTTTGGCAAAGCACCTCCACAATCAGCAGTCGCCGGTGGCAATTGCTGGGATCTTCTTCGCTGCACATAAGAGCAATACGACGCCCGTCCATCAACTGTTTGAGCCGATCTAGTCCTCTGTGAAAGGTTTCCTTTTGAGCCATTTTGGCATAAGCCGCGTGACCTTTTTTATCGTAGTCCCCCTCGTCCATAGGCCATCCGCCTAGCTCTTTCCCCATGAACGCATAGTCAATACCAGCTTTCTTCAGAGCTTGGGCGAGCTTAGGCGCATTGAACTGCGGGTAAAGCCGCGAGTATGGTTGGGAGCGGACGTCCACCAAGACTTCTATTCTATGATGCTCAAGAAGTTTGACAAAATGATCCAATGAATGGTTCGAGTGGCCTATTGTGAAGATAGGGCTCGCTTCTACCTTTTCTTTCTCTGGTTCTTTATCTTTTCCCATTTGCCCCTTTTCTTTGCTTAGTATACTTGAACCGCCTTTTAGGGACAAATGCTGGATCTTGGTGCGCCAGGAGATCGTTACCAGGCCCGGGAGCCTACAAACAGGCGGTAGACGAGGGACTCCGTCTTCGTGTCGGTGTGGATGTCGGCGCGCGGTCCCACAGCGTGGGGATCGCTTACCCCGACGGAAGGGGACGATGGAGGACCTCAAAGCGCGGGGCCCTCCGCTGGACGTGATGATCCACAAGCGCGGGTACCAGCTGTACGATGGGGTGAACTGGGGGACAGGCCTTGAGTTTTAGCGTTTACTGCCGACCCCATCCAAATTTGGTGAATCAATCCCCAACGCGTCGTGCTCGAGCTCGCACGGAACCACTCTGAGCCAAAGGCCAACATCTGTCGGGGCAAACGCCAGCTATGTCCAAATGCTTTTGGAGAAGCTGTGGACCAGCTCGCCCCGTGCTGCGGTTCCTCCCTTTTACGCCCTTCATTTCCTTCCTCTCCGCTGCGGCCGGGGCTGCGGTTGCAAGCCCGAATAGCGAGAGCAAGTAGGACGGCCTCGCGCTCGGCCCTACTTGCCCAGGGCAGTAAGGATCGCTTGCATAAAGACCGGCAGGTCAGCGGGTACACGCGAGGTAATGAGGTTCCCGTCCACCACCACGGGCTCGTCCACCCAACTCGCCCCCGCATTTTCCAGGTCGTCGCGAATGGCCGACACGCTGGTGACGCGCCTGCCCTTCACCACCCGCGCTGAACACAACATCCATCCCCCGTGGCAGATGGCGGCCACCGGCTTGCCAGCCTGGGCCATGCCCCGCACAAACTCCACCAGCTCGCGGCTGCGCCGCAAGTAGTCTGGAGCATAACCGCCGGGGATCACCACGGCGTCGAAGTCTTCCACCCGTACGTCCTTGGCCCCGAGCTCGGCCTGGGCGGGGTAGCCCAACTTGCTCTCGTACACCTTGGCTTCCGGTCCCACCGCCACCACTGTGGCCCCCGCCTCCTTCAGGCGCAGGTAGGGGTACCAAAACTCCAGCTCTTGATACATGTCCGCCACGAGCACAGCCACCTTTTTCCCTCTGAGGTTCATAGATCTCCTTTCTCACGCGCGGGGGTGGATCCACACCTGCCCCGCATCCAGGGACGCCCGACCCGAAGAGGCCCGACGCAACCGGTCCATGATGGCCACGCCCAAGCCCTGCTCGGGCACCGGCTCGGCCACAATGGCCTCCAAACCCATCCGATCCAAAGCCCGCAAGGCCGAGAAGAAACACGCCGCCGCTTGGATCAAATCGCCTGTTGGCGAAAGGACCTCCACGTGGGCAAAGCCTTCCCAACTGTCGCGGAACGCCAAAAGGCCGCACCGGCGGCGGTCGAGGGCCTGGCCACCGCTCAGCAAGCCTGGCTCCAGCAAGAAAAGTGGTGTGGTGGGCTGGTAGTGGCGCGGCAACGTGCCCGGCGAGGCCGAAGGCCCGCTGCGCGCTTCGACCCGCAGATTGGGCATCAATTCCCGCAGGGCTTCCAGCGGCGTTCCCCCGGGCCGCAGCACCACCGGGGGCTGTTCTACCAGCGACACCACAGTGGATTCGATCCCCACCGGCGTGGGCCCTCCGGCGATCACCGCGTCGATGGATTCGCCCAGTTGCTCCATGACGGCCTCATGATGCGTGGGGGAGAGCCGTCCGAACCGGTTGGCGCTGGGCGCGGCGATGGGGCAGCCGGCCCGGCGGATGAGCGCCAAGGCCACGGGGTGACTGGGCATGCGCACGCCCACGGTGGGCAGCCCCGCCGTCACGATGTCGGGCACCACGGGCTTTTTGGGCAGCACAAGGGTAAGGGGTCCCGGCCAGAACGCGTTCATGAGCCTTTGGGCCTGCCGGGGCACCCGGGCCCACAGCCGGCGCGCCTCTTGGGGCGAGGCCACATGGACGATGATGGGATCGAAGGTGGGGCGGGCCTTGACGGCAAAAACGCGGGCCACGGCCTCGGCGGAGAGGGCGCACGCCCCCAGCCCATACACGGTCTCCGTGGGAAACGCCACAAGCCCGCCCTGGCGCACGATCTCCGCCGCGCGCCCAATCCCCCCTTCATCGGCCGGAAGAAGCTCCGCCTTCACGCCTTGATCCTACAGCAACCGGGCCGGGAAGGTCTATAATGGCGACGATGCCCGCGGATCTGCTGTTTTACGGTGGCCCCATTTGGGGCGCAGAGGGAGCTGATGCGGTGGCCGTGCAAGGCGGGCGCATCGCGGCCGTGGGGCCTGCGGCCGAGGTGTTCCGCCTGCGCGGGCCGGAAACGCGGCTGGTGGCCCTGAACGGCCGGGCCCTCCTCCCCGCTTTTTTCGATGCCCACGTGCATTTCTTGCGCCTTGGACTGGACCGCACGTTCTACGTGGACCTCTCCGCCGCCCGATCGCTGGCCGAGGCGCTGGACCTGCTGCGCCAAGCCGCCCGAACCCGGCCCGGGACATGGGTGGTCGGGCGAGGTTGGGACGAGTCCCGCTGGCCAGAACGTAGGTACCTCGAGCGGGACGACCTCGATCGCGCTGTGCCCCAGCAGCCTTGCTGCGCGGTGCGTGTGGACGGCCACTTGGTGGCGTGCAACACCCTCGCCTTGGCCCGCTGTACACGACCCGAGGGCGAATTCGTGGACCGGGACCTGGGTCACCTCCGTGAGGACGCAGCCTGGGAGCTGTTGTCCACGGTCAAGCCGGACGAGGAAATGTTGCTGGAAGGCGTGGCCGAGGCCTCACGGCTGGCTGCTTCCCATGGGGTGGCGGCCGTGGCGGACATGGCCTCGAGGGACCTTCCCTTGTACCTCCAGGCGGCGCGCCGCGGTGCCCTTAAAACCCGGGTTTTCCTGTACCTCCCCACGGAACACCTGGAGGCCTGGGTGTCCCTCGGTCTGCGCCGGGGGTTCGGCACATCGCTTGTGCGCGTACAGGGGATCAAGGTGTTCATGGACGGGTCGATTGGTGCGCGCACGGCGGCGGTCCAGGAGCCCTATCGGCAGGGCGGCCACGGTCAGCTGTTGATGAACCGGGCGGAACTGGCCCGTCTGTGGCGCCGCATGGCCGAGGCCGAAGCCCAGGCCGCGATTCACGCCATCGGCGACCAGGCCATTGAGGAGGTGCTGGCGGCCGCCCGTCAGGCCGGCCTCAGCCCCCACGAGCGCCACCGCATCGAGCACTTGGAATTGCCCACGCCAAAGCAATTAGAGGCCATGGCCGCCCTGGGGTTGGTGGCCTCCATGCAGCCCAACTTTGTCGCCAACTGGTCCGGACCGGGCAAAATGTACGAGGACCGGTTGGGACCGGAGCGGGACGCAAGGATCGATCCCCACACCTGGGTCCTGGACCATGGCATCCCCTTGGCCTTTGGATCGGATGGCATGCCCTTTGGCCCCTTGGTAGGCCTGCAAGCGGCGGTGGATGCCCCCCACCCACCCCAACGGCTTTCTGTAGAAGATGCTGTGCGGGCCTACACCGAAGGCGCGGCGTTTTCCGTCTTTGCCGAAGGCGAGTTGGGCCGCATCGCTCCCCACTTTTGGGCTGATCTCGTCATCCTCTCCCGCGATCCCCGCACCGCTGCATGGCAGCAAATCCGCGTGGAGGCCACCTACGTGGCAGGTGAGCTCGTGTACAGCGGCTGAAAGCCATGCCCGAGCTGCCCGAGGTGGAGTCGTTGGTGCAATGGCTGCGGCCGCGCGTGGTGGGGAAGACCCTGCGCTGGATCGAGCTGCTCGATCCCAAGCTCGCGCGGGCGCTCAACAAGGTACCCTTACCGGCCAAGGTAGCGGACCTGTTTCGGCTGGGCAAGCACATCGTGTTCTTCTTGGAAACGGGCTTCCTCGTGGTGCACTTGCGCATGTCGGGGACGCTGCTGTGGAGCAGGCAGCGGCCCAAGGCGACCCGCTGCGTGTTCCATTTCCATCGAGGTCAGCTGCTTTTGGTGGACGTGCGCCGGCTGGGGACCGTGGAGTTCCGCGAAGACCTCGAGTTGGGGTTAGGTCCGGACGCTTTGGACGACTTGGGGTTCCTCCCTTCCGCGTTAAGAAAAAGCCGCACGCCCATCAAGCTTTGGCTGATGGATCAGCGCAACATCGCCGGCATCGGCAACATCTACGCCAGCGAAATCCTGTTTACGGCGAGGATCGATCCGCGCCGGCCCGCGCAGTCGCTGGGTTCTTGGGAAATCCACCGCCTCAAGCGGGCCATCCGCGAAGTGCTGCACCAAGCCCTCGAGGCCACGGGCTCCACCTTGCGCGACCAGGCGTACCTCCTGCCCAACGGCGAGTTAGGCGGTTACGCCCCCAAGGTGTACGGCCGCGAGGGCCAGCCGTGTCCCGTGTGCAAAGCGCCCATTGTCCGTCTTGTGCAAGGCGGCCGCAGCACATACCTCTGCCCCCGCTGTCAGCGCTAGGGGACCTCCACGGGTTCCCTTGTGGGAAGGCCAGCGATGAACTCCTTCACACCCTGGACGAACGCGCGCACGTAGGCGTCCCAGTCCTGGTTAGCCCTGAGCTCGTTTAAATTGTCCAGGAGGGCTTGGAGGTTGGCGCGCTTCTTTTCGTCTTTCGTCTCCAAGGCCATGTACAAAAACTGGCGTTCGCGGCGGCGCATGGCCTCCCACAGTTCGGGGGTAGCGGGTTCGGGAGGACCCTCCACGCGCTGCCAGAAGCGCGCAAGGTCGTGGGGCGTGAAGATACGAGGGAGCAGCTCCCTAAGCCCCGGAAACACGGGCGTCAGAAGGTTGGCACACAAGGGCAGGTCCTGCTCCAGCAAGGCAACCCCGAGGGACACGTCCGGCACATCGCCGGCCAGCCACGCCTTCCACTCCGGCTCCCAAGCCTCCAAGTTTTCCTCCCAGTTGGCGATGAACTCGGGCAACAGGCGTAACAGACGGGGCAACCCATATTGGCGCGCCAAGAAGTCGACCAAGCTGGCCCCCACAAAGTACGCCCACGCTTCCGGCACCTGGCGCAAGCCTCTTTCCCGGGCCCAGTAGGCAGCCATAGCGTGAAATTCGGAAGGGGGCCTCCGGGACATCTCTACCCGTTGGAATAGGGTCAACAGGATGTACGTGCTCAACCCTTCCACCAGAAGCAGCGGGAGGGAACGATGCTCAACGTCGTGCTCGACGCACCAGATCCAAAGCGCCCAGTGCGCAAATTCATGGGCGAGGGCCTGCTCGAACAGGGGCTGGCTGTGGGGGGAAAGGTCCTCCCAGGCCACGGCCACAAGGGCGCAGTTGGGATCTTGGGCCAAATCGTAAAACCAGCCTTCCCACAGAAGCCTGGGCTCATCTGTGGCTAAGCGGTCGGGCAGAACGAACGCCCCTGCTATGCCGTAATGGCCGAGGGTATCTTGGAGCAGATCCATGCTGGGGAAGACCACCACGACCAAAGGGGCCATTTTCCGATCGTTGGACGTGAGCGGGTACAAAGCCCAGAACGTTTTGGGGTTGGGACCGGGGATGAGGGCCCCGGAAAAGTCGGGAGGAAGCTGAGCCCGTGCTTCGTAGCGATCGCTTGCGCTGATCACCACTGGCTCACCCTGCGGCCGCACCGGTGTGGGGTAGGGAACAATGTCCATCTCCCGCAGCACGAGGTGGGAAAAGTTGGTGATTCGGTTGACCTCCGCGGCCAAATAAGGTGGTGCTTGGTCCACCCAGCAGATGGCGCCGTAGCGCCACAAGGCCATGGTTAACGTCGGGGTTTGGCCGGCCAGGGCCGCAACTTCTCCCAACACGGCCAGCGCAACAACCCATTTCCAGGCTCGCATCGCCAGTCCAGCGTAGCTTCGCCGGGGTGGCCGGACAAGAAGGTGGCTCAGGTTACCTGGGCAGGGGACAGAAGCCCTGGTGAGCTCAAGATGGTTCGGCTAAGGTGACCGTGGTGATCGCGCATGCGCAAGCTGTGGATGTTGGGGGCGTTGTTGGTGGTTGTGGGGGCCTGGGCGGCAGGGCAAGCACGAGGCCCCATCGTTATCCGCTCGGACGCGGACTTCACCGAAGAAAACGGCGTGGTAGGGGGCCTGGGCATCTTTGGCCAGCCCTATGTGATCGCCGGGTGGAAGATCGACGCCGGGGGCGAACCTTATGGGGTCCTCATCCAAGGCACGCAGCGGCCGGTGGTGATTCGGGATGTGGAAATTCAGTCGGCCACTGTGGCCGGGGTTCAGGTGCAAAACGCAAAAAACGTCACGGTGGAGCGGGTGCGGGTGAAGGGTTCGGCCGTGGGTGTGGGGATCATCATGGGGCAAGGGGTGCAAGTCCGCGAAGTGTACGTGGAAGAGTGTTTGGACGGCATGCGCACCATGTTCTCCACCGGCTTGGAGATCGCCAAGGTCCACATCCTGCGCGCCAAGGTGGGGGTGTGGCTCTTCAGCGTGAAAAACACCCTCTTGGTGGGGTCGATCGTGGAGGACTGCGAGCTCGGCATCCTTGTGGAGATGTACGTCGAGGAAGTGACCATCGCCGGCAACGCCATCTTAAGGTGCCGCATTCCCGCCCGCTCGGACGGCGGCGCCGCATGGGACGACGGGGCCCATGGGAACTTTTGGGACGGGTTTGTGGCCCCCGACCGCAATGGGGACGGAATTTACGACTGGCCGTTCCTCATCGGCCGGGACGAGGACCGGTTTCCCTTGGTGGCCCCACCGGTGCCGTAGAGGCGCCGCACACCCCGCGTGAACAGAAACAAAGCGGCCCAGAAGGCCAACGCACCGCCGACCAGGGCCCAGAAGGGAAGGGCCAGCCGCAGGTAGGCAAAGGCGGCCCCCACGCCAAGGCCTGCAGCACACAGCATCCCGCTGCGCAGCGCCGCCCGCGGCCAGAGCCGGGCGTGAGGCAGGGCGAGGGCCACCAGCCCCACGTCCCAGGCCCACAGGGCGCTCGCCAAGGAACCCAGGGCCAACAGAAGGGAGCCTTGGGCGGCAGCAGCTCCGGCCAGGCCTGTGGCCAAATAAAGCCCCGTGTGCAAGAGCCTTGGCCACTTCCGGCCTAGTGCCAACCCCCAAAGAAGCGGCACGAGCAGCGACGCCCACCATATCGGTTGCCAGGGGAAGCGCAGGCCCGCCCAGGCCAGCGTCCAAGCCGCGACAATCCCCGCCAAGGAAGCGATCATCGGCCCCTCCGCCACGCGGCCTTGGCTTGCGGCGCCAAAGGATAGCGTAGATCCCATACCAACGGCCGCACGCCGGTGGTATAGAGCCGGCGCAGGGTGGCCCACCGCTCCAACGTCATGATCCGCCAGGCGATTTCCGCTTCCCGGCCCTGGCCCGCCTCCTGGACCTCCAACGCCAGCGGGTCGGGGATGAGGACCATCACGCGGTAACCTCGGGCCACCAATGCGCCCAGGTCGTCCTCGTCCCCGGGCAGAAGCGGGGATACCAAGGCCAGTTGGGACCCGGCGGGGAGGAGTTGGGTGGGCAACCGGCGCAACTCCGCAAAGGCTTCGGAGGTGCCCAATTGGGCCCGGGCCAACTCACGCAGCAGCCGCTCCCCGTGGCGACGGCCGTACCCCGGCACCACCCAGTCCAAGTAAGCTCCGTACATCAACAGCCCCACCCGGTGGCCCTGGCTGAGGAAATATTGGGCGAGGGCCGCGGCTCCCCGCACGCTGTAGTCCAACAGCTCCTCCCCGCGGAACATGCGATACGCCTTTTCCCGCACGTCAAGGACCACCGCCACATCCGCAGCCCTTTCTTCCTCGAACTCGATCACCGCCGGCTGATCCCGCCGGGCCAGCGCTTTCCAATGCAACCGCCTAAGCTCGTCCCCCGGTTGGTAGTCGCGCACGCCGAAGAACTCCACCCCAACCCCGCCGCGCCGGGAGCGGGCCGTGCCGTGGGTCACCAACGTGCGCCGCGGGCCGATGGCCAAGCCGCCCAGCCGCTCGTAGCGGGGCAATACCGCCAACGAACCCGGGCAAGGCACCGCGTGAACCCGCCAGTTGTAGCCCAAAAGGTCTGTGGTGAGCACCTGCAGCGAGCCCAAGGCATAGAGGCCCCGCTTCACGTGGACCTTGTACTGAAGCACCGCCTCCTGACCCGGGTCCAGCCCCTGCCAAAGTTCGCTTCTCCCCTCGGTGAGCTCAAGCCCTGGGTACGGACCGTCCCGCAAGCCCGCCATTTCCAGCCGCGGCCCTTCGTTGTACACCCGCACCTCTACCTCCACGCTGTCCCCTTCCCACGCGCGCGTAGCGGAAAGGCGCCGTTCGGCGCGCAGGCGGGGTGGGCCCTCCACCGTGGCGGAAAACAGCCCCAGCACCACGTGAACGGCCAGGGGGAGGGCCAGGAACCCCAGGCCACCCACGCGGAACCCCAGCCCAACAAAGAGGAGCAGGGCCAACAGGGTGAGCTCGACCCAGACCTTGCGGCCGCCCATTACCGCACCTTGGGGACAGGGACTTGGTTGATGAGGTCGCGCACCACGTCTTCGGTACGCACTTCCCGGGTCCACAGCTCGGGCGAGAGGATGAGGCGGTGGGCCAACGCCGGCACGGCCACGGCCTTGATGTCGTCGGGGATAACGTAGTCGCGGCCGGCGAGGGCTGCGCGGGCCCGCGCCATCTTCAACACCGCCAAACTGCCCCGCGGGCTGGCCCCTACCGCCAGCGATGGATGCCGACGCGTCCGGGCCACTAGGTCCACAATGTAGCGCAGAAGGTCGGGGTCCACGTACACCTCCTCCACCGCCCGCCGCATGTCCAAAATCTCGTGGGCCTCCACCACCGGCTCCAGGCTCACCTCTTCGGTTTTCCGCGCCAGGCGCCGGCTGAGGATTTCCACCTCCTCCTCGGGCTGGGGATAGCCGAACCGCAGGCGGATCAAGAAGCGGTCCACCTGGGCCTCGGGCAAGGGGAACGTGCCCTCGTACTCGATGGGGTTTTGCGTGGCGATGACGATGAACGGCTGCGGCAGGGGATGCGTCTCCCCCTCCACGGTGGCTTGGCCCTCCTGCATCGCTTCAAGAAGGGCGGACTGGGTTTTGGGGGTGGCGCGGTTGATTTCGTCGGCGAGGATGAGTTGGGCAAAGATGGGCCCAGGGCGGAACTGAAACCGGCCTTCGTCGCGAACGAACATGTAGGTGCCCACGATGTCCCCTGGCAGGAGGTCTGGGGTGAACTGGATGCGGCGAAAGGAAAGCCCCAGCGTCCAGGAGAAGCACCGTGCGGCCAACGTTTTGGCCAAGCCGGGAAAGTCCTCGATGAGCACGTGGCCCCCGGCCAAAATGGCCCCCAGCACCAGGCTAAGGGGTTCGCGTTTGCCCACGATCACCTTTTCGATTTGCGCGAGGATGGCGTCCCCGCGCTCGGCCACTTCACGGATGGTCAAGGCGGCCTCCTTTGGCGTAATGCCACAGCACGTCCACGGCGCGGTCCACGGCGTCCAAGTATCCCCGCTGGCGGTTCACCGACCACGGGTGGCGGGCCGGTTCTGTCGCTTTGATCAGGGCTTCGTTTTGTGGCCAGCGGCCTTCCTCCCACGCGGCCCAAGCCTGGTCCGCGGAGATGAGCTCGAGGCTTGTCCGCAGGTTCACGGCCAGCCGGGCCAGCCGGCGGGCCAGGCGTTGTTGCGCAGGGGTGGACTGCTCGGCCTTGCGCAAAAGGTCCACGAGCTGGGCAAATTCGGTCTCGGAACGCTTCGCCCTCCGCGGGACCCGCTCCGGCCGTGGGGGCTGACCGCGCAACACGCCCACGACAAACACGAGGGCCAAAACACCAAACACCATCCCCCACACGAGGGCCTGGGGCAGTCCATCCAAAAACCACCACACGCGGATGAGCGCGTCCACGATGAGGCCGGCCACAGCGCGCAGAAAGAACAAAGCGCCCACCGCCAGGACCGCGCCCACGGCAAGCACCCAGGGCTGTTTAAGCATAGGAGCGCTCGATGGCGGCCAGGGCCGCCAGGGCCTCGGCCCGCCGCGGCTCGCTTTCTTTTCGTCCGTACCGTACCTCCTCAAACAGCGCGGTCAACCGCTCGATGGCCTGTTCTTGGAACCCCAACGACCGCAGGTAAAACGCGAGCTCCCGGGGCGTCATCTGCGGCGCATCCAGCCCCTTCACGCGCCGGGAAAGGATCTGCACCATGCGCACCCAGCACTGGATCACCACGTCGGACACCGGAAGGCCCTGCTCCAGCCCTTGCACCGCTTCCTGCAAAGCGTGGTGAAGCTCCCGGGCGACCCAGCGGGCGCGCAGGCGCCGCAGCCACCACCGCCAGCCCACCCCCACCAGGACAGCGGCCAGCAGCACGGCCACCAGGTACGTCGCCCATTCCGGGGCCTCGGGCGGCGGGCTCCCTTCCTCTTGCGGGGGCAGGGTGCCCAAGGGCGGTGCAGGGGGGCCGGGCTCCGCAGGCTCGGGCAGTTCCACCTGGGGGACGAAGTGGGTGATCGCCAAGATGGTAAGCACGAGGGCAGCTCCGAAAAGGATTTGCCGGAGAAGCCTTTTGCGCCACTCCCGGGAGGTCATGGCCAGCACAATCCCGATCAAGGACACGAGCAAGAAAGTGAAGAGGATGAGCTTGAGCAAGTTTTCCGGCGTGTTGAGCGGCGGCGGGGGGGCCTGGGGAGATTCCCGGGAAGGGGGGAGTGAACCCCACGAGCGTCCGCCGCGGAAGGACAGGTCGGCCAGCCCACTGGCCAAAATCCCCAGCAGCGTGACGACCACAACCCCCAAGGCCAGAATCTGCCAGCGTTTCATCGCTCCAAGCGCAGGCCCAGTTCCCTGAGCTGGGCTTCGTCCACTTCAGCCGGCGCCCCGGTGAGGGGGCAAGTGCCCGTCGCCGTCTTGGGAAACGCGATCACCTCGCGGATGGAGGGCTCGCCGGCCATCATCATCACCCACCGGTCCAGGCCGAAGGCGATGCCCCCATGGGGTGGGGCTCCGTACTCCAGCGCCCGCAAGAAAAACCCAAACCGCCGCTCGGCCTCCTCAGGGCCGATGCCCAGAATGCGGAAGATGCGCTCCTGGAGGTCCCGGCGGTGGATGCGGATGGAACCCGAGGCCAACTCCACGCCGTTCATCACCAGATCGTAGCACTTGGCCCGCACCCGCAACGGCTCGCTTTCCAGCCAGGGGAGGTCTTCATCTTTGGGCGAGGTGAACGGGTGATGCTCGGATTCAAGGGTTCCGGCGTCCGAAAGCTTGAACAGGGGGAAGTCCACGATCCAGGCCAGGGCCCAGGTGTCGGGGGGAATAAGCCCTGCTTCCCGGGCCACTTCTTTACGCAGCTCGCCCAAGGCCGTGGCCACGGTCTTGGCCGGACCGCCGGCCAACAGCACCAGGTCGCCCCTTTGCGCCTTTGCCCGCTCGGCCACGCGCTGTAACACCCCCTCGCCCACGAACTTGGCCAAACTGGAGGAAACGGTCTCCTCAAGCTTGATCCATGCCAAGCCAGGGAGGCCGAGCTCCTTGGCCCGCTGTTCGAGCTTGTTGAGATCGCTTCGGGACTTGCCCGCACCACCTGGCACGGGTAGGGCCCGCACGGCGCCTCCCTGGGCCACGATTTCCTCAAAAACGCGGAACCCCGCTTGCGAAAACAGATCCCCCACTTCGGCGATCTCCAGCCCAAACCGCAAGTCCGGCTTGTCCGAGCCGTAGCGGAGCATGGCTTCGTCGTAGGGCAAACGCGGGAAAGGCGTGGGGATTTCCACATCCAAAACCTGGCGGAACACGTGGGCCACCAGGCCCTCCAGAAGCGCAAACAGCTCCTCGGGGTCCTCCAAAAAGGCCATTTCCAGGTCCAACTGGGTGAATTCTGGTTGGCGGTCGGCGCGCAGGTCCTCGTCGCGGAAGCAGCGCACGATCTGGAAGTAGCGCTCCACGCCCGAGGTCACCAGGATCTGCTTGAACAGCTGGGGGGATTGGGGGAGGGCGTAGAACGTGCCGCGGCTGAGGCGCGAGGGGACGAGGAAGTCCCGCGCCCCTTCCGGCGTGGACCGGGTGAGCATGGGCGTTTCCACCTCGATGAACCCGTGCTTGTCCAGGTATTGGCGGATGGCCATGCAGGTGCGGTGGCGCAGCTTGAGGTTGCGCTGCAGCCGCGGCCGCCGCAGGTCCAGGTAGCGGTAACGCAGCCGCGTTTCCTCGCTGGCCTGCACCTCGGCCTCGTCGGGGGCAAACGGCAACGGCTTCGCCTGGGAAAGGACCTCCAAGTTGTGCACTTCCACTTCCACTTCGCCCGTGGGCAGTTGGGGGTTGGGCGCCTCGCGCAGGCGCACCCGGCCCTCCACACGGATGACGTCCTCCCGGGAGAGGCGATGGGCTTCGGGTTGATCGCGAAGGACGAGCTGCACAAGGCCTGAGGCGTCGCGGAGGTCAATAAAGGTGATGCGACCCAGGTCGCGGACGCGGTGGATCCATCCGGCAAGCCGTACCCACTGCCCCACGGCTTCCCGGCGCAGGGTCCCACAGGGGGTTCGTTTCATGCCAAGCTCCTTTCCACTTTGCGCAATTGTAGTCTCCCCCTTCGCTGCAATCACCCAAGCGTGGTTGATGGGCAAAGGAGGGGGCAGAGGTTGAGAGATGGTTCGGCGCCAACGCGGCATGGGCCGACTCACCCATGGTTTGGCCTGCAAAACTTTCTGGGGTGGATCATTCTGGGCCCTCGAGCGGAACGAATGCGTCGCAATTGTCTTCTTGAGCTTGGCACTCCCAAGCAGCGAGAGTTGCTCATGTTGTGTACCGCGCACTATGATGGCTCGGAGGTGATCCTTGTGAGGACTGTGGGGTTGGCATTTCTTGTTTTGGGGCTTGGTTTTCTTGTTCGGGCGGAGGGTCTGCTTACCCCAGTTGGGGTGCTGGAACAGCCCAACACAGTGGCGCTGGCCTTCTCGCCCGATGGATCGCTCCTCGCTCTGGCCCGCGGCAATGAAATCCACCTGTTGCGCTGTGAGGACTGGAGCGAAATAGGGCATTTGGTGGGGCACACGCGACCCGTCACTTGTGTGGCTTTCTCCAAAAGCGGTACGCTTCTGGTGAGCTCGTCGTGGGACGGCACTGTACGGCTATGGGACCCTGCCACAGGGGAACTCCGTCGCGAGATCGCCATCAGCCGGGGCGCGTCAGACGTGTTTTCGGTGGCGATGAGTCCGGATGAGCGGATAGTGGTGTCAGGGGCTGTGGAGTCAGGCACAGGATTTGCCATGGTCATGTGGTTTGAGGCCTCTACAGGTCGCCTCATGCGGAGCAAGATCATCTCCCTCTCTATGCAGCTTTCAGTTCTGGGAGGCGGGAAAACCACCATTGTCAACTACGTACGATCGATCCGGTTTAGTCCTGATGGGGCCTTGGTCGCGGCCGGGTTCACCGACAAGGCGGTCCGTGTCTGGGATGCCCGCGGTGAAGAGCTTCGCGTCACGTTTGGGGAACACGCGGGCACGGTGTACGACATTGCCTTCAGCCCGGACGGCCAACGGGTGGCTGCGGCCTCGTGGCGGGAGGTGGTCATTTGGGATATTCGCTCGGGAACGCGGGTGTTGACCCTCACAGGGCACCGGAACGAGGTGCGAGCTGTGGCTTATGCTCCGGATGGGGTGCTTCTGGCCACAGGGGGATACGACGGAACCTTGCGGCTGTGGAACGCTGCAACGGGACAGCTGGTAGAATCCATACAGGTATTCAAGCCCAAAACTGGGCTCGGCGCTCCTGCGAACCAAGGGATCCTTGCGCTTGCGTTCTCGCCCGATGGCCGGATGCTGGTGGCCCCAGTGTCCGACGGCCGTGTACACGTTTGGACCGTGGCGAAGCCTTAAACGCGTAAGCCCGGACCAAGGCGAAACTGTTACACCCCATGTCGTGCGCGGGCCGGCTGCCTTGCGCCCGAGCCAGTCGGCAACAGTGTTCGTTCAGTAAGCAGTGTTCTTGGTGAAGAGGATTGGTGCTCGACGCATTGACGATAAATTTGTCGGCGATAAAATTGTCGTAACATGTTCACCCTGCGCCCCGTGTGTGGAGAGGGGTTCGTGGACCGGGAACAACTCGTCGAGGAGATGGTCCACACCCTCGCCGCGCCCAACCTGCGCATAGGGTTTGCCCTTGTTGGCCGGCGCCGGATGGGCAAAACATCCGTCTTCCTTGAAGTCATCCGCCGCCTCGATGGGCATCCTTCCGTCATCCCCGTCTATGTGTCCCTCTGGGACCTTTCGGAAGGAACCCTCACCGAGTTCACCCGGCTTCTCCTCCACAACCTTCTGCATCGCTTCCATGAGCGAAAAGTGTTACCGCTTCCCGTGCGGGCCCAGCATCTCTTGTCGGCCAAATGGGCTCTTCTGCGCGAACTCCTTGAGCGCGTGCACATCTCCCTTCGCCTGCGTCAGGAGTTAGAGCTCGTTTTGCGATGGGCCCACGCCGAAGAAGTTCCACCCGCAGCGGAGCTCCTGGAACGGGCGTTCGATCTACCCGAACAAATCGCCACCGAGAAGGGCGTTCGCTCCGCCCTGTTTCTGGATGAATTTCCCACCATCATGGAGCTAAAGCACGCCGGCAAACCCATCGGCGAAGGGGCGGTCCGCAAGCTGCGCACCTTGTACGAAAGGATGGAGAACACCGTGCTTTCCATCTCCGGGTCGATCCGCGGTACGATGGAGGCCGTCGCCCTCAACCCCGGCAGCGCCTTTTGGCGCCAGTTTGTGGTGCGGGAAGTAGGGCCCCTACCTGGTGACGCGGTCCACTTCTTGCTGCAAAAGAACCTCGGCCGCCCGATGTCCCGCGCGGCCAGTGAGCGGGTGCAGGCCTTCACCGCGGGAATCCCCTTCTACGTTCAGTTTCTGGGAAGGGAACTGGCGCGAAGGGGAGGGGCCCTCACCCCGGAGGCCGTGGAACAAGCATTCCAGACGCTCCTTGAGGAAGAGGGGAACCTGTTGTTTCAAGAGGGGTGGACCCACCTTTCCCCCAAAGAGCGCGCCGTGGCCCGGGCCCTGGCCCTAGGGCACACGGCGCCGGCCAGGATCGCCCGGGAGGTCGGGGATCCCCCGAACAACGTGACCCGCTACCTCTTGTACTTGGCGGACAAGGGGTTGGCGGAGCGGAAAGACCGCGGTCAATGGGTTCTATCGGACCCCGTACTGGCCGCGTGGGTCAGGAAGCAGTTCCCCCCTTTGTGAGGGGCTGCCCCCCAGTGCCAAAGCCTGTTAGGAGAAAACAGGTTGGCCGGGGCGCCACGGCCGCAGCCTAAAGGGGCAGGGCGTGGGGGCAAATGGTGCGGTACGCGCAGAAGGAGCACGCTGTGTACGACGGTTTAGCCGAGAACTCCTGGGCCAGAATGCCTTCGGTGGCCTCGGCAATGGCCTCCCGGGCATAGTCGAGCATCTTTTCGCTCGGTTGAGCCCGACCGATCACCACGGCTGGCGTCAAGAACCGCAGCTGCACTTCCCGCGGCGGCTGACCAAACGTGCGTTCGTACGCCAACGCGTAGATGGCGAGCTGCAGCGACTCTTTGGCCCGACGGTCCGCGGCCCGCTCCTCCTCCACGTCCGAGGTTTTGTAGTCGATGATCACCGCGCCGTTTTGGCCTTGGTCCACGCGATCCCAGTACCCAATGACCTTGGCCTCCCCTTCGGTGAAGGCGAAAAACTTCTCCACGTACGTGGGACGCTGGGCGCTTTCCGCTTCGTAAGCGTAGAACGCGCGGACACAGGCCTCCCCGTGCTGGCGCAGCTCCTCTTCGTGCGCCAAGGACAAAAAACCTTCCGAGCGCCACGCCTTGTGAAACACGGCGAGCACAGCTTCCCAGTCCAGGCGGTTCCCGTGGGCCCGGGCAAGGTTGTAAGCTTGGATGGCCTGGTGCACAGCGTTGCCCAAGATCACCGTGGGGTGAAGCCGGATCGGCACGCGCAGCACGTGGATGTACTTGTACTTGAGGGGACAGGTGAGCCAGTCATCCACCTGGCGGAACGAGATTTGGACAGGGCCACGGCGCTCCAACGGCAGCGGCAGCTGCTCCACTTGGGTCCAGAAACGGCGGATGCGCAGCACGGGTGAAGCAAGCCCCTCCCGGGGCCCCAAGGCCTCTTCACCCAGGGCTTCCACCACGAAGCGCGAGACTTTGGCCGCTCGCTTGCGGGGTTCTTCCTCCTGCGCGCGGTAATCGTCCGCGGACAGAAGGAAGAGGTGCTTTTTGGCCCGGGTCATGCCCACGTACACCAGCCGCCGCTGCTCTTCCACGTGGAGCAACTCGGGAGGCAGGGCCTCGCCCACCACGTCCGGAGGGAGGGCAAAGGTGGGCCGGATCAAGCGGCCGGGGAAGAAATCCTCCACCAGCCCGGTGAGGAACACCGCCTGGAACTCCATCCCTTTGGCCTGGTGGAACGTCAGCACCTGCACGGCATCGGTTCCCGGCTCGGCCTCCCCCACCATGGGGTTCCATCCGAGCTCACGTAAGGCGTCCACATACTGCACAAACCACGGCACGCGGTCGTGGCGGGCCACCTCTTGAAACCGTTGGACAACGCGATCGAAGAAGGCGGCGATGTTTTCCAGCTGCAGACCGGCGCGCGGGTCGGACGAATGGGCCAGCGCCTGTAAGTACCCGGTGCGCTCCATGAGAAAAGCGTAGAGCACACGGCCGGTGGGGTTGGAACGGGCGAGCTCCTCGCAGAACGCCAAGTCCTCGAGGGCTTTGCGGGCCGCTTGCTGCCCTTCGGAGGAGAGGAGGCCTTCGGCCAGGGCTTGCTCCAAAAGACGGCGCAACGGCCGGTGCTCACGGGTGCAGCGGGCCGTCAGCTCAGCCAGATCCTCCCCGGGCATGCGGTAGATGGGCGAGCCCAAAAGGTGGTACAGGGCCTGGTCGTCCCGCGGATCGGCCACCGCCCGCAAAAACGAAAGCACCAGCTTGATCTCTTCTTGGTCGAACAGCCCGGCGCGGTACCGCCCGGACAAGATCCAGGGGATCCCGGCTTCGGACAGGGCGCGCAAGTAAGGATCCGGCCTGTACCGATTGCGGTACAAAACGGCCATCTCGCCATAGGGCACACCGTTTTTGTGGAGCTCAGCAATCGTGTGGGCTACGAATTCCGCCTCTTCGCCCACCGTGGGAAAATGCCGGTGCACCGGGGCCACCCCCGCTCCCGACGAGGACACGAGCTCCTTGCTAATGCCGTAGGGCAATTCCCCGCGCAAGGAAAGGGCTTCCAGGCGGTGGGCGTTGGTGCGGATGAGGCGCAAGGCGGCGTCCAAAATGCGCTGGGTGGACCGGAAGTTGCGGGTGAGGACGACCACCTTGCTTTGCGGGAAAGCACGCAAGAACCCAAGCAAGTTGTCCCAGGGCACGCCGCGGAAGCCGTAGATGGCCTGGTCGTCGTCGCCCACAGCGGTGACGTTGCCGTGCCCGCCCAACAGCTCGACCAACCGCAGCTGGGCCCGGCTGGTGTCCTGGAACTCATCGGCCAGCACAAAGGGAAACCGCCTGTGGTATTGGGCGCGCAGCCCGGGACGTTCCTCCAACAGTTGAACGGCCTTGAGCACCAGGTCGCCGAAGTCCACCATGCCTTCCTCGGCGAGCATCTGTTGGTAAGCCGCGTAGCAGTCTGCCAATTCCCTATGCAGCTCGCGCTCATCTGGGCTCAGACGGTCCTTGTTCCGGTCCCACCAGGTGAGGTATTTCTGGGGGGTGACGGCCTCGTCCTTGGCCCGGTTGATGAACGAAAGCAAGGGGCCAAGGAACTTGACCGGCTGGCGCATCGCCCCCGGCCGCAGCGTGCGCAACGGCAATTTCGTCATGCGGTCCAGCACGAACACACGTTGGTCCCACTCGTCCAGCACAGTGAAATCGGGGGGCAAGCCCGCCAGCGGGGCGTTCTCCCGCAAGATGCGCTCGCAAACGGAGTGGTAGGTGGCCACCCAGGCGTCCAAGGCGGCGTACCGCACCCAGTCGAAGGCCCGGTCCAACATTTCTTCTGCCGCCGGCACGGAAAACGTGAACACCAAAAGCTGGCTTGGCCGCTGGACAACGCCCTGTTCGATGAGGTAGGCGATCCGCCGGGTGATGACCGTGGTCTTGCCCGTGCCCACCCCAGCGAGGACCAATAGCGGCCCCGTGCCGTGGGTGACGGCTTCGAGCTGTTCGGCGGTCAACCCCTGCAAAACGCCCACAACTCCAAGTGTACGGGACAAAAGGTCCCTCCGGGGCCCCCAAGGGGAGTTGGAGGGTTACCGGCAAAGACAGTACGCTTGCGGTATGAACCCGTTTAGCTTGTTCCTGTTGCTGGCCGTTGTAGGGGCCGTTGTCGCCATGGGCTTTGTGGTCATTTCCGAGTGCCGCGACGCTGAGCTGGTGACGTTACCCGCCACCGTGTTGGACAAACAGGTCGTCGTCCGCGAGCGAACCGTGACCACCACCCAGCCCACCGGCGGATGCCCGGTGTGCCCAGGCAAAAGCGGCACGGTGACCATCACCACGGTGGTTCAGGAAGAAACGTTCTTTGTGACCCTGTCCATCAACGAAGGCAGCAAGGTCAGCGTGCATCGCGTCGAGGTATCGCGGGAGTTGTTCCAGCAGCTTAAGTCCGGCGACAACGTGGAAGTACAGTTCCTGAGGGGCAAGGCTTCGGGGCGCCTGTGCAGCCGGCTGGAGATCCGCCTGATCCCCGCCGCGTGAGCTTAGAAAGGACTCCATGAAGAAGCGCACGGTCGCGGAGCCCTACAGGATCAAGGTCGTGGAGCCCATTCGCATGACCACCCGGGAGTACCGGGAGGAGAAAATCAAGGAAGCCGGCTACAACACGTTCCTCCTCCGCAGCGAGGACGTGTACATCGACCTCCTCACCGATTCCGGCACCTCGGCCATGAGCGACAACCAGTGGGCGGGGATGATGCTGGGGGACGAGGCCTACGCCGGCTCGCGCAACTTCTACAACCTCGAGCGGGCTGTTCAAGAAATCTACGGGTTCAAGTACGTCGTTCCCACCCACCAGGGCCGGGGTGCGGAGCACATCACCGCCCGCCTGCGCATCCAACCCGGCCAGTACGTGCCGATGAACATGTACTTCACCACCACCCGCGAGCACATCGAGCTTGCCGGCGGCGTCTTCTACGACTGCATCATCGACGAGGCCCATGATCCCGCCAACCCCCATCCTTTCAAAGGCAATGTGGACATCGACAAGCTCGAGCGGTTAGTACGGGAAAAGGGACCGCACTCCATCGCGTATTTGTGGATTGCCCCCTGCGTGAACATGGCCGGTGGGCAGCCGTTCTCCATGGCCAACATCCGCCAGGTGGCCGAGTGGGCCCGCCAGTACAACATCCCCATCATCTTCGACGCCACCCGGGCCGTGGAAAACTGCTACTTCATCCAGCAACGCGAGCCGGGCTACCACAACAAACCCGTGCGGGAGATCCTCCGCGAAATGATGAGCTACGCGGAGAGCATCACCATGTCCTCCAAGAAGGACAACCTGGTCAACATCGGCGGGTTCATCGCCACCCGCAACGAGGAGTTTTTCACGCGGGCCAAGGAGATGGTGGTGGTCTACGAAGGGCTCCACACCTACGGCGGGTTGGCCGGACGGGACATGGAAGCGATTGCCCGTGGCATTTACGAAATGGTGGACGACGCGTACATCGCCTTCCGGGTGAAACAGGTGGAGTACTTGGGGAACCGGCTCCTTGAGGCGGGGATTCCCATTGTGGTTCCCATCGGTGGCCATGCGGTGTTCATCGACGCCAAAAGGTTCCTGCCCCATATCCCTCAGGAGCAGTTCCCAGCCCAAGCGTTGACAGCGGCGCTGTACGTGGACAGCGGGGTGCGGGGCATGGAACGGGGCATCGTCTCCGCCGGCCGGGACCCCAAAACGGGGCAACATCGCGTGCCCAAGCTGGAGCTGGTGCGGCTGGCCATTCCCCGCCGGGTGTATACGAACCTGCACATGGACGTGGTGGCGGAGAGTTGCATGGCCCTGTTTGAGGAGCGGGACAAGATCCGGGGGTTGAAGATGGTGTATGAACCGCCGCGGTTGCGGTTCTTCCAGGCGCGGTTCGAGCCCCTTTAGCGGGTGCGCAGCCGAAAGTAGGCGCCGAGGAGGAGCCCCACCGCAGCCCCCGCCGCTGTACCAAAGGCTACGTCGGCAAAAAACGCGCCAACTGCAGCACCCACAGCCGCACCGAGCAAAAGATCGCGGCCCAGGCGTACCCAGAGAGGCCTGGGCCGCGTGGACCTCAGTTGGACTCCTGAACGCCGGCGAAACACTGCTCCTTCTTAAGCAGCTCCTCCCAGTGCTTGTCGATCGCCGCCTGGAACTCGGCCAGAATCTGCCGGCCCCGCTCGTCGCGGAACAGGTGGCGGAACCGCCCCTGGGTCTTCAACCACTCCTCCACCGGCACGTACTTCTTGGGCTTGTAGGTGATGCGGTACTTGCCCTCCACCACTTCGTAAAGCGGCCAGTACCGCGTCTCCACAGCCAGCTTGGCCTGTTCGATGGCGCTGGCCCGCGGGGTGCGCCAACCCAGGGGACACGTGGTCAACACGTTGATGAACTTGGGCCCTTTGAACTGCAGCGCGCGCTCCACTTTGTTGGCCAGGTCGATCAAGTTGGAGACCGAGGCCTGGGCTACGTAGGGGATATGATGCGAAACCACGATCTCGGTCATGTCTTTGCGGTCTTGGGGTTTGCCGGGGATCTCCTCGCCCACAGGCGAGGTCGTGGCGGCGGCGCAGCGGGGGGTGGCGCTGGAGCGCTGAACGCCCGTGTTCATGTACGCTTCGTTGTTGAGGCACACGTAGAGGATGTCGTGGCCGCGCTCGAGGGCCCCGGAGAGGGCTTGCAGTCCAATGTCGTAGGTGCCGCCGTCGCCGGCAAAAGCCACAAACCGAACGGTGCGGTGGATCTTGCCCACCCGCTGCAGCGCTTTGTAAGCGGCCTCCACGCCGGCGATCACCGCAGCGGCGTTTTCAAAGGCCACGTGGATCCAGGGCACATTCCATGCTGAGCCAGGAAAGCGACTTGTGGCCACTTCCAGACAGCCGGTGGCGTTGGCCACGACCACCGGGTCGGGTATGGCGTTGAGCACAGTGCGCACCACCATGGGCTCGGCACACCCCGCACACAACGTGTGGCCTGGGGTGAAGCGCACATGCTCCTCCTCGCGCTGAGCCAACGTTTTGATGTTGGGCATGGTCCCTCCTTACTCCCTCAGCCCGATATAGCGCAACGCGGGCGCCGGTCGGGCGTCCTTGAGCTCCTGGAACACCTGCACGATGTGCTCTACCGGGATGTCCCGCCCGCCCAGGCCGTAGATGTAGTTCACCAGCTCCGGCCTGACCTTCTCGTGGTACAGGGCAGCGGCCACGTCGCTGTAGAGGGCGCCCATGGCCCCGAAGGAGAAGGCCCGATCCAACACCGCGACCCTATTCACATGGGCCAACGTTTGGGCCAGCTCCTTGTAAGGGAACGGTCGCCAGAGCCACACTTTGATCAGGCCTACCTTCTCCCCGCGGTCGCGCAGCTGGTCCACGGCCACCTTGGCCGTGCCCGCTGTCGAGCCGAGAAGGACCAGAGCCCGTTCAGCGTCCTCGAGTCGGTACGCCTCAAAGAAACCGCGGTAGGATCGGCCCGATACACGGGCGAACTCCTTCTGCACCTCCAGGAACACCGCAGGCACTGCTTCCATCCCTGCTTGCTGGGCCCGCTTGAGCTCGAAGTAGTAGTCGGGCATGGCGAACGCCCCCCAGGTGACCGGCCGGTCCACGTCCAGTAAGGGCGCAAAGGGCTGGAATTCGCCCACGAACTTCTTGGCCACCTCGTCTTCCAGGGCTTCCACCACGTCGGCGGTGTGGGTCAAGGTGAACCCGTCGAGGTTCACGATGCCGGGCAGCCGCACCTCGGGGTGCTCAGCGATCCGCTGCGCCATGAGGGTGTAGTCGTAGGCCTCTTGGGCCGATTCGCAAAAGATCATGAACGCCCCCGCGTCGCGGGTGAGGTAGGCGTCGGAGTGGTCGCCGTGGATGTTGATCGGGGCGGAGAGGGCGCGGTTGGCCAGGGCCATCACGATGGGCAACCGTAGCCCGGCAGCCACGTAGATCATTTCCACCATAAGGGCCAGGCCCTGGGAGGCCGTGGCGGTCATGACCCGCGCGCCTGCGGCCGCTGCTCCAATGCACGCTGACATCGCCGAATGCTCGCTTTCCACAGGGACAAGCTCCGTGTGCACGATCCCGTCGTGCACGTATTCGGCGTAGTACTCGGCGATTTCCGACTGGGGAGTGATGGGGTATACTGCCACCACATCGGGCTCAATTTGGCGCATGGCCTCGGCCACCGCTTTGTGTCCGGTCATCACTTTGCGCATGTGCCCTCCTTTTCTGGCACCATGTCAATGGCGTCCTTGGGGCAAATGGCCGCGCACACGCCACAGCCCTTGCAGTGGTCGTAGTCCACACCCACAACCTTGGCGTTGCGGATGAGGATGGAGTCGTCGGGGCAGTGGAGCCAGCACTGGAGGCATTGGATGCACTTTTCTTCGTGCCAAATAGGCCGTTCGGCCCGCCAACTGCCGGTTTTGTTGAGCTCGGGTGTGGTGCCGCCGGCGACCACGCCACCCAACGGCAGTTCTTTCCACGTCTTGAGTTCAGCGGGCAACGTACACCTCCTTGGCCGCCAGGTACCCAGCACGGAAGCCCTCAAGGTTTTTCTCCAGCACCGCGCCGGACATCCGTTCTCCAAGGGCTTGACGCAGCTCGTCCGCGGCCAGCTCCAAGTCCGCGCCCAAGACGGCCACCACGGCCCCCAGCATCGGTACGTTGGCAAACCCTGTGCCTGTCTCCTTGGCGATCTTTTCGGCGTCGATGGTCACAATTTTTCCGGTAAACCCCGTCTGGCGGCGGATGTCCTCCGGCGAGCAGGGCGTGTTCACCACCAGCACGCCGTCGGGCTTCAGCCCCGCCGTGGGGTTTTCCGAGGCAAGCAGCGACTCATCGATCACCACCACGATGTCGGGGTTGTAGACCCCAGAGTGCACAAGGATCTGTTTGTCGGCGATGCGGTTGTAAGCGCGGATGGGGGCACCGGAGCGCTCGGGCCCAAACTCCGGAAAGGCCTGGGCGTACAGGCCCTGACGGAGGTTGATCCGGGCGAGGATTTGGGAGATCGTCTTTGCTCCCTGGCCTCCCCGGCCATGCCAACGGATTTCAATCATCGTGTCCTCCTTCGGATTTCCCTTCGCTGTCCTTTGAAAAGAAGGAACGCGAACGTTCTTATCAAAGCATACCGCAGTTTGAGGCCACTTCCAGGACCACCTTTTTCTGGTCTAGCCATGCCCCGGGCGATCGAGGACATGCGGTCCAGCCCCACAAAAAAGCCCCTCCCAACGTGTGTGGGAGGGGCGTACCGAGTCTTTTTGTCACCGCATCACGGTGCTGGTGTGGCAGCCCTGGTTGTTGGCGGGGTTGTTGTCCCCAGGGGCGGTCACGGTGGC
>FWWL01003911.1_pt1 | contig 26142 bp, 31 predicted proteins | sample 2228331 | NCBI WGS metagenome assembly FWWL01 (sample SAMEA103939775, study PRJEB20133) | metagenome | reverse complement strand
ACGTTCGAAATTAGATACAACGAAATTAGCCGCCGGCTTCCTACCGAAGCCCGCGCCCAGCCGCCCCGCGTGGGGGATAATTATCGCTTACACGGAGCCGGGGCTTTCCCCACCCTCAATAAGGGCGCGGGCATGGCGCACCTGACCCGGCGTCAGGGCGACGGGCCTGCCCATGTGTGTTCCCCGTTTCTTTGCCGCAGCAACGCCCGCGCGGGTGCGTTCAACGATCAGGGTGCGCTCGAACTCAGCGATTGCGCCCATGAGGTGAAAAACAAGACGCCCGCCTGCCGTCGTCGTGTCGATGTTTTCCGATAGCGAGACGAAGCCGATTTCGCGTTTGCCGAGCTGGTGGATTACGTCGATCAGGTGCGAAAGCGACCGTCCCAAGCGGTCAAGCCGCCAGACCACAAGCACATCGCCAGCCACGCAGCGGGCGAGTGCATCGTCGAGGCCAGGGCGGCGGGTTGCCGTGCCCGACACTTGGTCTGTGAAGATTTCCGCACAGTTGGCGGCAGCCAAGGCCTGCCGCTGCAAATCAAGATTCTGGTCATCGGTAGACACCCGCGCATAGCCGATTTTCATCGGTCGCGGCCACGATCCTTGTCGCGTTCCCGCGCGTCCTGTTCCCGCTGGCGCTCTTCCAGGACCCGGATCGAGTTGCGGCAGGCAGCTTCTAGCGCGGAAAAATCATTGTGGATGACCTTCCAGACGACGGCGGGACTGACAACATCATATTCGTGCCGGATGACGTTGCCGATATCGCGCACACCGCGCCAGTCGATATCCGGGCTTAGCTCCTCAGCCAGCATCCCGAGCTTCGTCGCGGCCTCACTGATTTTGAGCAAGCAATACGCGGCGGCGTTGAACTCGATGGCGTTCGCCTCGAATTTGTCGCGGGCGCGATCTTCGACGAAGCTGCGGGCCAATTCGATGTTTTCAATGATATCGGCGAAGCGTTGAGCCGGATTGCTAGAAGGCATTGACCCGGTCTCTCTCGACAGCCTCTTTCAGGCTGGCCTTCCTGATCGGATGAGTGACGACATCGACATGGCGACCGAAGATTTCCTGCAATCGCCTGATGGTTGCGAAATAGCCAAGGCCAATGTCCTTGGTTTCGTCCAGTTCGACCAGCAGGTCGATATCGCTGCCTGGGCGCACATCACCGCGCGCCGTCGATCCGAAAAGAGCAACGTGAGCGAAGCCGCGCGCTTGCAGCTCTGCCTTGTGCTCTTGGAGCGTTTGCAGAACGCTCGATTTGTTCAGATCGACAGTCATTTTCATAGCTCAATTTTGACACAGACTTTTGAGACGTGCAAGTGCCTAGTTTTGCGTGGGTCGGGTTGCTGCGTCAAAAGGGAAGGCTTTTGCGACCCTCAAGCTAACCGGATTTCCACGTTTTCCCATCTGCCAGTCCCATTGTCAGTTGGTATGTGCGCCCTGATTTCATCGACCGAATAAACCGTGAGCGCTTCGCTGGTGAGATTCCAAAGATGGAACTCGAAAGCAGACCCATATTGCTCAGCCGTTTTCCATTCATTGCGGGAAAGGATCATACGTGGTGGATTCGCCTGGGTAGTTTTGACCTCAATTAAACGATTGATCTCACAATCGTCGTGCCAGGTGTATGAAAGAATATCGTAACCGACAGTGTTGTCTTCGATTGCTACCCACACCGGCGCGCGCGATATTCCTGCCCGCTGCAATCGATCTCTTTCATAAGCGAGGGATAGCCGCTCTCCTTCCCGACCTTGAGCCAGGAGTCGCGCATCGCGCTCGCCTCGATTTGCAGAGGCCAATGCGTCCCACCAATTCGTGGCGCGAGCGTCTGAAGCAAGCAGGCCCGCCGACCGCAGACACTGCACACCATTGACGCCGATCGCTTGCAGCACATGATTACGGCCTGCTGGTGCGAGGCGCGCCCAGAAAGGCGACCGATAAGCTATAATGGCCTCAATCGCGGCGGTGAAAAAACTTTCCAGCGGCGATACAAGTTGCCGTGGAATGCGTCCCTCAATCTCGGCACCGGCATCGTAATCGTGCGGGTAAAAATCAGCTCTTACGGCGCGAGCGGTATCTATGATGTCCAGAGTGCTTAGTTCGGGATTTTTCTCCCGAAAGGTTCTAATGAGGTAGGCCGCTTCAAAAGCGCTCATCGCTAAGATGCGGTCCTCCTCCACTATCCGCCCTCGTCTTCATCAAACTGGGCGCGGCCTTCCAATTCCTCTACCAGGTCAACGATATCCTGCAGATCAACGTCGTATTCGATAGGTTCCTCAGCGTTTTCTTCATCAAGGGCGATTTGATGGAGATCACGATCATCAAGGAGCTGTTGCATTGCCCGAACTTTAGTTGCCAAACGGCGGCTGACCGAATGGTCGATACACCCCAGTCCTTGCGGCGCACGGGTCTGGAATATGTGGACGTTTGTGATTTCGTTGGGATCTAAACCAAGGCGGTGGATACGGTCGATGGATTGGAGAAAATGAGTGCTCACATAGCTGCGGTCGAGATACAGGGCTTCATGGCAGACTGTATGTAAGCTGATACCCTCACCGGCGGCTGCTGGATTGGCGATCATCACCATGCAATCATCGTCCAAATGGAATCGTCGCAGCCTACCTTCTCTGGTTTCAGGATCTGAGGCGTTGCCGGAAGGGATAGCGCCATAAAGGGCTACGGGGTTGAGATCGGCCAACATCAGCAGCATTTGCTCAATAGTGTCGGTGAAAATCGTCCATATCACCGATTTTCGGCCGTGTTGTGCTAGCTCCCGGGCCTTTGCCGCGACAGCTAACATTTTCGGCGAAGGGCCGTCCTCGACGACCTGATCGACGAGGCCGGAATTTATCCCAGTAATATCCGAGGTGATGGCCCGTAAGGCGAGCAAGGGATTCGATGAGAGCTGCAGCAGGCGCATCACAGACTTTCGCGCACCCGCGAAATCAATGACGCCAGACCTGATATTGCTCAGCTGGCGCAGGCTTTCACTCCGCACCAGGCTGTAGAGAGCCAATTGGCCTTGTCCCATGCCTACCTGGTGGAAGTGGGTATATCGAGCTGGCAAGCCCAGCTCTTCTTTGGTTGTGCGAACGTAGAGGCTTCCGAGGACTTCACGCGGTGGTGTGCCCCCACTGATTTGTAGGCCGAGGCCTTGTCCAGGCCACAGGAAATTAAGCTGAGAAACTAAGTCCGATGAGGACTGAGGCATAGGAGTTCCGCTTAATACGTCGCGGCGGATCGGAAGCGGAGCTAGGCTCAAAAGCAGCGCGCCACGCTGCGACGCTTCGCCTGCCTTCATGCGATGGGATTCATCGAGAATTAGATGGACAGGTTGCCTCGCCAAATACGCACCGATGATCCCAGGATGCTGTATCAGCAGATCATAGTTGATAACAAACCGTGTGCCCCCGCTCGTCAGCATCGTTTCGATGACATGACCCGTGCCACTGAGAATCTTAAATGCCTCTGTGTCGGGACCGCTGGGATCCATCGTTTCTGCAACGATATCACTCCAAGCGGGGAACGCCGCCTTGGGGCAAACGACGAGGACATGAGCACCGGGCTGGCTAGTGAGAAGATGCAAAGCAAAGGCTACGGTCGTTTTACCCGCGCCTGGGACAGAGAAGTTCGCACCATTTTGGATGGAAAGCAGGTGGCGGATGTCCCTAACCTGGAACCACTTGAGATCCCGCTTGAAGCCGAGCGCGCGGAGGCGACTGCGGACTTCCTCTTCTGTGACGGTTAGCGTCAGGCTGCCTTGCGCTTCCTGCACCTTGCGCCGTGCAGCAGCAAAATCTTGAATGCGGGTTTCCGCTTCGGCTTCTGGCTTGAACCGAAAATTATATGCCCGCTGTTGATCGCGTGTGCCGTAGTCGCGCAGTAGATCGAGGACGCCCGGCCAGCTGAGTTCGATTGCCAGCTCTGTGATCCTGGCATCGCTGCCGATCACCGATGCAGATTGTTTAAGCCGCTCCCATACGGTGTTGCCAGTCGGTGCTTCGACCAACAAGACGCCGCGCCGGGTTTCATCATCGTAGCGAACGACGATGTGTAGCGGCCCCTCGTTGGCTGATTCTTCCATAGGTCAGGCTGCCCCGGCTTTCGTCTCAGCGCGCTGACGTTCGAGATACCCGCGAAGTCGGTCCACGTTGGTTTGAACTGCGTCAAGCTGCTTACCGATTGCGTCGAAGCTCGCTGGAGCGGCTCGCATCATGTCGACCTCTGAGAGCTTTCCATTCGCCGTCTGGATCAGATTGAGCGGCATCTGGCCGTCGCGCTTATCGCGCTCGATATCGATGATACCTTCGCATACTTCAACAAGTTGGTCAGATACCTCCTCTCGGCGGGTGGCATCATCCATCAACGATATCAGTGGGCGGAGAGACGGTCCTGTATTGCCGCCAAGATCGACAGCAAAATCGTCGCCATCATTGTCGTCTAGGGAACTGCTATCGTCCAATTCGACGCCAAACCTCTCGGCTAGTTTTGCTGCTACCTCATCAGCCTTTTTCCCAAACATAGGTTTGAAATCATATACACGCCGTTTCAGCTTGCTGCGCCGATCAGCCAGCAACCACGCAATTCTGCGACTGACTTCTTGAGCATCACCGGTTTTGGCTTTCACGTTCTCGCCGATGTCGAAAAACAACTGTTTGGCATCTTCAATAGCTTCATAGTCCCCACCGCGATTCAGCCATTCCACAAGGTAAAGATCAGCTTCAGTGAGGGCATTGATCGCATCGTCTATCTCGACCTTCTTCTTATTCATCAGCGCCATGAGTTCTTTCATTGGCCGCCCACTGTCACGCAATTCGCGGAAAGCAATGCATTCATTGATCCACTCGTAATCGAGTTCCGTGCGCTGCTTCATCTGCAGGCGCACTTCCACCTCGACAATATCTTTCTCCGTCGCTGTAGCGGGTAGAAGTTGGCACTTTACTGTCGCAAAGCCTCGAAAAAGATTCGGGTCTTGCTCGAACAAGCCTCGCATGGCCGCCAATCGGCGGTTGCCGTTGACCACCACGCCACGCCGTGTGATCAGAATGGGCTGGCGTTGGCCTTCAGCTTTCAGAACATCGATGATGGGCGCAACCGAGCCTTCACGACCGGTATTAGCGTATTTCAGCAGAAACTCATGTTGGCGCTGTTGCGCGGCTTCATTTTCCTCGCCCGACGCGAAGTAGTCAGCAGGCTTGCCTTCGCGGCGCGCATAGGCCTGTTGAGCCGTCCGGGTCCGAAAGTTCGCCATGCGATAAATTAGTAACGCCAGAGGCACCATAACAACTGGCAGATCGAGCGCCTGGCTCTGATATTCGTAGAAAGGCTCGGTCTTATCGGCATGGGCAGCAAGATCGGAAATCTGAGCTTCCCGAATATGAGCTGGTTCTACGTTCACAGTATATGCCATGCGGCCCCTCTTTTATTCAAAACCGATCAAGAAGATCGGCACAGTTATCGTGCGGTCGAACAACCGCAGCTCGTTCATAATGCGCTCGAAACTGGCAATGTTGCTGCCAATGCTCGCCGCAGCTTGCTTTGTCGGGAGCGCCAGAGCAGCCGCCTCAATGCGACGCGCGCTCCATAAATGTTGCAGCTTCAACAGGTCGTAGGGTGCGCGGCTGGCATTACCGGTTTGAAGGTGAAACGAGAGATCGTCCTTCACGCCGAAGACCGTCAAATCATAACTTTGATCGATCTTCACATCGAACGGCCAACCCTCTGCCGCCAGTTCCGCTTTCACATGATCACGTATCGCTGTCGTGGAGCCAGGGCCAACGGTCAGATCAGGCTTTTGGAATACGTCCATCAGCCAAGCGTCGAGATCTCTCTGCGCCCACTGATCGCGCCCGTTGTGATGGGAGTATGCTTCCGCAAATTGCATTAATCTTCTCGCACCGGAGGCTCATATATGGGCTGATTCATGGCCCTGGTTCGGAGTGTCCCGGCTTCTAGCTGAGCTATGCGGTCGAGTGCCACCTCAACATATTCTTCGGTGATATCACAGCCGTAGGCGTTGCGGCCATTCTTCAGAGCGGCAACAGCACTCGATCCTACACCAAGATAGGGATCTAACACGTTATCACCCGGATTGGTCATGCTCAACACGAGCCGTTCCACCAACCCGACCGGGAACTGGCAAGGGTGATCTGTTTTCTCAACATGGTTAGATTTCACGTTGGGAATGTCCCACACGTCGGAAGGGTTTTTGCCGAGAGGATTGCCCGACATCTTACCTTTGTTAGGCCCTTTGAAATGCTTTTTATCTGGGTATTTTGAGGGTATCCGCACGGGATCAAGGTTGAAGGTGTAATCATCGCCCTTAGTAAACCACAGTATGGTCTCGTGTCTGCCTGAGAACCGTTTCTGGCAGTGAAGGCCGTGACCGAAGGTCCAGATTATTCGATTGCGGAGCTGCAATCCGTGATCCTTAAAAATGCGATACAAAATTGCATCAAGAGGAAAAACCTCACCGTCGTCAATGTGGTTGCCAACTTGCCAGCAGATAGAGCCCTTTGGATGAAGCAGCCGCACAGCTTCCGCTATCGCTGACGATTGCTTTTCGATGTAAACATCAAGGGATGTGCGCTTTTCGTATTCCTTGCCGATGTTGTAAGGAGGTGAAGTGACAATTAGGTTCATGCTGCCCTTCTTCAACGAACGCATGAAATCAAGATTGTCTTGGCACTCAATAACAGACTTTGTTGGCCTTATCGGGACAACATTCTTTGCTCTTAGATGTGCGCTTTGTTGACGTGCCATTATTTGCTATTCCCCCGGCGATCATTATTCATCGGTTTTACGTTTATTTTCAATCCTGAAAGAGTGACCATCCGTCAAATCATCGCCGGTTGAGGATCGAGCGGCTTGCCCTTGAAAGGGGCCACCTTGATGTCTCCTTCCCGCTTGCGGGCCTGGGCAATGTCATAGCTGTTCTGCATCCGCATGAGTGTCTCCATCGACAGGCCGAAGGCCTTCTCGATACGGATGGCCATTTCTGATGAAAGATGCGCTCGCTCGTTCACCAAGGCTGACAAAGCCGGTCTTGTGATCCCGAGCACGTCCGCCGCTTCAGTCACCGACAGCCCGTGCGCTTTCAGGACTTCGTGTTTCACGAAGCTGCCTGGATGCGCGGGGGTTTTCATTCGCATTCCTTGATCCATCACAACCTCCGGTCAGGACAGGTTTATTCAGCTATCAAGCTAGCGGCTCATGCGTTGCCTGTAAAGACACACTTTACAGAACCATTCCCCGCCAAGCCCTTGCCGCCGCAGGCGGCGATTGCTGCTACGCAGCGAGGAATAACGGCGGCGAGGTGTCATGTCCGCACCTTTAGTAGGTCATCGAGCCTTGTCGTGTAACAGGGGGACAGGTTCGCCCGCCGCATCGACCAGCTCGGCCCCTGTCGCACCGCACCGGGCCGCAGCGTGTCGCGGCCATAACGGGCATTGACGGCATCGAGCGCCGTCATCAGGGCTTTGGACCGCTCAGGATCACGCGAGGCAAACAGGTCCGCCACCGGTAAATCCTGGGGGCGGTAGAGATCGAGCAGCAAGACGCCAGCCTTGGCATAGCGGTAGCCTTCACGCCAAAGGCTTGCCGCCGCGCGCGTGGCGCTGGCGATTAGCGCGAGGCTGTCGGCTGTTGCCTCGATATCGAAGGTCGTTTGATTGGCATAGCTCGGATCATTGTTGAACCGGTTGGTGTGCATGAATACCTGCATCGCCGCCGCCCGCAGGCCGTGGCGGCGCAGCTTCTCCCCTGCCCTCGCGGTATAGGCCGCCACCGCTTCGCGCATATCGTCCCAGGTGGTGACGGCCTGCCCGAAGCTGCGCGTGACAGCGAGGCTTTTGCGCGGTTGCGGATGCACCGCGAAGGGAAAACAGGCCACGCCGTTCAGCTCGGCATGGGTGCGCTGCCCCGTCACCGTGAGCAACTTGCGCACCCCATCATGCGGGAGGGCCGCAAATTCGGCGACGGTGCGAACGCCCTGCCCTGCCAGTTTTTCGATGGAGGCCGACCCCATGCCCCAGACTTCGCCCAGGGCGAGCTGAGGGAACAGGTCAGCCCGCACGTCGGGGCAGGACAGGTCGCACACGCCCGAACCTGCCCGATCCAGCTTCGCCACCTTGTTGGCGAGCTTGGCCAGGGTTTTCGTAGGTCCAATGCCGACGCAGGTCGGAATCTTGGCAATGCGGCGCACCGCCGCGCGGATCTCGCTTGCCCGCGCCACGAGATCGCCGGGCAGCCCGCGAAAATCGAGGAACATTTCATCGATGCTGTAGGGATCGACCTCAGGCACCAGATCGACCAGCACCGCATACATACGGCGGCTCATATCGCCATAGAGCACGTAATTTGAGCTTTTGCAGACCACGCCCTTCAGCTCGGGCTTCTTGCCGATCATGTGCCAGGGATCACCCATCTTGATGCCCAAATCCTTGGCCTCAGCCGTGCGGGCGATGACGCAGCCATCGTTGTTGGAAAGCACCACCACCGGCTTGTCGCGCAGTTTGGGATCAAAGGCCCGCTCGCAGGAGCAGTAAAAGCTGTTGCCGTCGATCAGTGCAAACATCGGCCCCTGCCCTGTCATCACACGCGCATCCGCACGAGCGCCTTGATGATTGCCCAGACCTCGACATCGTGATTGACCGGGACGGGTGCCCGCGTGGCAGGGGCGAGCCACCATTCCCCATCCTTTTGCTTGAGCGTCGCAAGGATCACTTCCCCATGCAGAAACGCGACACAGACCTTGCCCGGCGTCGGTTCGGCCGCCGCGTTCGCCACAAGAATATCGCCGTCGTAAATGCCCCGCGCGCGCCATTCGTGCCCGAGAATCCGGACCGGATAGAGGCCCGGTGCCCTCAGATCGAGCAAACGGCCAAGATCGAGCACCGGCTCGATAAAATCCTGAGCTGGCGACTGAAAGCCGGTCGTTTCATCCCCGCGATACGTCACACTGCCCCCTTGCCGTGCCCGCGTTGGCGGCCAGAGCATCGGGCGAGGCAAGCGCAATCAATGACCGAATCAAAACGAACATAACAAGAACGATAGCTGACCCCCTGCCCTCTCGACCAGCAAAATCACCGACGTCCCGCGCGATGCTTGCCAAGCCCAAGGAACGCCCACCCGAGCGGCGAGGTGCGTGGGGGCGGATCGGGGTTGGTTTTCCCGAAGATCGAGGAGCACCGCAAGGACCGTAACGGCCTCTTTTCTGGTGAGTGCTTTGGCACGGCCAGACCGGGCATCAATCGCGTGCGCTTCCGCATCTTCGATTTGTGCAGCTTCCCCTGTCGGGTGGGCGTCCCGCCCAGCATGACCCCCGGCCTTATCAGCCGCGCCCCCTTCTCCCCATGAGGCCGCAGACGGTCTGCGGCACGAAACCTCGAAAGGAGAAACCAATGACCACCCAATCCACCAACTCCCCCGCCTTTGTGCTCTGGAGCGTCGAAGGCGAAGGCAAGCAGGCCCGCTGGACCCGCGTCGGTGCAGCCTGGTCCAACAAGGACGGCAAGGGCTTCAACCTTCGCTGCAATGCCATTCCGCTCGCCGGTCGGCTTGTGATGCGCGCCTTCACCCCGAAGCCTGACACTGCCGCTCAGGACCGCCGTCAGGGCGAACTGGCAGGTGTCCAATGACCGGGGAACGCGAAACCGCCCGCATCCGCCAGCTCAACGATATCTTTCGCAAGAGCTTCATCGGTGGCCGCGTCTATCTGACCGAGGGCATCCGCGCCCTCGGTCAGGACTTCGAGAGCGCCTGCGTGGAGCGGGTGCAAAAACACCGGCGATTTGCCGAAGGCAACGACCCCTACGGAGAACACGACTTCGGGGCCTTCAAGGTGCAGCGCCGCAAGTGCTTCTGGAAGATCGACTATTACGACGCGCGGATGAAATGGGGATCAGTAGCCCCCGCCGACCCGGCCCAGACCACCCGCGTCCTGACCATCATGCTGGCCGAGGAATACTGACCAGCCAACGCGCCGCCGGCAGCAATCGGCGGCGCACTTTCCAACAGATCGAAAGGAGTCCGATCATGGACGACCGCAGCATTGAAACCTTTGCCCTCACCTGGCACGGCATCGAAATCACCATCAGCTGGGAAGCCAATTGGCTGAATATGAACGGGCGGGGCTATGACACCGCCCACCTTCAGGTTGAGGCCACCGTGCCCGAGCGCGCCCCTCTCCCGATCACCGAGACCGGCTATCGCTCGCATTTTATCTCAGCCGAAGCCGTTGCCGCCCATGGCGGTCCGGTCGCCTTCGTTACCGCATGGCTTGACGACGCAGCGGCATCGCCCGCGTGGAAAGCTCAAGAGGCGGCGGCCCGGCAGATGACCCTGTTCTAGGGTCATCACCCTGCCCTACCCCGACTTCACGGATAAGTCGGGAATTGGAGTGCCATGCACATCTGGCGCTCGATACCGTCGAGCTGGGCCAGAATGGTGCGGCGCTCGACTGTGCCACGATCCGACTGATGCAACGCGCGGCTTGTGACGGCGAAGGTGTCGCGCAGATCAGCGAGGTTTGCGAGGCTGGATTGCTTGTTGCTGGCGTAGGTCATGGCTGTTTCCTTTCATCAGGAGCCGCCGGGGGACGGCTTTCATGCAGACGAAAGAGCAGCAGCCCGGCCAGGGCGCACCGTCAGGGCGAAACGAAGTGAAGCACCCTGCCCTATCAGGGCACGGGTTGCGGCCATAAAGGCCGGGATGATGCTACGGATGCTCTAAAAGAAGGACGACCACAGCGGATTTGATAAGGTTGCCCTGCCCGTTCAGACAATCAGCAGGCGGCCTCCGGAGGGATGCCGCCTGCCTTTATAGACCCCGGTTCACAAGGCCGGGGCCGTCTTGTCAGCATAAACAAGAAAGGGGCGCATTGCTGCGCCCCTTCCATGTTCAGCGATCCAGATTAGAACTGGATATCCGTGCCGACGGTGACTTGCGTGAAGTCTTCATCGGACGGTGTAACGGTTTCATCAACCGAGCCGAAGGCAACTGCGCCACGGAACGACATTCCAGGACCGTAGGTGTAACCTGCGCCGATTGTGGTTTTGTCAGCTTCGATGCTGTCAGCGCCGAAATCGATATCTTGATCGAGATAGCTGACGCCTACGTGGTAAGGGCCGTTATCCCAAGCTGCACCGATAACCCAAGTGTCGCTTTCGAGGTCTGCGCCAGCAGCTGTACCGTCATCAAGAGCGGTTTCGCTGCTCAGGTAGGCACCACCAACACTGAAGCCTTGGAAGGCGACGTTCAGGCCAGCGTTCCAAGTTTCAAGATCGTCAGCAACATCGCCAACAGCGGTCGCGGCTGCAAGGTCATTCTCAGCACTTGCATGAGAATAGCCCGCACCGGTGCTGATGCCGAAGCCTTCAAACTCGCCATCCCAGCGGAGGCCAGCTTCCCAAAGGTTTTCAGCTTGGTTTACGTCATCATCCTGAGCGGCCTGAGCAAGACCGTTCCCGATGACTTTTTGACCACCTTCAGGAGCGTAGGAGATGCCGCCTTGGAAGCCCATGTATTTGGGGCTGAGGTAGGTCAGGCGTTCCGTGTCTTGGAAGTCAGCGTGGTCGTAGTCGAGCAACAGGCTGCCAGCGCCAGCAACGTTGGTGCTGAAAGCGTCGGTGAATACGCCCGTGTAACCTGACGGATCAGCCAATACTGTTCCGGTGTCCAGGCCGGTAGCGTTGATGTTCTGCACAGCGACGCGCAGGCCATCTACGTTGCTGTCGGCAGAAGGAGCAGCGACTTGGAGCAGGTAAGCAGCGCCGTCTTCGGAACCGAAGTTAACGCGACCCCAGTTGCCGGAGAAATAAGCATAGGCTTCATCCGTGGAGATGTCGCCGCCTACAAAACCTTCGTAGTGAGCGCCGACCGTCAGGCCGTTGTCAGAGGTCGCTTCGCCGGTGAAGTGAACTTCGGTGTCGCGGCGGAAGTCAAAAGAACGCAGGCTGTCAGCCGCGCCGACTTCATCATTGTCATTGTAAACGCCGTAGCCACGGAAGTGGCCGCCGAGGTCCATGTTGATCTCAGCAGCAGCGGGGGTGCTGATGGCCGCAAGGCCAAGCAGTGCTGTGCTTGCGAGAAGTAGTCTTTTCATGTTGTGCTCTCCTAGGAGTCTAGAGTTGAAGTAACCCCACTCTCCCCCAGACGCTTGCTTTAGGTCTAGAATAAAGCACTGATCTTATGGAATAAAAGCCTAGGCTCTTTGTCTATGTCACATTTTTGCGACAGCTATTTTCCGCAATCATTGGCATCCCCCGGCACTTGCCGGGGCCAGGCTCTATCGCTGACGCGACCGAACCCGCCACACGCTGCGCTCGCCGCTACCAGGGCGGCGGTTTCGGCCCATTCGGGTGACGATCCTTGATGCACGAAAGGCTTCCTTGCCCTCACCCGCTACCATCGCGGACCGGACGATCAGGCGGGCTTGCCCCTCTTCTCGAACCAGCTTTGCGCAAACTTCACAAAATGCCGCTCCGGGTGCTTGGGCTGAATCTCTTCGGCCCCGACCCAGCGTCGCCATTCGCCTTCGAGGTAATAGGGGTCCCATCCAGGGGCCACGTTGCGCACGTCATTGAACACATCGCCGCTCAAACGGCCTTCCCAAGGATCAGCCTCAGGGGCCTGTCCGCCGATTTTCATCGTGTTGCGGTTTGTGAAAAGCACCATGTCATGTTCGGCATCAAAGCTAACCATGTAGTCGGGCAGATGGTCGCTTGCGGCCAGATTGCGCACGGCTCGCCGGAACTCCTTGTCGGTGGACTTGGAGCCGGATTTGCGGTGCAGGACCTCAATTGAGGCCTTCCAGCTTGGTTGCTGGCCGCAATGCTTGCGGGCCAGCTCGTATATGCGGCGCTCGATTGGCTTGCGCAGCCGGAAATAATCCCGGTGCAGCGTCAGCACCTCATTGTGCTTGATGGCGTTAAAGACCCAATCGGACAGCGTAATCTCGCAAGCCAGCAGCCGACCATCGAGGCCGTGCTTGCGGCGGATCGACGAGGAATCGATCAGCCCGAAGGTGTCGGTCTGCTCCATATCGCCAGTGCGAATATTCGTGGAAATCGTCGTGCCGCGTATCCGTTCGATGGCTTCCTGCAAAGCCTCATAGTCCTTGCCCGCCGTGCCGCGATTGGTGAAGATCAACAGATCGTGACTGTTGATTCGCACCCGCTTGCTGACATCTTCGCCTTTCTTCAGCTTCGCCATGATTTGGCTGATGCAGTAGATCAGGATATCCTTGTCGTAGATGGTCGCCAGACCCTTCACGCTAGGCGTCACTTGGAGCCACTGCCCGTTGTTTTCGTAGCGGCGAATGGTGGTTTCAGGCTTCTTGGAGAGCGAATAGAAAGGATGCTCCATTTGCGGCATCACGTCCTTGAGGACAGCATCAGCCACGTCGCAGATGAACAGATCATGCTGCGGGTGGCGCTCTGGAATGAGCGCAAGCTGATGATTCGGTTGTGCCGTCGCCATGCGTCATCTTCGGGGTTTCACACACCAGTGTCAACGGTTTCGGGGTTTCACCCACCGATTGCCCATAATTCGGGGTTTTACACACCGATAGGGCTAGATTCGGGGTTTCACCCACCACCTAACCGGATTCGGGGTTTTACACACCATAATTCGGGGTTTCACCCACGGAGATTCGGGGTTTCACCCACGCGCTACCGAAAATCACGGTCGATTCAGCCAGCGATTCCAACGATTTCACCATTTATCAGAATCGCTTAACACTGAATCTAACCCATATATAACACCCTTGGCCTGTGGATAACTTGGCTTTCGATCTCAAACGGCAGTTCGTGCGGAAAAGAAGAATTGGCTTGGCAGGGGGAGCAGGCGGGAAAGGGAGCTCTAAAAATGCCGACGTATGAGCCAGCGGAGAGGTTTAGAAACAGGGAAGCTATCGGGCGGGGTATCCCCCTGCCCCAAGGGTCGAAGCCGCCGACAGGCATCATTCCCGCTCGCGCCGCTCTTTCTTTTTTCGCGGTCGTGCCGGGACGGCTTCCGGCCCAACAAAGGGGCTGCGGACGATCCTTCGCCCATTTTCATCGCTCCACCGCATTCGCTCAGGCTCACCACGCATGATCGTGGCAACCTTGCGCCTGATTTCCGTGTCGTTTTTGAGGGCACAACGGCCAGGCTCTTCGCTGAATATCTTGCAGTCCCGAACCAGCAAGAGGCAAAAGCCGTCTTCATCGGGGCCTTCCAGAACCTCGGCAGTGACGTCCCTGTCACCTACCTTGAACGCCCTGCCCTTCCCCGGCCCGCGCCGTCCCCAGACTCCTTCAGACCAGCGGATCACGTCCGCCATGATGAAGCCTTCCGGGCATGGTATCCAGATTGTCATGCAGTGCCCCCAACTCATCACATGATACCACGGATATCCGATAGCTATCAAATAGCGGGTAGCTATCCCGTATCGGAAGGCTATCTAGTAGCTACTAAACAGGTATCCGGCATTGCGGTTGACAGGAAGGCTATCAGGTAGCTACCATCTAGCTATCTAGTATCGCTCGCTCGGGGAAGCCAATGCCAACAATCGTTTTTGTCAGTCCAAAGGGTGGTGTCGGCAAGACGACCGCCGCGCTGCTACTGGCGACCGAAATCGCGCGCAGCGCGAAGGTGACAGCCATCGACGCCGATCCCAACCATCCCATCGAAGCCTGGGGCAGGGGAGGGGCCGCACCAAAGAATTTGACCATTGTTGCCGATGCAGACGAAGACAACATCATCGAGAAGATCGAGGAGGCCGCTGCGCAGACGCCGTTCGTCGTCGTCGATCTTGAAGGCACAGCCGCCAAAATCGTGTTGCTGGCCGTGAGCCAGGCTGATCTCGTTATCATCCCGACGCAGGGATCACAGCTAGACGCCGAACAGGCAAGCCGCGCCATTCGCGTCGTCAGACAGCAGGAGAAAATGTCGGGCAGGGTTACGCCATTCGGGGTTTTACTCACCCGCACCAGCCCAATCATTCGCACTCGCACCATGGGCCATATTCAGGGCGGTCTCAGCGATGCTGGCATCCCCATGTTCAAAACGCAGTTGCATGAACGCGAGGCTTTCCGTGCCATGTTCTCTTTCATGCAGCCGCTTGAAACCCTTGACCCCAAAGATGTGCCTAACCTCGACAAGGCTGTCGCCAATGCCGAGGAGTTCACCGCCGAAATCATCGAGAGGCTGCGCGAGGGCAGGGGCAAGACCGAAAAAGCAAAGGTGGCATGATATGAGCCGAGCCAATCCATTCGCAGACCTGAGCGACTTCGAGCCGCAGGCAACGCCAAAAGCCGTATCGGTTGAGGCAATCGATACGCTGGCCGCAGAGTCCGGCTTTCCGAGCAGGAAGCCGCGCGCGGCCAAGGCCGCCGCGCCTGCGATCAATATTCCGCCGCCAGTGGAACTGGCAGAGGCCACGCGTCCGATCAGGCGATATACGACAGGCCGCAATCGTCAGATCAACATCAAGGCGACCAGCGAAACCATCGAGCGGTTTTATCGGCTTGCCGATGAGCACGGCGTCCCACTTGGCGCGTTGCTCGACGACGCGCTCGCCGCGCTAGAAGCCAAACAGTCCGGTTAAAAGCAAATACTGACAAATTTGTATCGCAAGGATAAGTTGAACGTATCTAGGGCAGGGGAGGGGGAGCCGGTTTATTCACAAGCAGTTCGGCCTGTTCGTGGCGTTCCTCTCGGTTCTGCTAACACCCACCATCGTCTATGCAGACGACGCGGCGGCAATTCGCAATCTTGCCCGCGAGCTGGTCGAAATCAGCTACATTGAAGCCGAGCGCCGCAAGCCGTCAGTCCCTGACGACTTTGCCGCTGATGCGCTCAGATTTTCCCGCCAGCAGATTGCTAACGCGCCGCCCGCCTTTCGCCCGCAGGCAGAGCGCATTGCAACCCAGATCAGAAATGCCCCCCGCACCACCGCTTGGCTGAGAGACTGGCCCGATCCCTGGACGGTCCGTGCCGATTTGGCAGCCGCCAGCAGGGGCGAAAGCGACCTTGTTGTGGCAGGTCGGCAAGCCGGACGGTTTCTTATGTTCGATACGGCCATGAATCGTATCGGCGGCCAGGTATTCAATGATCGCCTGCCGCATGACGTCCAGCGTCTTCAGATCGCCTATCTTGCCCATTATTTCGACTTGCGCGACCGCGCGCGCGTAAATTTCGAGGATCGCTGCCCGCCAAGTGGCCCTTGCCGCCGGGGGACCTTCCACCGGACGAGCACAGAATATCACTATGGCATCGAGCAAGCGCGTGACGTGGCCAATCGCTATCTCCCAACAGCGATCCACGCTCAGTTTATTGAGGTTACAGCCGCTGGCGGGACCAGGACGCCCCGACCGGCTCCGACGCCACCGCCAGAAACGGATTCCTTCTGGTCAGGCGTTTGGCCCATCCTGACATTTGTCTTTTTGGCCGGTGTCGCCCTGTTTCTATTCATCGCCTTCCTGCGCTTTGTCGCGGGTATAGGTGGCAACAAAGGCACCAGCACCGCTTATGGCAGTGCTACCTTTGCCGATCCGGTGACAGGCTTGCCGCCCACAGACACGCTCTTTCATGGGGCCTTTATGGGTTTCAGTGTTTTTCCACCCCAGTTTGACCAATCTATAGCCGCGCCGATTGTCACCGAGGCAGAGAACCATACCCTGATCGTTGCGCCCACGCGGACAGGGAAGGGCACCCGCGTCATTGTCCCAACGTTGCTCCTCTACAATTCGTCCCTCATTACGCTCGATCCCAAGGGCGAGAATGCCGTCATCACCGCACGCTACCGCCGCGATCAGCTTGGCCATCGTGTCCATATCGTCAATCCGTGGGGGGTTCACGCCGACATCTTCGAGAAGCGGGGCTTCAAGCCTGCGACCCTCAATCCTCTAGACCTTCTGGACCGCGATGATCGAACCGTAGTAGCCAATGCAAAGGCCCTAGCCCAAGCCATTTGCATACGTCCCGCAAGCGAGAAGGATTCCTATTGGCAGTCTGCCTCGGCAGCGCTTTTGTCGGCACTGCTACTGTGGGTCACGGACGAGCCCGGCGAAATCAAAACACTTGGCAGGGTCGCCGACCTTGCAAGCGGTGGCGAAGACGGGAGCGATCTGCGGGAGACGTTACTTCCAAAGATGGTGGCAAGTCGCTCGTTCCGAGGCGCAATGCGAAAATCCGTCGGCTCGATGGTTACAATAGCCGACAACACCTGGTCGGGCATCATCGGCAATCTATCGGACTCGCTTCAATTTTTGGCCGATGACCTCTTGGTCGAAGCCACCGATCATTCAACTTTTTCCCTTGTCGATCTTACGAAACCTGGGACGACAATCTATCTCGTGATTCCCGATGAGCAACTCAAGAGCAACGCTACTTGGGTAAAGCTCCTGATGGCGGCGGTTAGTCGGACTTTCAAGACCCACAAGCCGTCAGCGAAAGGCCATCGCGCGATGTTCCTCATCGACGAGTTTCCGACGTTAGGCCAGATGGACACCTTTGTCGAAGACATCGGCCTTATTGGTGGTTCGGGGCTTGATTACACAATAGCCGTCCAGGACCTCAACCAGATCGAAAGTCTCTACGGCAAGGCGTATGGCACGATCCTGAGCAATTGCGGGTGGAAATGGTTCTGTAACGTTCAGGACCTCAAGACTGCTGAGTATGTGAGCAAGATGCTCGGGACCAAGACGCAGGCCACGGAAAGCCAGACCGTAGGCCAGAACAGCAGCACGTCCTATGGCGAAACGGCCAGGCCGTTGATGACGCCTGATGAAGTCATGGCCCTTGGCAAGGCAGGCGCGCTCGTCTTCCGGCCAGGGGGCAGGCCATACCTCTTGCAGCCGTGTGATTACTGGCTGCTTCGTGGCCGCTTCGCGGCGCTGATGAAGGCCAAGCAAGGCTATCCGATGCCCAATTTTGATGCCGTTGATCCAAGCCCTTCACACAAGGGCAACAACCAGAGCGGTGGAAGCGGACAGGGCAGCGGCAGCGGGGGCGGTTCCGGTGGAGGGTCATCAGGTGGGGGAGGGGGTGGATCATCGGCGCGAGGTATGAACCGCGCAGACGCCCTCGACATACTCGGGCTGAAAGAAGGCGCGACGGTGCAGGAGATCAAAGCAGCTTGGAAAGCACGGCTTGGGCAGGTGCATCCCGACAAGCCCGGTGGCAGCAACCGCCTCACCCAGCAGGTCAACGAAGCCTATGAATATCTCGTGGGCAAATAGGCGGTGACATGACCGTGAATCCCGACCCAAGCCAAGCCGCCCAGGATGCCGCACGGGCTACCGAGGAAGAACGTCGTGCGGCTCTCGGGAAAGAGTATCAGCAGGGTCTGGACAGGGCAGGGGAGGCCTATGCCCGCGAACAGGAACGGCAGGCAGAGGACCGTAAGGCAGCCGCTCTAAAAGGCGAGCTACAGGACGCATGGGAGGCCCAACGGTCTCAGCAGGCCAGGGACGATGCCCGTGGGGCGGACGCGCGGACAAAGGAGGAATCGCAGGCCGAGGCTGTGCGTCAGGCCGAACGCGAAGCCAGGGACACGGTTCAGCAACGGCTCGACCTTGCAAAGGAGGTCCGAGGCCATGTGGAAGATCGCCCTGCCAACCGGCCACCGACATGGGAGCAAGTCAAGGAAGCCGAACAGGAGCGACGGGGACGTGAAGAAGAGCGACTGTTGGAATGGCAGGAAAAAGACCGTCAGGCGCTCATCAGTCGGGCAGAGGGCGGGGGCTGGCCCCACGAGGAGCTGATCGAAAAGCTGCGCTCCCAAGCTGAAACCCACGCCCAGCAGCAGGAACGTCAGATTCAGGATCAGCAGGACCGACTTGAGCGACTGCGACTGACCAATGGCAAGGAGCGGGACCGGTCACGGGATCGCGGTTTGGAGCGGTGAGGGCATCCGAAGCGATGAACGACACGGCAGCGTTGACAGGTTCGTTTTCAGCGGTGACAGTCAGCACATCGGCGATAGTTGAACACCCGCTCCGACGTCGGTTTTCCCCTCAACCGATTCCCGTGTTATGATAATAACGGGGAGTGCCAGCCATGCGCGGATATCCGCGCGACCGCCTAAACCTTTGGTTTGGCGGGCTGGGCAAGGGGTGTTTCACCCCCGTTGCATCCCCAAGACCAAGGGAGCCTTCGTGCCCCCTATGGAACCCCAGAGCAGGAGCCTACCCGCCCCTGCACCCTGGACCGGAGCGCCGCCACCCCCGCAAGCGCGGGCATGGCATCACCTCCGCCAAAGGAGACTTCGCTCTCCCTTGGAACCCATGACCGCTGTTCGTCAGCGGCTTCGACCAAAGGGCCTTCGTGCCCTTTGGAAACCAGACCAGGGCTTGCGAACCCTGGACCCCCGGCAGGCATTTCAGCCTGCACCGACCAAGGGCGGCGACCCTTGGAACCCGGTCAAGGGGAGGGCGCTTGGCGAGTGGTAGCGACAAGAGGCAGCGGCCAAGCCAGATCCTCGTTCGTCTGACCGAAGAGGAGCTGGCCGCGCTTGATGCGAAGGCCGACCGCGCAGGGATGCCCCGCGCCGCCTTTCTTCGCGCCGCCGCCCTCGACTCAGCGGGACCGCGCGCAAAGCGCCGCCCCCCCGTCGATCAGGTCGCACTCCGCCAGCTTCTTGGTGAACTTGGCCGCATCGGCAACAATCTCAACCAGCTCACCCGCGCCGCCAATACCGGTATCGACCTTGACCAGGCCGCCCTGAAATCATCGCTGAAAGCTATCAGCGATATGCGGGCAGCCGTCATCGCCGCGCTGGCCCTAAAGACCCCCGCCGAAGGCCCAGAACCCACCACAAAACCGGCCACCAGCCCACCACCCACAGCACCGGAAAGGAAACGTGAAGGCGGCGCATGATTATCAAGGGCGGAAGCAGGGCAGGGCCGTCGGGCCTTGCAAACCACCTTCAGCGTCAGGACACCAACGAGCGTGTCCTGATCGTCGAAGTGGCCTGGGCCACCGAAAATCTGAAGGAAGCTCTGCGCGACTGGCAGGCCCTTGCCGCCGGCACCAACGGCACCAAGGGACTCTATCACGCCAACATCGATCCGGCGAAAGAGTATCAGATGACCGGCGAGCATTGGGCATATGCCGTTCAGCGACTTGAGGCCGAGCTTGGCCTTGAAGGCCAGCCCCGCGCCGTCGTTCTTCACCAGAAGCACGGGCGCGAGCACATCCATGTCGTTTGGGCACGAACCGACATAGATACCATGACCATGCGCTCAGACAGTCAGAACTATCCCGCGCATGAGCGGGTTGCTCGGCATCTTGAGCAGGTCTTTGGCCACCAGCTTATCCCCGGCCCGCACACGGGCCGCGATCCCAATCTTCCCAGTTACACCGTGACCATGGCCGAATGGCAGATGGCCGAGCGCACCGGAATCAGCACGGAGGAGAGGCGCGAGCTGATAAGACAGGCGTGGACTGCCGCAGACGGTCCCGAGGCATTCCGTGAGGCGCTCGCCGAGAAGGGCTATGTGCTCGCCCAGGGCGACCGCCGCGGCTTTGTCGCGGTTGACAGGGCAGGGGACGTCATTGCCATCAGCAAGCGTGTCCTCGATATCCCCGCGTCGGAAATCAAGGAACGACTGTCAGGCCTTGGTCCGATCGATGCTTTGCCTTCCGTTGCAGAAGCCAAGGAAGCGCAGGCACGGGCGCTCGCCGCCGAACGCGCCCTTGAACCGCCAGCCTATGGACCGGCAGCAGATGGCGCCATGCTTGCTGCGCTTGCATCGCGTCAGGCCGAAGAACGCGCCCAGCTTGAATCCAGTCAGGCCGCCGCAAGGGACACCCTTGCCGCCGAACAGGCCGCGCGGGCGCAAGCCGCCGCAAAAGAGATCGAAGCCAAGCTGACCCATGCCCCTGAACCCAAGGAGCCTGAACCGCTCTTGGCGCGCCTGTGGCGCGGTCTCATCGAACTCGTATCACCTGCCATCAGACAGGCCAGGGAAGCCGAGGAAGCCCGTCAGAAAGCCGCTTTCGATGCGGAAAAAGAGCGGCAGCGTCAGGCACACCTTGCAGAGCTTGCGCGCGCGCATGACGCCGCGCGGGCGGGGATTGTCGAACGACAGACTGACGAACGACGTGCCCTCGAAACTGCCCAGGAGCATGAAACCATTCGCCGTCTCGCAGACGCACAGCGGGCCAGAGACATCGCCGCGAAGATCGACGAGGCCCGCCGCATCGTGGAAGAGCAGCAGCGACGACAGGGCTTAGGCCAGGACCCGCCAGAACAACCCCGCGCACGCTGAGCGGCTCGCGTTTCTTGCAACCAGAACCGGGCCGCCCCGCACCAGTGGTTGCCGCAAATATCCCGCTGTCTCGATTCATGCGCGCGCCCACAGCCGAGCCTGCACCCGTATCCCGATTTGTCACCCCCGACATGGTAGGTAGTTTTGGATCGGCTGCGAAGCCGCTCAGCCGAAACCGCCGCCATTGGCGGCGAAAGCGTTGAATCCTAACGAATTTGCGAAAACGAAAGAAAATTACCTCATATCAATGTCATAATATCAGCAACAGGGTAGGTGTTGCTTGGGCTTATGGGCATATTTGCAAAGACGATTAGAATACCGAAATCAGTTAGCAGGAGCGCGCAAGGCACTCTCGGAAATCCTCGATCTAACCTATGCAGTTGGGCATTCTTGTCCGGATGACGTGTTGGCTAAAGTCGCGGTTCGCACCATATGCCTCGAAGCCGTTAATGCGCGCAGCGTCCCGTTGCCCAAGCTCCGAGACGCTTTCACGAAAATCTCCATACAGGCCGAGAGGATTTGTTGGCGTGAGATCGGGTCTGGGCGTGATTTTCAAGACAAGGATGCGGCATTAGCAATTATCAATATCTGCCAAAACAGACTTGATGGTCTACCCGAGAAAAGTCGCCAAACGCAAGCGCTTGGCAGATAAGCGCCTGGTTCCTAGAATGCCTCGGGCCGTGACAGAGAAGTCCAGCACAACATTCGCGCAACCAATTCCTTCTTCTTCATGGTAAGCGTGCAATCACCATAGCATTTGTTTCAGCTAACCTGCGCAGCAGGAAAGTTTCGCCACATCCTTGTCAAAGGTCTGCGCTGCCAATTTGAAGCCTTCAACTGTGGTGAGATAGGGAAAAATCGTCGCACCGAGATCGACTGCGGTCATTCCATACTTGATTGCCAACACCAGCGTCTGGATCGAATCCGCGCCTTCGGGGGCCATGATCTGGCCGCCGAGCAGCCGGTCGCTCGCTTTGTCGGCGACGAGCTTGATGAGCCCGCGCGTGTCGCGCGCGGCCAAAGCCCTCGGCACTGCGTCGAGTGGGAGTAGCGATACCTTGACCTCAAGCCCTTGCGCGCGCGCCGCCGTTTCGGTGAGGCCGACACTGGCAACCTGCGGATCGGTGAACACAACCGATGGCATGGTGCTATTGTCGTAGCGGTCCTTATTGCCTTCGACAGCGTTGCGCGCGGCCAGCTTCGCGCCATAGGCTGCCATATAGACGTATTGGTCGCGGCCAGTGATATCGCCTGCCGCGTAAATGCCCGGAACGCTGGATTCGAGATAGTCATCAACCACTATGCCGCCGCTCTGGCCCAGCGCGATGCCATGATCTTCGAGGCCCATGCCATCGCTATTGGGGCGGCGTCCGGTGGCGATCAATACTTGCTCGGCCTTGATGGTCTGAACCGCAGCAACGGTGTCGCCATGATCTTCGCCGTCGCAAGACAGGCTTTCGCAGACCAACTCTATTCCGTTGCCCGTCATGTCGATGCGCTGATAGCCGATACCCGAACACACGCGCACGCCCTCAGCTTCGAGATAGCTTTGCAGTGCCGCGCCAACTTCGGGGTCCATTTCGGGCAGCAGGCGGCTGCGGCAACAGATAGTGACGGGAACACCGAGGCGCGCGAACATCTGCCCCAGCTCAACGCCGATCACGCCGCCGCCGATGACCAGCAAGGATTTCGGCAATCGCTCGAGCGCCAGAGCCGAAGTGCTGGTCAGGTAGGGCACATTGTCGAGGCCCGGAATTGGCGGCACAGCGGCGCGCGCGCCCATCCCTAAAATGACCTTGCCGGTCTCCATCGGTGCATCGCCAACCAGCAATTTGCCATCGGCAAAGCGCGCCTTGCCCTCGATATAGGTGACGCCTTCATAGGCTGGCAGCAGATCGATATATTTCTTCTGCCTCAACTCCGTCACCAGATCATCTTTCGACGTGGCGAGCGCGGTCCAATTGTCCAGACTGACACTGCCGCCAAGGCCCGGAAAGCGCGCGGATGCCTTTCCGCCATGCACCGCTTCTGCGGCGCGGATCAGGGTCTTGGACGGGACGCAGCCCACATTGACGCAGGTGCCGCCAATGATGCCGTGGCCGATCAGTGCGACCTTGGCACCGAGTTCAGCAGCGGTGATCGCGGCGGAAAATCCCGCCGAGCCCGCGCCGACAACGGCCACGTCAAATCTCTCCCGCCCAGGGCGGTTACAGCAGTCGTTCATTATAGGTCGCTTTCTTCCGGCGCGCGGCGCGCCGCCTGATCTCAGTTATTAACGGCGCGTGCGGGATAGCCTGCGTTGGTCGATGCTGCGGCGATCACCGTCGCATTCGTCCGGCGTGGATCATAAGTGGCGCGCGCAGTCTTGGTGCCAAAATCAACGCTGACCGCGCTAACTCCGGCCACACCTTCCATCGCCTTCTTCACAGTGATGGGACAGGTGGCGCAGGTCATGTTCTGAATCGCGAAAGTGGTTTGTGCTTGCGCGCTTGCAGCAGTGGCAGGGCGATCCTGCGCCGTGCCGCCAACTGCGAATGCGACCCCGCCGCCTGCCATTGCCAGCACGGCAAGTCCGATAAGCAATATCTTTTTCATGAGTATTTCCTTTCAATAGAACAGGGGCGCCCACCAATCGATGGAGAGCGCGAGGATGACGATGGCAAGCCCCAGCCACAGCACCGCTTTGGTGGTGCGAGCCGACTGCGGACGGGCACAGTATGACCCGTCTTCGCACGGTGGTTTCGGCTTGAAATAAACATGCCAGAAGCCAAGCCCAAGCAACGCGAGCGTAACAGCTCCCACATAGGGCTTGTAGGGTTCGAGCGCGGTCAGATTGGCAATCCAGGCCCCCGAAACGCCTAGCGTGACGAACAGTAGCGGCACCACACAACAAGCCGAGGCCAGCCCCGCGCCGATCAGAGCACCCGTGGCAAGCCAGCCCGACCGGTCGCCCTTCGGGAGTTCGGTAACAACGGGAGTTCCCTTTTCAGGCGTTGAGGCCACGACGCGATTCCTTTCTTTTGGACTTATGATTCTCAGTGTAAGCTCTGTAGTAGCTACAGACTCAAGAGGTATTTTTCCATGGAACCACAAGGCGGCATCTTGCGTGCTCAACTCGCCGGGAAGACCGGCTGCAATCTTGAAACCATACGCTATTACGAGAAGGTCGGATTGCTCCCACCGCCACCGCGTAGCACCAATGGTTATAGGGTTTATTCGCCAGAACTGGTGCAAAGGTTGCAGTTCATCCTGCGCGCGCGTGAGCTTGGATACGCGATGGAGGAGATACGTTCACTTTTGTCGCTCACAGACGCGGGCACACGAACCTGCGGCGAAGTGATGATGCGAACCCAGTCCCACCTAGATGATGTCCGCCGCCGCATCGCTGATTTACAGCGCATTGAATCGACACTGGCGACGACCTTGGACAAATGCACGGGCGGCAATGTGCCGGATTGTCCTGTCCTCGAAGCACTTCATTTTTCCACGGTGTAGCCCGAGCTAGGTTCGCATTTTACGTAAGATACATTATCCGGCTTGGCTGTGACACCTCCACACCGATGATCTTGAGCCTTCCGCTGCGCTTGTAAATCACGCCCGTCAGCACGGGTCTGTCCCGCCTTTCGCCTGATGGTTTTTGAGGTTGCCGCGAATGTGGCCGGGCGCGCTCCCCGGTCAACAGGCTGCCCGCTCCATTCGCTGCGCTCCCGTGTTGCCTGTGCTGTTCCGGCCAAAGGCCTTCACTGACCGGGGGGCTTTTCCGCCCGGACCCTTTCCTTCGCGTCCTCAAACACCAGCGAAAGGAGATAGGACATGACCAAGAATGCCGCCTCGAAACCTGATATTTACACACGGATCACCAATCAGATCATCAACGCCCTGGAGGCCGGAACCAAGCCCTGGACACAGCCCTGGCAAGCAAGCCATGCAGCCGGAGCCGTCTCCCGCCCGCTTCGCTTCAATGGCGAGGCCTATTCGGGGATCAACGTCCTGACCCTCTGGGCTTCCGCAATGGAGCGCCACCTTGCCGCTCCCATCTGGATGACCTTCAAACAGGCCATCGAACTCGGGGGCCACGTCCGCAAAGGCGAAACCGGCTCGCCTGTCGTTTACGCCAATACCCTCAAGCGCACGGAGACCGATCCTGCCACCGGGCAGGATGAAGAACGCGCGATACCCTTCCTGAAAGCCTACACAGTGTTCAACGTCGAGCAGATCGAAGGCCTGCCCGCGCACTACTATGCGCTGGCCACCGGCGTGAGCAATCCCGACCAGCGGATCGCGTCGGCCGAGACCTTCTTTCAGGCAACCGGCGCTGAAATCCACCACGGTGGAAGCAGCGCCTGCTATATCCCCTCACTTGATCGCATTCATATGCCATCGTTTGAGGCCTTCCGTGACGCCGAGAGCTACTACGCCACTCTGGCGCACGAGGTGACGCACTGGACCCGGCACGACAGCCGCCTTGCCCGCGACTTTGGCCGCGAGCGTTATGGCGATGCTGGCTATGCGCAGGAAGAGCTGGTTGCCGAGCTGGGGGCTGCATTCCTCTGTGCCGACCTCCAAATCATCCTCTCCGAGCGTGACGATCACGCCAGCTATATTGCGAGCTGGCTGAAGGTTCTGAAGAACGACAACAAAGCCGTCTTCACCGCCGCCGCCCATGCGCAGCGGGCCGTTGACTTCCTGCACGGCAAGCAAGCCGAGAAGCTGGCCGCGTAAGCGGCCAGCTCATTCTCTGGCCTTCAGGGCGCGATAAAGGGTTGAGCGACTGACACCTATCGTTGACGCGACGGAGCCGTAAGCGATAATTTACCCCCACATTTTCGAATGTTTTGAGATTGCTATGTTGCGGGCCTGCTGAATCGGGAGCGTAGCGAGTGATGGGTGA
>FWWL01002023.1_pt1 | contig 26172 bp, 38 predicted proteins | sample 2228331 | NCBI WGS metagenome assembly FWWL01 (sample SAMEA103939775, study PRJEB20133) | metagenome | reverse complement strand
ACCTCTCCCTCGCCGTCGAGACCTCTCCCAGCCGCCCTCCGGCCGGCAAAGGGGCTCGCACGTGGGACGTGCCCCGCATCCCGGCATGCTAAAATCTTAACATGCAGCGGGACGGGCGCCTCAGGGCGCCCTCCAGACACGCGGAGGCAAGAACGGGCACCGGGCGACGATCCGGCCCGAAGGCACGGCGAGGAGCGGGGTATGAAAGAGGTGGACCCTTCCATATTCAAGGCCTACGACATAAGGGGGATCTATCCTCAGCAGATCGACGAGGAGGTGTGTTACCTCCTGGGGAGGGCCTTCGTGGCTTTCCTGGGAGAGGAGCGTATCCTGGTGGGCAGGGACATGCGCCTCTCCTCACCGCCTCTCTCCGAAGCCTTCATCCAGGGAGCGCTGGACCAGGGGGCCGACGTGGTGGACATAGGACTCTGCTCCACGGACATGCTCTACTTCGCCTCCGGGGACCTGGACTTGCCCGGGGCCATGTTCACCGCCTCCCACAACCCCAAGGAATACAACGGGCTCAAGCTCTGCCGCCGCAAAGCCGGGCCCATCAGCGAGGACACGGGCATAGGAGAGATACGCGAGCTGGTCCTCAAAGGAGAGTTTCCCGCTACCTCCCGCAGGGGAAAGCGGGAGGAGAGGGATATGCTCCCCCGCTACATCGACCATGTGCTGGGCTTCATCGACCTCTCCGTCCTCCGCCCCCTCAAAGTGGTGGCGGACGCCGGCAACGGGATGGCGGGCCTCATCCTCCCCGCCCTTTTCGAGCGCCTTCCCTGCCGGCTGGTGCCCCACTGCTTCGAGCTGGACGGTTCCTTCCCCCATCACCAGCCCAGCCCCATAGAACCGGAGAACATCGCCCTTCTGCAACGATGGGTGCTGGAGGCGGAGGGGGACCTGGGCATGGCCTTCGATGGCGACGCCGACCGCGTTTTCCTGGTGGACGACCGGGGAGAACCGGTGAGCGGTTCTCTCACCACCGCCCTGGTGGCCAGACGCATCCTGCAGGAACACCCCGGGGAGAAGATCATCTACAACTGCATAAACAGCTGGATCGTGCCCGAGACCATAAAGGCCTACGGAGGCATCCCCATCCGGGAGAGGGTAGGGCATTCCTTCATCAAGCAGACCATGGCCGAGACGGGGGCCATTTTCGCCGGTGAGCACTCAGGCCATTACTATTTCCGCGACAACTACCGGGCCGACTCCGGGCTCATAGCCGCGGTGTACGTGCTGGAGATCGTCAGCCGGGAGGGCAAGCCCCTCTCCGAGATCCTCAAGCCCTTCAAGAAATATCACGCCTCGGGGGAGATCAACAGCCGGGTGGAGGACATCCCCGCCAAGCTGGAGGAGATCGCCCGCCTCCATGCCGGGGCCAAGAGGATAGACAGGCTGGACGGCGTTACCGTGGAATACGACGACTGGTGGTTCAACGTGCGCCCCTCCAACACCGAGCCCCTGCTCCGACTCAACCTGGAGGCCAAGACGCGGGAGCTCATGGAGGAAAAGCGCGACGAGCTCCTGGCCCTCATACGCTCCTGAACCGATGGACGACCCTTCCCGTTCCCCGGCGTTCTACCGATACCACGCCACGAAGGTCGGGGTTCCGTCTTCCACGGGGAGGACCGGAGCTCCCTCCGCCAGGGCCTCCGCCCCCTGCACGGTCCGGGAGCCCGTGCGCCCGCCGGCGAAAAGCCGCACCGCGCCCCGCGGCACCCCGCTCCTCCTTCTCCCTCTCCTCCTCTTGCTGGCCCTGGCGTCCTGCGCCGGCTGCGGGAACGGGACATCCCCGGGGGAGGGGGACGGAGGCGAGCCGGTGAGGAGCGCGCTCCGGGACCTTTCCTCGCGGACCCGCCTCTCTTACCGCACCCGGTTGGAGACCAGGGTAGGGGTGTACGGATACACCGCCCAGGGCGAGGAGAGGGGGGAGGGCCTGCTGGACGGCGAGGACTTCAGGGTAAAGACCACCCGGGTGTCCCCGGAGGGGGAGGAAACCTACACCCTGTCCTCGCGCGAAGGGGGTTTCTTTCTGGAGAGGGACGGGGTGGAGAGGCCGGCCGTGGGCTCGGAGATGCCCGGCACCCTGCAGCGGCCCCGGGTCTTTCTGGAATTGTTTTCCAGATTTATCCAGGTCGGGGAAGAGGGCCGGGAGACCTACCAGGGCCGGGAATGCCTTGCCTTCCGCCTGGAATACGACCCCTCCCTGGCCTTCGACGTCCTGCCCGGGCAGGCCAGGGAATACTTTTCCAATCTGGATTATCGCCTACAGGGGAGGGCATGGCTGGACGAGGCCTCCCTCTTCCCCGTGGCCCTGACCCTGGAGCTCACCGGCCTGGACCGGGTGGAGAAGATAACGCGCCTGCAGCTGGTCTTCACCTTCCAGCCCCTGGAAGGGGAAGGCTGACCAGAGGACCTCCACCCGGCGGGGGATAGCCCATCGGGGGAAGGGCGACCGCTCCCGGGCGCGGATCGGAGCGGTCCCATCCGACCCCTCACCGGTCCCCTTTCCCTCAAGGGCTCCGTGACCCGCCGCTCCCGGTCGGCGCTCCACGTCCCGGCGGAGGATCGAAGGGATAATAGACCTTTTCCAAGAACAGTCCGTGGGGAGGCAGGGCCGGAGCAGCGCGGCGTTCCCCCTCCCCGGCAAGGAAGGCCTGAAACCCCTCCGGCGTGAGGCGTCCCCTCCCCACCTCCAGGAGGGCCCCGCAGAGCATGCGCATCATCATCCAGGCGAAGGCGTTGGCCTGCACCCTCACGCAGAGCAGTTCTCCGCGCCTCACGATCCGGGCCTCCATGACCTCCCTGACCGTGGACTTTCCCTCCTCCCGTCGGCAGAAGGCGGCGAAGTCGTGGACGCCCAGGATGCTCGAGAGGGCCTTCCCCATGGCCTCCTCGTCCAGCTCCCTCCCCACGTGCAGGGAATACCGCCGGTGAAAGGGGGAGGGCTGTTCCGCCAGGTGGAAATAATAACCGTATTCCCGGGCCAGGGCGCTGCGCCGGGCATGGAATCCCTCATCCACCTGCCGGCACTCTAGGACGGCTATGTCCGGGGGGAGGAGAGCGTTGAGGGAGCGCGGCAGCCTCTCCGGATGAACCCGCAGGGACCCGTGGAAGTTCACCACCTGGCCCCTGGCGTGCACCCCGGCGTCGGTCCTCCCCGCGGCATAGATCGGGGATTCCCGGACCGCCACCTTCTCCAGGGCCCTCTCCAGCTCTCCCTGCACGGTCGGCAGCCCGGGCTGCCTCTGAAAGCCCCTGTAGCCTGTCCCCTCGTAGGCGAGGGTCAGCATGTAGTTGCCCAAGGTTCACCCCAACGGTAGGAAGGAATCCCGCTCCGCGTCCGTCCCGCCCCCCGCCGGCGAGAACGGAAAACCCGCCCCTCGCAGGGCGGGGAGATACGCATCCGGGTATCCGGCGCGCGGGTCAGACCAGCTCCACAACCGCCATGGGCGCGGCATCGCCCTGACGCGGCCCTATCTTCACCATCCTGGTGTAACCGCCATCGCGGTCCTGGTAACGCGGGCCTATCTCCGCGAAGAGCTTGTGGATCACGTCCCGGTCCTGGATGATGGCCAGGGCCTGCCTCCTGGCGTGCAGGTCCCCGCGCTTGGCCAGTCCCACCAGCTTGTCCATGAGGGGCTGGACCTCCCTGGCCTTGGCCTCGGTGGTCTTGATCCTCTCGTGTTCAATGAGGGCACGCGCCAGGTTGGCCAGGATGGCCCGCTGGTGAGCCGCGTCCCCCCCGAGTCTTCTTCCCTTCTTCGGCTGCGGCATGTCTGCACCTCTCGCTCTTTCAACGTCTACCCCTGGACGGGGTTCATCACTTGGTCTTAAGGCTGAGCCCCCGTTTCCTGAGCTGCTCCTTCACGTCCTCTATGGAACGGGCACCGAAGCTGCGCAGGGCCAGGAGGTCCTCCTCCGTCTTCTCTATGAGCTGGCCGACGGTGTTTATGCCCCCGCGGTGCAGGCAGTTCAAGACCCTCACCGGGAGCTCCAGGTCCTCGATGGGGATCTGCATCTCCTTACCCCCCGCCGCCTGGGACTCCCGGCCGAAGATGGTCGCCTCCATCTCCTCCTCCCCCTCGGCCAGGGAGAAGAAGATCTCCGCGTGGCCCACCAGCACCTGGGCCGCCCGGAGCAGCGCCTCCTGGGGCCCGATGCTCCCGTTGGTGGTCACCTCCAGGATCAGCCTGTCGTAGTCCGCCCTCTGGCCCACGCGGGTGTCCTCCACCTGGTAGGCCACCCGGACCACGGGAGAGAACATGGCGTCCATGGGTATGGTGCCGGCCACCTCGTAGAGGCCTCCCATCCGCTCCGCGGAGACGTAACCCCGGCCCTTGCGCGCGGTCATCTCCATCTTCAGCTTCCCCTTCTCGTTCAGGGTGCAGATCTTGTGGTCGGGGTTGATTATCTCCACCTCCGCCGGCACCTGGATATCCCCCGCGGTGACCGTCCTGGGGCCGGTGACGTCCAGGAAGAGGGTGTGCTGCCCCTCGTCATGGATGCGCAGGATGACCCCCTTGAGGTTGAGGATGATGTCCATGGTGTCCTCTTTGACCCCCTCGATGGTGCTGAACTCGTGCACCACCCCCTCGATGCGCAGGGAGGTTATGGCCGCGCCGGGGATGGAGGAGAGCAGTATGCGGCGCATGGAATTTCCCAGGGTATGCCCCAGGCCCCTCTCCAGCGGTTCGACGACGAACCTGCCGTAGGAATCCTCCACTTTGTCCACCCTCAGGTGTGGTTTCTGCATTTCAAGCACCAATGCCCGTTCCCTCCTATCCCTCGGATCACTTGGAGTAGAGCTCCACTATCAGGTGCTCCTTGACCGGGATGTCGATGTCCTCCCGCTTCGGTCTGTCCACCACCTCGATGCGCCTTCTGTCCAGGTCCACCCGGAGCCAGGGAACCACCGGGCGCCCCTCGGCCAACCGGATCGCCTGGAGCACCCGCACCAGATCCCGGCTCTTCTCCTTGAGCTCTATCACGTCCCCCACCCTCACCTCGTAGGAGGGGATGTCCACCTTGCGCCCGTTGACCATCACGTGGCCGTGGCATACCAGCTGCCGGGCGTCCTGCCGCGAGGAGGCCAGCCCTCCCCGATAGACCACGTTGTCCAGCCTGGTCTCCAGCATGGCGAGGAGGTTCTCGCCGGTGATCCCCTTCTGGCGGGTGGCGCGTTCGTAGTAGTTGCGGAACTGCCTCTCCAGAACGCCGTATATGCGCTTGGCCTTCTGCTTCTCCCGGAGCTGCAGCAGGTACTCGGTCTCCTTGATCCGTCCCCGCCCGTGCTCCCCGGGAGGATAGGCCCGCCGCTCCATGGCGCACTTGTCGCTCTCGCAGCGCGCCCCCTTGAGGAAGAGCTTCACTCCCTCGCGGCGGCATTGCTTGCAGGAAGGCTCAAGATTGCGCGCCATGACCCATCACCCCTACACCCTTCTCCGTTTCTTGGGCCGGCACCCGTTGTGGGGCTGGGGCGTCACGTCGGTGATGCTCACCACCTCCAGGCCGTTGGCCTGCAGGGTGCGGATGGCCGTCTCCCGTCCCGACCCCGGCCCCTTGACGTAGACGTCGACCTTCTTCATCCCGAACTCCTGGGCCTTCTTGGCCGCGCTCTCGGCCGCCAGTTGGGCCGCGAAGGGGGTGCTCTTGCGGGAGCCCTTGAAGCCCACCGTTCCGCTGCTGCTCCAGGTCAGGGTGTCCCCGTTCTTGTCGGTTATGGTGATGATGGTGTTGTTGAAGGTGGACTTTATGTGCGCCTCACCGTGAAGGACGGTCTTCTTCTCCTTCTTCCTTCCTCTACCCCTTCCTCGCGTCGGTCTCGCCAACTGGCAACCTCCTGTACTCTGGCATTTTCACCTGCTTTAAGATACCCGTTGCGTCCGGCGGGTTCCGCGCCCGCGCGGATCACTTCTTCTTCTTGCGCTTCACGCCCACCGTCTTGCGGGGTCCCTTGCGCGTGCGGGCGTTGGTATGGGTGCGCTGCCCCCGCACGGGGAGGCCCATGCGGTGTCGGAGGCCCTGGTAACAGCCGATCTCCATCTTGCGTTTTATGTTCTGAGCGACCTCCCGCCGCAGGTCCCCCTCCACCTTCAGGTTCTGGTCGATGTAGCTGCGCAACCTCACCACCTCGTCGTCGGTGAGGTCCCGGACCTTGGTGTCGGGGTCGATCTGGCAGCTGCGCAGCACCTTGAGAGAGGTGGACCTCCCGATCCCGTAGATATAGGTCAGGGCGATCTCCACCCGCTTGTCCCTCGGAAGGTCCACTCCGGCTATGCGCGCCAAGGTCCCACCTCCCCGTCCTCAACCCTGCCGCTGCTTGTGGCGGGGGTTCTGGCAGATGACCAGCACCTTGCCGTGGCGGCGTATTATCTTGCACTTGTCACACATCTTCTTCACCGAGGGCCTCACCTTCATTTCCAGCTTCTGCCTTTCCCTCTTTCCGGCCGTCGCGGACGGCACCTCCGATCTACTTGTACCGGTATACGATGCGCCCGCGGGTGAGGTCGTAGGGAGATATCTCCACCAGCACCCGGTCCCCGGGGAGGATGCGTATGTAATGCATGCGCATCTTCCCGGAGATGTGGGCCAGGATCTTGTGCCCGTTGTCCAGTTCCACCCGGAACATGGCATTGGGCAAGGGTTCCAGTACGGTTCCTTCGACCTCTACGGAGCCTTCCTTCTTGGCCACTCCTCACTCTCCCCACGCCACCCTTGCGTCGGGCGTGCAATTCTTTTCGCACCAGAATTTATATACTAACAAACAATAACCGGGTAGTCCAGAAGACAGCAGCCGTCCTCCCACCTCAGGGAAGGGTCAGGATCTCCGGGTCCCCGTCGGTCACCGCCACGGTGTGCTCGAAATGCGCCGACAGGCGCCCGTCCACGGTGCGCACCGTCCATCCGTCCTCCTCCACCCGCACCTCGTAGGTCCCCTCGTTGACCATGGGCTCCAGGGCGAAGGTCATGCCCGGGAGGAGGAGGGGTCCCCTGCCCGGGGGACCGAAATTGGGGATCTGAGGTTCCTCATGCATCTCCTTCCCTATGCCGTGGCCCACGAACTGGACCACCACCGAGAACCCGCCGCCCTCCACCACCCGCTGGATGCTGTTGGAAACATCTCCCAGCCGATTACCGGGACGGCAGGCGGCGATGCCCGCCTCCAGCGAGGCCTGGGTGACCTCCATGAGCCTCCGGGCGATGTCGCTCACCTCCCCCACGGCATAGGTGCGGGCGGCGTCCGCCTGGTAGCCGTCCAGGATGACCCCCACGTCTATACCGATGATATCCCCTTCTTTCAGCCTTTCCTTGCCCGGTATGCCGTGGACCACCACGTCGTTCACGGACGTGCATATGGAGGCGGGGAAACCCCGGTAACCCAGAAAGGAGGGGATGCCGCCGCGCTCCCGGATGAAATCGTCGGCCAGCCGGTTGAGGGTCTCCGTCCTGGTCCCCGGCCGCACGTGTCTCTCCAGCATGTCCAGGACCCCGGCGACGATGCGTCCGGCCCTCCTCATCTTGGCTATCTCCTCGCGCGATTTCCTGATTATCATGGGTCCCCTCCCCGGAGGCGAGCCCGTGGAAGTCCTTCCCGGCCGGGGCGGTCTCCCGTTGTCCGCGCCGACCCTACCCGACCGGCGGAATCTCATCCCAGCACCTTCCGGATGGAGGAGAGGACCTCCTCCATGGAGGCGACGCCGTCTATGTTTCTAAGGAGACCCTCCGCCCGGTAGTAGTCGATAAGGGGCTGGGTCTTGGCCCGGTATTCCTCCAGACGGGACCGCACCGTCTCCTCCCGGTCGTCGTCGCGGACGTAGAGCTCGCCACCGCAGGCGTCGCACTTCCCCTCCTCCCTGGGAGGATTGAACTTCAGGTGATAGACCGCCCCGCAGGAACGGCAGGTACGGCGGGCGGTGAGCCTCTCCACCACCGTCGAGTCGGGGACCTGGATGTTCAGGACGTGGTCGAGCGACCTCCCCAGCTCGGCGAGCATCTCCTTGAGAGCGTCGGCCTGGGCAACCGTTCTGGGAAAACCGTCCAGAACGAAGCCCTTTTCGCAATCCGGCTCGGACAGGCGCTGGCGCACGATGCCGATGACCACCTCGTCGGGGACAAGTTCCCCCCGGTCCATGTACTCCTTGGCCCGAAGGCCCAGCTCCGTGCCCCGCTTGAGGTTGTCCCGGAAGATGTCCCCGGTGGAGATGTGCGGTATGCCGTAGAGCTCGCTTATCTTCTCCGCCTGGGTCCCTTTCCCCGCACCCGGCGGCCCCAGAAGAATGAGGTTGTGCACCGTCGGCCTCCTTCCTCTCCCCGGCGCGTCAGCGCAGGAATCCTTCGTAATGCCGCATCTGCAACTGGGCCTCGATCTGCTTCATGGTCTCCAGGGCAACTCCCACGATGATCATGATGGCCGCCCCGCCGAAGGGGATCTCGCGGGTCCCGAAGAAGTAGAACATAATCGCCGGGAGCAGGGCGATGGCCGCCAGCCCCAGCGAGCCGGGCAGGGTGATGCGGTTGATGACCTTCCCGAAGTAGACGGCCGTGGGAGTGCCCGGACGGATGCCGGGCACGAAGGCCCCGTATTTCTTGAGGTGCTCCGCCTGGGTGAAGGGATCGAAGACGATGTAGGTGTAGAAGTAGGCGAAGAAGACGATCAGGAAGGAGTAGACCACGAAATACAGCCAGCCTTGCGAGAGGCGGGTGGCCACCCCGGTCAGGGCGGGGATGAACTGGGCCAGCATGGTGGGGAAATAGATCACCGAGGAGGCGAAGATGATGGGGATGACCCCCGAGGTGTTTATCTTCAGGGGCAGGTAGGTGGTGCCCCCCATGGTCATCCGCCTCCCCCGTATCTGCTTGGCGTACTGCACCGGGATGCGCCTCTCCCCCTGGTCCAGGTAGATGACGGCCAGGATGACCGCGATGGACATAACCGCGGAGATTACTATCCCGTAGGCGATGTTCCCGTAACGCAGCTCGGTGTTGGTGATCAGGTTCTTGAACTCCACGGGGACGCGGGCGATGATGGAGGTGAAGATGAGGATGGACATCCCGTTCCCCACGCCCCGCTCGGTGATCAGCTCCCCGAACCACATGAGCAGGGCCATCCCCGCGGTGAGGGTGAGGACCACCACCACCCCCTTCATCCAGGTGAACTCGATGATGCGGATGCTCTCCCCGCCGATCTGCTGCCAGCGGGAGAACTGCCACACCAGGCCCACGGACTGCATGAGGGCCAGGCCCAGGGTGAGGTAGCGGGTGACCTGGGTGATCTTGCGGCGCCCTGATTCGCCCTCCTCCTGCCACTCCTTCAGCTTGGGGATCACCGCCACCAGCATCTCCATGATGATGGCCGCGGTGATGTAGGGCATGATCCCCAGCCCGAAGATGGCCAGGTGGGAAAGGGCCCCGCCGGAGAAGAAGTTCAGGAAACCCAGTATCCCCCCGCCCTCCTGGATGAGCTTCTGCAGGGCGCTCGTGTTCACCCCGGGAGAGGGGATGGCCGAGCCCACGCGGTAGAGGAGGATTATGAGCAGGGTGAAGAGGATCTTGCGGCGAAGGTCCTCCACCTTGAAGATGTTGCGGAAGGTCCGGAGCAAATCAGATCACCTCGGCCCTTCCGCCCGCGGCCTCGATCTTGGCCACCGCTCCCCTGGTGAAGGCGTTGGCCCGCACGGTGAGCCTCCGCTCCAGCTCACCGCGGCCCAGTATCTTCACCTCGTGCTTCAGCTTCTTGAGGACCCCCTTCTCCACCAGCGCCTCGGGGGTCACCACCTCTCCCTCGTCGAAGAGGTTGAGCTTCTCCACGTTGACCAGATGGTACTCCTTCTTGTCCCGCGGCCGGAAGCCCCGCAACTTGGGGATCCGCCTCTGCAGGGGCATCTGCCCCCCCTCGAAACCGATGCGCGTCTTGCCCCTGGCCTTCTGGCCCTTCTGGCCCCGGCCGCTGGTCTTGCCGTGCCCGGAGGACCTTCCCCTTCCCACCCTCTTGGGAGCGTGGGTGGATCCCGGCGCCGGCCTGAGGTCGTGTATCTTCAGCGTCATCTCCCGTCTCCCGTCGTCCGTATCCTGCCTCCTGCCCCGCGGAAAACCCCGCCGGGGTGCTTCTCCCACCTTGGCGGCGCGCCTTCCCCGCCCCGTCCGCGCGACGGCTCCGCTCCGCGGCACCCCGAAGCGGGGACGCCTCCTCTCCTCATTCCTCGACGGGCTCCACCTTCACCAGGTGGGTCACCCTCCTGACCATGCCCCTGATCTCCGGCGTGTCCCGGTGGACCACGGAATGATTTATCCTTTTCAGCCCGAGCGCCCTCACCGTGCGCCTCTGCTTCCAGGGCCGCCCGATGAGGCTGCGCACCAGGGTCACGCGTATCTTTCTCTCCTCCGTGTTCATGCCTCGGCCGCCTCCTTCTCCCGGGCCTTGCGCAGCCGCGCCCTGCGTATCTCCGCCACCTCCCGGGCCCGGCTGATGGCCTTGAGCCCCTCGAAGGTGGCCTTGACCACGTTCACCGGGTTGCGAGAGCCGTAGGTCTTGGTGAGCACGTCTTGTATGCCGCTGAGCTCGATGACCGCGCGCACCGGTCCCCCGGCGATGACCCCGGTGCCCTCGCTCGCCGGTTTTAGGAGGACGCGTGAGGACTCGAACTTGCCCACCACCTGGTGGGGTATGGTGGTCCCACGGGTGGGGACCTTGAAGAGGTTGCGCTTGGCCTTCTCCACTCCCTTCTGGATGGCCAGGGGCACCTCGCGGGCCTTGCCGTACCCGTAGCCGACCACGCCGGCCCTGTCCCCCACCACCACCAGGGCGGTGAAGCTGAAGCGACGCCCTCCCTTCACCACCTTGGCCACGCGGTTGATGTGGACGACTTTCTCCTCCAGCTCGAGAGTGCTCGGGTCTATCTTGGGCATGAACTACCTCCAGCTCTAAACCTCCGGGAAGGCATCAGAACTCCAGCCCTCCTTCGCGGGCGCCCTCCGCCAGGGCCTTGACCCTCCCGTGATAGAGGTTGCCGCCCCGGTCGAAGACCACCTTGACGATCCCCTTGGAGCGAGCCCTGGCCGCCAGGAGCCGTCCCACCTCCATGGCTACCTCGGTCTTCTTCTTCCCCTCCAGGTTCAAGCCCTTCTCCAGGGAACAGGCGCTGGCCAGGGTATGCCCCCTGGTGTCGTCGATGATCTGGGCGTAGATATGCCGGTTGCTCCGGAAAACCGCGAGCCTTGGCCTTTCCGGCAAGCCGTAGATCTTTTTACGCACCCGCCTGTGGCGGCGCTCCTTCCTCATCCTCTTTTCCTTGGCCTTGTCCATATCCTATCGCTCCATTCCCGGATTGAAGGCTCGAACGCTACTTCAGGGCCTTCCCTGCCTTGCGCCGGATCTGCTCCCCGGCGTAACGGATGCCCTTCCCCTTGTAGGGGTCGGGTTTGCGCAGAGCCCGTATCTTGGCCGCTATCTCTCCCACCTTCTGCTTGTCCGCTCCCTTCACCCGTATCTTGGTGGGGGTGACCACCTCGAACTCCACGCCCTCCGGGGGTTTCACCAGGACGGTATGGGAGAAGCCCAGGGAGAGCTCGATGTCCGGGCCCTTGGCCACCGCCCGGTAGCCCACGCCGTGGATCTCCAGGTTCTTCTCGAAACCCTTTGTGACCCCCTCCACCATGTTGGCCAGCAGGCTGCGCGTCAGTCCGTGCAGCGACTTGTGGAACTTGGAATCCGAGGGCCGCTTCACCCGGATGGCGCCTTCCTCCATCTCGATGATCATGTCCGGGTGAAACTCCCGGGTGAGCTCTCCCCTGGGGCCCTTCACCGTCACCCGGTTGCCCTCTATCCTCACCTCCGTCCCCTCTGGGACGGGTATGGGCATCCTGCCTATCCTGGACAACTGCTACCTCCAGCGCTCGATCCGCTACGCGTCCCTTCCGTCACCATACGTAGGCGATGACCTCGCCTCCCACGTTCTTCTCCCGCGCCTCCCGGTCGGTGAGGAGGCCCTTGGAGGTGGAGATGATGGCTATCCCCAGCCCCCCCAGCACGCGGGGCAACTGGGCCCTCTTGGCGTACACCCGCAGCCCGGGCTTGCTTATGCGCTTGATCCCGTTGATCAGGGACTCGCGGTTGGGCCCGTAGGCCAGCTTTATCCTCAGGGTGTCATAGCTCGCCCCCTTGACCACCTCGAAATCGGCGATGAAGCCCTCCCGCTTCAGGATCTCGGCGATGGACTGCTTCATCCTCGAGTTGGGCATCTCCACCCACTCGTGGCGGGCGGCGCTGGCGTTTCGTATGCGGGTCAGCATGTCCGCTATGGGATCGGTCATGGTCATCTCCCATGCCTCCTTACCAGCTCGACTTGGTGATCCCGGGGATCTCGCCCTCGTGCGCCAGCTCCCGCAGGCATATGCGGCAGAGCTCGAACTTGCGGAAATATCCCCGGGGCCGGCCGCAGCGCTTGCACCGGTTGTAAGCGCGGGTCCGGAACTTGGGAGGTCTCTTCTGCTTGGCAATGAGTGATTTCTTCGCCATGCCGCCTCCTGCTCACTTGCCGCGTACACTCATTCCCAAGGCCTCCAGCAGGGCCCGCCCTTCCTCGTCGGTCTTGGCCGTGGTCACGATGGTTATGTCCATACCTCTCACGCTGTCGACATCGTTGTAGTCTATCTCCGGAAAGACCAGCTGTTCGTCCAGGCCCATGGTGAAGTTCCCCCTCCCGTCGAAGGACTTGGGGTTGAGGCCCCGGAAGTCCCTCACCCGCGGGATGGCCAGGGACATCAGCCGGTCGAGGAACTCGTACATGCGGTCTCCCCGCAGGGTGACCTTGCACCCCACGGACATCCCGGCCCTCAGCTTGAATCCGGCCACCGATTTTCTGGCCCGGTTGAGCTTGGGCTTCTGACCGGTGATCAGGGCCAGGTCCTTCATGGCCCCGTCGATGGCCTTGGGGTCCCGGGCTCCCTCGCCCACCCCCATGTTGACCACTATCTTCTCCAGGCGCGGGACCTCCATGTCGTTGCGGTAGCCGAACCTCTCCTTGAGGGCCGGCAGAACCTCCTTGCGGTATTTCTCCTTCAGCCTCGGAACCATGTTTACTTCCTCGCTCCAGTCCGTCTACGTTCAGTCGATGTCCGCGCCGCACTTACGGCAGAAGCGCTTCTTGTTGCCCTCGGAGTCGAACCGGTAGGCCACGCGGATGGGCCGGTTGCAGGACCCGCACACCAGGGCCACGTTGGACACGTGGATGGGGGCCTCCTTGGTCACTATCCCCCCCTGGGGGTTCTCCTGGCTGGGCCGCATGTGCCTCTTCACCAGGTTGACGCCCTCCACGATGACCCTCCTCTCCCGGGGGAAGCTGCGCAGGACCTTCCCCTGCTTGCCCCGGTCCTTGCCGGAGATCACCTGCACCCGGTCGCCTTTCCTTATCTTCAGTCCCGGCATCTCATCCCACTCCTCGCCGTCCGCCGCTCAGAGGACCTCCGGGGCCAGGGAGACGATCTTCATGAACTTCTTCTCCCTCAGTTCCCTGGCCACCGGGCCGAAAATTCGCGTGCCCCGCGGGTCCTTGGCCTCGTTGATCAGCACCACCGCGTTCTCGTCGAACTTGATGTAGGAGCCGTCCTTGCGCCGCCTCTCCTTCTTGGTGCGCACCACCACCGCCTTCACCACGTCGCCCTTCTTGACCGAGCCGCCGGGGATGGCCGATTTCACCGTGCCCACCACGATGTCCCCCACGCCGGCATAGCGCCTTCCAGAACCTCCCAGGACCTTGATCACCAGGAGCTCCCGGGCGCCCGTGTTGTCGGCTATCTTCACTCGCGATTCCGCCTGTATCATCTCCTACCTCCGAACCGCGGACCGCTCTTGCCTACTCCGCACGCTCCACGATCTCCAGCAACCTCCAGCGCTTGGTGCGGGACAGTGGCCTGGTCTCCATGATCTTCACCACGTCGCCCACCCGGCAGCGGTTCTCCTCATCGTGCGCCTTGTACTTCTTGCTGCGGGTCACGATCTTCCCGTAAAGCGGGTGGGGCATGCGCGTCTCCACCTTGACCACGATGGTCTTGTCCATCTTGTCGGAGACCACCGTGCCCATGCGCACCTTTCTCCGCGTTTTCCGTTCCGCCATCCTCCGGTTCCCTTCCTTTCACCCGGATCAACCGGTCTTCCCGCTCAACTCGTATTCCCGGATGACCGTACAGATGCGCGCGATGTCCTTTTTGGTCTCCTTGATGCGCGCCGTGTTGTCCAGCTGCCCGGTGGCCGCCTGGAAACGGAGGTTGAAGAGCTCCTCCTTGGCCTCCCGGAGCTTCTGCAGCAGCTCCTCGTAGGAATACTGGCGAAGTTCTCTGGCCTTGACCATGCTCACTCACCACCCATGCCGACCCGTTTCACGAAACGGCACTTCATGGGCATCTTGTGGGCCGCCCTGCGCATGGCCTCCTGGGCCACGTGCTCGGGGACCCCGGCCAGCTCGAACATCACCCTTCCGGGCTTTACCACCGCCACCCAGTGGTCGGGGTTGCCCTTACCGCTGCCCATACGCGTCTCCGCCGGCTTCTTGGACACCGGTTTGTCGGGGAAGATGTTTATCCACACCTTCCCGCTCCTCTTCACGTGACGGGTGATGGCCACCCTGGCCGCTTCGATCTGACGGGCGGTGACCCAGGCCGGTTCCAGGGCTTGCAGCCCGTAATCTCCGAAGTGGACCTCGGTTCCTCCCTTGGAGCGGCCCTTGAGCCTCCCGCGCTGCACCTTGCGGTGCCTGATCTTACGAGGCATCAACATCGGCCTCGACCTCCTGGTACTCCAACTCCTCGTCGTCTCCCGGCCCAGCCGCGGTCTCCACGAGCTCCTCCTCCTCGGGCTCCGTCTCGGCGATGGTCCCGGCCCTCACGCTCACGGGACGCCTCTCCTCCGCGGCCCTCTCCCGGGTCTTCCTCTCCGGCTCGCCTATGAGTCCCTTGTAGATCCAGACCTTCACCCCGATGACCCCGAAGGTGGTGCGGGCCACGCAGAACCCGTAATCGATGTCCGCCCGCAAAGTCTGCAGGGGGACCCTTCCCTCCCGGTACCATTCCGTCCGGGCCATCTCCGCTCCGCCCAGCCTTCCGGCGCAGGATATCTTTATACCCTTGGCTCCGGCGCGCATGGCGTTCTGGACCGCCCTCTTCATGGCCCTCCGGAAGGAGACCCTCCCTTCCAGCTGTTCGGCCACGTTCTGGGCCACCAGGAAGGCGTCCAGCTCCGGCGTGTCGATCTCCTGGATGTTCACCTGGACGTCCTTGCCGGTCATCTCCGAGAGGTCTCGCTTGATGCGGTCCACCTCCGCGCCCCGGCGGCCGATGACGATCCCCGGCCGGGCGGTGAAGATGTCCACCTTCACCCGCTTGGCGGTGCGCTCGATCTCCACCCGGGATATGGCCGCCCTCTTCATGTGCTCGCGGATATAGCGGCGGATGGCCAGGTCCTCCTGGAGGAGGTCGGCGTAATCCCGGGTGGCGAACCAGCGGGACTTCCAGTCGTAGATGACCCCTAACCGCAAACCGTACGGATGAACCTTCTGACCCACGCCTCCTTCATCCTTTCCTTCGCGCTCCGGGACGGCCGCGACCGCCGCGCCGCCTGCCTGCCCTCTCTTGGCCCTCCCTCTCGCCCAGGATCACGGTGATATGGCTGGTGCGCTTCCGGATACGGGTGGCTCTGCCCAGGGCCCGCGGCCTCCACCTCTTCAGGGTGGGACCCTCGTCCACGTAGCAGTTGACCACCACCAGGTCCTCGGCCCGCAGGCCGTTGTTGTTCTCCGCGTTGGCCACCGCGGACTCCAGGACCTTGCCCACCAGCCGCGCCGCGGCCTTGGGCGAGAACCGGATGATGTAACGGGCCTCCTCGAGGTCCTTCCCCCGGATCTGGTCGGCCACCTGGCGCGCCTTGTACGGGGAGACCCTCACGTAACGGGCCACCGCCCGCACCGTAACTCCGCCTTCCTGAACCTCGGCCATGCTCCGTCTCCTGACTTCCGCTCCCTCGTCACTTCAAACGGGTGGGCCTCTCGTGGGCGTGCCCGTGCTTGGTCCGGCGCCGGGTGGGGGCGAACTCGCCCAGTTTGTGCCCCACCATGTTCTCGGTGATGTACACCGGAACGTGCCTCTTCCCGTCGTACACGGCGATGGTATGCCCCACCATCTCCGGGAAGATGGTGGACCTGCGGGACCAGGTCTTGATGACCCTCTTCTCGTTGCGCCGGTTGAGCTCCTCGATCTTGAAATAGAGCTTCTCGTCCACGTAAGGGCCCTTCTTCAAAGACCTGCCCAAGGTTACCTCCCTCTCTTTCAGCTCTTCCGCCTGCGCACGATGTACTTGTTGGAGGGCTTGTTCTTCTTCCGCGTCCGGTAGCCCAGGGTGGGCTTGCCCCAGGGAGTAACCGGATGCCTACCGGCGGAGGACTTGCCCTCCCCTCCCCCGTGGGGATGGTCCACGGGGTTCATCACCGTTCCGCGCACCGCGGGACGGCGTCCCTTCCAGCGTCCCCGGCCCGCCTTGCCCTCGCTCTCAAGCTCGTGCTCCACGTTCCCCAGCTGGCCCACCGTGGCCCGGCACTTCAGGCTCACCAGCCGCACCTCGCTGGAGGGGAGCCTGATGTGGGCGAACTCCCCTTCCTTGGCCATGAGCTGCGCGGCCCCGCCCGCGGCACGCACCATCTTCCCCCCCGCCCCCGGCTTGAGCTCTATGTTGTGGATGGTGGTCCCCACGGGTATCTTCTCCAGGGGCAGGGCGTTGCCCGGCTTTATGTCCGCTTCCGGGCCGGACATCACCCGGTCCCCCACCTTGAGGTTGAGGGGGGCCAGGATGTAGCGCTTCTCCCCGTCCTCGTAGTGCAGCAGGGCGATGCGCGCCGTGCGGTTGGGATCGTACTCTATGGCCACCACCTTGGCCGGGATGCCGTCCTTGTCCCGCTTGAAATCGATGATGCGGTAACGCCTCTTCACCCTGCCGCCCTTGTGCCGGGTGGTGATGCGCCCCCGGTTGTTGCGCCCCGCCTTGTAGTTCAGGGGGGCCAGGAGGCTCCTCTCCGGTTCCTTCTTGGTGATCTCCTGGAAATCGGAGAGGGCCACGAACCTCCTCCCCGGCGAGGTCGGCTTATACCTCTTTATGCCCATTTCCTACCGTCCTCTTTCCCTTCAACCCAACGGTCCCTCGAAGAACTCGATGCTGTACCCAGGCGCCAGGGTGACCACGGCCTTCTTCCTGGCCGCCGTGCGCCCCGAAGTCCACCCTCGGCGGCGCGGCTTGGGCGGGACCTTGATGGTGTTCACCCCGGTGACCTTCACGTTGAAGATCTGCTCCACCGCCTGGCGTATCTCCGTCTTCTTCGCCCTGGGATGCACCTCGAAGGTGTACTTGTTCTGGTCCAGGAGGTTATAGCTCTTCTCCGAGATGATGGGCCGGATGATCACGTCACGCGGATCCTTCATCCTCTACCCCCTCCTGTAGCTTGTCCAGCGAACTGCGGGTGAAGACCACCCGGTCGTTGGCCAGCACATCGTAGGTGTTCAGGTCCTCCACACGGATGACCTCCACGAAGGGGAGGTTGCGCATGGACTTGACCACGTTCTCGTCGTCCTCCGGAAGGACCAGGAGAACGTTGTCCTCCACCCCCAGGGCCTTGAACACCGATGCGGCCAGCTTGGTCTTGGGTTCGGAGAAGGTGAAGTCCTCCAGCACCATCACCCGGTCCTCGCCGGCCCGGGCGCTCAGGGCCGAGCGCAGGGCGAGGCGGCGCACCTTTCGGTTCACTTTGAAGCTGTAGTCCCGGGGCCGCGGCCCGTGGACCGTTCCTCCTCCCCGCCACAGGGGCGAGCGGATGGAGCCCGCGCGGGCTCTTCCCGTTCCCTTCTGCCTCCAGGGCTTACGGCCGCCTCCGCTGACCGCGCTGCGGTTCTTGGTGGAGGCGGTGCCCCGCCGGGCGGCGGCCAGCTGGCGGCGGACCACCAGGTGCATGACGGGGATGTTTATCTCGCAGCCGAAGTAGTAGTCCTTCAGCTGCACCTCTCCCGTCTTGTTCCCCTCAAGGTCGTAGACCGGAACCGACTTCATGGCCTGCTCCATCCTCTTACTCTCAGGTGAGTACGTGGGCTTTCCTGCTCCGGATGCGGCGTCCCTTGACCGATTCCCGGATGATCAGTATCCCTCCCTTGGGTCCCGGCACGCTGCCCTTTATGAGCAGGAGGTTGCGCTCCGGCTTCACGTCCACCACCTCCAGGTTGAGGGCGGTCACCCGCTCTCCCCCCATCCGGCCCGGCATGCGGGAACCCCGGAAGACGCGGGAGGGCGTGGCGCAGGCGCCTATGGAGCCCGGTGCGCGGTGGAAATGCGCCCCGTGGGAAGCGGGACCGCCACCGAAGCCGTGCCTCTTCACCACCCCGGCGAAGCCCTTGCCCTTGGACTTTCCGGTGACGTCCACCCTCTCCCCCTTGGCGAAGGATTCCACGGTGACCTTCTGGCCCACCTGGTAGGCGGAGGGGTCGTCCACCCGGATCTCGGCCAGGTGGCGGTGGGGCTCCACACCCTTGCTCTCGAAATGACCCCGCATCGGCTTGGTCAGCTTCCGCTCGCGCACCGCGCCGAAGCCGAGCTGCACGGCGTTGTAGCCCTCCTTCTCCACCGTCTTCACCTGGGTGACCGTGCACGGTCCGGCCTCCACCACGGTGACCGGGATGACCCTCCCGTCCTCGGCGAATATCTGCGTCATGGCTATCTTTCTTCCGATGATCCCCTTCAACTCTCCCACCTCTCCACGGCGCGAAGGCGTCCTCCGCGTGGTCCGGGATGCACCGCGCTACGACTCACAGCTTGATCTCGATGTCCACCCCCGCCGGAAGGTCCATGCGCATCAGCGAGTCCACCGTCTTCGGCGTGGGGTCCAGTATGTCTATCAGCCTCTTGTGGACCCGCATCTCGAAGTGCTCCCGCGAATCCTTGTTCACGTGCGGCGAGCGTATCACGCAGTACACGTGCTTCTCGGTGGGCAGGGGCACGGGTCCCGAGATGGTGGCCCCCGTCCGCTTGGCCGTCTCCACGATCTGTTTGGCCGAGCGGTCGATGATCTCGTGGTCGTACGCCTTCAGCCTTATCCTTATCTTCTGCCTGGGCTTGGCCATTACGCTGAACCTCTCGATACTACCCTCACCGGATTATCTCTATCACCCTCCCGGCCCCCACCGTGCGGCCGCCCTCGCGGATGGCGAAGCGCAGGCCCTCCTCCATGGCGATGGGGGAGATGAGCTCCACGTTCATCTCCGTGTTGTCCCCGGGCATGACCATCTCCACCCCCTCGGGGAGGTTGATGGTCCCGGTGACGTCGGTGGTGCGGAAGTAGAACTGGGGCCGGTAGCCGGAGAAGAAGGGGGTGTGGCGTCCCCCCTCCTCCTTGGAGAGGACGTAGACCTGGGCCCGGAAGGCCACGTGGGGGGTGATGGTGCCGGGGGCGGCCACCACCTGGCCGCGCTCCACGTCCTTCCTGCCGATACCCCGCAGAAGCAGGCCCACGTTGTCCCCGGCCTGGCCCTCGTCCAGGACCTTGCGGAACATCTCCACCCCGGTGACCACCGTCTTCTGGGTGGGGCGGATGCCCACGATCTCCACCTCTTCCCCGGTGCGGATGCGGCCCCGCTCGATCCTCCCGGTGACCACCGTGCCCCTCCCGGTGATGGAGAAGACGTCCTCGATGGCCAGGAGGAAGGGCTTGTCCACGTCGCGCTGGGGGGTGGGGATGTAGTCGTCCACGGCGTCCAGGAGCTCCATGACCGCGGCGCAGTTGGGGCAGTCGCGGTTGCCGCAGCCGCACTCCATGGCCTTGAGGGCCGAGCCGGCCACCACCGGGACCTCGTCCCCGGGGAACTCGTACTCGGAGAGGAGCTCCCGCACCTCCATCTCCACCAGCTCCAGGAGCTCGGGGTCGTCCACCATGTCCGCCTTGTTCAAAAAGACCACCATGGCCGGGACCCCCACCTGGCGGGCCAGGAGGATGTGCTCCCGGGTCTGGGGCATGGGGCCGTCGGCGGCGGAGACCACCAGGATGGCCCCGTCCATCTGGGCGGCCCCGGTGATCATGTTCTTGATGTAGTCGGCGTGGCCGGGGCAGTCCACGTGGGCGTAGTGGCGCTTCTCCGTCTGGTACTCCACGTGGGCGATGGCGATGGTGATGCCCCTCTCCTTCTCCTCGGGGGCGTTGTCTATGGAATCGAAGGACCTCTCCTCCACGTCCAGCCCCTGGTTGTGCAGGCACCGGGTGATGGCCGAGGTCAGGGTGGTCTTCCCGTGGTCCACGTGCCCGATGGTGCCCACGTTGACGTGCGGCTTGGTCCGCTCGAACTTCTTCTTGGCCATTTTGACCCTCCCGAAACTGTCTCCCGCCGAGCCCACCGGCGCCGGATTGGGAATCCGGCGTCCCTCTTCTACCCGGTTAAAGGCCCGGAAATAAATTTAGGGGAAACCCTCGAGGGGCTCCCTTCCTGCCGCCGGAAACTTCTCCTCTATTTACAGGGACCTCGCCCTTTCTTCCTGGTAGCGGTGAGAGGACTCGAACCTCTGACCCCACGGGTATGAACCGTGTGCTCTAACCAGCTGAGCTACACCGCCGTATTCCGTGTCTCACAGACAATTATAGATAAACCTCACAAGGTATCAAGCAATGGAGCCCGCTAGCAGACTCGAACTGCTGACCCCATCCTTACCATGGATGTGCTCTACCAACTGAGCTAAGCGGGCTCGTCCGCCGGCGATCCCCGTTCCGGCACCTAAAAATATTACTACAGGCGACCGTCCTTATCAATAAGGGGAAATGACTGTAATGGCCATTTTCTACGCATTCACCGGCCCGGGGACGCCCGCTCGAACGATATTGTCGAAACGGCGCCGGAGGCTGCGTAAGGGGGGCAGCGTAAGGGGACGGAAGGCCTCCACCGGCACAGCGTTGGCCGGACCGCCGGGCCGAAGGGTTCCCCCTTCCGGGGGTTAAAAAACGGACGGAGATGTCGATAATCACCAAGGGATCGGGGGACGAGGGCGGAGGGAGACCGCGAGCAGGAGGCCGCGGTGGGAGAAGACGAGACCTTCCGCCGGTAAGGACGTGAGCGGTCAGGTAAGGAGGAGCGGACTTGGAGATGAACACGTGCAGCGGATGCGGGATACCGCAGGCCTTCGTGCAGATCAACCGGTGGCTATCCAACGGGGACATCGTGCAGGCCACCAATCAGCAGGCGCGCATGGCCTTCGTGGAGAGCGAGAACCTCGACCCCGTCTTCCGGGACATCGGGAGGGCCATCGGGATGCCCATCGACCACCTGGTCATCAACATCGTTGCCCGCGGCACCCAGCTGTACATGGATTCCCTCATCCCCGAGGCGGTGAAGGAGCTCATCCGCAGCCGAGCCATGGACATAGAGAGCTTCTCCCGTGGGATCATGGACCTCTGCCACGCCATAGGTTACGGGAAATACGAGTTCCTGGGCTACCGTTACGAGAACGATCCCCAGGACTACTGCCGGATCAGGATAACACGGCCCTTCTCCATCCTGGAGACCTCGGGGGCCTTCGCCGGGGTCATCGCCTCCTCGGTGGGGGGCGAGCACTCGGTGACCTTCGAGGAGACCGCGCCCGGGGTCTACGAGCTCACCACCGGCTGGACGACCTATCCCGAGGTCCTCAAGGAGAGGCTCACCCTGCAGCTTTACCAACCCCGGCCGGGGGACATAGAGCTGGAACGCTGCGAGAAATGCGGCGTCCCCTTGAGGCTGGCCCGGATGTGCTCCTGGGACCTGGAGAACGGGGTCATCCTGAACCGCGCCACCGGCCTGCGCATGACCGTGGTGGGCCCCGGGCTCATGGACACCGTCTTCGAGGCCCTGGAATGGGAACTGGGCGAGGAGGTCCCCCGCCTGGTGGTGGACGCCCAGCGCCGCCACACCCGGGAGGGATTCCTCCCCATCGACCTCACCATGAGGCCGGAGGAGGTGCGCGAGGAGTTCGCCCTGCGCGGCCTGGGCAACCTCCAGGAGATCAGGATGGAGGAGACCGGCGCCTCTCTGCGCCTGGATAACTCCTGCATGAACCTCATCATCGTGGGCATCCTGCAGGGCGCTTTCGAGAGGACCTACGGGAAGGACTCCACGGCGGACTGGCGACTGGAAGGGGACACCCTCCGGGCGGAGGTGCGGCCCGCCTGAGGTGCACGGTCCCTCTCGTCGCCGGCGAGCGGATGAACGAGTCCTTCCTTTAACGCGGGACGCTACGCAGACGGCGGCCGTAACGCCAGGGCTGCGCCAATACCTAAAGACGTGTGCCTGATGAGCGAGCTTCCCGCGGAGGGCACCCGGAAATCGCGGGCACGGGGGCCATCTCCCTGACCGATAATCCGCTTCGGGGGCGAAGGCCGTCCGGCGCCGGGGTTTAGCGCTCAACCTCCAGGCCGGGAAGGTCACCGAGGAACATCTCCGTGGTGAGCTCCTTCCCCCTCTCCAGCACCAGGAATTCCGAATTCCAATCCCCGTCGAGCATCATGCGGAGCATGCGGTTGGAGCCCGGTATCTCCAGATACTCCAGCCCCAGGGCTTCGGCCATGGACCGGGCCGCGGCGCGGCACTCCTCCAGGGCGTAGTTTCCGGTGTTTATCTGGACCACCCGCCGGTAATTGGCCATAATGGCTCGGGCTACGCGCAGGGCCTTCTCCTCACCGTAGCGCTTCACCAGCCTGGCGTAATCCTGCAGGGGATACTCCGCCGCCTTGATCCATCCCTTGGTCAGATAGTAGGTCCCGGGCTCCTCCCGCATGCGCCGGAGATGCTCCTCCCTCGAGCCCAAGAAGAGGGCGATGCAGTCGTCCACGCGGGGCACGACGAGGCGGTGGCGGCCGGAGCGAAGCCCGGTTACGGCGTGTGAGCACAGCCCGTAACCCAGGACCACATCCCCCTCACCGGGTATCCGGTCGATACGCCTTTGCAGTTCCTGGTGCAGTCTTTCCGGACGGACGTGCAGGCCGAACTCCAGCTCCACCAGCCGGCGGGGGTCGGCGCCCATGAGGCGAACCTCTCAGCCACCGTGGCACAGGCTATTATCCAGCGCTCCTCCCCGTCATCCATCGCGTTCCCGCCTTTCCACCACTCCTCTCCCTTTTCCCGCCGCAGGACATCACCCTTGGAGTGATCCTCTGGAGGGAATTCCGCATGCGCAAAGGACTTCCGGCACTCCCTGCCCGTTCACCTCGCCACAGGGAGCCCCTTTGAGCCCGGGTCCCGAAACGCCGGCCTTGAAAGTCCCTGCCACTCTTCCCGCATCATGGCCCTCCCATTCATCCGCCCTTCCCCGCCAGCACGACCCACGCGGAGGAAAGCGTTCATGATCGATCAAGAGAAATAATACTTCTAAAGAGGCGGTCCTCAGGAGATGGATTCACGTCCTTCCCTTCCGGATGCCCCACACATCCCCGCCTGCTTCCTCCATGTGCCCTGTGCCGGGAGGATACGCTTGTGGCCCGGGAGATCTTTCCGGGAAAAGGGGCGGTGAGGACCGGTCGTCAGCCGGCGTGTGGGGCGCGTGTGAGGCTGACCTTTTTCTCCCCGGGGACGGGTGGGGGCGGGATGGGGTATCCCGCCCCCGGATATCGGCGGTTCGCGCCAGGGAGTTCCTTTACCTCTTGCGAAACCCTCGGAGCCCCGGCCTTACTCAGGCCAGAAGATTCCCCAGGGACATGGCGAAGGACATGTCCCCGTCTATCTTCAGCTTTCCCTGCATGAAGGCCATGGGGCCGGGCAGCTCGCCGGACTGCACCTTGGCCCAGTCCTCCAGGGCCGCCTTGAAGGTCACCGCCGGGGAATCGGCGTTGTTGAAGACCACCTTGATGTTGGCGGTCGAGCCGTCGGGCATTCCCACCTCGAGGTTCATGGTCCCCTTGGTGCTGCGCAGCGCGTCGTACCTCTTGCGGCTGGCCACCTCACCCATGTTGGTGAAGGCATCCATAGCGCCCTCCATCTTGCCGGTGACCGCCTTGCGCCAGACGTCCTCCGAGAGGACCAGCTTGATCATAGGGCTCTCCAGGGCGCCCTCGGAGATGTTCACATCTTTGGCGTCCTTCACCGTGATACCGTACTTGTACTCCTGGTCCCCCTGGATGTCGAACTCCACCGTGAACTCCGTGCCCTCCATCCCCGCTATGGGAGCCTTGGCCAGCTGCTCCTCGACCATCTTGGGCACGATCTCCTCGAAGTACTGCTTGACGGTGATGTCCTCGGGAACGTCCATTTCCTACCTCCTTCAAGTCCTCTTTCCCTCTTAACCTCTTACCCTTTATCTCTTTCCGTCAACCGACGGATAGAACCCCGCGTGCGGACAACAGCCGAGATCCCCCAAAACCCGGGAGCCCTCTCCCCGACGCTCTATATCCTTTGGAACTGACATGTCATTACTATAATTATACCGGTGAGGATAGTCAACAGAATTTCCTCCGTGTTCTGGATTATTCATGGCGTCGGGCATCGCGTCGGAGAGCCCGTCCGGAACGTACGTGGGGCCGGCCCATCCCGCCAACCCGTCACCCCTGCACCCTTTCCCCCTTTTCACCGGAAAATGACCGTCGCGGGGAGGGCGCAGCGTGTGGAGGCGCCCTCCCGCTTGTGGTCGAGGTCGTCTCGGGGTTTAATATGGGGTTGACCGCCGAGGCTCCGGTCACGCAACAGCGGAGGAAACCGAAGGAGTGATAGCAAGAATGGAACCCAGGCTCAGGAACCTCGACTTCGCCTTCAATCCCCGCTCCATCGCCTTCGTCGGCGCCACGGAATCCATGCGCAAATGGGGTTTTCTCATCCTGAACAACCTGCTCACCGGGGGCTACCGGGGTGAGGTCTACCCGGTGAACCCCAACCGGGAGAGCGTGCTGGGGCTCAAGGCCTATCCCCGGGTGCGGGACATCCCGGGGGAGATAGACCTGGCCGTGTTCACCGTCCCCTCCCACCAGGTTATGGAAGCCCTCCGGGACTGCGTGGAGAAGAAGGCCAAAGCGGCCCTGGTGATCACCGCCGGTTTCAAGGAGCTCGGGGAACGAGGGGAGGCCCTGGAGAGGGAGCTGGTGAGGACGGCCAGGGAGGCGGGGATGGTGCTCATCGGCCCCAACTGCCAGGGCATCTGCTGTCCGGCGAACGACCTCTACCCCTGGATGCCCATCCTCTTCCACCCTCCCCGGGGACGCATCGGATACGTCTCCCAGAGCGGGAACATACTGAACATGCTCATCGGCCACGCGGTGACCGCCGGCCTGGGGGTGTCCAAGGCCGTCTCCAGCGGAAACGAGGCCGACCTGCGCACGGTGGACTACTACGCCTACCTCGGCGAGGACCCGGACACCGAGGTCATCGTCTCCTACATCGAGGGTCTTCAGAACGGACGCGACTTCGTGGCTCGGGCGCGGGAGGTCACCAGGCGCAAACCCATCGTGGTCCTCAAGGGAGGGCGCACTAGCTCCGGTGTATCCGCCGCCAGGTCCCACACCGGGGCCATGGCGGTGAGCGAGGACCTTTTCGAGGCCGCATGCCGCCAGGCCGGGGTGGTGGTCACCCATTCCATCCAGGAATGCGGGGTGACCGCCGCCGCCTTCGTCAACAGGCCCCTTCCCCGCGGCAAGCGGGTGGGCATCGTCACCGGTGGTGGGGGTCTGGGGGTCATCGCCTCCGATTACTGCACCGAGATAGGGCTGGAGGTGGCCTCCCTCTCCGCCCCCACCCTGGAGAGGCTGGAGAAGATGCTCCCCGACTGGTGGGTGCCTGGAAACCCCGTGGACCTGGTGGCCGGGCTGGACTTTTCCGTCATCAAGCCGGTCATCGAGACCCTCATGACCAGCGGGGAAGTGGACGCGGTGATGTTCCTGTGGATAGGGGCGCCGCGCCTCAAGAACGCGCGCCTCAAGGGAGAGCGGGGGATGGACCTTACCGGCGTCTGGCAGTCCATGGACCGCTACTTCCTGGAGCACATCGGGGAGCTCTACGACCTCATGCACCAACTGCAGGTCCCCCTGTACATCGCCACCTCCCTGCGCCTGGAAGAATACGGCACCAACGGTTCCGACGACTGTCCTCCCCTGGTCTTCGACAGCGTGGAATCGGCCTGCAGGGCGATCAGCGCCATGGCCGAGTACCGCC
>FWWL01003907.1_pt1 | contig 26180 bp, 40 predicted proteins | sample 2228331 | NCBI WGS metagenome assembly FWWL01 (sample SAMEA103939775, study PRJEB20133) | metagenome | reverse complement strand
TTAAGAAAACAGGGGATCTGAATATTAGTTTTTATATAAAACAAATATGAAAATAGAAGAGCTTTTGGATTAACATGATCTTTGAAGAGCTCTTTCTTTTGTATTCCTTAGCCTTTCCTTTGAGATGCTGCCAGTTTCCCACCGCGGGCAATTCGTCCTCATTATCAGCAAAATCTTTTAAATATAAAAAGATGTTAATTGAATATGGCAAAAAAGGCATTCGGTGGAATGGTAATCAAACCGGATGAAAAGCTGGCAGCCATTATAGGCAAAGGTCCTGTAAGCCCTGCAGAGATGACAAAGAAGATCTGGGCTTATGTAAAAAGGAACGGCCTGCTTTCAAAATAAATTTGTTTTTTTATTTCTTTTTATTTTTATTTTTTTTTTTAAAGATATCTCTATCTATTGATATATATTTTTAGAAAAACACAAGATGTTGTATATTTTGTTAGAGCGAAAAGTATTTATAAGGGCTCATACCATTAGTTAAACACAACATATTGTTGGCTTGAATTGGTAGGCACAACATATAGTTGAATTATGAGATGTCCGTTCTGTATCAAAGGTGAGACAAAGGTTGTAGATAAAAGGGATGCTGAGAGGGGTAATCGAAGACGGCGGGAATGCCTGGCTTGTGGTAAGAGGTTTACAACCTATGAAAAGCTCGAAGGCTCTGTCATAACACATGTGCGAAAGAGGGATGGCAGATTGGTCCCTTTTGATCAGGACCGTATAACAGAGGCCATATGGAAAGCTGCACAGGCTGTGGGTGGCAAGGATAGAGAGCTTGCCAGAAAGCTTGCTGATAGGGTTGTTGAGGTACTTGAGGAGAAATTTGGTGGGATAACCATCCCACACGTTGAGCAGATACAGGACATTGTTGAGAAAGTTCTTGTCGAGTCAGGCCATTACAAGACAGCAAAAGCTTACATCCTCTATAGAGAGCAGAAGGCAAAGATCAGGGAGACAAAAAATGTTTTTGTTGATGTCGAACAGACGATAGATAGCTATCTTAAACAGTCTGATTGGAGGGTGAGGGAAAATTCCAATGAGGCCTATTCCTTCTCAGGTCTGCTACTCTATGCAGCTGGCAAGGTGATGGCAAACTACAATCTGACTAGGATGTACACACCAGCCATTGCCGAGGCGCACAAAAAAGGCTATTTCCATATCCATGACCTGTCCCATGGTGTGATTGGCTATTGCTGTGGTCATAGTCTCAAGAATTTGCTACTATGGGGCTTTGGTGGTGTGCCGGGCAAGGCTGACTGTAGGCCTGCCAAACATCTCTCAACTGTTGTCCATCAGATGGTTAATTACATAGGCTGTCTTCAGATGGAGTTTGCAGGCGCACAAGCCTTTAATTCGGTCGATACCCTGCTCGCACCATTCGTGTACGCTGATGGTCTGGACTACAGAGCTGTCAAACAGAACATGCAACAACTTGTTTATTCTCTGAACATACCATCTAGATGGGGTAGTCAGTATCCATTTACAAATCTCACCTTTGACTGGACAGTACCAAAGGATCTGGCAGAACAAAAAGCAGTGGTGGGTGGTCAGGAGCAGGCCTACACCTATGGTGATCTACAGGACGAAGTTGACATGATAAACAGGGCCTTCCTGGAGGTGCTGACAGAGGGTGATGCAAATGGTAGGATATTTACATTTCCCATTCCCACATACAATGTCACAAAGGACTTTAATTGGAAATCTGAAAATGCACAGCTGCTGTTTGAGCTGACAGCAAAATACGGCAGCCCATACTTCCAAAACTATATCGGCTCTGATCTCGATCCTGGCTCGATTCGGGCGATGTGTTGTCGGCTGAACATCAATCAGACAGAGCTACTGAAAAGGCCGGGCAATATGTGGGGGCCTGGAGATTCAACGGGTTCGATTGGGGTTGTGACGCTGAACATGAACAGGCTTGGCTATGAGGCAAGGGATGAGGACGAATTCTTTGATAAGGTGAGGCAGTACATGTTGCTGGCAAAGGACAGTCTTGAGATCAAAAGGAGGGTTATAGAACAGAACCTGGCCAATGGTCTGATGCCATACACAAAGCGGTATCTGGGCACGTTCAACAATCATTTCTCAACCATCGGACTTTGTGGTATGAACGAGGCATGTCTGAATCTGCTGGGCCAGGATATAGCCAGCCAGGAAGGCAAAGCACTGGCAATAAAAACATTGAAATTTATGAGGGAGATCTGTCTTGAATTTCAGAAAGAGACAGGCAATCTTTACAATATCGAAGCAACACCAGCTGAGTCTACAAGCTACAGGCTTGCCAGGTTGGACAAGCAGATCTATCCCGACATCATCACAGCAGGCAAAGATGTGCCGTACCTAACGAACAGCACACATCTTCCTGTGAACTACACAGATGATGTGTGGCTTGCGATTAACCATCAGAATGACATACAACCACTCTATACAGGGGGGACCATATTCCACACATTTCTGGGAGAGAGGATGGTGTCTGGTGAGGCAGCTGCCCGACTTGTGAGGAAGATAGCCTCCACAAAGCTGCCATACTTTTCAATCACACCCACATTTTCAATCTGTCCAGATCATGGCTATATACCAGGTGAGCACTGGAGCTGTCCTGTGTGTAAATAAAAGGAGGTGAGGTATGACTGAAAAAAACCAAAATGTGTGTGGCAAGCCTACTGAGGTCTTCTCCCGCATAGTAGGCTACTTCAGACCTGTACAGAACTGGAACGATGGCAAGAGGGAGGAGTTCAAGGACAGGCTCGAGTACTCAGAGCAGAAGGCGCTGGAGGAAAGAGCCTGTTGATCTTTTTTTATCCTTTTAAGCAGCAGAAATTTTTATGCTTCAAATAAAAGGCCTTCAGAAGTTAACGCTCATCGACTTTCCAGGAAGGATGGCAGCCATCATTTTTCTACCAGGCTGCAATTTTCGCTGTCCATACTGCCAAAATCCTGACCTCATTCTAAATCCAGAAGGGCTGCCCACAATCGATCAGGAAGAGGTGATGGCCCTTCTGAGGGAGAGAAGGGGCTGGCTTGATGGAGTTTGTATAACAGGTGGTGAGCCGACGATATGGTCTGAGCTGCCTGAACTGATAAAGGCCATAAAGGGGCTTGGCTATGAGATTAAATTGGACACCAATGGCAGCAATCCCGATATGTTGGAAGCTCTTGTAAGGGAGAGATTGGTTGATTACATTGCCATGGACATAAAGGCACCACTGGAAAAGTATGAAATGGTGGCAAAAACTCGGGTTGATAAAGAAGCTATTCAAAGATCTGTCAATATTATTAAAAGCTCTGGTCTGTCCTATGAGTTCAGAACCACCATACTACCAGCCCTGCTCTCAGAGCAGGATGTGTTGGCCATAGGTAGATGGTTGAATGGAGCAGAGAGGTTTTGTCTGCAGCAGTTCAGATCAATAAAAACTTTGGATCCCACATTCCAGTCCGAAAGGTCGTATAGCAGGATTGAGCTAGAGAGGCTGGCAAGCCTTTTAAAGCCCTATTTTAAACATATTGAGATCAGAGTATGACAAGGAAGCAAAAGGTGAGAGAACAGATAAGGGCTGACATGAGCCTGGGTGAGATAGCTGGTAGATGGCCACAGGTTGTGCCGATCATGTACAAGTATGGCCTGCACTGTCCGACCTGCCCTGTGGCTGCCTCCGAATCGCTGCGGGATGGCGCTCGGGTGCATGGACTGAGTGATAAACAGCTCGAGTTGATGTTAAAGGAGATGAACAGGGCGATAAAGTGATAGCTTTTAAGTTCCAACCTTCCTCATTTCATCTCTTAGCTGGAGGGCCTCCATTATAAGAAACTGTATCTCTTTAGTTATGGTTGGTCTGATGTACATAGGTCGCTTATCCGGCACAAAGGCATAAGCTATGTTCTCAGCCTCACAGAACAGTTTGTAAAAGGCCTGATCGCCATACATTCTGTCATACCTGACATCCAGCAGATGGCCACCATCGAAGTACAGTGCTCCAAATTTGCTCTTGTTTTTGACCCTGAGTATGCCTGATTGTCTGTTTATGGCGTACGACTGAAGCTTGTCACAGAAAATGTCCAGACTGATTGTTCCGGATTCGTTCACATCGCTATCGCTGTATATGAGGCCTTTCTGTTTTAGGATTTTGAGATGTATGCCTAACTCCTCACGATTTCTACCACTCTTTTTAGCCAGCTCCTCGATGTTAATGCCATCTGGGCTAGCCTCGATCTTACTGATGAGCCGCTCGAGGGAAGGTGTAAGTGTGATGCTCAGGATTTCATCATGCAAGATGAATGGGTACACTTTCACACAGTTTGATTGAATGTGAGATTTAAAAATTTGTTAACAGTCCAAATATATTATAATCTTCTACCAATATTGATAAGTATGTATAAGCTGGTAACAGTGGTCGACAGGATAAAGGTGGCACCCTCAAAGTTCAGCCTACCCAAGGAGCAGGCCATCAAGCTATCTCTAGAGGAAAAATGGGAGGGTGTGATAGATCGACAACTTGGTGTGGTGCTAGCGATCACAAAGGTTGGGGCTGTTGGTGAGGGCTCCATCCTGCCTGGCAATGGCTCAATACACTATCCTGTGGAGTTTGAGGCCCTCGTTTACACACCCGAACAGCAGGAACTAGTCAAGGGTTATGTGATCGATGTGACAGAGTTTGGCGTTTTTGTCAGGATAGGCCCACTGGATGGTATGATACACGTCAGCCAGATAATGGACGATTATGTTAGCTATGATCCGAAGAATAACCAGTTTGTGGGCAGGGAAACAAAGTGGTCAATCAAAGAGGGTGATGAGGTGCTGGCCAGGATAATCTCAATATCGTTAGGCAAGGAGTACAAAATTGGCCTAACAACCAGACAGCCAGGCCTTGGAGGACTCCATTGGAAGGCAAAGAAAATGCCTGCAAAGAAGAGGGAGAAATAATATGGTTTTAGAGAGGAATCGACATGCCAGGCCGGGATAAGGTGTGTAGGAAGTGTAAGCTTTTTGTGAAGGAAGAGAGATGTCCTGTGTGTGGGGGGACCGAATTCTCTAGGACATGGAAGGGTCTGATATTTGTGTCCGATCCAGCCGGCTCAGAGGTGGCAAAGATGCTGGGCATCACAGTACCGGGTCGGTACTGTCTGTGGGTAAAATAGCCTTCAACCGTGATAATAAGTTTAAAAGGACAAACAATTAAAGTTATGAAGCTCGAAATTGTGACAAAAAAAGCCAATCCCCTCTTAAAAAGGGATGATATCGAACTCAGGGTTGAACATGACGGGGCTGCCACGCCTTCAAGAGCTGTCCTGTTGCCCGAGATTGCCAAACTGCTGAATGTGGACGCAAAGCTTGTGATAATCGACAAGATATTTACACAGTCTGGTCTGAACATAGCCAGGGTCAAGGCTGAGGTGTATAAAAAGGTTGAGGACATACCGCCAGCAAAGTTAACAAAATCTGCTCAAAGGACGGGTACAAAAGGGGAGAAGAGCACAGTGTCTGAAGAGAGGTGAAGAGATGAATCCAACCGAGGAAAAGGCTGAAAAGCCAAAAGAGAAGAAGGTTGAGCGAAAGGGGAAAAGGATAAGGAAAGGTCGTAAACATGAGAGTGTCAGAATAAGCAAGCTTTACACTCTAAAGGGAACCCAATTGATAAGAAATAGGCGTGCCTGTCCGAGGTGTGGGGCCGGCACGTGGCTAGCCGCTCACAAGGCCAGACTCTACTGCGGCCGATGTGCTTATACCGAATTTGAGAAAAAGGCCTAACCATGACGTTGTTTTTTGATCTTTTCTATCTGCTTAAATAATGAGTTGTAGAACTTTTCTGGATGTTTGGCGAACTTTTCATATTCTTTCTTCGTGGCCATGTCACACCGGAAGCATATCGAATCGATGATGTTTTTGACATAGTCGCTGAAAAATTTGCTGATATCATCTTTGATGTGTATGTACAGATCGTCTATCACAGGGCATTCTGAGCAGTCCAACTTTCTGTCAGTGGCCATTAAGAGTTTTGGTGCAAAATTTTTTAAACCTTGAGTCTCCTGTACACAAAACCATGCGTCCGGCCTGCTAGTAACTGCTCAATGGCTGTTAGGGCTCGGCCGATTGACTCCTCAGGGCCTATTACCGTGACTGTCCAGCCATAGACCGATATCAGACAGCCTGTTGCCTTTTCGATTATCCGTCTGGTTGAGCCTGCTCTGCCTATCACCCGGCCGAACAACCTCTTCACTGTTGCAGGACTTTCTCCTTTCAGGCTTATCATCTCCACTGTCCAGCCAGGTTTGAGCAAGCTGAAGGCCCTGGCAGGGCTGAACCCCCGGCCCATCGCTCTTACTATGTTAACAGCTTTGGCTACACCCTCAGCCTCTCCTGTTATTTCGATCTCCTCCCCAACCTTTATCCTCGTCTTTGTGGCTTTCTCCAGGGCTGCTTTTGTTCTGCCGGCCCTTCCAATGATTACAGCTAGTCGTTCTTCAGGTACTTTTACAATCTCAGAAACCCATATTGTCTCTTTCTTAACTCTGTACTGCATTGCTATTTGATATAACCCCTCTGTTTAAGCCAGTTTGCGTGTGTTTTGTTGTATATCCACAGAATGTCTCCTTTTGTACCAGACTCAATGTCCCAAGGTCTCACAAGGGCTATATCACCAGGCACCACATTAACACGCTTTCTGAACTTACCAGGTATACGACAGATCCTCACATTACCATCCATACATCTTACCTTGAATCTGGATGCGCCCAAAAGTTCTACAATCTCTCCCAACACCTCATCCTTGCTGGGTAATCTGACTCTAATCGGCTCTTCGGGTTGCATACAAAAAATTGATTTTAGTAAATATATCTGATTTTGAGCCTTATCTCAATGGGCTGGAAGAAGTCTTTATTAAGTGCGGTATAATAGGAGATAGCTGCAATGCCGGGCGGGCCCTCTACCACTGTCCAACTCTCACCAGCTGTCCAGAGGATCATGGCCTTCAGCATGGTTTGAAGATCCTCTCTCACTTTCAGATCATTAAAATCAACTCCCAACCAGCCTGTCCTGCCTGCTCCAAACCTGTTCACAGCAGCGCCCGCAAGGCCAGACTGGACCAAGATGGGATTTTTTGCCACCACTGCCTCTAAGAGGAAGTTCTCAAACTCCCAGGGCTCGGGCCAGGTCTGGCCCGTCGAGTTCGGTATTGTGTGAAAATATTGGTAGATCAGCCAGTGGCCTGAATCCGGACCAATTGCCCATGTCAGGTTTTCCTCTGTCGGACTTCCCGTGCTACTGTTGAGACCAAAGAGCTCCTGTTGCACGTTATCAATGTTTGGCTCTGGTAGTACTTCCAACACACCACGGCCTGAGGTCAGAAAACTTTGAATGGCCACCTCCCCAGGTTGGTAAAAGGTCAACACCATGGTGTATGCCATGCTGTAATCGGTTGCCCTCTCGACAAAAAAGTTAAATCTCTGTCCATTTATCTCAGGCATGCCGCTGACAAGCCACTTTATGAAATTGAGCTGCTCATCAGAACAGTTGCAGCCTATTGTGATGTTCGAAGGTGGTACGCCCACAATCTCAAGGGTATAGATGATACCATTCCCAAGTAAGGCTGATATGTTTGCTTTTGCATCAAGCCAGTTGATCCCCACCCTGTCCAGGACCAACAGCACATCCTGACCAAGGAGAGTCAGCTTTACCCTTTCCCAGTCCGACTTCAGACCAGGAATGTACCAGAACTGTGTTAGAATCACAAAAACGACCAGGGCTATCACAACCGTCTCAACCAAATGGATAAAACCTTTCATAGCAAGCTAAAACCATTTTAAAAGCTTTTAAATATTCTGTTTAATAAATCAATGGTTTGATATGAATCTGAGAGCATATCTCAAATCAACTTTCGGTAAGGATATTTTCAGCCATCTCAAAAGAGATGAGATACTTGAACAAAGGATAAGAATCGAAAAGAAAATCGAAAGCATATCTGATGACATAAAGGGCATTCAAGAAAAGATACAGAAGCTGATACTCGACGCAAAGGGTCAGCCAAAGGCGTACAAGATGCTCAACATACAGAAAATCAGAGCGCTAAGGTTAGAGTCGGCTACAAAGGCACAGGAAGCGAACAGCTATTTGAAACAGTTACAGCTTCTGTTGCTCCTTGAGACGATGAGAGAGCATCAAAAATCAAAGGAGAAATCGGCATTCATAGAGAAAATACTCAATTCGGACATCGAACACCTATCAGAGATTCTCTTCTCCTCAGATGTTAAGGAAGCGATCAGAGAGGGTAAGATTGATGATGTAAAGGAGAAGCTGAGGAGGGTTTTTGCAAAGGAGGAGATGCCAGTGGACGCAGAATCTCAGGAGCTGCTCAGGGCGATAGAGGACATGGAAAAGGTTGATGAGGAGACAGCCCTAAGGATTGCACAGGAGAAGGCCAAAACGATTGCCGAGGCTCCGATAAAAAAGAAAGAGACGCTTGAGGAGGAGTAGTCTATCAGCTTCTTCTAGAATTGAAACAGCATAAATATAAGAGATTTAAATATCAACATGAAAGGGCTGACAGGTCTTGTGATTGTTGGCATCATCATGCTGATTGCTGCAATTGCTGCCATAGCCCTTTCATTCTGGGGTATTGAGACTGGACAGGCAAACTATTTCTCATTTATGACACCTGCTGGCCTGATAATGATAAGTGGAATCTGTATAGCCACGGGTAGGGGCAAACCAAAAATTTCTGAATAATTTGAATGGGGCTGCCAGGAGTCGAACCTGGGTTTCCGACTCCCGAAGCCGGAGTCCTACCACTAGACTACAGCCCCAAAATAGAATTGGCTGGATTTATTTTATCCTTTTGAATGCCTTGGATATGCCCTCTGACCAAAATGTGGGCAGGCCAAAGCTCACAAGGCCTTCGAACTCATCAGACCAGACATAGAAGTACTTTTCCCTCTCTGTCGTCTGCTTGAATATCGGCTCTACCTTCTCATACATCTCCCTTATTGCCCTTCTCTCAAACTTTGCTTGTAAAAGGGATGGCTCCTTCAGCATGATCACATCAGCCAGCCTTATCACGTTCAGATCTATCATTGCCGAGGACTGGGCTATCAGGATAAGGGAGAGATTTTTGTGCCTGGCCAGGGCCATGATCTTTGAGAGAACCTTGTTCGGCTCCTTCATTGCCTCCCTTGAGAAGAAGGCAATGGCTCCCTCATCGACCAAAGCTATCGAATTGTCGGCCACATCCTCAAGTTTTTGAGCCTTTCTTATCCATCTTGGCAGCTTTGCTCCATCATAGCCCAGCGCATAGCATCGCTTTCTGGTATGCCTGTTGATGTTCTCTAATAGGGCCATGCCGAGGGCTGATTTGCCAGAGCCTCTCTTTCCTGTTATGAGAATGATCAGGGAATTTCTGAACAAGGACCTGAGAAAACTCTCAAAATCACCCTTTTCTGTCATCACAGGGGTGAGTGGTTTAGGCTCAGCTTTTTCGATTTTTGGCGCTCTTTTGAAGAAACTGAGTATGCCCATAAAATAAATTAGATAATATATAAAATGAAAGCATCTGCCATTGCAAATGCAAACATTGCTCTGATAAAATATTGGGGCAAGAGGGATAGCAAACTGTTTCTGCCCTACAACAGCTCAATCTCTGTAACTCTTGATGGCCTGTTCAGTCACACAACAGTTGAGTTCCACAAAAGGTATTCAAAGGATTTTGTTGCGCTGAACGGTCAGGAGCTGAAAGGGGGTGAGGAGTATAAAGAGGTTGTGGACCATCTTGAGCTGATCCGAGGGATGGCGGGTATCTCTGAAAGGGCAAAGGTTGTGTCGAATAACAATTTTCCAACAGCAGCAGGGCTTGCCAGCTCTGCATCGGGTTTGGCAGCTCTCTCCCTTGCCGGCTCAAAGGCAGCTGGTCTGGATCTGGATAAAAAGCAGCTCTCCATTCTAGCCCGAAGAGGTTCTGGCTCTGCCAGCCGATCTATAGAGGGTGGGTTTGTTGAGTGGATGAGGGGGAAGAGAAAGGATGGGCTGGACAGTTTTGCTAAGCAGATTGCCCCTCCCGAACACTGGCCCGATTTTAGAATTGTGATTGCGGTTACATCAAAAAAGGAGAAAAAAATAAAATCAAGGGCTGGCATGGCCCAGACCGTCGCCACATCTCCTATGTATAAGGTGTGGCTTGAGACTGTGGAACAGGATCTGGCAGCGATGAGAAAGGCTATAAGGGAAAAGGATTTTAGCCTTCTTGGCCAGATCGCAGAAGCTAACTGTCTGAAAATGCACGCAACCATGATCACAACAAGGCCGGCAATCATATACTGGAATCCCGGCACAATGGAGGTCATCCATTCGGTTATGGAGTGGAGGGATGGAGGACTTGAGTGCTATTTCACAATCGATGCAGGACCTCAGGTAAAGATAGTATGTCTTGAGAAGGATGTAAAAGAGATCACAAAAAGGCTGAGGGTTTTGCCGGGTATTGAGGATGTGATTGTGACCAGACCGGGTGGACCAGCAAGGCTAACTGATAAACATCTATTTTAATGGCCGAGATCTTGAAAAGCTACAAAATGTTCTTGAGCCAATTATATAGATGAATGAACTGGTGGCCTATCTCAGAGCAGAGCTCGAAAGGCAGAAAAGGCTCAACACAATCCATGATTTGGGCCATCAACTAAGGGTGGCAAAGGGGGCTGTGTGGTTTGTCAAAATTCTGGGAGGCTCAGCTGAGCAGCAAAGGCTTGCCTATGTGGCGGGGCTGTTACATGACATTGTCAGGCCTGCTACAGAAAAGGTCTGCCATGCGGCCGTCAGTGCACAGAAAGCAGGAAGAATATTGATGGAGTTTGGCTGGCCAGAAAGGGATGTTGAAAAGATTGTCCAGGCAATAGCAGATCACAGACAGAGACCAAAAAAATGGCGAAGTCCTTTACACCAGTCGGTCTATCTGGCTGACAAAATCCTTGAGCAGATGGGCGCATATGTTGTTTTTAGGAGATGTCAGTATGTGGGTGAATGTTATGACTATAGGAGCTGGCCTTGGCTTGAGGCTGTGCAGAGCCATTTTGGAGTTCGTCTAGAAAGGTTTCCTCCAAAGGAGTTTCCAAGACGTTTTCGGGCCATGGTTGAGTATCAGTACAGCTGGCCGTTTAAGTTTACACAGGCACTAACAGCAGGTCAGAGCTGGGCTGTCTACCTCGGCAAGTATGCGTGGTCAAACGGCGTTAATCATAAACAATCTGTAGAGAAAATGATCGCAGCGTTCAGGCCTAGGTTTAGAATGGATAAGCGTTTCAAGAAGGAAGCGATGGCCTACATCATGGGTAGGAGGTTTAAACGGTTTGAAAAGCTGATTAAGGGAGAAGAGTAAAAATAGATTATGACCATAGCCATTAAAAAAGGTATTTTATCGCTTTATTACTGTTTTGACGTTGCATACGAGATTAGGCTTGATGAGGTCAAGACCATTTTCGGCAGAAAGCCCGAGACGTCAAAGCTCGTATGCGAAAGGCTCATACCCGAGTATGTGCAGTACAAGATTCCACCTCTGCTCGTAAGGTTGGGCAAACAGACCATCACCACTGAGGGGCAAACCTTTGAAGCTGAGGCAAAAGCGAAGCTATACTCCTTTGGCATAATAACGATCGTCTATCAGATTCCGATTGACGGGCCTCTGCGAAGGCTCATATCAAAAACCAGTCTATTAGCAGAAAATGTAGAAATTGCAAAGCTGGCCGAAGCTCAGGTGGCCAGACTTGTAAAAGAGCTTAAGCCTGTGATGGACAGACCTGTTAGCAAGTTTGAGTTCTGGGAGGACTACATCATCATCTCGGTCAAAGAATTTGATAGACCAGTAACGGCAAAGCAGTTACTGAGTATGGCAAAGACGGACATCGCAAAGATACTTCGCTGTGAGACCGAACGGCTTAGTGAGTTTGAGCTTGAGAATGCACTGAAATACACTCTGAGCTATTATGAGAATGAACTTGTTGTTGTGGACTGGCAGGCAGCATTCATCTACGATCCGAAACAGAGTTATGATGTGCCTGACGTTTTGGAGTACGCCACCATTGAGTTGCTCGAATTGAGAGCATACGATGAGGTTCTTGATGCTGTGTTGGAGAGAGCATATAGCGATCTTGAAAAGCCAAGTGGGCTCAGTCTCACACCATACTCAAAAATTCTGCAGAACCTGACAAAGGTAAAGCTCGATGTGACAGAGGTGATCGACAAGGTAACGGATGCTTTGAAACTGATAGGAGATCTCTATCTTGCTAAGGTTTACAAGGCTGCTTCACAGCGCTTCTATTTGGATGACTTGAGGGTGAGCCTGAACGATAAGCTCAAAACAGTCGAAAGTATATACCATCTACTTTTTGAACGGGCCAACAACAGGTTACTCATTATATTGGAGCTCATGATAGTCGGTCTTTTCATTATTGATATTGGTCTCATTCTGGCTGGAATAATTTAGCCATCAACAAAAATATAATTATGTGAGCAAACTTTTACTATGATTCGGGTTAGTGCGCCGGGCAAGGTCCATCTGATTGGAGAACATGCTGTTGTTTATGGCAAGCCGGCAATAATCGCGGCTGTGGGCCTGAGAACAACTGTGCTGGCAGAGCCGGCACAGGAGATAATAGTTGAGGACAGAACGAGAAGGGAGAGGGTGATTGCGAATCTAAAGGAGATTTTGAAAATCGCCAAAAGGTTGGACACTCTGTGGAAGAGATGTGATAGAGATGGGAATTTCTCAAAGTTGTTTGAACTTTTTAAGGCAAACTATCTCAAAGCTGTTGTTGGAAAGTGCGCACAGCAGTTGAGAATTAAAAGTGGGGTGAGAGTGATCATGGATTCGGACATACCTCTTGGCTCAGGTTTGGGCAGCTCTGCATCGATTGCGGTTGCGGTGGCAAAGGCGATGGCTGAGGTGAACGGCATTGAACTGACAAAGGAGAGAAATAATGAGATTGCTTTTGAGATAGAGCGGTGGGGCCATGGCAGACCATCCGGTGGGGACAATTCGGCTTGCTGTTATGGAGGGGTTGTGTGGTTTCAGAAAGGTAATCCCAACATAATCAAATCACTTGAGATTCCATACAGACTGGAAAATTTTGTCCTTGTGTATTCGGGCCCTCCTGAGCGCACAACCGGAGAACTTGTGCAAATGGTTAGAAATTTGGATGAAAAATTCAGAAATCCTAGAATTGAAAAAATAGCAGAGATGACGTATCGGATGAAAAGTGCTCTAATAGAAAAGGATTTTGACAGGATGGCTGAGATAATCAATCTGACGCAGAAAAATCTTTCAGAGTTGGGACTTTCCACAATCAACATAGACAGAATTGTGGCTGCTGTCAAGGCAATAGGTGGTGCGGCAAAGCTATGTGGGGCTGGTGGTGGTGGAACTGTGCTGTGCTGGCATAAAAACAAGGCCAGACTTGTGAAGGCAATTACTGAGATGGGTTTCCAGCCAATTGAGGCAGAGTTGGGTGTTGAGGGTGTGAGGGTTGAATGATGCCATTTGAAAAATTAGAGATCAGCGCGCCGGGCAAGCTTGTGTTGGCTGGGGAGTGGGCAATACTCGAGATGGGCAACCCGGGCATCATAGCAGCTGTGGATAAGAGGGTTTGGGTGAGAATAGAGCCTGCAGAAAGAATTTCTGTCACAATCAAGGATTTTGGGATTGAGGACTTGAGGGCCGAATTTGATGGCAAACAATTAAAATGGCAAAGGGAGTTGAGCGAAAAGGAAAGGACAGATACACAGTTCATAAAGGGCGCGATTGAGATCACACTGAGATATTTAGGGAAGTGGAAAAATTTTAGTATCACATCGTGGGGTGAAGAAAGCCAGATAGAGGTTAATGGAGAGACTAAAAAGATCGGATTTGGCAGTTCTGCTGCTTCTGTGGTGGCAACTGTTGCTGCTCTGCTGAAATTTCATGGTCAGGAGATTGGCAGCAGAAAAGCAAAGGATATAATCTACAAACTTGCAACCATTGCCCATTACTTCATCCAGGGCAAGCTCGGTTCGGGCTTTGATGTGGCTGCGTCCACTTTTGGAGGTGTGTTTGTGTACAAACGGTTTGATCCGGGCTGGCTCGTCGAACAGGTTGAGAGTAAGCCTATAAGGGAGATTGTGCACACCAAATGGCCTGGCCTTTACATCGAACAATTGGAAATACCAGAGGGGCTCAGAGTGGCTGTTGGCTGGACAAAGAGCTCTGCCTCAACGACTGCCATGATAAAACAGATGGACGGATTTAAAACAGGACAGCCTGGGGAATATAAAAAGATATTCAATAGCATCGCAGAGCTGGTTAAAGAACTGATCTCGGCATGGAAGGCTGGAAATAGGAAAAGAATTCTGGAGCTGGTCAGACAGAATGAGAGATTGCTGAGAGAGTTGACTGAAAAATCGGGAGTGCCCATAGAGACGGCACAGCTCAGAAAGCTTGCAGAGATTGCAGATAGTATGGGAGGGGCTGGCAAGCTCTCGGGAGCGGGTGGTGGGGATTGTGGCATTGCACTATGCTTTGATAGTATTACTCAAAAAAGGATTGTTGATGGCTGGACAAAGGCCGGGCTATGGCCTCTGGATGTAAAAATAGACAAAAATGGTGTGGGATAGAAATTCCTTATTTAACAAAATCTATATCCAGAATCTGCTCTATCTGCTTTCTTCTCTCTCCACTATAAGTTTTTGTGGGACCGTATATCTGAGGTGACTTAACACCCGTTAGGATTATCATAGAGCGGACAGTGTCGCCCAGCTCCTTGACGATCTGAGCACCCCATATGATTTTTGCATCGGATGATATCCTACTGGACACAGACTCGACGATCTCCTGGCATTCCTTGATCGTCACATCCGTGCCTCCCATCACATTGATCAATGCGCCGGATGCGCCCTCTATGTCTACATCAAGGAGGGGGTTGTTGAGAGCTTTTTCTATCGACTCGATGGCTCTGTTGTCCGTATCCGACTCACCCATACCAATCATTGCCAGACCACCCGAGCTCATCACGGCCCGGATATCGGCAAAATCGAGATTGACAAGACCAGGCTTTGTGATTAGTTCGGCAATGCCCTTAACTGCATTGACAAGAATTTCATCGGCAACCTTGAAGGCTGTTGTAATCGACACATCGGGCACAATCTCGAGTAGTTTGTCATTTGGTATCACAATCAGGGTGTCAACAATGGATTCGAGATTCTCAAGCCCCTCCTGGGCATTCTTTGATCTTTGTCTTCCTTCCATGGAAAAGGGTAAGGTCACAATACCAACCGTCAGAGCGCCCAGTTTTTTAGCCACTTCGGCCACGATTGGGCTTGCACCTGTGCCTGTGCCTCCACCCAGACCGCACGTCACAAAGACCATGTCGGCACCCTCCAAAGCTTTTTTGATCTCTTCCTTGCTCTCCTTGGCAGCCTCTGCACCAATCTTTGGATCTGCACCAGCCCCAAGTCCTGATGTCAGCTCCTTTCCAATCAGAACCTTTTTGTCAGCATCGGTATAGAGGAGATCCTGAGCATCGGTATTGATGGCTATCGTCTCTGCTCCCACAATGCCTATCTGCATGAGCCTGGATATCGTGTTGTTGCCTGCACCGCCAACACCAGCAACTCTTATTTCTGCCTTTCTGCTTTCTAGAATTCGTCTCAGCTCTTCATCGACCTCTGAGATCTTACCAGGCCGCTCTCTCAGCGCAGCATCGACAAAAATCTCAGCCATACCAATCAGTTTTTCGTTAGTAACAATTGATAATTAGCTTTTTAAGCTTTTCGTTATTTTCTACCTTTCTCCAATTCTTTTACAGTGTCTGACACAAAATAGCCTGTGCCGATGAGAGTTGGCACAAAGGAGATCAGCAAAAGGGCTAGCTCTATGGCTGCCTCACCATAATTGTTTATCGCCACCACCACAACCTTTTCCTGACTCATCCACGCGACCAGGAATGTCAGTAGCATGACAAAGTACACAGTAAGGAAAAGGCTGAGGGTGAACAGCCTGACAAATATACCTTTCATATTGTCACCATTTAGTAATTAACAGAAAGTTTTTTAAATCTTTTTATGATCTCTTCCAAAAAATTATATGGATGCTTTTGTCAAAAAGGCCATAGAAAAAGCTCCGGATCTTGAAAAATATCTACACGATCTGAATGGTTTTTCTGATAAAGACAACTATGGTATACTCATAAAAGGTGTTGGTCCTGAAGAAGTGAAAAGGGAGATAGACCACCAATTTGCAGAACATGTGATGTACTGTTGGGATCTTTCGACAAAAAAGAAGAAAGTTTTATTGAACATAGGGGGTTTTAATGACAGGCTGTACCATGCGACGGGTTTTGATCACGATACGGCCATAAGGATGGGATCTGCTGATTTTACACCCGATCCCCTGCTGAAAGCTGTCAAATGGTTTGGTGATTACATTTTGATGAATGATTACAAAGCGCTGGGGTTCATCATTGGGGGCAGATGTTATATAAGATGGAAAAGGCTCTGAGTTGAAAATGGCCTTTATTCAAACACGATCTCCTTTATCTCGGGTACCCACTGTTTTATTAAATTCGATATCAACTTTTGCACAGCCTCTGGCATATCTGTTTTGAGTATCAGCTTCGTTTCCTCAATCTTTGGTTCGGCCTTGATGTTGTAATGGTTCAACAATGATCTGATCTTTTCTGTCGTATCTGTTATCTGTCGGACGATTTTTACCCTATACCTCAACTCTTTGCCAGCAAGGGGGTGATTGAAATCGACTCTCACCCGGCCGCCCGTCACAGAGAGGATTTTTGCAGGAAGACCGTCAATCTCAACAAACTGGCCTGGAACAGGATTTATGTTCTTTGCCAGAAAATGCGAAAGAGAGAGTACTTTGATAAGGGCTAGATTTCTTTGGCCAAATGCTTGCTCTGGTTTTGTTACAATCTCTTTTTCCTCACCCACAGACATCGATTCGAGGGCTCTTTCAAGACCAGGTATGACCATACCAGCACCAACAATCACAAGCTGTGGACCATATTTCTGGTTTGGATTATAAATGCCGGCCGCCCTGGCCTCTTCTGCTGATGTGAGGTCAAAAATCTCTCCCGTCAGCGCAATCCGGCCAACGAATTCGATTTCGACAAAGTCTCCCTTTTGCATAATTTCTATTATGAATATTATTAATATGGTAGAGCTGTCCGAACTGGTAAAGACGAGAGAGTTGCTCAAACCTTTTGGCCATACGGATGTACTGCTTTATTATGGCATTGTCGGGCAGAAGCTGTTGGGTTTTCTTAAAGGCAAGGAGATGTCCGCCAAGGTCTGGATCCCCAATGGGCCCCAGATTCTAAAGAGAGGATCGAAATTGCCCCCACTCTGGATTGAGGAGTTTGTGGCGGGTATTGATGAGACCTTTTTGAAAATCAGGGCAGAGGGTGGGCTTGCCGAGGCAAAAGGAAAAATCAGCACGTTGCAGGCAAAGATATGGGAGTACTTTCCTCCCAGAAAACTGGCTGACCTTTTTTATGCCACCAACAGGGAGGGTCAGGGTAAGATGATGGATAGAATTTTTTATGATATAGACCGATCGAATTTGCCGGCTGAAAAGGCACAAAAAGTGGCTGCTGCTTTTGTTGACATGATAGCATCGGATAGGGAATTTAATAAGTTGGTCGATTACAGACCATTTGTGATGTGGACAGGGCATTCCTTCCATGTCTATCTGATGTTAAAAAAGCCTATCACACCACAATTCTATAGCCAGCACATACACTTTTCAAAAGAAAAGCCCGAGTCCTCGTTTACAGGGCGATGGGCTGCTCAGCTGAGGGCTGAGTTGGACATCCCTATTGGAGGTGGGCACGAAAAGGTGGCCAATAGGATAACACTCGATCCTTCACAGACACCATCTGGTAAACTGGCCAGAGCTCCCTTCAGTCTGCACATGGCCGATGCTAGGACAGTTGATGGTGTAGCAATCCCTTTGTCAATTGAGGATCTTAAAAAGTCTACACTTGTCAAAGAGCTGCAGGCTTACAGACCAGAAGATGTTGTAAAGAATCTGGATAGATTAGCAATAGCCTTAAACAAAATTTAGCCATAATTATAGCTAATGATCAGATTGCCCAATCTGTCCCTGAGATAGAAAGTATCGCCATCGTTGTTCCATACTGGTTTGTTTGAGCCCCAGAAAAGATCAGTTGAGTTGCTTTGACCAGAACCAGACCTGATGGTCACTTTGGCCAGGCCTTCTAGAACAAAGGCTGGGAATGCAAATCTCTCATTGGATGCGTCTGTGGCTGTCCACCCCGTCATGTCTATCGGATAGTCACAGCCATTTTTGAGTATCACATACTCATCGTTCAGATTGTACCTATCATCTCCGGCTGCATTGTAATTGAATATCTGGATGCCTATACACCTTGTATAGTTGCTTTCTGGGAGTGACCACAGGCCAAGGCCTGCTTGCTGGGCCTGCTCTTGAGCTGCATTTATTCGGTCTTCGTATTTTGTGCCCTCTGCCATGTAGGAAAATGCCAGACCCTCGGCCACGAGCTGTTCATTTACAAGTCGGTCATCAAACCATATCCAGCGGAGAAGGCGGCCATATTTGTCTGTATTTTCAAAATCGGTTTCTAAAATGACTGTCCTGTTTTCTATCAAGCCCCTCAGTCTCTCTGTTGCCTGTTGATAAAAGGCTTGGCCCTTTTCTGGTGTGTTTATGCCCAAAAGCCTGACAGTCTGGCCACTGGCCAGCCTGACCGTGTCGCCATCAATCACCTGGCTGATAATGGCTGTGTCTCTTAAAAACCATCCTGTGAGTATCGGGCTGATAAAAAACAAAAGGATCAGGATCAACATAAGCGGAATGAGAAGTCTTTTCATTTTTAATTTTTTGGTTGGAGATTTATAACATCGATAACAGTGTTATCTTTTTAAACCCTTCCTCCAATTATTGTCATGAAACCTGTATGTGAACTGATAGCAGGTCAGTTGTTGCCTGTAATAAGGGCTCTGGTAGCCAGCAGATTGATACAGATGGGTTTCTCACAGAGAGAGATTGCCAGGCTTTTAGGAATTAGCCAGCCAGCCGTATCTTATTACAAAAGAGGTTATAGAGGTGGTAAGACCACATTTTTAAAAGATAAGAGGTTGGTAGAAATGGCTGATGACCTTTCTAAGGCAATTGCAACTGGTATGCCTGTGGATCAGCAATCTTTGATGTTTTGCGAAATATGTAGCTATGTCAAGCGATCAGGACTTGCCTGTCAGCTTCACAGAGATGCTAGCCTTATGAACTGTTCTGTTTGTATAAACAGAATTTGTTAAAATTTGAAAAATTTTACATAAACTCAAGACGCAGCTTACCTTTTTCAAATTTATAGTTTGCAAGTCTAAACTGAGTTGGTTTTGTGATAATTTTGAAATAGGCCTTTTCGCCTGCCATCGCTTTCACCTCAACCGATTGCTCGAGTTCAGTTATGTTGATATCTTCCTGCGATTTTACGCCCGGCAGCTCCATTTCCACCACAACCTTTGAGTCGAGCCTTCTCACCTCTGTCTTTGGTTCCTCTGTCACCTTGGGTATGGGAAGGTGTTTTTGTGGTTTGGCCCTGAGCTCGGCCCTCTCTTCACCCACCTCTTTCAATCCAAACCGGCCAAGCTGACTTTCAACCTCTTTTTTCTCAGCTTTTGGCCAGCCCCAGCTTTTTACCGAAATCTCTGGTTCCTTGCCAGTCTCTGTTCTGATCTGAATCGAAAAACCCCTTGAAATGCCCTTACCTTTTGGTATTCCGAAAAGTGGTGAGATGTCAAAAAGTTCAAACTGTCTTTCTATCTCTCTTCTCGTTGTCGCTATGTCCCTCATCATTTTTGAGAAAAGATCCTCAAATATGTCTCTCAGGCTAGTCCCGCACACAGGGCAGTACGTCCACTCCTTTTTTACATCAGTACCACAATGAGAACACTTTGCCCATATTTTATTTTTTTAGAACATTCTTAAATATGATCAACTTGTAATAGAAAGTTAATTTCATATGAGAGGGCCAAATCTTTGTCTGATGTGTAAGGCTGGTAAGGCTCTTTGTGGCAACAGGGTGTGTCCTTTACTTAGCCGTATAAAACTGAGGCCGAAGTTACAAAATCTCTCAGAGACATTTTTTGGTCCATCTCCGAACATTTTTATTGGTAGGGCTGGCTGGCCGAATGTGGCTGCAGGTCCTTTGGGTGCGCTCGAGCAGAGACCTGACATTGACAACCCGGCTGCCTGGTGGGGTCAGCCGTACGGCCATGTGGTTGAGCTGCGCTCGATGGTGTTGAGGTCAAAACAGAGCCAAAACATAAAATCAAAATCGAGTTTTGTTGAGCTTCTACAGGAGATTGCTCTTTCTCAAAGACCACCTGACATAGAGGCACGATTCAAAGAGAGACCAAAGTACAAACTGACCTTTTCAGAGATTGTCCAGCCAATGGGCCCTGTTGCCAACCTGAAATCGGTAAAAATTTGTGAGAACGTGCACATTCCGAAAGCTGTTGATAGCATTGTAAATGATGAGATGTTGGCCTCTGAAGCCAGTCATGCTCTGTTTGATTGTGGAATGGATGTTTATAAGATATCCACCATACTGAGTTCTGGCGCTCTGGGTCTGCGACAAAGAAGGCAACTCGTACCAACCCGATGGTCCATCACAGCTGTTGATGACATGATCGCAAAACATTTGATGGAGAAGGTGAGAAGTTATCCAGAGATGGGCAGCTTTTCTGTCTTTGAATCGCACTATCTAGGCAACCATTTTGTGATTCTAATGATGCCTGGGCAGTGGGAGTTTGAGAACTTTGAGGCTTGGGCACCAGGCTCTTTCTGGGCCCAGCAACTAAAGGACACACAGATTGTGGCAGAATATGAGCCTCATTGGGGCCGAACAGCTTACGCAGAAAGCCAAGCTGGAGGCTATTATGCGAGTAGGCTGGCATGTGTTGAGTATCTGGCAAAAATCAAAAAGCAGGCAAGAGTTGTTGTTTTTAGAGAAATAGATTCTAGCTATTCAGTACCTCTCGGTGTGTGGGTTGTGAGAGAGACAGCAAGACATGCGCTCAAAAATACACCAATGATTTTTGAGAGCCAGGCCGAAGCAATGGATTACGTAAGCAAAAGATTGAGTTTACCTATAAAAAATTATATTGCCAAATCAGCAATTCTCGGACAACTCAGACTTGAAAGATTTTTAAACTGATCAAGCCTTTATCACAATCCCACCAAGGCCAGCAGCAGCATATTTGTGAATCAGTTCAGCAAGGCCGTTCAGTATGGCTTGTGCCTGACCCATATCGATCTCGATTTTTTTTGGGCTCAACAACTCAATGGCAGAAGGGCCATACGTAATCACGAGGTAGACAAGGGTTTCGAAGTTCTGTGCCAGAATCTCGAGATCGACAATATGAGACCATCCCTTGGATATGTTGGGTAGAGGGTTTGTAACCTCCCTAATCTCTCCAAACGTCTTTTTATAGACTACTGTCCTCTTTTCCTTCTCCATTGCCTGGACGTGCTTTTCCAGAGCTGATTTGGCTGCCTCCTTTGTGCCGGCCAACACTTCTATGGCCAGCCTGGCCTGTATCCAGCCCTCTCTGATTTTGACATCAAGCCCCTTCATATCGTAATCCCTTTATCACATCTATCAGCCTATCCTTTCTGCAAATACCGTCTTCGTAGGCTGGACAAAGGCTGTCATCAAAATAGCAGGGCTTCCCATCGATACATTCAGCCTCATCGACCAAAATCTTTCTTACTGTAGCTATGTAATGTGCTGCTGATTTTTTTTGTTCCATACATAGAATTGAGCGTAGGTTTTAAAACTATTGCACCCATTGCCTGCCTTTTATCGGCATAATCTCATGACATTTTGGACAACTTTCGGCAACAATCCGTATGTCATATCCTTTCCTTTCGATCAGTAGAGAGCCACACCTAGGACACCAGCTGGACTCAGCCTTATGGCCCGGTACATTACCAATATATACCCATTTTAGGCCTTCCTCTCTTGCTATGCTTATGGCCCTCTCGAGAGTTTCCAAGGGAGTGGGTGGTGTGTCGAGCATTTTATAGTTTGGATAGAATCGGCTGAAGTGGACGGGTGTGTCTGGGCCAAGATTTGTCTTTATCCAGCCAACCAGCCTTTTGATCTGTTCGGGTTTGTCATTAAAGCCTGGTATTATCAGGTTTGTGATCTCAATCCACACACCCGCTTGTCTGTATATCTTGAGTGCCTGCTTTATCGGATCTTCGTTGGGTATGCCACACAGCTTCTGATAAAAAGGCACATCTCCTTTCATGTCAACGTTTATACCATCCATCCATTTTGCGACAAGCCTTGCAGGCTCTGGGTTTATGTAGCCATTCGAAACCCACACATTGTAAAGCCCAGCCCTTTTGGCCAACTTCATCGTGTCGAGTGCATATTCAAAAAATATCGTTGGTTCTGTGTATGTATAGGCAATGCCCGGCACACCATAGGATTTGGCCAGCTCTATTATTTTTTCTGGTTCCAGACTTTCTCCAAAAGGTTCTGGTGCTGCCGAGATTTCCCAGTTCTGACAGAACTTACATAACAAATTGCAGCCTGTTGTTGCAATGGAGAGTGATCTCGATCCTGGAGCGAAATGGTAAAGAGGTTTTTTCTCTATCGGATCAACATTAGTGGCAGCAAGCCTACCATACACAATTGAGTAGAGCTTTCCTTTTTGATTTTGTCTGGCTCGACAAACCCCCACTCTGCCATCGGTAATGGTGCAGAACCAGGGACAGAGTTCACATCTAACTTTCTTACCTTTTAAGGCCTTCCAGAAAAGGGCTTGCTTCATTAAAAATTATTTACGGATTTAATTAAAGCCCCGGGTGGGGATTGAACCCACGATCTCCTGCTTACGAGGCAGGCGCATTACCACTATGCTACCGGGGCATATTTATTAAATTACCATATTTTATTTATGGGGCCGTGAGGTAATGGTAACCTGGCCGCCTCCAGCGCAAGAGGTCGGCAGCTACTTGCTCGCAGCTCTGGAAGTAAGAACGCGGTCTTATGAAGAAAGCGGCTCCTCTGGGTTCAAGTCCCAGCGGCCCCATCAGATTAAAAACTCTATCCTTTTATACCTAATTTTTATTCTATATCCTGATTTTTTGATAAAAGCTAGAAGTGTTGGCCTTCCCTTTTTTGCGAACTTCAACATCTGCAGGCCTGCGTTTATTGCAAGAAATGGATTCAAAACCTCAACAATGATTGTTTTGCCCTCAATGAAAATCTCAATGGCTGGTTTCCTACCTACTGTGATGTAGAAATGGACCTTGCCCAAAAGGGTCTGCAAAATCTCTGAAAGTGTCATTATTATAGTAATTTGCCAAAATTATTTTCGCCTTTTCTCGAGAGGTATAAATGTGATGTCCACAGAGCCGGCAAGCTGAACCTGGGATTTGCCGATATTGAACTTCATGCCATTAAGGTTTATTCTCGCTCGTGCTTCCTTACCCTCGAGCATTTTGAAAATAGTTTCAATGATTTGGCTTTTGATGTCTGCCATAAATTAATAATGGAAATAATACTTAATAAATGGCAGTCGAACGAATTGTGATTGGCCGGGATAGAGAGGATCTAAAACGGTTCGGCATGGCCGGCACTGCCTATATTGGCAAGCATATTGTGGGTAAGGGAGAGGAGGCCCATCTGACGAATCCGATTCAAATGGATGTGATCCGTCCACATATTGTTTTGTGTTGTGGTAAGAGAGGTACAGGCAAATCCTACACAGCTGGCATCGTTGCCGAGGAGATCGCTGGGTTGCCAAAAGAGATAAGGGAGAATCTGGCTGTGCTGATGATCGATACGATGGGCATATACTGGTCGATGAAGATGGCCAATGAAAAGGAGAGGGAACTTCTCAAGGAGTGGGGTATAAAGCCTGCCAGTGTGCCGGTCAGGCTGTTCGTGCCAAAAGGTTATGTTAAGGACTATGAGGCTGTGGGTGTTAAAGTAGATAGTCCGTTCACACTCGCAACGGGTGAGCTGACGGCCCTGGACTGGATTCTGACATTCGGCTTTTCGGCTATCGATCCATACGGCATTGCGATCGAGCGTGCCATAAAGTCTGTACAGACCCGGTTCGGACAGAAGTACGACATCGATGACATCATCAAGGCTATAGAGGCTGATCAGAGAACAGAGAAAGCTATAAAGGATGCGCTGGTGAATAGATTTCTGACAGCACACGATTGGGGTCTTTTTGAGATGAAGGGCACGACAGTTAGGGAGCTCTTCCAGCCTGGTGGTATCTCCATAATCGATGTTAGCCATTACATGAGGGTATCTGAGGGTTGGTCTGTGCGGGCAATGGTTGTTGGTCTGCTGTGCCGGAAGATATTCCAGGAAAGGTTGATGGCAAGAAAGGCTGAGGAGTTTGAGATAATGACAGGAGAAGTTCGGAAAAGAATACCAATGGTGTGGATAATGTGTGATGAGGCTCACCAGTTTATTCCAAACGAGGGCTCCACAGCTGCTTCAGAGGCCATGCTGACTTTAATAAAGGAGGGTAGGGAGCCGGGCATATCCATGCTGCTTATCACCCAAAGGCCGAACAAGCTCCATGAGGATGCGCTGGCTCAGGCTGACCTGATAATCTCGCATAGGCTGACAGCCGAGGCTGATCTCAAAGCCTTACGGTCTGTGATGCAGACTTACATGCTCGAGGACATACAGGATCTGATAAATGCTCTGCCTCGAACAAAGGGCTCTGCGATTATTTTGGATGATAATTCTGAAAGAATCTTTACTGTCCAGATCAGACCAAGAACGAGCTGGCATGCTGGAGGAAGTCCAACTGCCATAAAGCCTAAAGGTCTCTTTGAGTAATTGTCGGACTTTTAAAAACGCGATTTTAGAAATCTTTTTAAATATAGGTATGATTTTCAATAAGTGGGAAAGATGGGAAAATTACATATCAGTAAGCTTACAGAGGATATCGATGAGGTTGTTTATCTCAACGGGGTACTATCGGGTCACTACTTCATTTTAAGAGCAAAGAATAGAAAAGGTAGGGACAGCCTAAAGGTTTATGATGAGCATTTTCATGAATTGAGAGGCTACAGGAGCTTGATTAAAGAGTACAAAAAGGAGAAAGGCATCACTATTTCTTGATTAGCTTTTCAGCCCTAGCCAACATAGTCTTTTTCAATCCGATAAAGATGCCGCCGGGCTTGCCAGCACAGTATGTGCTCTCACCAGGCTTTATTATTTTGGCAATTTCAGGTCCCTCTATATCGATGTGTGTTATCTTAGCTCTGGATTTGCCTGCTTGATGGATGTAGGCTGTCACTCTTATGGGCTTCTTACCAAGCCCAGGACCCGACATACTTAAAATTTTGTCACAAATTAATTAATAGAATTTGCTATGAAACTTTTTATCACTGCTATACTCATCGGCATTGGAGTCATAGTGTTCAGTTTTTTCACAATGACTGGTAAGCTGACGGGTATTACAAATGTGACTGTCTCACAGACTGTCACAGCATCCCTACCCGTTAGCTCTATCATTTTTGGCACAATGACACTTGGCGAGATCAACGATACAGAGGATGGCAGCCCCCAGCCATTTGTTATTCAGAACGATGGCAATGTACCTGTCAATGTGACAATCAATGCAACCGGCTTGTGGTCTGGTACGGGAGCCACAGGCACCTCAGCCTATTATCAGTTCAAATCAGCAGAGAATGAGTCTGGCTCTGTGCCAAACCCCACCACTGATCTTGTGAACAGCTGGACTGACATGCCAATAAATGTGGCAGCGGTTAAGGTGGTCGACCGATTAAACTATACCGATACTGCTGATGCTGTGAACATACATATCAGATTGACTGTACCAGCTGATGAACCGGCTGGAGATAAAAGCTCGACTGTGACTTTAACAGTCAGTCAGGCTTGATCCGATATGATACGACCAATCATCTTTATCTTCATTCTCTCTATAACGACTGTTTCTGGCTATGAGTTTATAGATGATAGCTTTTCCGAATTTCAGAAAGGTCTTTATGTCGATGTCAATCCTTTGTATAAAACCAATATAACAATAGGCACTATTGGTGATTATGTCAAAATCAGCAACTCTACGGGTGGGATTGAAAGCTATGGCATATATCAGTCTT
>FWWL01003905.1_pt1 | contig 26189 bp, 20 predicted proteins | sample 2228331 | NCBI WGS metagenome assembly FWWL01 (sample SAMEA103939775, study PRJEB20133) | metagenome | reverse complement strand
TCCAGGGTCTCCCTCCTCCAAACCCCGTTTCAATCCCACATTGGTGCGACTGGATTCGGGGCGAAGTATTAGTTATAAATATCTTGGCATTGATGTGTGTTTCAATCCCACATTGGTGCGACTGCATTTATTGTTTAACTTTTTAGGTTAGTGTTATGGACACTTTAAAGTTTCAATCCCACATTGGTGCGACTGCATTTACATTACCTGATGTAAATCTTGACGTTGTGTATTATAAGTTTCAATCCCACATTGGTGCGACTGCATCACAATACGACCGGCAAGTAGTCGTCTACACAATACGACCGGTTTCAATCCCACATTGGTGCGACTGCATTCAAACCTGTCAGCTCACCGCTGCTGGCACAGAATGTGCTCGAACGGGAATCGCTCAGGCACTGCAAAAATACACAGCGATACGCTTCCTACCAAATGCCCGCACACAGACCAATTGCACACCCGCTCAAAAAGACACGGTACCATCGCGCATCGCCCGAGGGGTCGACGGCAGAAAAATCTGCGAAAACAGCAAATTTTTGCAATTGCAATTATGGACTCTGTGACCGGAGACAACTTGTCAGAGAGGTCGACGGCAAAATGTCGAGAACCTTCTTGTTTTTGGTTGGACGTGTCGCTGGCAGCGTTCAGCCATGAATCAGGGTTCAGGGTTTCGGCTGCACCGGTGTCAGCAGTGGAGTAGTCGTTTGCGGTCGGGCAGCCTGGCGTGCCGCTTTTTTCAGGCGGCGCTGTTCGTTATAGTAAATGGATTCCCGGAAAGGGTAGTGGGCATCAATAATACCGCGAGAGATAAGCGTATCGCGTGCGACCAGATAGCGCCATCGGTCCGGAAGCCCGCGACGAATTTTGTGCGGTATTTGGGAGATCGGTATCCAGGGTGGCTCGACCGCAAGCGGATCGGGCGGTAACTCGAGCAACCCATCCCGATTCGACCGGCAATCGAGCCAGGGTCCGTAGTGCGGACGGCGATAGTCGAACATGTCAATCGCGCGTGTTGCCGGTCTGCACCCAGCGATAGAGCCACTGGGCATCGTCGAGAAACTGCCGCACGCAGGCATGCGAAACCGGTCGCCCCGGCATCTCGAACGCATGAAAGGCACAGCCGGCGTACTGGTGAAAATTGATCGTGTACGGCAGCACCCACTCATCGTTGAGCGAGGACACACGTGTGCGCTGCTTCCAGTTGCAGTAGTACTTGCCCGGCAAGGTGGGCTTGCCTTTGCTCCCGCTGTTGCAGGCGGCAAAGCGCACTAACTCGCCCCGCTCGTAGCACGCATACGCCTGGTATTTGTTGCTGAGCACAATCAGTTTGGGAATATCCACCGCCTGTGGATAAAACTGTGGAAAAACCGAGTACGCACGCAGATCCGTCACGATACGGCGTGGAATCAGAACCGAATCCCCGACGGCGATAAAGCGAATCTCTTTTCGGTTGAGCGTTGCCAGCACTTTTGCCGTATCGGGAGCACGCCCAACCCCAAACGCCCGGAGCAACGAATCCCGCTGCTGCCGATTCCGCAGCACGAGCGTTTGGTACTCGATCAGGGGGAATCGCTCCGCCAGCGCACGCTGACGCGCCACAAGCCATCCATTCCGCGCGGCACGGCGATGCGCGGCGGTATCCACACTCACCGCAGCTCGCTCCGAACGCGGCGGCGCATCCTCAGTGCAACTACCCAACAACACTGCTACAGCGAGCAGTAAGGGCATACCAGGGTTCACAGTCTCACGGTGAAAGACACACGACGCTTCTGCCTTGAGTACTTCGGTATGCAATCTACGCATACGCCGATTCGTCAACACGTGCCCGCTTCCATTGAATCGTTGCTCGAATGTCCCTTCGCGCCTTGCTTTTCTCCCACGCTGCGCCAATTATCCGCCGAGGGCGCATCAGCCAGATCAGCCCTGACGACATGCTCCCGTTCGACGGGCGGCTGGAACCAAGCCATGCCGAGCAGATGCTTGCAACTATTTCAACCGATTCGATCTGGCGCATGCTGTGGCAGTGCTTTTGGTCGGTCGGGACGCCGGCGCGCCGCACCATTGCGATTGCCTTTGGCAGACTGCCGATAGTTCTGGCAAGTCCGCTGTTGCTCCGATGGCTGCTGGAGCATTTTTCGCGCTTGTCGGTCGAGCCTGCACTGCTGCTGCCAACATTGGCGCTGGGGATCGGCGTTGCGCTCACGGTTGCGCTCGATGGCGTCGTTATCCAGCACTACTACTACAACGCACTCTGGGTGTACGCTCGCATCACGGGCGGTTTGAACATGCGCATCTATCGCCACGCGCTGGCGCTGGACCGCCAGGCTCTCCAGCATCGCCACACGGGCGACATTGTCAACCACATGGCAAGCGATACCGAGGGCATTGCCGAGCTGTCGTTTGTCATCCCAGAGATTGGTTCCAGTATTGTGCTCATCGCGGGAAGCTGTGTGCTCCTGTGGAGCATTCTGGGAACGGCAGCATTTGTTGCCATTGGCACGATGTTGGTTCTGGTTCCGATCACGCGTGCAGCGGCACGCCGCTTTGCAAAAACCGACGACGAGCTTTGGCAATGGCGTGACCGGCGTGTTTCGATGGTATCGCAGGTGCTCAGCGCCATGCGGCTGATCAAGTATTTTGCCTGGGAACGCTCGATAGAAGCAGAGCTGAGCACGCTGCGGGCGCACGAGCTTCAGGCTGCAACGCGCTTGGTCCGAAACGAAGCGCTCAGCACGGTTTTCTTTCTGGCTTCGACGCTGATCGTCGCCGTTGTGGGTTTTGCCACCTACGCGCTGATGGGTGGCGTTTTGACGCCTGCGGTCATTTTTCCGACGCTGCTGTTGCTGGGGCAGTTGGAGGGTCCGCTGGGAAATTTGCCGCATTTTGTCAAGAACACTGCGCATGCCTACGTTGCAGCCGAGCGCTTAGCGGCATTCTTTCGTCTTCCAGCCCGTGCGCCTGCCAAGCCAGCTCCGGCGTGCACCGATGCTCCCGCCGTTGAGATTCGCAATCTGAGCGTCCGCTACAACGACACTCCAGCACTGACGAACCTAACGCTCGACATTGCCCCAGGCGAAGCAATCGCCGTCGTTGGCGCTGTCGGCAGTGGCAAAAGCTCGCTCTTGCTGGCTATGCTGGGCGAAGTGCACACCGAGGGCAGCATTGTGTTCCGCGATCGCACCGGCAGGCAGTGTCAGCCCCGCATTGCCTACGTTGCCCAGGAGCCCTTCATCCTCAACGCAACGATCAGCGAGAACATCCTCTTTGGCACTGAATCGGCTCCGCTGCAGGAAATTATTGAGGACGCAGCACTCAGCGCCGACATCGCCGAGCTTCCCGCCGGAATCGAAACGGAAATCGGCGAGCGGGGCGTAACCATTTCGGGCGGACAAAAGATGCGTATTGCACTGGCGCGGGCAGCAGCGGCAGAGCCAACCCTTCTGCTGCTCGATGATCCGCTGGCTGCCGTGGATACACGCACCGAAGCCCATCTGGTCGAGCACCTGCTCTTCGGTCGCTGGAAAGACCGAACGCGCATCGTTGCCACACACCGACTCGAGCATCTCCATCGCTTCGACCGAATTGTCGTGCTCCAGGCAGGACGGATCGAAGCAGTCGGCACCTACGCCGAATTACTCGAGCGTTCCGAACAGTTTCGCACGTTCATCGAGGAGCACCGCCGGGCACACTGCTTGCCGCCGACACCATCCCCGGCAGAAACAGCGGCGCCGAGCGTCAGCCGTGCCAGCGGGGGCGGTACGCTCAGCCAGGACGAAGACCGTGCCGTCGGTGTCGTCAAGGCATCGCTGTTCTGGTACTACGTACGCATGTTCGGTGGCGAAAAGCCCCTGGCGACTGCAGCAATCCTTGCCGCAATGGTGCTATTGGGCGTGGCAATTGTTGCCCTGCCGATGCTGCAGAGTTTGTGGCTGGCACAGGGCACCGCACAGACCGATTGGCTGGTGCTGCTGGGTGTGTATGCGGCAATCGGCATCGGTGCCCTTGCAGCGCAGTACGCTGAGCGTCGCGTGTGGATGGAGCGGGCGCTGGTGGCAAGCAAGCGAATTCACCAGCGCATGCTCCGAGCGGTTCTGCATGCACCGCTGCGATTTTTCGACACAACACCCAGCGGGCGTATCCTCAACCGCTTTGCGCGCGATACCCAAGCCATTGACGATGAGCTGGCGTGGAATTTCGAAAGCGCCATGCGATCGTTTGCCGCGATGGTCGGAACTCTTGTGCTCATCGCGGCGACAGCCCCGATTGTGCTGCTGATTGCAGCGCCGGCGCTTGTTGTTTACTACCGCATCCAGCGTGACTACCGCCGCGTCGCCCGCGAGGCGAAACGGTTCGAAAGCATCGCCCGCTCGCCGCGCTACGTGCTGTTCAAAGAAACGCTGCACGGCTTGCTGACGATTCGAGCCTTTGGCAAGCAGAGCGTCTTTCTCGAGCGCTTTGCTACCGCCATGCGCTACTACCTGCGCATGTACTGGAGCAACATTTTGATCAACCGCTGGTTTTCCGCTCGCGCGCCGCTGGTCAGCAGTGTGATCGCGCTGGTGACGGTGGTCGTGCTCGTCCTGGCGGTGCAAGCCGGAACGATTTCGACCGGTGTGGCGGGCGTTGTGCTCACCTACACAATCACCTTCTGGGGCAATCTCAATTGGTGCGTTCGCGCTTTCAGTGAGGTGGAATCGCGCATGACCTCGCTCGAACGTGTCCATGCGCTCGGCAGCGTCGAGCCAGAGCCATCGGTCAGGTGCACACCCACTCTGGCTGCTGATGCGCCGTGGATAGATTCATCCCCTGCTGTCGGCGCTTCGATCGAATTCGACCGCGTGTGGGTACGCTATAGCCCGCAATTGCCGTGGGTGCTTCAGGACCTGTGCTTTCGCATCGAACCCGGCATGCACGTCGGCATTGTCGGGCGAACCGGATCGGGCAAGACGACGCTTTTTCAGACGCTCTTTCGGTTTGTTGAACCCGAGCGGGGACGTGTTCTCATTGGTGGGGTGGACCATCGCCGCATACCACTGGAGCGGCTCCGGTCTGCGATTAGTGTCGTTCCGCAAGACCCAGTGCTGTTGCTGGGCACGGTTCGTTCAAATCTTGATCGCTGGGGACGCTTTACCGATCGAGAACTCTGGCAGGTGTTGGAAAAGGTCACTCTTTCGGACACGATCGCCGAGCTGGGCGGATTGGACGCGCCCATAGGCGAGCAGGGTGGAAATCTGAGCCAGGGGCAGCGACAATTGCTCTGCCTGGCGCGAGCATTGCTGGTCGGGGCACAAATCATCGTCCTCGATGAAGCAACCGCCAGTATTGACGTGCTCAGCGATACCGCAATTCGCCAAACACTCGCCTACCACTGTCGCGGGAAAACAGTGCTGACCATTGCGCACCGGCCCGCCTCGGTTGCCGATGCAGATGTGGTCATTGAACTTGAGCACGGGCAGATTCTGCGAATCGGTTCACCTGGACGGCACGCTATGCCTGGGCAAGCGCAAGGATCGTCTGGTATTCCGGGGGCGAAAGCGGCATCACCGACAGACGCGCCTGCTTGAGCAATAGCATCGTGCGCAGCGCTGGCGTTGCTTTGATCTGCTCCAGCCGGACGGGACGTCCGAGCCTCTGCTCGAAGGCAAGGTCCACGCACTCCCACTGGCCGGTGTCGTCGGTTGGGTCCGGATACGCCGGACGATGGACGCGCGCAATGCCGACGGCTGCACGCTCGGCGCCACTGTGATAGACGATGACGCGATCACCGCGCTGCATCTGACGCAGGTAGCCGCGTGCCTGGTAATTCCGAATGCCTGTCCATGCGGTTGTCCCCTCCCGCTCAAGATCTGCCAGCGAATACTCGTCGGGGTCACTTTTGACCAACCAATACCACATGGGCTATTGTCCGCTCAGTGTCTGGACGATCAACTCTTCGATCCGTGCATTTGGATCGTCGGGCGGCTCGATCGCTCGATCGGTGTTGTTGTGCAGTGCCAGGAAAAACGTTGGCAGCCGCTGAATCTGGAAGCGCGGCATGTGGTGGTGCTTTGTCGTTGCCGACCGCATGGAAACAATCGTGATCCGATCGAGCGCAAAGCCAGCAAGCTCCATGCAGCGGACAAAGTGTGGGAAGTGCTTTTGCGTGCCGTTGCAACTGCACGAGGGATTGACGAACAGGTAGCAACTATCCACCATGTCCAGCCGCGATTGAATCTGAGCAATTAGTGCTGGGTCGGGCTGATAGGAATCTTTCTCCTGCGTGAACCACGCATACCCCGGCTGGCGGGCGATCTGGGCGACGGTAAATTCATCGGCAACATATTCGGTCGCCGTATCGCTGCAGCTCAATGCAAACGCGCACAGAATCAGCACGGGCAAACGGAGCTTCATAGATTTGCCTTTGCGTGTGTTGGACAACCGACACAAATATCGCACATTTTTTCGTTCCAACAAAATATCCCGTGTAGCTGATGATTCGACTGCGTTTGCTCGGTGGTTTTTTGCTGATGATGCTCGGCGGGATGGCGTTTGCAGGGTTGCGTCTTGCACCACCGGAGGAGCAACCGTTTGTGTCTCCGCTGGTACTGGCTGCGGCAGTCGTTGGAGGGTTGGCGCAGTTTGCATGGGCAGTGCTCTCGGTCACTTCTGTGCCGCCGATGCGACTGAACCGCATCGTGACGGGTGCTCATGGGATCGCTCTGGTACTGCTGATTGTCCCGCTCGTATCGGCGGGCGCTTCGATCGCCAGCGGCGCGGTTCATCTTGGAGGTGCTGTCACCGTTGCAGTCGCGCTGGTCATAAGTAGTGCCCTGCTTGGTCTTTTCCGCAGCGGTCGTCGCGCTGGATAGGATCCGACAGCATGCTGCAGGGTGCGCCTTTCCTAAGTTTGTAGCGTGTTGTATCCTTTCACCGTGAGTCATTTCATGCGATGCTGTTTTGCCGTTGTGCTGCTGGTGATACCGCTGCTGGCATTGCGTGCAACACCAGGAGGAACACAGTGCTCGCATCCAGGCGTTGTGCGGTCACACGGCAGTGCAGACAGAAGCTTGCTCTCCGCCATTGAGCGACGTCCGTATGATGTTCTTCGCTACGACCTCTTTCTCGACTGGCGCGCGCCACTAAGTGACTCAACGCAGAACGCGCGTCCTTACTGGGGTCAGCAAACGATCACGCTGCGTTGCGATACCGATGAACTTGCCAGCATTGAACTCGATGCCGATCGAGCGCTCCAGATTGAGGCTGTTCGCATTCGCCGTACCCATAGCGGTGAATGGCAGTCTGCACCGTTTTCCCGACCAGGAAGCGACGAACTGGCTATCGCGCTTGCACCGCCGCTTCACGCCGGAGACACCGCCGTTGTGCAGATTGACTACCGCAATTTCTCGCTCAGCTCAAGCGTGCAGGAGCTTTATGGCGGCTATAACCGTTTCTGGCGCGATCCAAGCACCGACACACTTCTCCCTGCGCCGCTTGCCTACACGATGAGCCAGCCTAATAGCGCCCGCCGCTGGATGCCCTGCAACGACCGCCCCTACGACAAAGCACTGGCGACGATAACCATCCTGGCACCACCGGGCTTTACGACCCTTTCCAACGGCACGGCTGAACCAACCACGCTTGTCGTCAACGGTGATACCGTCTTTGCCCTGCGCTACCACAGCATCGAACCAATTGCCAGCTACTTGATGCTCGCTGTTGCATCGCGTTATGCAATGGTCGAGCGCTCCTATGCTTCGCGCGATTCGGTGCGGCAGATTCCGCTGCGGCTCTACCTGTGGCACTCGGACTGGCTCGCGTACGCCGACAATGCAGACTGGATGCTCAGCGCAACAGCATCAATGATGCAAGCCTTCGAGCAAGCGCTCCTGCCCTATCCATTTTCCAGCTACGGTCAAGTGTTGCTCTACCCGTACTTCAAAGGTGCGATGGAACACCAAACAATGACCACACTCCACCGGGATGCGCTGGTGCAGCGGTGGGAAAACGTTGTTGCCCACGAACTGGCGCACCAGTGGCTGGGGGACCTTGTCACGTGTGCAACCTGGAACGACCTCTGGCTCAACGAAGGTGGAGCAACATATGGCGAGCGACTTTGGATTGAATTCGCCTACGGTGAAAAGCAAGCGCGAGCCTACTTTGCCCAGCGGCGGGACCGGGATTACTTACGCGGCGATGGTGGGATGCTCCAGCCACCGGTGTACAACACCAGCGGCACGAACCTATTCAACACGGGCACAACCTACGTCAAAGGTGGCTGGGTGTACCACATGATGCGCACCATGCTCGGCGATAGCACCTTTTTCGAGCTGATGAGAAGCTACCTGCGCACCTTTAGCCATCGCACGGTGGAGACCGAAGACCTGCGTGCATTCTGCGAGCAACAGGTTCCGCAACCGCTGGTGCCCTGGCGCACGTTTTTTGACCAGTGGGTGTATTCGGTCGGTCATCCGGTGCTGGAAGCGAATCGTCTGTCGCTCGAACAAACTCCGGCAGGCTACCGCGTCCGCATCCGACTTGCACAAGTCCAGGACACAACGAGTTTCCGTCCCGTCTATGTGGTGCCGCTGCCGCTCCGCTTTCGGGAGTATTTTTCTGGGCAGCCCTACGACACCACCATCATCATGACCGAGCGTGAACAGATCGTCGAGGTGCTGACGCCTTTTCTGCCGGAAACACTCGAACTTGATCCCGATGATGCGATTCTCTGCCAGAAGGATACCGCTCCGCTCGTGCTGAAAGTAGAGACACCAGCAGAGCCAGAGATTGTCGTTCTGCCGAATCCCGTCGAGCGTGGGCAAGAGATCACCGTTTGGCTTCCGCAACCCAATCAGACGCTGCGGTTGTGGAAAAGCGATGGTCGGTTGGTTACCCAAACGACGATCGCCGGTGATCGGGCATCTTTGAGCACCACTGAGCTTTCGGCAGGCGCGTATATGCTCGAGCTTGCCAACCAGCACGAGCGCATCCGTCGTATGGTCATCGTTCTTCCGTAGCATGCGCGCACTGTCGCAGCGTGTTCTGGGCGCATCGGAATCTCAAACGCTGGCGATTGCGGCACGGGCAAAAGAATTAGCGCGTGCAGGGTATCCCGTCGTGTCGCTGGCGGTCGGTGAGCCAGACTTTCCAACACCGGCATGCGTCCGTGCTGCAGCGATTGCTGCCATCGAGGCAGGCAAAACACGCTACACAGAATCTGCCGGCATTCCTGAACTGCGGCGCGCCGTTGCAGAAAAATTCCGTCGCGACAACGCGGTACCGATTGCCACCGAGGACACAGTTCTGATCTCCTGTGGTGCCAAGCATAGCATCATGAACGCACTCCACGCCATCTGCAATCCGGGTGACCGAGTGCTCATCATTGCCCCGTACTGGGTAAGCTATCCCGCCATGGTCAAGCTGGCTGGCGCCGAGCCTGTGGTCATCGAAACCAAGCCGGAGGACGGTTTCAAGCTCCACGCAGATCAACTTCGGTCCTATCTCGATTCGCGGGTGGCGTGTGTCATCGTCAATTCTCCGTGCAATCCCACCGGCGCAATGTACGGGCGCCACGAGCTTGAAGCGTTGGCGTCCGTCCTGGCTAACCACGACTGCTACATCATCAGCGATGAGATTTACGAAAAGCTATCGTACTCCGGCGAGCACGTCAGCATCGGGTCGCTCGATTCGGTTGCTGACCGCACGATCACGGTCAACGGCTGTTCGAAGGCATACGCGATGACCGGTTGGCGCATCGGTTTTATGACTGGTCCACGCGAGGTGGTCGCGCAAGCAGCGAAGGTGCAAAGCCAGGACACCTCGAACCCAACGACTGTCGCGCAGTATGCAGCATTAGCAGCGCTCGAGTGTGCCGATGCAGACATTGCTCGCATGCGCACTCGATTTGCCGAGCGCCGGCAATCACTGCTGGCGTTGCTGGAGTCTGTTCCGCACGTTCGCGCATTTCCTCCCGACGGCGCATTTTACGTCTGGCTCGATATTCGTTCGCTGCTCAGCGAGCAACGAAGCTCGCATCAGTTTGCAACAGAGCTGCTCGAGCAGTACTATGTGGCAACCGTTCCGGGTGAAGCATTTGGTATGGCAGGCTACCTTCGGCTGTCGTTTGCAACCAGCGAGGATGCCCTCGAGCAAGCGGTCGAGCGTCTGGCAGCGTACATCCGAACATTGTCAGCATAGGCGATGGCAAGCCGGGAACGCAGCACCACTCTTCCGGCGCGATTGATTGAGCAGTTGTTACAATCAGCCATTGTCTGTCGCTATGCCGCTGGTGAGCGTATCACCACCCCCAATCAACATCCTCGCAGCGTTCCCTTTGTTCTCGATGGCGTCGTCAAAGTGCTCTACCAACTCGATCGCGGCGAAGAGGAGCTGCTGCTCTACTTCCTCGAGTCGTCGGATTACTGTTTGCTCTCGCTGCTGGCAGCCGTATGCCGCAGTCCTTCGCATGTCTACGGCGTTGCAGAAACAAGTTGCCGTGTTGCCTTCATTCCCGTCGAACATTTTCTGACGTGGGTCGCACGCGAGCCGCTGCTGCTAGAGCACCTTTTTGGATTGTACCATCGGCGCATCGAAGAATTGCTTGAGCTTATTGGCTGGCTCAAATTCGCACGGCTGCGGGATCGAGTCCTGACCGTGCTGCAGCAGAAGTGCAGCTATGCTGGCAGTACCGAGCTGACCATTACACACGAAGAGTTCGCACACGAGTTAGGAACATCCCGGGTGGTCGTCTCGCGCATTCTCAAGGAACTCGAACGCGAGGGTATTGTTGAGCTACACCGCGGTGCCATCCGATTGCTTCAGACGAGCCGATAGTTTTCTGTAACTGTTGTTACACACCAGGGGCTTTCCAGGACACTAAGTTTGTGCGTGGTTTCATCGTTGGTGGGTACAATCTAATGAAACGGTCGCATTACCAGATTCTTGTCATCGGTGGTGGGAATGCCGGACTATCGGTTGCCGCACACCTGTTGCGCCGGAAGCGCTCGCTCCAGATTGGGATCATCGAGCCCAGCGACAAGCATTACTACCAGCCAGCCTGGACGCTCGTCGGTGGTGGCGCTTACGACATTGCAAAGACCGTCCAGCCAGAGGCAAAGTACATCCCTGCCGGTGCTGATTGGATCAAGGACCGCGCTGAAGAAATCATTCCCGATAGCAACACGGTCGTCACAGCCAGTGGCGAGCGTTACAGCTACGACTACTTGGTTGTCTGTCCGGGCATCCAGCTCGACTGGCACAAGATCAAGGGTGCCGAGCAGTGGCTCGGCAAGCGGGGCATCACCAGCAACTACACCTTCCAGACAGCACCCTACACCTACCAATGCATCGCCAGCTTTTCGGGAAAAGGCAAGGCACTGTTTACCGCACCGAATACCCCGATCAAGTGTGGCGGCGCTCCGCAGAAGATCATGTACCTTGCAGCCGACAATTTCCGCCGGCGCGACATTCTCAAACCCGACATGGTGCACTTTTACTCCGGCGGTGGTGTCATCTTCGCTGTGCAGAAGTATGCCGAGGTACTCAAAAACGTCTGCCAGCGCTACCACATCAGCACACATTTTTTGCACAACTGCGTCGAGGTGGACGGCGACAACAAGGTTGCGTACTTTGAGGCAAAAAACGGCGATACAATCGAACGTGTTGCCGTCGAATTCGAGATGATCCACCTAACACCGCCGCAGAGTGCCCCCGACTTCATCAAGCGTAGTCCACTGGCAGTTCCTAATGATCCACTCGGCTGGATGGAAGTGGACAAGCACACACTCCAACACCCACGCTTTCGGAATGTATTCGGCATTGGAGACGTGACCAACACTCCCAACGCAAAAACAGGCGCTGCTATTCGCAAGCAGAATCCCGTCCTGGTCGAAAACTTGCTCTACTGCATCGAGCACAACACGACTGCGATTCCAGCACCGAAGCAGTACAATGGCTACGGCTCGTGTCCTTTAGTCACTGGTTACGGCAAGCTCGTACTGGCGGAATTCGACTACAACAACACCCCGCAAGAAAGCTTCCCCTTCGATCAAGGCAAGGAGCGTTTCAGCATGTGGTTACTCAAAAAAGAAGTGCTCCCGCGCCTATACTGGCATGCGATCCTGCGGGGTAAAATGCAAGGGTAGCGTTTTCCCCTCCTCAACCCCTGCAGGGCATCTGCTCGCGGATGTGGGCAATGCCTTGCGGGGGGATAAGGAGCGGTCGGTTTATGCAGCCCACCGCAGACGCAAGCTATTTGTGACAACTGATACAGAGCTTGCCGCCATCGCAAGGCTTGCAAGCATGGGATGCAGCATTATCCCCGTCCACGGATAGAGCACACCCGCGGCAATCGGAATAAGCACAAGGTTGTAGATAAACGCCCAGCCTAAGTTCTGCTTGATGATTCGCACTAGCGAGCGCGACAGCGTGTGCAGCCGCAGCAGCGGCGTAAGCTGTTCGCCCACGAGCGTCACATCGGCAGCATGGATGGCAACATCGCTGCCGCTCCCGATGGCAATACTGGCATCCGCCTCGGCGAGTGCATTGGCGTCGTTGATACCATCGCCGACCATAACGACAGCGCCACTGTGCTGTTGCCGAAGCTGGCGGACATACTGGCTCTTCTGATTTGGCAGCGCTGGTGCATACACATGCTCAATCCCCAGCTCGGCTGCGACCTGCTTGGCAACAGACGCGCGGTCGCCACTGACCAAATGCAGCACCATTCCCCGATGGCGCAGTTCAGCGGTAACCGCAGCCGCATCGGCACGGCGCTGATCGGTCAGCCAGACGATGCAGAGGAGCCGACCATCGGCAGCGATCATCACTTCTGTTGCCGCCGTATTGCTGGTATCGGGAGCAGCAATCCCATGCTCGGCAAGGTAGGAGCTATTGCCGACGATGATGGTGTGCTCAGTGGTCCAGGCACGGAAGCCGCGCCCACGAACTTGCTCGATCTGGAAATCGCCCGTCGGCTCGACCGTCAACCATTGGGCTATCGCCTGCGAAAGTGGATGCGTACTGCGCTGGAGCGTTGCTTTCACCAGTGGCGCAAGCGCGTTCTGTTCCGAGGCTGGCACAAACCATCGCGCATCACGAACAACCGGCTTGCCCACGGTCAGAGTGCCGGTTTTATCGAACACAACATGTCGCATTTGCGCAATCTGCTCGAGCGCACGCGCATTCCGTATCACGATGCCAAGCTGCGCAGCCCGCCCAATGGCAACCGCAACGGCTGTCGGGGTCGCAAGTCCAAGTGCGCAGGGACATGCAACAATCAACACCGAAACCACTGCCACCACACCATGACTGGCGGCTAACTCCGGTGCAAGAATCATCCACATCGCCAGCGAAACAATGGCAATACCGACAACGACCGGGACAAAAACCGCAGCAATGCGATCAGCAAGCTCTTGGGATGGGGTCTTACTCGACTGAGCGCGCTCGACAGCGCTAATCATGCTGCCAAGGAACGTTCCTCGTCCGATTGCACGTGCTTCGATTGTTAGCGAGCCATCACCGTTGAGTGTGCCGGCATAGATTCGATCGCCGCTGCGCTTGACAACGGGCAACGACTCACCAGTCAGCAGCTGCTCATCTACCCACGATTCGCCCTCGGTCACGATACCATCAACCGGAAAACGCTCACCGGGCAAGACAACAATCCGATCGCCACGCTGCACACGCGCAAGCGGAATATCCTCGATCGAACCATTGCTCAGGCGATGAACAATCTGCGGCTGCAATGCCACAAGCTCCGAGAGGGCAGCAGTAGCCTTCAGCCGTGCCGCATGCTCGAGGTATTTCCCCAGCAAAATGAATGCAATGATCGTCGCAGCCGACTCAAAGTATGTGTGTGGTTCAATGCCCTGCGATCGGAGTACACTCGGCACCAGGAACGCCACCATACTCCATCCCCAGGCAATGCCGGTGCTCAAAGCAACAAGGGTATCCATTGCTAGTGCACGCTGTCGCACTTGCGACCATGCACGCACAAAGAACATGCGTCCAAAAACAACCACGATGAGCGTTGCGAGCACCGCCGTCGCTGCGACTGCCCACTGTTCGGTATGCCATGGTCCCATCGCCAGGACAACAGTTGGCACGGTCGCCACAATGGCACCGATGACCGTACGCCGCATCTGACTCAATGCTCGACGCTCGCGAGCAGTTGCTTCAGCCAGCGCTGCTGTGGGCTGTTCAGCGTAGATCAAGTCATAGCCGAACTCGCGCAGTGTTGCCGCGACATCCTCGGGTTGCACCACGAGCGGATCGTACTCGAGCGTCACGGTTGCACTGGCAACGCTGACATCGGCTCGCCGCACCCCTGCAACAGAGCGGGAGAGCGACTCGATCGAGCGTGCGCAGGCAGCACACGTAATGCCAACCACGGGGAACGTCTCGACAACAGTCGGGACTGCAGCTGCTTCCTGATGTGCTTGTGAAATGGTCATGGTGTGATCAATTCGTAGCCAACACGCTCGACAGCTTTGCGGAGCACGTCGGGATTGACTTTTTCGGGGTCGTAGGTGATACTAACGGTGCCCTGCGCATCCAGTCGCGCGTTGACCTGATTGACACCCTCAACCCTGGAGAGTGCACGCTCGATGGTTGCAAGGCAATTCTCACAATGAACGCCACGGACCTGGAAGCGTTCTTGAACGAGTTCAGCCATAGGAAAGAACCTCAGGGGTGAAACATTGTCGCAGTGCGAAACTATTCTACCGAAACGGGAACTGTTGTGCAGAATTGTGCACTGCCGGTATATTTTTTTGTGAAACGTTTTCCCCTGCTGCTGGAATATCCCTGCAGACCGCAGCATTCACCGTGGAGTAAGAGCACCAGCGGTTGCCGATACGCGCGATGGGTTCCCGCCGTTGCCATGGCAGTATCGCTCCCCGGCGCTCGAACGGCGGCACTCCCGTTGAATGCCTAAAGGTGAATGTTCAACAATCAGGAGGTACTTCACAATGTTCCGAACTGTAGTGTCCCACTTGCTGTGTATTGTGGGATTAACTGTTGGGCTCCTTGCTTCGAATCTATCCGGACCTGCTCCGACAACAGAGTGCGATGACAAAAAAGCAATCATTGTCATGGGGCATAAAAGTGTCATCGCCTCTTCCGAATGCAGCGAATGGATAGCGTGCCTGTCACCGTACGATGAAGTCTGCGTCACTTTCTACGCAGCGATTCAACACCTCAGCGGCAACATCTACGCAATCTTTTTCTTCGACAATGGCACTGCTGGATCGTGTTCTGGAATTGGGTTCAACAGATTACGCGTCCCGCTGTACCAAGAAACTCCAGAGCAGATAACCATTGGCTACGAACTTCTTCCGGACAGTCAGTGCTATACCGACTTCCAGACATGGGCGGCCGCAGTCGGCTATCAACCACCCCACCGTTGATACGGAGCGGATCGTTGGTCAGTGAATCAATCGCACTGCACGATTGATTGCAATGGGTGAGGATGATATTTCCTCACCCTACTATTTTAGCGCCGGTCACACAGCGAGAGGTCAACAATGAATTATGCAAAGGCAGTCTTGCTGATCGTTGGTTGCTCAACTGTTGCGTGTGCTCAGCCCCTATTCAATTCTTGTGTCGTGTTTTTTATTGGCAAGCTTCACTTTTTCAGCTGCCAAAACACTGAAATCAATTACTACGCTCAGCAGTATCGGAAGCAATCTCCACCTCGACGGACAATTCTCTGCGTCGCTCTCGACAATCCACGCGAAGAGCATCTTCTGGCAGAGCAATCCAAGTGGTTCATCGTGGACACAATCATTGGCGACTTCCAACGCTCGATAAGCAGAAGTTATAATGTCAAAACATACCCTACTATGATCGAATTCGACGAGGCTGGAAAAGAGCTGCGACGTGGAATCGGTCTCCACTTTTTTCGCAAAGTTGAAACTCGCGCTGTGTGCGACAGTATTCGCAATGCAAACAGCGCACAAATACTTGAACTTCCATTCTTGGTGGGTCATATTGCCGACGCGGCTTTGGATGCAAACTCTCGCGTTTGGTTGCTCGACACGTGGCTAAGTTCTGTACTCTGCATTAGCCTTGACCGCGGAACTATCGTTGACCGCTACCGCATTGATGCCAACGACAGTTACCGCTTCCTCGAGTCCGACACAAGCCTGTTAGCACAAACATCACGGACAAATCGCTTGTATCCTCTCTACTTGCACGGTTTGCTACTCGACGGCTCAGGTGATATTCACCTCTGGCTTTCTGCTATTGATGGCTTCACTAATCAGATTCCTCACTATGCATACTACCTTGTGCCACTTCGGAACAAACATATCGAATGGAGTTCTGCAGCAAAAATCGTAAAGGACAAGGATTCACCGATTGCATACGATAAGCTGTTACGATGCTCATCCCATCTGGCTGCTGTAGGAAGGCAATACTCCTCAACTGGTGATGAACCCACACACATTGTTTCTGTATGGGGAAACACAGGCACTCTTCCCACTACCGCGTCTGTCTCAGGACAGACAGCCAACGAACAGCTTACGCTTATTGGTTGTTCCAAAGGTGACCTTGTCTTTTACAGTCAAGCAAGTGCATCCCTTTTTCGATACAGGACACCATTGGATACTACGCCAACATCGTATCGAATCGGTAAGCCGTACACCGATGGTCCCAATGAACAGTGGCGCTGCATTGGTGGTACACTCGCTGGCGACAGTTGCGTACTCATCCATGTTCTCACTAAAGAAAGCGTAGATACTCCACCTGCTCAAGCACATATTGCTGTCGTTGTTCAATGCTACAACTTCACATTGAAAACAGGATGGTACGCCGCGATTACACCATGCTTAGTGGACGACGAGCTTCAAAAGGTAGTTCTTTGTGGAATAGCGGACAGTAATCTAATGCTGCTCTATCAATGGAAGCGAAAGTCAGCTCAACTGTGGAAGCTCCCGCTTGGACACGTTGCTGGACATGCGACACCGTACCGGTAACACATGGACTGTACCCCGAGCACGTCAACGTAATAACGCTGGTATCTCTATCACACTGGACTGACACAGTAACGAATGCATGCGGTTCCTTTCACATTGACACTCTGCTGCATACCGCTGCTGGCGTCTGAGCTGACCGTCCAGGTCGCCCAGCGTGCCGTCCGCGATTGGCGCGAGGGTGAACTCTCCGCTCTGGAAGTGCGACTGGGCACCCTCATTGAACACAAAGCCAGACTAAACAACTTCGAGTTCACGTCAACCATTACTGCTACCCTCGGCATCCAGTCGCTCGACCTTGCCGATTCATTGCCCGTTATTCTCCTGCCAACCACAAACGATCTTCGTACCGATTGCACCTTCCGATACCGCCTTGGCTGGATGCTCGATCCAACCGTCACGCTATCGCTCGTTACTCAGCCAACTGAAAGTTTTCGACTTAACGGTCTGCAACGTATTCGTACAGCCAAATTTTTAGATCCGGTCTGTACCCAACAAACGTTTAGTATTGGGTATGCTTCCCCCCCCCCCCCGCACTTCTTCATCGTTAGAGTGGAGTACGCAACTTGGCATCTGCCTCAAGCAAACGCGTGCAGTACACTATACTCACCTAACCGATAACCCTCGGACACCGGAAAAAGAACGCTGGCGAAGTGAAAACGGAATTGAAAGTTCCACGGTGGTCCGCACACGATTCGATTCAACCACCCTTTGCCAGAGCAAAATTGAAATTCGCTCTCTGTGGTCTCCTATGCCTCAATGGACAGCAGCTGTCAACACTGAAATCGTACACCGATTATGGAGCGTCTTCCAGCTGCGATGCACTCTTCAATTGTCCTATGACCCACAGCAATCGAAGCGGCTTCAATACCGCCAGGGACTCACGATAGGTGCTGCGATCTCATGGTAACGCTGCTAAACGGAGGAACCACTCATGAAACGACCTCAGCATATTGATTTGTTGGTGGGCTCATACTACTGCACAAATCGTCAAAAGGCTATTAGCTTCATCCGCAAACTTTCTGGTCGGTACCTGTCCTTCGACGATATCGAAGACATTCTTCATGATGCCCTTATGGTCGCGCTCCATTCAAGTGAGGCATGGAAATGCAGCACCGATGTAGAGTTCTGCAAGTGGATGTGGTCAACTCTGCGCAACTGTACGTTGCACTATCTCCGCCAGCGAGGGAAATGGACACTGCACCTCAATGGCGAGGACGCCGCAGAATGGAGTACAGAAGAATGGATAGGCAGCAATACCTACGAAGCACTTTCCCTACGGATGAGAGAAGATCCCTCTGAGCAATGGGCTATTCGCTTGACCGTGGAACAAATGCTTGAGCATCTATCCGAGCGAGAAATTCTTCTACTTGATTTGCATTACTGGAAAGGGCACACCTTCGAACAGATCGCTCAGCAGTGGCAATCAAATGGTTACTCGATCACTGCTGCAGGGGTACGAACGCTCCACTACCGCATTATCTGCAGACTTCGCCGAATATTTGAGGACACAGCAACACCGCCTTCCTAAAGAGATGAAACGTTTTCCCCTGCTGCTGGAATATCCCTGCAGACCGTAGCATTCACCGTGGAGTAAGAGCACCAGCGGTTGCCGATACGCGCGATGGGTTCCCGCCGTTGCCATGGCAGTATCGCTCCCCGGCGCTCGAACGGCGGCACTCCCGTTGAATGCCTAAAGGTGAATGTTCAACTAATCAAACAAATTCTCGCCATGAAAAGCACATTTTGGAAATACACTCTCTTCGCATGCACTCTTGCATGCTTTCTTGCTGCGACAGAATTGAATGCTGCCCCGAAGACCATTTACCGTGTCGAGTGCAAGGGTGATTTAGGTGAATGCATCGTGTTGGCTTCAAACGAGAATGGTCGTGTTGTAATCCCAGGAAAAGCACGAATCATTAGTGTGACGGTGGAAAATATCGTTCCTCCACCCTGCACGGAGCCCCAAGTGTCTGCAACGTCGATTTTCATTTTCACTGATCCTACGAACCCCCAAGCTGGCATGGGGTGGCACAATATTCAAGCATGTGCTGATCAAACTCAGGGAACGGCAACAGTCTACGTTGACGAGGGTATTCCACTCTATACAACCTATTCGAGCTGGGATAATCCCTGATAGCACTCACAGTGTATTACTATACGCAGTGCCGGTTAGGCTCATCTGCACTCCTCTGTGCAGGTGAGCTTAATTTTTTAGCTTTGTATGTGAATGTTCTCTCTGCAAGAGGATTCTCCAGATGAAACAATTTGCGATCACAGTACTGTGGTGTGCAGCAATGGACATAGCGTTATGCTTTCCTTCACTTGATACCGATCATTCAACCAATGCAGAACGCCTACGCTGGCTCCATCGGTGGGGGAAATCAACGAAAACGATTGTTACATATCAGCCTCAACGTCCAACTATTCTGATTGTTACCAGTGTTGAAACTTGCCTTTCGTGTGGTGGAGCCGGTATCAAAGAAACTCTCGAATTAATCGAGCGTATAAAACCCAGTGCTAACGTCTATGTCGTCGCAACAGTGGGTGCTATCGGCGATGCAAAAAAGCTCCGCAAACTTTTCCCATCAACACCTCTCATCGAAGATGATGAGAACATTATCACAACAGTGTTTGAGGTTGACACAATCCCAATTGTCCTTATCATCGGTTCTGATGGTTCGATTGTCTATCGTCATGCCGATCCATCACATAGACCACTCCAAGCAGAGATTCTGTTGAACTATGTTACACCTATACTGCAAGCCCACACACGAACCATTCCTAAAGGAATTCGTCTCAATGAAGGCAGTTACTCACTAGCAACTATCAGCGCTGGTTTGGTTGACTTGTCCAACGATCGAGCTATACTCCTCGACAAAGTCAACAATCAGCTCGCTATTGCTGATTTGAAAACTGGAAATGTTCTGCAGTGTCTTGAGCCTGATTCTTCAATTGACCTGTACTTTTTGCCTGGCAAGCAAATAATCAAGTACCCCAGTGGTAGAGAAGACACGATCTGGTTTGACAAAATCCGACAGTTGTTTCTCAGACACTACATTCCGATGACACGGTTTATTACTATCGCCGGCTACCAAAACGATACATGTTGGGTGATCGCGGAGATGTGCACCGCTCCCACTTATGACATAGACTCTTCCAAGGAGAAATATTCAATATCCTTCATCAATTCACACGTTCTCCTGACAATGATTTTACGCCACAATCATCCACCGCACATACTCAATGCAAATAAGACATCTGATTCGAGGGCGGTTATGGGCTTGAATTTGGCATGGACAGCCTTGCCTTACTACTCCACGATGGAGAATAGTCGAATACTTTTTCTGGCGTTACCGAGCAACCACGATAGCATTACTAGTCACAATCTCGCTGTTGCTGAATACTCCATACCGAACTCAACAACCACCTACCGTTCGATCAGCAAGACTCCAGGTAAGTCCATAACGGTAGTCACCGATACCAGTGTCGACATCTTCGACCAAAATTTTGATGTTAGAATTGCATCGAATCATTATGTCCTCCTGCTACCACTGTTCCACAGATTCCTTCGGTGTATTCCGAACGATTCAGCATTGACCTGTGAAAAATACTTTCCTTCGACACGGTTGCAAAAAATCTATCAGTCCGCCAATAGTGATTCACTCCCTGAGTGGCGTTACGTTCAATTGTTGATGATCGAGGACAAACCGAGTATTGCATACCTTTGCTCACAGCGCCGGCAAGTCGTGATCGAACATTATACAGACGACGGCATCGCCTATCGCGAAATCACCATTACTATCCAGTCACCATCAAAAAACGACCAGCTCCTGGATGCTCGTATCCTGGAGCCAATTGGTGATCGCTGCATCATACTCTGCAAGTGGAAAAAAAAACGCTGGTATCTCTATCACACTCGACTGACACAGTAACGAATGCATGCGGTTCCTTTCACATTGACACTCTGCTGCATATCAAGGAGCGGTGCAATTCTACTGCACCGCTCCTTTCTATTTTTGACTTGGTCACAATCGCACGCTACACACATGAGATGGGTCATCATTCCTTTGTTAGCAGTGTGGCTAATTCGGTGTGGGTTCTGGGTCAGTGAAGGTCCGGTTACAGGAATGCTAACAATTAGCTGAGGCATTACCGGCTTCTCCACCGTTGTCGTCCTCGATGGCGATCGAGTTCGGTACAACAGTGGTTGCTCGTCGCTGCAACAGGTTGAAACAATTCTCAACGTCCTAACTCGATGAGCTGTGCCCGGAGGGAGTATGCATCCGCATTGTCTCATCTCGACCGGAGAATTATCCGGTCACAAATCGTGCCCGATAATCCCACACGTTGATTGAGGCGAAGCCTCCAGGGACTTTACGCCAGCAGAGATTGAGAGCGCGCTCCTATCTTTGTCCCCCTGGTCGTTGAACAATTGACGATGCGTGCGTGGAAACACTTATCCTCGACGGTCATTCACTGACGCTTCCGGACCTGGTTCGGGCAGCAGACGGTCTGGTTCATCTGGCGCTGTCGCCGGATGCACGGGATCGGATGGCAGCAACGCGGCGGCTGGTTGAACAGTGGGTTCAAGAAGGACGTGTTGTCTATGGCATCACCACTGGCTTTGGCGAGCTTGCGTCGGTGGTAATTTCATCGGAAGAGGTTGCCGAGCTGCAGGAAAATCTCATCATCTCGCACAGCGCTGGCGCCGGAAGCTACCTACCGCCGGCTGTCGTCCGTGCCATGATGGTGCTCCGAATCAACGCACTGGCAAAAGGCTATTCTGGTGTCCGTCCGGAGCTGGTCGAACATCTGATTGCCTGTTTCAATGCCGGCATCATTCCTGCTGTTCCGGAGCAAGGATCGGTTGGCTCCAGTGGCGATTTGGTGCAACTAGCACATATTGCTCTTGCGCTCATTGGCAAAGGGTGGTGTCTGACCGCGCGTGGCGTTGAGCCCAGCGCTTTTGTCCTGGCAATGCATGGCTTGTCACCGCTGTCGTTGGAGGCAAAGGAAGGCTTGGCGCTCATCAACGGGACACAGTATCAGTGTGCCGTCGGTGCTCTCGGACTGGCGCAGGCATTAGAACTTGCCGACGTTGCTGACATAGCCGGGGCATTTTCTGCCGATGTGCTCCGCAGCACAGATCGCGCCTTCGATGACCGTATTCACCGTGTGCGCGGCATGCGGGGTCAGCAGACCGTCGCTGCTCATCTTCGGGCGTTGATGGCTGGTAGCGAGATTCGGGAATCTCACCGCAGCGGTGATCAGCGGGTCCAGGATGCATACTCGATCCGCTGCATGCCCCAGGTGCACGGTGCAAGCCGGGATGCTCTCGATTATGTTCGGTCGGTCATCGAAGCTGAACTCAATGCTGCAAACGATAACCCGTTGATTTTTCCTGACGGCGAGCATCTGGAAGGAGGTAATTTCCACGGTGAACCACTGGCACTGGCGCTCGATACGCTGGCGATCGCTGTTGCCGAACTTGCAAACATCAGCGAGCGGCGGATCGAACGCATGGTCAATGGTGCGCTCAGCAATGGTCTGCCGAAATTTTTAGCCCCTAAGCCGGGGTTGCACAGTGGCATGATGATCGCGCAATACACCGCCGCGTCGCTTGTGAGCGAGAACAAAGTACTGGCGCATCCAGCCAGTGTGGATTCAATTCCGACAAGTGCCAATCAGGAAGACCATAACTCGATGGGAAGTATCGCAGCATGGAAGGCACAGCGTGTCGTTCGGAATACCGAGGCAGTGCTTGCAATTGAGTTGCTCTGTGCAGCGCAGGCAATAGAATTTTTGCGACCGTTGCGGAGTTCGGCAGCCATAGAGCAGGTGTATGCAGCGATTCGGGAGGTGGTGCCGTGGACGGGAAAGGAACGGGTTATCTACCGCGACATCGAAGCCGTGCAGCGCCGTATTCGCGCAGGGGAGATTGGGGTGCTGGGGCGTCGGGCATGGGCATAAAACAGTGCGGGCTACCGCACCGAGAGCGGCAGCCCGCAGAAAAAGAGGGGCTTGGCAACGACCTACTCTCCCACACGGTTGCCCGTGCAGTACCATCGGCCCTGCGGGGCTTAACTTCTCTGTTCGGAATGGGAAGAGGTGTTTCCCCCGCGGTATAGTCACCAAGCACAGTGTCTGATAGTTTTGTTGTGGCGATAGAGCGCGCAGTGAACCCACCTGTAGAAAGGCAGAAATAAAAGCAGTGGTAAGCCCTCGGACGATTAGTACGCCTCCGCTGAGCACGTCGCCGTGCGTACACGTGGCGCCTATCAACCAGGTAATCTTCCTGGGTCCTTACTGGCTTGATGCCATGGGATACCTCATCTTGGGGCAGGTTTCGCGCTTGAGATGCTTTCAGCGCTTATCCTTTCTGGACATGGCTACCCTGCGCTGCCGCTGGCGCGACAACAGGTACACCGTCGGTCCAGTCACTCCGGTCCTCTCGTACTAAGAGCGAGACCCCTCAGGTATCCTACGCCCGCACAGGATAGGGACCGACCTGTCTCACGACGGTCTGAACCCAGTTCACGTACCGCTTTAATTGGCGAACAGCCAAACCCTTGGGACCTTCTCCAGCCCCAGGATGCGATGAACCGACATCGAGGTGCCAAACCTTGCCGTCGATGTGGACTCTTGGGCAAGATCAGCCTGTTATCCCTGGCGTACCTTTTATCCTTTGAGCGACGGCCCTTCCACGCGGAACCGCCGGATCACTAAGGCCTGCTTTCGCACCTGTTCGGCATGTCTGCCTCACAGTCAAGCACCCTTGTGCCTTTGCACTCTACGCACGATTACCGACCGTGCTGAGGGTACCTTTGCGAGCCTCCGTTACCATTTAGGAGGCGACCGCCCCAGTCAAACTACCCACCTACCACTGTCCCCGCGGATCCACTCCGCCGGGTTAGAATCCAGCTGCAACAAGGGTGGTATTTCACCGTTGGCTCTGCGGGACCCGCAAGCCCCGCTTCGTCGCCTCCCACCTATCCTACGCATGTTGCAGTCAGACCCAATAGTAGGCTGTAGTAAAGGTGCACAGGGTCTTTCCGTCCATGTGCGGGAAACCGGCGTCTTCACCGGTACCACAAGTTCGCCGAGCCCGTGGCTGAGACAGTGCCCAAGTCGTTACACCATTCGTGCAGGTCGGAACTTACCCGACAAGGAATTTCGCTCACCATCATCTTTGCCTTTCGACAAAGGGTGGACCATATCTTGAGTTCAACGCTCGGTCCGACGTGCTGCAATCTGCTGCTGGATCTCCTGCCGAATGGCGTCAAGCGCATGACGACGCTGGGTGTTCATCGTTTCTGCCACCTCCACAATCTGGAGCAATCCGGCTAACGTAAGATGTAGCCCATCGCCCATGTAGTGGATAATGCGCCGAAACTTGACGAATTCAACGTTCTTTCGCGTTTTGAGCGGGTGTGCGGTAAAGAATGCGCAGATAGATTGGAGACATTCCAACTTTCGTACGCGGAATGCGGAGCGATCCGCATTGTTTTTACGCACAACCCCGCAACGGAAAAAACGCTTGAGTGCATAGAGAATTTGTGCATCGCGTTGGTGCTGGACGATCACAAATTCCGGGATAACCTGATATCCCGTTGACGTTTTAGGGTTTCGGACCACCGAAACGTGGAAGCACCCTTCGCCATCGGTAAAGCCGACGACCCATTCAGCAGATAGTTCCATTGGGCAGATGCAGTAGTGGTTGAACTCTCCGGCGTATGGCCTCTGGGGATCCCTCAGACACAGGGTCTGGGGTTTCCTGCGAGTTATCCAATCCGGAGCATTATGACGGAAGCCGATGAATATGCTTCACGTAGCTCACGGCTCTTGAGGATGTTCTCGCATATAGCCGGATTCAGGCAGCATTGTTGCTACCTTAGGACCGTTATAGTTACGGCCGCCGTTTACCGGGGCTTCAGTTCGGAGCTTCGCCTTGCGGCTAACCCCTCCCTTTAACCTTCCGGCACCGGGCAGGTGTCACACCCTATACGTCCTCTTGACGAGTTCGCAGAGTGCTGTGTTTTTGATAAACAGTCGCTTGGGCCCTTTCACTGCGGCTCCCTCGCGGGAGCGCCCCTTCTCCCGAAGTTACGGGGCTAATTTGCCGAGTTCCTTAGCCACGGCTCACACGCGCGCCTGAGTATACTCAACCCGTCTACCTGTGTCGGTTTGCGGTACGGTCACCGCGGCAATACACACGGCTATTTCTCGGCAGCATGCTACGCCGATCGGAGATTGCCAGGAGCTCCGACCGACCTGGCGTCTGCGTCACCGTGCTTAACGCCTTTGGTGGTGCAGGAATATTGCAAGTCGCCTGCTTCCCATCGGTTACGCCGTTTGGCCTGGCCTTAGGGGCCGACTAACCCTGAGACGACGAACGTAGCTCAGGAAACCTTAGACTTTCGGCGCGAAGGATTCTCACCTTCGTTGTCGCTACTTATGCCAACATTTGCACTTCTGCACGCTCCAGCACATCTTGCGATGCACCTTCGACGCAGTGCAGAATGCTCCCCTACCACTCCACCCCAAGGGGCAGAGTCCGCAGCTTCGGTGGGACGCTTGCAGTCCCGAGAATTGTCGGCGCTTCGCCGCTCGACCAGTGAGCTATTACGCACTCTTTGAATGATAGCTGCTTCTAAGCTAACATCCTGGCTGTCTGGGCAGCGAAACATCCTTTCTCTGTTAGCGTCCACTTGGGGACCTTAGCTGGCGGTCTGGGTTGTTTCCCTCTCGGCGACGAAGCTTATCCCTCGCCGCCTCACTCCCGTGCGTTGTATGGCCGGAATTTGCAGTTTATCTGGGGTCGGTACCGTTGTGACAGCCCTAGCCCAATCAGAGCCCTACCTCCGGCATACCTGCACGAGGCTGTTCCTAAAAACATTTCGGGGAGTACGAGCTATTACCGAGTTTGATTGGCCTTTCACCCCTACCCACAGCTCATCCGAGCGGTTTTCAACCCACACCGGTTCGGGCCTCCATGTGGTGTTACCCACACTTCACCCTGGCCATGGGTAGATCACCCGGTTTCGCGTTTGCCGCCCCATACTATGGCGCCCTCTTCAGACTCGCTTTCGCTACGGATCCGGGTGTTCAACACCCTTATCCTTGCATGGGACGAGCAACTCGTTGGCTCATTAAGCAAAAGGCACGCCGTCACCCGTTCCGAAGAACAGGCTCCGACCGTTTGTAAGCATACGGTTTCAGGTTCTATTTCACTCCCTT
>FWWL01001980.1_pt1 | contig 26228 bp, 20 predicted proteins | sample 2228331 | NCBI WGS metagenome assembly FWWL01 (sample SAMEA103939775, study PRJEB20133) | metagenome | reverse complement strand
ACTTTGATACCTCCGGAGGTATCCGAACAAGACCCGGGGAGCGAGGATGCACCGTTTCCATAGGCGCCTTCCAGATCGACTGCCGGAGTTACGTGGTTTTACCGGGTTGGCGATGGTCCCCAAGCCTGGTTTAATGTTTGTCTTGACCGGTCACCTTATCCACGGTCAAAATTCAAGACCTGACCACATGAGGTGAGAAGATGCAGGGATTCGAGCGCCGCTTCGACAGGCTCTTCGACCCCCGGTCCATCGCCGTGGTGGGGGCCTCCAACCTTCCCGGCAAATGGGGGTTCAACCTGCCCATGAACATCATCGGGGGAGGCTACCGGGGCAAGCTGTTCATGGTCAACCCGCGGGAGAGACGGGTGCTGGGCTTTCCCGCTTACCCCTCTCTCAGGGACATCGAAGAGGAGATCGACCTGGTGGTCATCGCCATCCCCGCCCGCAAGGTGGCCGACGTCCTCCTGGACGCCGCGGAGAAGGGGGTGAAAAACGCGGTCATCGTCTCCTCCAACTTCAGCGAGGTGGGCGAGGAGGGGGCTCGCCTGGAGCGCCGCCTTGCGGAGATCGCCGACCAGGCCGGCATCACCATAGTGGGCCCCAACACCATGGGCATCTACAGCAAGACCAGCTCGCTTTGCTGCCTGGGGGCTCCTGTCTTCCCCCTCAAGGGCAAGGTGGGTTTCGTCTCCCAGAGCGGGAACCTGGGGGTGCAGCTCATGACCTGGGGATACCGCAAGGGAGTGGGGTTCAGCCGCTTCATAGGCAGCGGCAACGCCGCCAACACGGACATCAGCGACTGGCTTGAGTTCCTGGGGGATGACCCGGAGACGGAGACCATCATCCTCTACATCGAAGGGGTGAAGGACGGCAGGAAATTTCTGGAAGTAGCCCGGCGCATCACTCCGCACAAGCCGGTGATAGCCCTCAAGGCGGGCAAAGGCCGGCAGGGACAGCGGGCGGTGCTCTCCCACTCCGGTTCCCTGGCCGGCCCGTACGAGCTCTTCCGGGGAGCCATGGAACAGGTGGGGATCGTGGAGGCGGAGACCACCGAGGAACTGGTGGACCTGGCGGCGGCCTTTTCCTCCCTCCCCGTGCCCCGGGGTCCCCGCACGGCGGTGATGACCCTGGGCGGCGGCTGGGGGGTGGCGGCGGCGGACTGCTTCGACCGCGAAGGGCTGGAGATGGCCGTCCTCCCCCGGGAGGTGATCGAGGAGCTGGACCGCTACCTCCCGGCCTTCTGGAGCCGCCGCAACCCGGTGGACATCGTGGGCAACGTACAGCGCTCCAACCACTTCCGGGTCATCGACGCCCTGGCCCGCTGCCCGGAGGTGGACATGGTCATCAGCATGGGCACCCTCATGGGGAGGGACTTCTGGCTGGAGAACATGTTCAAGACGGCGGTGCGCCCCTTTTTCAACATGCTCTTCCGGCGCACCCGCCTCCTTCCCTTCTTCCAGCTCTCCATCTGGAAGGGCTTCCGCGAATCCCTCCGCCAGCGCGGGGGCCGCAGCCGGGAGGGAAGCGGCGGGATCGACCCCGCGGAGGCCGTGCAGTGGACGGACCTGGCCGTGGTGCGCCGCATCAAGCGCCTCATGCGGGAGGAGGGCAAGCCCATAATCGCCGTGGCGGTGAACGAAGGGGAGCGTTCCGCCTCCTTCCGCATGCGCGATTCCGGGGTCTTCACCGCCGCCACGCCGGAGAGGGCGGTGCGCGTGGCCGGCAAGCTGGCCGGATATTCCCGCTGGCGTCGAGAAGTGGGGCGGGAGCGGGGACCCGAAGAAGGACCTGACCCCGTGGGCGGAAGATGAACGAGGTCGCCGAGATCTGCCGCCTCAACCCGGAGGAGGTCTACGAGGCCCTGGGCTCCTCTCCCCGGGGACTGACCGAGGAGGAGGCTGCCCGGAGACTGGAAAGATACGGACCCAACCAGATCCGGGAGATCCGCGGCACCCCTCTCTGGAAGAAGCTGATGGCCCACTTCACCAACTTCTTCGCCATCCTGCTCTGGATCGGGTCCGTCCTATCCTTCATCGCCGACCAGGCTCCCCTGGCCTGGGCCATCATCGGGGTCATCGTGGTCAACGCCGTCTTCACCTTCATCCAGGAGTACAAGGCGGAGAAGGCCACCGAGGCCTTGAAGAGGCTCCTCCCGCCCATGGCCACCGTCATCCGGGACGGCGAGGAGAAACAGATCGAGGCCACCCGCCTGGTGCCCGGGGACCTGATGGTCCTCCGGGAGGGGGACCACGTCTCCGCCGACGCCCGCCTGGTGGCCAGCGCCGACATGCGCACCAACAACTCCGCCCTCACCGGGGAGTCGGAGCCGGTGCGCCGATCGGCGTCGGCGGTCCTCGAGGAGGGGCTCTCCCTCAGCGACATGATCAACCTGGTCTTCATGGGCACCACGGTGACCATCGGCACGGGAAGGGCGGTGGTCTACGCCACTGGGATGGATACCGAGTTCGGCAAGATCGCCCGCCTCACCCAGACGGTGGAGGAGGAGGAATCTCCCATCCAGATCCAGATGAAGCGCATCACTAAATTCGTGGCCGTCCTGGCCGTGGGCCTGGGTGTGGTCTTCTTCCTCCTGGGACAGTACGCGGTGAAGCTCCCCTTCGCCGAGAACATGATCTTCGCCATCGGCATCATCGTGGCCAACGTGCCCGAGGGCCTGCTGCCCACGGTGACCCTGGCCCTGGCCATGGCCACCCAGCGCATGGCCAGGCGCAACGCACTGGTGAAGAAGCTCTCCAGCGTGGAGACGCTGGGTTCCACCACCGTCATCTGCACGGACAAGACGGGCACACTCACCCAGAACGAGATGACCGTGCGCTCCCTCTGGGTGCCCTGGATGGAAGTGGAGGTGAGCGGGGTGGGCTACGCGCCGGAGGGGGAGTTCCTCAAGAGGAACGGCGGGAACGGAAGGGGGAAAGGCAAGGGCGACGGGAGGAAACGCCTCTCGGCGGAGGAGATGGAGGCCCTCCGGGATCCCCTGCTGGTCTCCGTTCTGTGCAACAACTCCCGCCTGGTGCGGGAGGAGGGGAAGTGGCGGGTGATCGGAGACCCCACCGAGGGTGCCCTTGTGGTGCTGGGCATGAAGGCCGGCCTCGACCCGCAGGAGGCGGCTCAGAGACACCGGCGGGTAGCGGAGCTGCCCTTCGACTCCTCGCGCAAGATGATGACCGTGGTCTGTGAGGAGGGCGGGTCCCGGAGGGCTTACGTGAAGGGCGCCCCGGGGGAGGTGGTGCGCCGGTGCGCACGCATCCTCACCCGGGAGGGGGTGAGGGAGATGCTCCCCGAGGACCGGGACCGCATCATGGGGGTGAACGACCGTTATGCCCGTTCCGCCCTGCGCGTCCTGGCCCTGGCTGTGCGGGACCTGCCTTCCGGCATCACGCGCTACGAGGTGGAGGATACGGAGACGGACCTCACCTTCGTCGGTCTGGCGGCCATGATGGACCCACCGCGCCCGGAGGTGGAGGAGGCCATCCGCAAGTGCCGTACGGCGGGCATCCGGGTGATCATGATCACCGGGGACTACGGCTTGACCGCGGAGTCCATAGCCCGGCGCATCGGCATGATCGAGGGCCAGCCGGCCATCATCACCGGTGCGGAGCTGGAGGAGATGGGCGACGACGAGCTGAAGGAGCGGCTGCGCGAGGAGGAGGTCCTCTTCGCCCGCGTGGCCCCGGAGCACAAGATGCGCATCGCCCAGGCGCTCAAGGAGATGGGGCATGTGGTGGCCATGACCGGCGACGGGGTTAACGACGCCCCGGCGCTCAAGACCGCGGACATCGGCATCGCCATGGGTCGGGCCGGGACGGACGTGGCCAAGGAGGCCGCGGACATGATCCTCCTGGACGACAATTTCGCCTCCATCGTGGCCGCCGTGGAGGAGGGGAGGGCCATCTTCGACAACATCCGCCGCTTCATCACCTACATCCTGGCCTCCAACATCCCGGAGATCGTGCCCTTCATCCTCATGGTGGTCTTCAAGATCCCTCTCCCCCTGACCATCATCCAGATATTGGCAGTGGATCTGGGGACCGACCTCCTTCCCGCCCTGGCCCTGGGGACGGAGGCCCCGGAACCCGGGATCATGGAGCGTCCGCCGCGGTCCACGGGCGAGCGGCTGCTCGACCTGCGGGTGCTTTTGCGCGCCTACGGTTTCCTCGGGCCCCTCGAGGCTTTGGTGTGCATGCTGGGTTACCTGTACATGTTCGGCTGGAGGTGGGGAGCGGAGCTGCAGGCGGTGAAGGACGCCCATCCTCTCACCTACGTGAAGGCCACCACCATGTCCCTCACCGGCATCGTCATGACCCAGATCGGGAACGGCTTCGCCTGCCGCACCACGAGGGAGTCCATCTTCCGGGTGGGATTCCACACCAACCGCCTCTATCTACTGGGCATCGCCACCGAGGTCTCCCTCCAGGTGCTCATCGTCTACGTGCCCTTCCTGAACCGGGTGTTCGAGACCGCGCCCATCGCCCTCAAGGACTGGCTCTTCCTGGTGCCTTTCATCCCCACCTGTCTTTTGGCCGACGAGATAAGGAAGGCCCTGGTGCGCGCCTACCTGCGCCGCAGAAAGAAGGGGGATGAGGGGTGAGGGCGAGGGGTCGGAATTTCCGCGGAGGCGGGCGGAGGCGGGTGGCCGGGCCGCCCGGGGCCCTGCGCGCGGTCTCCGGTGCGGCGGCGGCGTCCGGGGTGATACTATCGAGATATACGGCGTTTCCTCCTCCGGAGAACGGAGGTGTGTTCCGCCCGGCGGACGGAAAGCGGGAGAGGCTTACAAACCGGGTCGGGGTCCCTCCCGCCCTACGGTTCCCCGCGGCGGTCGGGCGATGGACAGGCGGCGTGTCTCAAGCCGATGAACCGAGGTTCCTGCATGAGGAGCGAGGAGAGGGTGCGGGGGTGAGAAGATGCACGTGGTCATAGGCGGATGCGGCCGGGTCGGATCCCATCTCGCCTACATGCTGGAAAGAGAGGGACACTCCGTGGCGGTCATCGACAAGGACCCTCAGGCCTTCGAGAACCTGTGGGAGGGGTTCTCCGGGAAGAAGGTCAAGGGGGTGGTCTTCGACCGCGACGCCCTCATCGAGGCCGGTATAGAGAAGGCCGATGCCTTCGTCTCCGTGACCAGCGGGGACAACAGCAACATCGTCAGCGCCCGCCTGGCCAAGGAGTATTTCCGCGTGCCCAGGGTTATAACCCGCATCTACGACCCTCGCCGGGCGGAGATCTACCGGCGGCTCCGGATACCCACCATCTCCACCGTGGCCTGGGCAGGACACCGGATCCTGAGCTATATAAGCCACGGCGAGCTGGACAGCGAGTTCCAGTTCGGCAGCGGGGAGGTGGACTTGGTGAGGCTGGACCTACCCCTGCACCTGGCGGGAAGGAGGGCCGCCGACCTCAACGTCCCCGGCGAGGTCCAGGTGGTGAGCGTGGTCCGAGAGGGTAGCGCCAGGCTGGCCGTCCCGGGTACCGTGTTCCGGGATGGGGATGTCATCTACGTGGCGGTGGCCAAGGAAAGCCAGTCCAAGCTGGAGAGGTTGCTGGGACTCAGGTGAGGGGGACGAAGATGCGCGTCATCGTTCTGGGCGGGGGAATGGTGGGCAGATATCTCCTGGAGGCCCTGCGCAAGGACCATCAGGTGGTGGTGGTGGAGAAGAGGCTGGAGAGGGTCAAGGAGCTGCGCGAGTGGTTCCCCGGGGAGTCCATCATCCACGGCGACGCCTGCGAACCCAAAGTGCTGGATGCGGCCAGGGTGGCGGGCGCCGACGTGGTGGCCGCGGTGACCGGTGACGACGAGGACAACCTGGTGATCTCCTATCTGGCCAAGTTCGAATACGGCGTCCCCCTGGTCTTCGCCCGGGTGAACAACCCGAGGAACGAATGGCTGTTCACCTCCGACTGGGGGGTGGACGAGGCCGTGTGCAGCGCCTCCATCATCGTGCAGCTGGTGCAGGAGGAGATCTCCCTGGGGGAGATGATCACCCTCCTCAAGCTGCGCCGCGAGAACCTAGCCGTGGAGGAGGTCCTGCTGGAGGAGGGGAGCGGGGTGGTGGGGAAGAGCATAGGGGAGCTGAACCTCCCCCCTCAGACTCTGGTGGCCACCGTGCTCCGCGACCGGCGGTTGCTCATACCCCGGGGGGACCTGGTCCTCCAGAAAGGGGACAAGTTGCTCTTCGTGTCCGAGGCGGATAAGGCGGAGGAGCTCAGAAAGATACTCGGTCTGGACTGAGGGGGAGGGGGCATGAGGGTGATCATCGCCGGCTGCGGGAGGGTGGGTTCCCAACTGGCCGTGCAGCTCGCCCACGAGAACCACAACGTGGTGGTCATCGACAGGGACCCGCAATCCTTCCAGAGGCTGGGATACCCCTTCAACGGTCTCACCATCGCCGGCGTGGCCTTCGACCTGGACGTCCTGCGGGAGGCGGGGATAGAGGAGGCCGACGCCTTTATCGCGCTCACCAATTACGACAACACCAACCTCATGGCTGCGGAGATAGCCGCGAGCATCTTCGGCGTGCCCCGGGTCATGGCCCGGGTTTACAACCCGGACAAGGAGCTGACCTACCGGAGCATGGGCATCGACTACCTCTCGGGGAGCGCCCTTCTGGCCGTGGCCTTCCACAAGGAGCTGACCTACCGGAGCATGGGCATCGACTACCTCTCGGGGAGCGCCCTTCTGGCCGTGGCCTTCCACAAGCAGCTGACCTGGCGGGGGTCCCTGGTCCACGCGGAGAAAGCAGGTGGTTTCCAGGTGGTGGAGGTGGAGGTCCCGGCTGGCAGCCGGGGCTGCAGGCTTCACCAGCTGAGACAGGCGGGAAGGGCCAGGACGATGGCCCTTATGCGCACGGAAAAACCGCTCTTTCTGGAACGAAACGCCCCCGTCCGACCCGGCGACAGGGTCCTCCTGGCCCTCGACGTCAGAGAGTTCTCCTGGGGAGAGCTCCTGGAGGCGCTGGGGGTCCCCGCCGAAGGCCATCCCCGTGAGGAGACGCTGGGTCCGGGAGGGGCGTCCCGGGAGGAGAGGGCTCTCTGGCGGGTCGTCCTGGCCGGGTGCGGCAGGGTGGGTTCGCAGCTGGCGGAGATGCTATCCCTGGACGGATACCGCGTGGCGGTCATCGACCGCGACCCGCGGGCGGGGGAGAAGCTCAGCAAGACCTATCAGGGGGAGTTCCATGTGGGCATGGCCTTCGACATGGAGGTGCTCGAGGAGGCGGGCATAGAGGAGGCCGACGCCTTCGCCGCCGTCACCAATTTCGACAACGCCAACCTCATGGCCGCGGAAGTGGCCAGGGGCATATACGGAGTGGGGAGGGTGGTGTCCAGGCTCTTCAACCCGGACAAGGAGGAGACCTATCAGGCCCTGGACATCGATTTCATCTGCGGGACGACCCTTCTCGCGGAGGAGGTCCTGAAACGGCTTTTGCCCTCCCGCCCGAGGGTGCTCTCCAGGACGGCCAACAACCGGGTCCTGGTGGTGGAATTCCGGTGTCCCAGGCGTCTGCGCGGAAAGAAGGTGGCAAAACTGGAAAGTGAGGAGATGATGCGCGTGGGTCTGGTGGCCAGGGGAGAGGAGGTCATGGTCGCCTCTCCGGAGATGGAGCTCCGCGAGGGCGACGTGGTGGTGGCCGCTTTGCTGGCACCCAGGCTCAAACGACTCCACGGTATGGTCCGGGAAGGCATGCAGGAGGAATCGGGTCCCAGGAGCTCGAGGAACCGGGTACTGGCCGGAAGGGAAGTGACCTGAGAGGGAGGAATCGAGCGTGTCGTGCGCAACGCGGGCGGCGGTCGGCTGATATGGCGGGACGCCGGGTAGCGGGGAGCGAGGGCTCCCGGGTTCGTGGAGGGGGTGAGCGGAGATCAGGGTTGTGATCATGGGCGGCGGGAAGGTAGGCTCCTTCCTGGCCGAGATACTGGAGGCCAAGGGCCACCAGGTAACGGTCATCGAGCGCAACCGGGAGCTGTGCGAGAGGATAGCCTCCCGGACGCAGGCGGTGGTCATAGAGGGGGACGGCTGCGACCTGCGTTTCCAGGAGGAGGCCGAGGTGGGGGCGGCGGACGTCTTCGCCGCGGTGACCGGGGATGACGATGACAACCTGGTGGCCTGCCAGCTGGCGCGCACCCATTTCCAGGTGCCCCGCGCCGTGGCCAGGGTGAACAACCCCAAGAACGAAAGGATATTCAACCGCCTGGGTATAGACGCCATTTCCAGCACCACGGTGATCGCCCAGCTCATCGAGGAACGCACCACGGTGGGGGACATCATCACCCTGCACACCCTGAAGAAGGGCAAGCTGGCCGTGGTGGAACTGGACCTCCCCGAGGACCGCTGCCGTTCCTGCGAGGTGCCCCTCAAGGACCTGGGGCTCCCGCGTGGGTGCGTCCTGGTCTCCATCATCAGGGGCGACGAGGTGATCATCCCCCAGGGAAGCTCGGTCCTCCAGCCGGGGGACACGGTCATCGCGGTGACCGAGCCGGAGAAGGAGGCCGATCTGAAGCGCGCCCTGACCGGTTGAACGCGGAACCCGGCGGGGGCCGGAGCGTGCACGGCGCGGGGTGAACGGTCCTCCCGGATGCCCGGGATCATCCTTTGCGGTTTTCCCCTCCGTCCGTTGCGGCCGCGGTGGACCTGTGATTGCCCTCCGATATACGGGAATCCTCCAAGGCGGACTTTCCACACCTGCGCGGGGGCGGTGCCATCAAGGGACGGCAGGGAGAGGGGGGAGCCCGGACGCCGGACCCGCGGTCCGCAGGGCGAGAGAGAAGCGGCGGTCGGCCGCTGGAATCCCGCGCCCTCCGCCCGTGGACCCTGCGTCCTCCAACGATGACCTACCAAGAGGCCGCGCCTCGATCCGAAAGACCCCAGGGACCGAGGGGCGGATAACTTCACCCTCCCCCGTGACCTGCGTTCTGAGCGCGGGACCGAGCCGTCCTCATCCACCGTTGGAGGAGGCTCCGTTCAGGACGCGATGTGCCTTGCCAAGAGCGGGGAATGGCATTAATATGTCTTCGGCCGGAAATGAAATTTTGGTGGTCCGAAAATAAAATTACGGGTAACTGAAAACCGGCCGTGTCCGGGAATGTTGCGGGGCAGCCGTGAAAGTATGCCGAGCGGTGGGACTCCCTCGGGGCCCGCATGCGGAGAAGGAAAGGGATTCGGGAGATGAGGACCACGGCGGAGAAGCTCAGGAAGGTGAAGGAGGCGGAGGAATCCGCCTCGGAGGTCGTCGCCGCGGCGCGCCGGGAAGCCGAGGAGCTGGTGCGGAAGGCCCGGGAGGAGGCCGAGGTCTACCGGCAGGAGGAGAGGAGGAAAGCCCGGGAGGCCGGGGAGAGGGAGCTGGAGCGCAGGCTGGAGGAGGCCCGGCGGGAGGCGGAGGAGATCGCCGCCGAGTTCTCCCGTAGGAAGTCGGACGTCCTGGAGACCGCCCGGGAGAGGAAGGAAAAGGCGGTCTCCCTGTTGCTGGAAAGACTGCAGGAGGCCGGCAAGGCCTCTTTTTAACGTGGTAGAGGGGTGAGGCATGCCCGTCGCCAGGATGTCCAGGGTCGCCGTTCTGGCCCCCTGCGACCGCAGGGAGGAGCTTATCCAGCGTCTCTACGAGCTGGGCGCGGTTCACGTGATCGACCTGCCCTCTCACCTTGACGAGGAGACCAGGGAGATTGCCGAGCCCTGCCGCTCCGAGGCCCGGGAGATCCGCCTGGCCATCTCCAGGTCCGATTTCCTCCTCGAGCTCCTGGAGCGTTTCGAGGACAGAAAGGGCGGCCTTCTGGGGAGTTTCCTTCAGGAAAGGGTCCACCTCGGATACGAAGAGTTCCTCGCCGTGGAGAGGGAGGTGGACCTGGAGGGTCTCTACCGGGAACTGGAGGAGGTGGACATCCAGCTCCGCCACGTGGAGAGCCGTATGGCGGAGACCAGGAGGAACCTGGAAGCCCTGCGCCACTGGAGGGAACTCATGGTCCCCCTCGGGGAACTGGGGGACCTGAGCCGGTGCCGGGCGAGCCTGGCGGTCATGGGAGCACCCTCGCTCCATGCCTGGGCCGAGGAGATGGAGAGCGCCTGTCCCTTCTCCGCCTGGGAAGAGGTGCACCGGGAGGGGGAGCGCCTGTTCCTGGCCGTGCTGGTGCACCGGGAATGCCTGGAAGCCTACCGGGACCTGGCGCAGAAATACGGCCTGGAGGAGGTCTTTTTCCCGGGTATGGAGGGGACGCCGGAGGAGGAGATGGCCAGGCTGCAGGAACTCCTCCGGGAGGAGGAAGCGGAGAAAGAGGCCCTCGAGGAGAGGATAAGGGAGAGGCTCCCCCTCAAGCCCAAGCTCCTGGCCCTCAACGATTACCTGCGCAACCAGCTCCTCAAGGAGGAGGTCCAGGAGAACTTCCTGCGCACGGAGAGGGTGGTGGCCCTGGAGGGGTGGGTGGAGGAATCCCGACGGGAGGAGATCGCCCGGGCTCTGCAGGAGCTCGGGGAGGAGCTCGACGTATCCTTCTCCGAACCGGGCGAGGAGGACGTCCCTCCCACCCTGCTTCTCAACCGCAGGAGGGTCAAGCCCGCGGAGAGCCTCATCAACCTCTTCGGCCTTCCCAACCACGCCGAGACCGACCCCACGCCCTTCGTGGCCCCCTTCTTCATCCTCTTCTTCGGGATGTGCATCGGGGACGTGGGCTACGGCGCCATCCTCGCCGCGGCCGCCTGGTGGGCCCGCAGGAAACTGGACCTTTCGGAGGCAGCAAGGCGGTTCATGCACCTTCTGATGTATTGCGGCCTGGCCGCCATCCTGGTGGGTATCTTCACCCGGGGTTATTTCGGCATCGAGAGCGATGCCCTGCCCGGCTTCTTGAAGTTCCCCGGGTCCCTCGACGTCCTCCTGAACCCCATTCCCATGATGCTCATCTGCGCCGCTCTGGGGCTCATCCACATCTCCCTGGGGGTGGCCATCGAGATGTACGACAACATGCGCCACAACTCGGTGTGGATGGGCTTCTGCGAACAGGGGACCACCCTCATCATGTGGTTGGGGCTGGCGGTGCTCGCCCTGGGGGCCGGGGTCAGGATATCCGTGCTGAAAACGGCGGGCCTGGTCCTCCTGGCGGCAGGAGCGGCGGGCGTGGTGTTCCTGTCCAACGTATCCAGCAAGAGCATACTGGGAAAGTTCTTCGGCGGCCTGTACAACCTCTACGGGCTGTTCGGAGGGACCATCGGCGACGTGGCTTCCTACCTGCGTCTCTACGCTTTGGGTATGGCCACGGTGGCCATCGGCAGCGTGATCAACCGCATGGCCACCATGATGCTGGGGCTTCCCGTCCTGGGAGTGCTCATAATGGTGGTCATCCTGGTGGGCGGGCACCTCTTCAACCTGCTCATCAACCTTCTGGGGGCTTTCGTCCATCCCCTGAGGCTGCAGTACGTCGAATTCTTCGGGAAGTTCTACGAGGACGGCGGAGAACCCTTCCGGCCCTTCGCCCTCCGCACGGAAAAAGTGGTGATAGAAGATCGCTGAAGGAGGTAAGGCATGAACGCGACTTTCGGAGGACTGTCCGGGCTGCACTGGGCGCTGCTGGGCGCCGCGCTGGCGGTGATCGGCGGGGGTTCCGGTTCCTCCATGGGAATCACCTACGTCGCCAACGTGGCCGGCGGCATCCTGACCGATATGCCGGACCGCTTCGGCCCGTTGCTGCCCCTGGTGGTCATCCCCGGGACTCAGGGGATCTACGGCTTCATCACCGGGGTCCTCGTGGCCTTCGTCATGAAGCCCGGTTCCGGGTGGGAGGCCCTGCCCGGATGGGTCGGTTTCCAGATCTTTCTGGCCTGCCTCCCGGTGTGCTTCGTCTGCTTCGTATCCGGGGCTTACCAGGGCTTGACCTCCGCGGGAGCGGCGGGGATGGTGGCCAAGCGGCGTGAGGAGATGGGCCGGGCGCTGGTCCTCCCCGCACTGGTGGAGACCTACGCCGTCCTCTCGCTGATCATCACCATCCTCTACTTCTTCGTGGTCATCAGGCCCTTCTACTCCACCCTGGGGATCTGATACCCGGCACGGGGGAGAGAGATGTCCTTGGAAAAGCTGCTGGAGAAGATAGAGAGCGACGCCCGGGAGGAGAGCCGCCGCGTCCTGGCCGAGGCGGAGGAAGAGGCCGCCAGGATAAGGAAGGAGGCGGAGGAGGAGGCCAGGCTGGAAGCGGAATCAATTTCCAGATCCTACCATGCAAGGGCGGAGAACGAGAGGTTGAGGATCATAAGCAGAGCTCGCCTGGATGGGCGCATCGACCTCCTGGCGGCCAAGGACAGGGTGCTGGAGGAGGTCTTCCGGGAGGTCTCCGAGTCCTTCCGGAAGCTCCCCGCCGAGAGGTACCGGGGGTGGTTGAAGGCCCTTATCCTGAGCGGCGTCACGACCGGAGAGGAGACCCTGGTCCCATCCCCCCACGACCGGGAGCTGCTGGCCTCGGGCCTGCTGGAGGAGCTGAACGGGGAGCTCCGCTCGAGGGGCCTGGCCGGCGGGCTGAGGCTGGCGGATGAGGACGCCCCCTTCGACCGCGGGGTCATCCTGCGCGGGGAGAAGACGGAGACCAACCTCTCGTCGGAGGCCGTCCTGCAGCGGGTGAGGGAGGAGAACGAGGAGGAGGTCTCCCGCATACTTTTCGGTTCCGAGGAGAGGGATTAGGCAGGTATGTACCGCAAGCACAGGCTGGAGGTGGAACCCCTGGGCGACCATCCCTCCCCGCAGGCGGAGGGGCGGAAGCTGAAGAAACTCCCGGATTACCTGCGCATCGACCTGGGGGCCATCAAGCCCTTCCGCGAGGTCCTGCGCTACGGGCACGCCGTGGGGAGGATAAGGGCCCAGGAGATGAACCTCCTCATGCCTCACCACGTTGGGAGGCTGATCGAGGCCGATTTCCAGGAGGCCTTGCACATCCTGGACGAGGTGGAGATGGGCGATTACCTGGCCGGGGCCTCCACCGCCCGGGAGGTGGACGACGGGCTCATCAACTACCTCCACGACGTCTACCGGTTCCTGGAGGAGGCCCTCCCCAGGGACTCGGTCCTCTTCGAGTTCTTCCAGTGCCGGTACGATTTCCACAACCTGAAGGTGCTGCTCAAGGCGCGTCTGGAGGGGACGGGTGAGGAGGCCCTCCTGCCCCGCCTGGGGAGCATGGACGTGGAGTACCTGAGGCGGGGTGTGGAGAACCCGCTGGAGCTGCCCTCCCCGTACAGGGAAGTGGTGGTCGAGGTGACGGAGAGGGAACCGTCCCCGCAGGAGGCGGAGACCGTCGTCGACCGGTACTTCCTGCGTTACCGCCTGTATCTTGCAGGTCGGGAGGGGAGCGAGTTTCTGGTGGAGTTCGCCCGCACGGCCATCGATTTCGCCAACCTCAAGGCGCTGCTGAGGTCGCGGGGGCTGGGGAAGGACAGGGAGGCTTTCCAGAGGTCCCTGGTGGAGGGCGGTTATATCCCCACCTCCTATCTCCTCGAGGTGTTCGGGGACAGCGACGAGGTGTTGCTGCGCAAGCTGGAGCAGACACGTTATTCCTCCCGGCTGCTCGAGATCCTGGGGGAGGTTGAGGAAAAGCCCAGCCTCAGCGATTTCGACCGCAGGAGCGACGACTACATTATGGACATGTTGCGGGCCAGCCGCCGCATATCCGTGGGGGTGGAACCGGTCTTCGCCTTCATCCGGGCGCGGGAGAACGAGGTGACCATGGTGCGCATGATCCTCATGGCCAAGCTGCACAACCTGGCGCCGGAGGCCGTCGAGAAGATGCTGCGTAAGCTGTATATAGAACAGTGAGGTTCGTGCGGGCCGGGTGTGGCGCGGCGCCATCGCTCGGCGGAGGTGACGGAAAGCGGTGGCAGGGGAGCGGAAGGGAGAAGGTCGCCGAAGAGGTGGTGCCGGCACGTGGAGGAGGCCGGTCCGGCGAGAGGCCGGTTGGCACAAGCCGGCCCGCAGGGCGGAGGAAGGTGAGCGATGGGCGGTCTGAAAGTGGCCATGATCGGAGGAAGGACCTCCACCCTGGGGTTCAGGGCCCTAGGAGTGGAGACCTTCGTTGCCCCCCTTCCGGGTGACGGACCGCGCATCTGGGGGGAGCTGGACCTGGAGAGGTACGCGGTGGTCATGGTGACCGAGCCAGTCTTCGAGGTTCTGGAGCGGGAGGTTCCCGGGTTTCCGCCCCGGGGAGGGCTTCCGGTGGTGCTGGTGGTACCGGCGGTGACCGGGACCCGGGAGATGGCCGCGGCCCGGATGCGGGAGCGCATCATCAAGGCGGTGGGCGCCGAGCTGGAGAGGTGACCGGTCGGAAAATAATGGAAAGTTTCGCGGGACCGTTCCGGGACGTCCCGCGGGATAGGTCGAAAGAGGGGAGAACCAGATGGAAGCGGGAGTGGTGGTAAAGGTTTCCGGACCCCTGGTGGTGGCCAGGGACCTGCCCGACCCCAAGATGTACGACCTGGTCAAGGTGGGTAAGGACCGCCTCATGGGCGAGATCATCGAGTTGCGGGGCAACCTGGCCTCCATCCAGGTCTACGAGGAGACGGCAGGCCTGGGGCCGGGAGACGAGGTGGTATCCACGGGAGAGCCCCTGAGCGTGGAGCTGGGACCGGGGCTCCTGACCTCCATATACGACGGCGTGCAGCGGCCCCTGGATGTCATCCGCGCCAAGTACGGCAACTACGTGACCCGGGGGGTGGAGGAACCCGGCCTCTCCCGGGAGCGCAGGTGGCCCTTCACGCCCGCGGTGAAGGTGGGGGACGAGGTGGGGCCCGGCGACATCCTGGGCACGGTCCCGGAGACCAAGGTCATCACCCACCGCATCATGGTCCCCGTGGGGGTGGAGGGCAGGGTATCCGAGATAAAAGAAGGCGAGTTCACCGTGGAGGACGTGGTGGCCGTGGTGGAGACCCCCAAGGGGGAAGTCCCCGTGACCATGATGCAGCGCTGGCCGGTGCGCCGGCCCAGACTTTACGCGGAGAAGAGGACCCCCTTCGAGCCGCTGGTCACCGGGCAGCGCATCGTGGACACCTTCTTCCCCATCTCCAAGGGGGGGACGGCCTGCGTGCCCGGCCCCTTCGGCTCGGGGAAGACCGTGCTCCAGCACGCCATCGCCAAATGGGCCAACGCCCAGATCGTGGTCTTCGTGGGCTGCGGAGAGCGGGGCAACGAGATGACCGACGTTCTCCTGGAATTCCCCGAGCTCACCGACCCCTACAGCGGCGAGCCCCTCATGCTGCGCACGGTGCTCATCGCCAACACCTCCAACATGCCGGTGGCGGCGCGGGAGGCCTCGGTCTACACGGGGATCACCATCGCCGAGTACTACCGGGACATGGGGTATCACGTGGCCCTGCAGGCCGACTCCACCTCCCGGTGGGCGGAGGCCCTGCGGGAGATATCCGGGCGGCTGGAGGAGATGCCCGGCGAGGAAGGGTACCCCGCATACCTGGGCACCAGGCTGGCCGCCTTCTACGAGCGCGCCGGCCGGGTGGTGTGCCTGGGCAAGGACCGCCGGGAGGGCTCGGTCAGCGCCATCGGCTCCGTCTCCCCGCCGGGAGGCGACCTCTCCGAGCCGGTGACCCAGGCCACCCTGCGGGTGGTGAAGGTGTTCTGGGGCCTGGAGGACCGGCTGGCCTTCGCCCGCCACTTCCCGGCCATCAACTGGCTGAACAGCTACAGCCTTTACCTGGACAAGGTGGAGGAATACTGGAAGCAGGAGGTGGATCCGTCCTACGCCGAGCTGCGCGAGGAGGCCATGGGCATCCTGCAGAGGGAGGCGGAACTCCAGGAGGTGGTGCGGCTGATCGGCATCGAGGCCCTCTCCGACCAGGAGCGTCTGGTCATGGAGACTGCCAAGTCCCTGCGCGAGGATTTCCTGCAGCAGAACGCCTTCGACGACGCGGACGCCTTTACCTCGCTGCAGAAGCAGTACCGGCTGCTCCGGCTGATCATGACCTACCACCATCTGGCCACCCGGGAGCTGGAGAAGGGAAGGCCGGTGGAGGAGCTCATCGACCTCCCGGTGCAGGAGGAGATCGCCCGGGCCAAGTTCATCCCCGAGGATGAGCTGGAGAGGTTCGACCGCCTGGAGGAGAAGGTGGCAGAACAGCTGGCCGGGCAGGAAACGGAGGTGAGGGCCTGAGAGCCGGCGGCGGCACGGTCGCCGGGGGAGGGAGAGGACGGCGAGAGAGGAAAGGGGCGACCCTGAGGACGGTGGGCGGGCCGGGCCGCGGCGAGCGCGAGGCCCGTGATGTGAATGGTAATATATGGAAATAAACCAAAGGCGGACCTGGTTTCCGTTTCCGGGTCGGGAGGCGGATAGTTCGCGGGGAAGGAGTCGGAGGAGATGCTCAAAGAATATCTTACGGTCAGGGAGATCGTGGGTCCCCTCATCCTCCTGGAAGGGGTCGAGGGGGCCAAGTACAACGAGCTGGTGGAGGTGGAGTTCCCGGACGGCTCGGTGGGGCTGGGGAACGTGCTGGAGGTGGAGGAGGACCTGGTCCTCCTGCAGTCCTTCGAGGCCACCAGCGGCCTTAACGTCCGCCAGACCAAGGTCCGTTTCACGGGGCGCGGCCTGGAGCTCCCGGTGTCGCGGGACATCCTGGGCCGGGTGTTCGACGGTCTGGGCCGCCCCATCGACAACGGGCCACGCATCATCCCCGACAAGAGGCTGGACATCAACGGCAGCCCCATCAACCCCTACGCCCGGGACTTCCCCACCGACTTCATCCAGACCGGCATCTCGGCCATCGACGGGCTGAACCCCCTGGTGCGGGGCCAGAAGCTACCCATCTTCTCCGGGGCCGGGCTTCCTCATTCCCGCCTCGCCGCCCAGATCGCCCGCCAGGCGGGTGTGCTGGGGGCGGAGGAGGAGTTCGCCGTGGTCTTCGCCGCCATGGGCATCACCTTCGAGGAGGCGGAGTTCTTCATCCAGGAATTCCGCTCCACGGCGGCCATCGAGCGGGCGGTGCTCTTCATCAACCTGGCCGACGACCCGGCCATCGAGCGCATCGCCACCCCGCGGATGGCCCTGACCGCCGCCGAATACCTGGCCTTCGACCTGGACATGCACGTCCTGGTCATCCTCATCGACATGACCTACTACTGCGAGGCCCTGCGGGAGATCTCCGCCGCCCGCAAGGAGGTGCCCGGGCGCCGCGGTTATCCGGGATACCTTTATACCGATCTGGCCACCATCTACGAGCGCGCGGGGAGGATCAAGGAGGCCAAGGGCTCCATCACCCAGATCCCGGTCCTGTCCATGCCCGACGACGACAAGACCCATCCCATACCCGACCTTACGGGATACATCACCGAGGGGCAGATCATCCTCTCGCGGGACCTCCACCGCAGGGGGATCTACCCGCCCATCGACGTGCTTCCCTCGCTCTCCCGCCTCAAGGAGAAGGGCATCGGCCCGGGCAAGACCCGCGAGGACCACTCCCCCCTTTCCAACCAGCTCTTCTCCGCCTACGCCCGGGGCAAGGAGGCCAAGGAGCTGGCGGTCATCCTGGGGGAGGCCGCCCTCTCCGAGGAGGACCGGCTCTTCGTGCAGTTCAGCGAGGCCTTCGAGGACCGCTTCATCCGGCAGGGGGAGTACGAGGACCGCTCCATCGAGGAGACCCTGAGCATCGGCTGGGACCTCCTGCGCATCCTGCCCCGCGCCGAGCTGAAGAGGGTCAAGGAGGAGCACATAAGGAAATATATGGAAAATGCGGGATGAGCGGCGGGGAGAGGTTGAACCGGTGAGGAGGAGCGGGACATGGCGCGCATCCAGGTGAACCCCAACCGCATGGAGCTCCTCAAGCTGCGCAAGCGAGCGGCCATTGCCGAGCGGGGCCACAAGCTGCTCAAGGACAAGCTGGACGAACTCATGAAGCAGTTCCTGGCCCTGGTGCAGGAGAGCCGGGAGCTGCGCCGCGAGGTGGAGGCCCGCCTGGCCGACGCCCATCTCATCTTCGCCATCGCTCGCTCCGAGGTCATCACCGAGGAGGTGGAGGATTCCCTCTCCGTGCCCACCATGAACCTGGAGGTGGAGGTGGAACGGGCCAACATCATGGGGGTCCGGGTGCCCCATTTCGAGGTGCGCATGGAGGGGGAGTTCGACTGCTACAGCCTCCTCTCCACGCCCTTCTCTCTGGACGCCGCCCTTCTGCACTACCGGGAGCTCATCCCCGACCTCATCAGGTTGGCGGAGATGGAGAACAACGTCAGCCTGCTGGCCCAGGAGATCGAGCGGACCCGGCGCCGGGTGAACGCCCTGGAGCACGTGCTCATCCCATCCCTGCGGGAGACCATCGTCTACATCACCATGAAGCTGGACGAGATGGAGCGCTCCTACCGCACCCAGCTCATGAAGATCAAGAGCATGCAGGAGGAGGCGGCCTCCCGTTGAGCATGCCGGGGACTTCCGCTTTTTGACAGACGTTTCGCCGCCCCAATATACTCAATAACAGCGAGAAGCGACCCCCCGGTCCCTTGAAGGTAACCCCTCGATCGGCCCGGGAGACCTTTTCCGGGGCGGGGAGTGAGGACCCGGTTCGCTCGCAAGGGGCGGTCCTGGAGGCGCGGATTCGCCTCCGAGCCGTGGCCGTCGGGTGAGGGCGTGAACCGGGCGGTCCAGGCGGGCGACGGCCGGGGTGAAGGAGGACGGGGTGGGCGATGCTTGACGATTTCACGGGCAGGCTTTCCCTGCGCCTCGCCGGCCTGGTGGAGGAGATCCAGGAGGCCTTCGAGCGCCAGATCCCCACCTATGCCGCCCTTTCCCGGGAGGCCAAGGAGGACGTCCGCAGGCAGCTCACCGAGCTCATCCGCCGCACCACCGCCTTCATCACCGGGGACGGAACCGGCCGTGACGAGCTCTACGCCTTCGCCCGGCGGGTGGGCAGAAGCCGGGTCATGCAGAACATCCCCCTGGGCGACCTGGTGCGGGCGGTCTTCCTGGTGGAATCCATCATATGGGACCGCGTCCTTCCTTCCGTGGGGAGGGGCGAGGCGGAAGCCCGGGAATGGGTGGCTTTCCTCAAGGCGGCGGGCGAGGTGAACGCGGAGATCCTGGCCGCCCTTTCCGCCTCCTACCTGGAGACCAAGGACGAGATGGTCAACCGCCAGCTCCGCGAGTTGCACGGGCTTCTGGAGATAGGCCGCACCATCACCTCCACCATGGACCTGGACGCGGTTCTCAACCAGATTCTGGAAGTGGCGGCGGGGATCGTGCAGGCGCCCATGGGTGCGGTATACCTGCTCGAGGGGTCGGGCGAGCTGGTGCTGGTGGCCCAGATGGGCCTGGCCCCGCCCTGGACCAAGGGACGCCGGGTGGACCCTCAGCGCACCCTGCTGGGCCGGGCTTTCCAGTCCGGGCAGCCGGTCAGCGGCGCGGACGACCGCCTGCGCGGCCTTTCCCTCCCCGTGCCGGCACGCGGGGGGAGAATCCGCAGCGCCCTCTCCTGCCCCATACTCAAGGACCACACCCCCCTGGGAGGGATGGAGCTCTACGACGCGGAGCCCCGCTCCTACGACCGCCTGGACATGGCCCTGCTGGCCGCCTTCGCCCCCCAGGCGGGGGTGGCCATCCAGAACGCCCGCCTTTTCCAGCTGGAAAGGAGGCGTGCCCGGGAGATGGAGATGATGAAGGAGCTGGCCGAGGAGGCGGCGGCGGCGGTGGGCTTCGACCAGGCGGTGAGCGCGGTCCTGCGCAAGATGTCGGAGATAGCCGAGGTGGACAGGTGCGTGCTCTTCCTCTACCATCCGCAGGATGACGAACTGGAGTTCGTGAGGGGACACGGCCTGACCACCCCGGTCAACAGGCGCCTGAGGGGGACCCGCCTGCCCCTCTCCCAGGCGGACCTGATAACCCGCAGGGCCATCCGCAAGGGTGAGATGGCGGCGGTGGCCGAGGTGGCCGACGACCCGCGCGTGGACCGCGGACACCTCTCCTCCTTCAAGCTGGCCTCCTGCCTGGTGGTGCCCCTCTTCCGAGAGGGGGAGGTCTTCGGGCTGCTGGTGCTGGGGAACTCGCGCTCGCCCCGCCATTTCCATGCCGAGGAGGTGGAGACGGTGAGGGTGGTAGCCGCCCAGGCGGCGGTGGCCATCTCCCAGGCCGGTCTGCGACAGCGCATCCAGGAGAGGGAACGGAGGCTCCAGGAGCTGGAGGCCAACGAGCGCATCTACCGGGAGAGGGAGCGCAGCGAGGCCATCGTCTCCGCGAACCCGGAGGCCATCCTGGTGGTGGACCGTTCCAGGAACATCGTCCTCTTCAACCCCGCCGCCGGGGAGCTCTTCGGGTGGCGGCAGGAGGAGGCGGTGGGCAGGCACGTCCACGAGGTCCTCTACGGGGAGAAGGACCCCCAGCCAGGGGCCTGTTCCCTCCTGGACTGCCCGGTGGAGGCCGCATTCCGGGGCGAGAAGGCCGCGCTGCCGGAGATGGAGTACCAGCGGCGGGACGGCTCCAGGGTGTGGATAAGCGGGTCCTTCTCGGTCATCCGCAATCCCAAGCGACAGATCGAGAACGTCATCTGCGTGTTCCGCGACATCACCGAGCAGAAGCGGTTGCAGCACCTGGCCCTGGTGGACAGGGAGCTGGACATCGCCGCCAGCATCCAGAGCGCCCTGCTCCCGGAGGCCTTCATCGACGACCGGGCGGTGAAGGTGGTGGCTCACATGGAACAGGCGCGCATCGTGGGAGGAGACTGGTACGACTACTGGATGGACGGGGAGCGGCTGGTCCTGGTGGTGGGGGACGCCGCGGGGAGCGGTATCCCGGCGGCCCTTCTGGCCACGCTGGCCATGAGCGCGGTGCGCGCCGAGGCCGTGGGCGGCGGGGACCCCCTGGAGGTCATGCGCAAGGCCAACCACGCCCTGTACCCCCACCGGCTGGAGGACCGCTTCATCACCATCATCTACGGGGAGCTGGACCTGCGGACCCTGAGGTTCCGTTACGTCAACGCCGGCCACAACGACCCCTACCTCATCCGGAGGGGCGGGGAGGTGCTCTCCCTTACCTCCGAGAGGCGCACCATCCTGGGCGCCTTCGAGGACCTGGAGCTCCAGGTGGAGGAGGTGTGTCTGGAACCCGGCGACCGCCTCTTCCTCTACACCGACGGGGTGGTGGACTGCCGCGACTCACGGCGGCGTCCCTTCGGGGAGAAGCGCCTGCGCCGCTTCCTCAAAAGGGCGGGATCGCGCTCCGCGGAGGCCTTCCTGGGGGAGCTGGTGGAGGTGCTGCGAGGCTTCTGCGGGACGGCCATGGAGGACGATTTCACCGTCCTGCTCTGCGACGTGAAAGGTAGGATGGAGTAGGTGGAGAGGGCGGGAAGCCCGGGTGCCGGGCTTGGTTTATAATCAGGTCAGCCTCCTGGGGGAGGGAAGCGCCGGGGGCGAGTCGGCACGGGACGGCTGTCGAGGTGTTTGCCGGAATGAGGATAGGAGAGGTGACCCCGGAGAGAGCCCGGGAGTTCGCGAACTCCTGGAGCGTATACCGCAAGGACGTCCGCAACCCCCTGTGGATGGACCCCGGGGAGCTCGAGGGGCTTAAGGCGCGCAACCTGGCGCGGCAGCTGGAGCTGGCCGCCCGTTTCAGCCCCTATTACCGCGAGCTTTTCCGCCGGGAGAAGCTGCAGCCGGAGGAGGTCCGCACTCTCCGGGACCTGGAGAGGATACCGGTCACCCCCATGGAGGCCTATCTACGCAACCCGCTGGCCTTCCTCCTGGCCGTGGAACCGCCGGGTGAGCTGGACGCCACCTACGAGATAACCTACACCTCGGGGACCTCCACCGGGACGCCGGCTCCCTTCTTCAACACCGCCTACGACATGTACAACATCAGCCTGGCCATGCGCCGCACCGCCGAGATATGCTGGATGACCCCTCGCGACACTCTCCTCAACCTCTTTCCATACGGGAAGCTGCCGCACATAGGGTTCTACCGCACCGTGCACCTGGCCTCCACGGTGGGCATGAAGCTGGTCAACGCCCTCACCGGGAGGGATGTCCCCGGATTTCCGCTGCACCGTTCCGTGGACGAGGCACTGGAGCTGGCCATGGAACACCGGGTCACCGTGCTGGCGGGCATGGGACGCCGGGAGAGGAGGTTCATCCTTCGAGGGGAGCAGACCGGAGCCGACCTCTCCTCGGTGCGCATCGTCCTCTCCCTGGGGGAGACGGTCACCGAGGCCATGCGCGAGGAGATGCGCGCCCACCTACCGGGGGAGGCCTCCAACGCCTTCATCATCAACGGCTACGGTTTCACCGAATGCCAGGGCAGCTTCGTGGAGTGCTGCGAGTCCGGCGGGAACCACAACCCCGCTCCCGATCTTTACCATCTGGAGGTCCTGGACACGGAGAGCCTGAGGCCTCTTCCCGACGGCGAGGTAGGCCTCCTGGCGGTCACCCACCTGAACCGGCGGGGAACTGTGCTCCTGCGCTATGTGGTGGGGGATCTGGCGGCCCTGGAGCGGGGTACCTGTCCCCACTGCGGCCGCGCCGGGGAGCGCCTGGTCATCCGTATGGGCTCCACCTACGCTGTGCGCGCGGACAAGGTCATCCGGGTGGAGGGAAAGCTGGTCAACCCGGAGGCGGTGAAGAACCAGCTGGCCGGAGTGCGGGGAGTGGTGGAATACCAGCTGGTGGTGGACAAGGAGACCCCCGGCGACCCCCTGAGCCCGGACGCGCTCATCCTGCGCATCTCCGTGGCCGGCAGGCTGCGCCAGGACCTGGAGAGGGAGGTGGTGGCCAAGGTGCGCGAAGCGGTGGGCATCACCCCGCGCATAGAATACGTCCAGTCCCCGGAGATTTACGACCCCTCCCGCATCCTCAAGGCCACCCGCATCGTGGACCGGCGCTGAGATCTTCCCGGCCGATCGTCACCGGGGAACGGCCCCTGCCGCGCCGCGTTCCCCGGGCGCGGGGATCATCCCCGGCGGGACAGGTACTCCTCCAGGCGGCGCATGCCCTCACGGAGGCGGTCCAGATGGTTGGCGTAGCTGAAGCGGATGTAACCCTCTGCCCCGGTGCCGAAGTCTATTCCCGGGGTCACCGCCACGTGGGTCTTCTCCAGCAGCTCCATGGCGAAGGCGTAGGAGTCGTCGGTGAAGCGCCTGGCGTTGGCCAGGACGTAGAAGGCGCCGTGGGGCTCCACGGCCACCCCGAACCCGATCTCCCGCAGGCGGGGGAGGAGGAAGCGCCGGCGCTGGTCGTAGGTGCGCACCATGGCCTCCACCTCCTCGGCGGCCTCGGTCAGGGCGGCGATCCCCGCCCACTGCACGAAATCGTTGGCGGAGATGAAGAGGTTCTGCATCATCTTCTGGATGGGGCGGACGAACTCCGGGGGGGCGATGAGGTACCCCAGCCTCCAGCCGGTCATGGCGTAGAGCTTGGAGAAGCCGTTGATGACGAAGGCCTGATCGGTGAACTCCAGGATGGAGTGCTCCCGGCTCTCGTAGACCAGGCCGTGGTAGATCTCGTCGCTGACCACGTAGAGCCCCTTCCCGGCCAGGGAGGCGATCTCCCCCATGACCTCCGGCTCCAGCAGGTTCCCGGTGGGGTTGGAGGGGGAGTTGATGATGATGGCCTTGGTTCTCGCGCTCAGCCGCTTCACGATCTCCCGCGGACGGTACTGGAAGCCGTCCTCCTCGAAGACCGGGATCTCCACCGGCCTCCCGTCCACGAACTCCACGATGTTGGGATAGCACGCGTAGCACGGGTTGGAGAGGATGACCTCGTCCCCGGGGTCGAGGAGGGCGGCGAAGAGGAGTAGCATGGCCGGGGAGCTCCCGCTGGTGACCACGATGCGGTCCGGGTCCACCTCCACGCGGTATTTGCGCAGGTAGTGCTCGGAGATGGCCTCCCGCAGCTCCCGGACGCCCTGGCTGTGGGTGTACCGGGTCTTGCCCTCCATCATGGCCCGGCAGGCGGCCTCCTTGATGCAGCGGGGGGTGTCGAAGTCCGGCTCTCCGACCTCCATGTGGATGACATCGTGCCCCTCCCTCTCCATCTGGAGTGCCCTCTCCAGGACCTCCATGACGATGAAGGGAGGGATGCGCTCGCCGCGCCTGGCGGTCATGTTCACCTCCGGTATACGCGGACTTTCCCGACGCGCGCCTCTCGGATGTGCGGATAATTATATAACACGTCCTGCCCGGCGCGTTTTACGGTGAAACGTCACACGGCAGGCATACCGCACCTCCGGCCCGGCGTGTTTTGCGGCGAAGGCCCGCCCTCCCCGCCCGGGCCCCCTGGGAGGCCTGCCGACAGGCGTCCGTCCCCTTCGGCCCGCTCCGGAGCCGCCCTCCCGGAAGGCCCGGGCGAGGGCCATGTTGTATAGTGGTGTCGGATCGCGTTGACCCGTATTGAAGGGAGGAGCGCATGGACTGGGAGGCGCTGCGGGCGCGCATAAGGGCGGATTTCGAGGCCAAGAACAACACCCGGGAGGAGGTGCTCAGGCTGTGCCGCTCTCTGGTCCAGACCTCCAGCTACGTCATCCGGGCCGTCCATCGCAGGGAACGCGAGGAGGCGGAGAGGTTGCTCGAGCAGGCCGCGCGCCTCTCGGCGAGCATCACCCACATGACCGAGGATCACCCCGAGGTCTACACCGCCGGTTTCGTACACGATGCCCAGAAGGAATACGCCGAGGCCCGCGCCACCTTCTCCTTCATCTACGGCGAGCCCCTACCCGGACCCGAGGAGCTGGGGGTGGAATACCCGGCCTATCTCAACGGCCTGGGGGAGGCGGTGGGGGAGCTGCGGCGGGCCATCCTGGACCTCATCCGGGAGGGTCATCTGGAACGAAGCGACAAGCTCCTCTCCCACATGGACGACATATATTATCTCCTGGTGTCCTTCGACTACCCGGATGCCATAACCGGTAACCTGCGGCGCACCACGGACATGGCGCGGGGGATCATCGAGCGCACCCGGGGTGACCTGACCACCGCCATCCGGCAGGGCAAGCTCAGGCAGGCCATCTCCGAGCTGGAGGAGCTCCTGCGGGAGAGGCGCGACAGCCGGTGATGCCGCACTGGGGAGGAAAACCCTTCCACCCTCCACGTTAGCCCGCAACCCGCGGGCGCTCTCGAAGGCTGCTCTCCAGCGCCTGCAGGGCACGGTCCAAGGGGGTCTGGAAGGGGGCAAGAGCCCGGGACTGGTTCCGAACCAGCTCCAGGGCGACGGATTCCAGATCGCAGTCGGGGTCGGGGAGCACCTTGTTGAGGACCGCGGACACCGCCGCCCCCATGATGAAGACCGCGGTCTGGTCGAAGTCCACGTCGGCTATCATCCCCCTGTGGTGCATGAGGCGGAGCTCCTCGGCAAGGTATTCCCGCACCGTGCGGCTGAGGGCGGCGACCCTCTCCGCGAACTGGGGGTCCATGCCCATGGCCTCCCGGAGGACCAGGATGGAGAGTTCGGGGTTCTCGCGGTGAAAGAGGAGGTAGTCGAGGGCCTGGAGGTACCACAGGTGGAGGGGTGGCTCACCGGATTCCACCCCCTCCCTGAGGCGCGTCCGGGCGAGGTCCATGATCTCCTTGATGCGCTGGAAGTAATGGTCGACCAACCGCAGGAAGATGTCCTTCTTGGACTCGAAATAATGGTAAAAAGTGCCCCGCGCCACGCCCGATTCCTCCACGATGTCGGTGACCGAGGCGTGGCGGTAGCCTTTGAGCGCGAAGACGCGGGTTGCGGCTTCCAGGATCTGCCTCTCCCTCTCGCTCCTGGGGAGGATGGTCCTGGGCCTTCGAGGTCTTTCCGCTTTTCCTTTGTTCATCCGCTCCGAGTCCTTCCCCGACCGGGGATGGAGAACGCCCGGTCCCCCGGACGCCCCCTCCCTTCCCTCAAGGGTCTCAAGGCGTCCCGGGTCGGGTGACCGCCGGCGTAACCTTATCGTCGGGTTTATGAAGGCGGTCCGATCGCGCCGCCCGTGAGATTCCGGCCGCGCTGCCTTAAGATTATACATGACGTGATGACGGGCGGTTCACGGCTCCACCCGGGCGGGACTGCCCTTGGGCGACCCCTGGCATCCGGCGCGGAAGCCCGCCCCCTCTTCTTCCACCATGCCCTTTTCCCCCGGCTTTCTTCCCCTGAATCACCTACTGGAATATCTTAGCAGTTTTAAGGCTTAAACTGTCTACTTTTGAATTTTAGATGACACTTCCCCTGAATAGATTGACATGTCAATCTATTTTAAATAAACTTGTGAGTAACTCATGATCCGTCTTGGGATGGGCGCCGGCTTGCAGATTTTGTTGA